>Ga0137375_10004929_pt1 | contig 15892 bp, 14 predicted proteins | sample SagtaG_24_FD_104936 | JGI IMG/M metagenome (GOLD analysis project Ga0137375, IMG submission 104936) | Vadose zone soil microbial communities from Sagehorn Ranch, Mendocino, California, USA - Sage1_R_113_16 metaG | ecosystem: Environmental > Terrestrial > Soil > Vadose zone | place: USA...
CCTCGGGGATGTCGCGACCAGAAGACCGCCGAGCAATCGGTGCCAGTGGGCGATCGGGAGCACGTTCGGGGGCAGATCTCGTTGATCGGGACGCGGAATGTCGTTCGTCGTCTCGAGGCGAGCTGCGCCCGACGAACACGTTCCGATCGGACAGTCTGCGTCGCTCGATGCATCAGCGTTCACCGACTCGGGCCGAGGAGGCGCAGGCCGAACTTGTGCCCAGGCATCAGTTCCCGCGGGCGGGCGCAGGGGCGGGCGCAGGGGCGCGGCTACGCGCGCTTTTTCAATGGCCGACGCCTGGACGCGATCTGAGAGTGATTTCTTCCGGGGGCGCTTTCGGTTCGGCAAGGTCGACCGACATGGTATCGGCTCGCCAGGGGGCGGGCGAGGAATGACGCGCGAGCGAAAAGGGGAGTTCGGGGCGAGCACGCCGTGGTAGCGGACGAGCGGGTAGCGGGGAGGGGGAATGAGGGCGCTCGCGCGAGCGAGAAATTCGACGGGCGTCATCAGCCTATGGGTCTTTCGGCGGCTGCGACCCACCTTCACCTGGTAAGCAACCCGGCCGTCGGGCAATCGCGAAAGCCGTTCGAGTGCGAAGCAGGGGCGGAGCGCGTAGCGGCAGAGTTTCTCGCGCCCCTCGATGTCGACGGCTGGGATTCGGACGCCGGCGTGAAGATTGAAATGGGCGTGCTCGGCTGCGAAGCGCTGCTCTCGCTGGCTCCAACGAGCTTCGTCGTGATCGGCGGGGAGGACCTCCGCGCCGGTCGTGCCGAGCCCGCCGGCGGTGAGGGCCATCTGCGCACAAGCCTCGAGTGGGCTCGGGGTTTCTGCCTGGTTCGAAACGTTCTCGTGTGCATTCTCGTCAAGAAGGCCCTTACGTCCAAGCCAGCGAACCACGCGTGCGGCAGTTTTCCCGACAACGCGCTGAAGATCCTCTGGGGTTGGCGGCGCAGCAGCATGAAAGCGACGCGTTTCACCGTCGAACGCGAAGATGCCGTCGATCCAGATGACGTGCAAGTGGGGATTCAAATTCAGGCTGCCTCCGAATCGCTGGATGCAGGTGACGGCGCCGGTTCTCGCGGACGCGACGCCCGAGCGACGGACATAGTCGGCGGACACGACTTCGAAGAAGATGCGAGCGACTGCCGCCAGCACGTCGGCACGGAATGCCACGAGGCGCCGAAGCTCGAAGGGAAGGGACAGGACCCACTGGCGCACCGGAACGTTCGGTATCACGCGGTCGACCAAGTGAGCCGCAGAGTTGCACATTCGACGAGCGGAACAACTCGGACAGACGCCGCGATTTTTGCAAGAGAAGGCGACCAGAAGATCGTGGCCGCAGCGGTCGCAGTGACAGCGCACGAAACCGCACGAAAAGATGCCGCACCTCATGTAGTCGCGAAACTCGTTCTCGACGTAGCGAGGCACGGGCCGTTCGTATCGCTCGCGTGCGAACGCGAGAAAGGTCTCGAGGTGCTCGCGCACGACGTGGTACAGGACGGTCGTTTCAGGCCGTCTCGGGCGAGATGGATCTCCGGCACAAGGGGCGGGCGGGCCGCGCTCGTTGGAGCCAGACATTGCGGAGGGCGATTGCGCGCCCCATGCCGATCGCCGCGAGCCACGATTTCGGTGACTTGGAGGTCGATGTGTGGTGGCGCCCGCCAGACCCGCCCGGCGCCCGCCGATTCGCAACTTTCGCAATCGTGCGTGGGAAACGGGCCCCAGGGAAAACGGCCGTCCCCGATCAACGCACTACGGATACGGGGCACGCGCACAAGAGACGGCGCGCACGTCTCGCGACGGGCAGGCAGCTATGTGATGCTGTGAATAGCATGTCATATCCTATGCAAGGCACCCATGTTGGATCCTATGCGGCAGGCGCCTCAGGATGTGCCAGCAACGGAGGGCGATTGTGAAAAAACGCGGCAAAGAGAGCCCGGGGGCGGCGCAATCGGGGCTGCGAAAGCGAGCGAAAACCGGGCCCGCAGACGTGCGACAGGGGGGAGAAGCTCCGACGCGCGCCGTCGTGGCCCGGCGGCTCGGCAAATCAGTCGGCGCGGTCCGATTCTACGAAGGGAAAGCCTTGCACCCATGGCGCGACACCGCCGGCATCTGGCGATTTGATCCTGCCGAGGTCGAAGCGTTTGCTTCCAAGGTTCAAGCGACCGAGAGGATGAAAGCCCCGCCGCCGAGCTGACACCCGGAAGGCTCGCCGCGCACGCCTGTCGTCTTTTTCGGGACGGCAAGAGCGTCGTCGATGTCGTGATAGCGCTGGAGCAGCCGTTCGACGTTGTGCAGCCGCTCTGCCGCGCGTTCATGGAGGACTCGGGGGCGATGCAATTGGCTGCACCGTTGGTCGAACGAATGGCCATCATCTGCGAAGTCGACAAGTTGACGCCGGAGATCCTGCTACAAACGCTCGAGGAGAATAGCCGCCGGCTCTCCGCGCTCACCGGCGCTCGACATGGCGGACGCTTCGGACGCGACGACTCGAAGGATCCGTAGAAGTAAGGACGTACGGGCATTCGAGCGACCGCATAGAGATCCCCGCTGCTGGTCACGCGCCGAGCGCCCATGAGCACGGAGAGCTTGCTGGGACATTCCGCGGAGCTACCCTTTCGAGATGCGAGGCCGAACGACGCTGACCGACCTGAAGGTTCCGGTGACGTTGCCGAAGCTTCGAGCTTGGCTGGTCGAGAGGGTGACGCCAAACTGGAAGATAGTCCCCATGCAGCCGCCGCGGAGCACTGGGATCGACACATGGTAGCCGGCCACCCGAATCCGTGCCTCGCGAATCCGTGCAAATCGGCCGCGATCTGCGCCGTGATCTTGGAATTGCTCACGTACGGCCAAGCGGGGCCGGCGTTGGAGCTACTCGACACGCTCGCCACCGAGACCGAGCAAATCGCCACGACCCTCGACCGCCTACCGCGCCGCTACGCCGAGGCGCTCGAACCGATCCAGCGCGCCTTTCAAGAGCAGCACCGCAAGGACGAAGATGGCCGCTACCGATATCGGCCCTTCAAGGAGGGCAGGGTGCTCTTCGAATTGCCTGAACTCGTCACCGAGGGGTCGTCGCTCCATGCAGGGTTAGGGTCGGCTGCCCTAAGTCAGGGTCCGGCGCTGCGGGCGTTCGCAGCGAAACTGCGCGAGCTTGCGCTTTGGCCGGGAAATCATGACGCGCGAACCAAAGCCCCCGATCACCTTCTGATTTCGGCGACCCAACACCTCGACGCGGCGGGTTTCGATGCGGCCGAAATTGCGGAGCTGCTCATCGATGAAGGTGACCGGGACGAAAGACCGCACGCCCGCCATCTCGAAACCAAGAAACGCAGCCTTCCGGTGGACAGGGTCCGACAGCGCCTTCTCGACCATCGCGACGAAGACTTCCGGATTCTCGAAATACCGACGGCCTGAAAGATCTCCATCGCCGGATCTTTCAGGCCGACCGACGAAGACCGCCAACTCATGATGGGGATCATGGCGATTGCCCCCGATCTCCGGGCGCAGCCCCGCGTCAGCGCGTAGGTGCCCTCATGAATGTTCGAATCGAAGAATGGCTCGACCAGATGCGTCAGGCGCACGAACCGGGTCCCCTCGCGCGCGTCGTCGTCGTCCGCAGCGGTCGAACCGAGAGCTGGACATTCGATGTGACCGAGAAAACCGATCTCGAAGACCTCGCTGAACGGATCGAGGCGACAATCCGCGAGGCGAACTGCCGGCGTTGCGAATTGCGCGCCCTCGATGCCGGTGGTCGCGTCATCGATCATTTGATTTACCGAACGGAGCAAGCGGCGCTTGCGCAGGTCATGGGCCCTGGGGGCGGCCTGGCATTGCCCTATGAGGTGACAGAAAGCATCGCGGCGGCGCAAAGGAGCCACAAGTCATTCACCGTGCTCGGCCTCAAGGGCATCGCCGAAGCTCAGGAGCATTCGAAGCAGATCATCGCCGTGCTGATGACGCAGAACACCAACCTCGTCGATGCTCTCGCGCAGGCGCGCCGGGAAAGAGCCGAGGAGGTTCTGGCCCTGCGGACCGAGCGAGACGCCCAAAAATGCGCAGCTTCGAAAAGAGAATGAGGAGCTTCGAGCGCGCATCGACAAGCAGTGGGAGATGGAGGACGAGCTTCGCGCCCGGCACGCCGATACGCAGGTGGACATCGAGAAGACGAAGGTTGCGGGGCGCATCCTTGGCGCCCTCGGCGAAGCGGGAGTCGCACAACTCTTCCCCAAGGGCAGTGCCGGCCATCGAAACATTCGGCAGCAGATCGCCGAGAAGGTGCTCGACTCGATCACGAAAGCACAGGCCGAGACAATTATCCCCGTGCTGAATCAGGAACAGCAGGTCATGCTCGCGAATTTCATTCGGCTCGGCGTCGAAGTCGCGCAGGGGCAGGCAACCGCTCCGGCGGAGAGCTCGCCGAAAACGTCCGCCGACGCAGCGGCTGGCGCCGCGGTCGCGAACGGCGTGGCGGCCAAGGAGAAGAACTAGCGGTAGTCAATGCAAGGACAAAGCGTTCCTTGGGAGGAAATCATGCAGTCGAAGTCCAACGTGATGTACGAGCCGATCGAACTAGCGGCTCCGAAGCTCGGCTTGGCGCCGGAGGCGCTCCGCGCGCGGTGCCGGCGTGAGGCTCAGAAGGTCGGCGACGCCATCGTGGCGAAGCTTGGCGGAGGCATCGTCGCGTTCAAGTTCGGCCGTTCGTGGCGGATTCGATTCGAGCCCCCGTAGCGGTCGTCTCCCGTTGCGTCGCGTTCCGTTGCGCTATTGTTGGGGCGTCGCGCGTGAGCGACCGCCCATGGAGAGTCATCATGGGCAGCTTTCGATCGTTGGTTCGTAAGGTAGTTCGCGGCGGCAAGCCGCGCTGGATCATTGACTTCCGATACCGAGACAGCGAAGGGCGCGAACGGCGCTACCGTCGCGACGCCGCCGTGCAGACGGCGACGGCCGCGCGGGCGGAAGCCGAGCGCCTCTACACGCTCGCGGTCACCAAGGGCACGCTCGAGATGCGAATCGCATCTCCCTTGTTCCGCGAGTTCGTGGAGGGCTCGTTCCGCGATCTCTACCTTCCGAAGTACCGTCCGGCGACGCGGGTGCGTTACCAGGCCCTCCTCGGCCAGGGGATCATGGCGGCGTTCGGTGACAGGCGTCTCGAGGACATCTCGTCCCTCATGCTTCGCAGCTACGGGACGGGGCTTCTCAAGCGCGGCGTCCAGCCTCGCGGTCCCACGAATTTTCTCCGCACGATCCTGCGCGCCGCGGTTGAGGCCGAGGTTCTGGAGAAAATGCCCGCGGTGCCCGTCCTGGGCAAGCAAGGTAAGAAACTCCCCGATGCGCCCGGCGACGGGGAAGTAGAAGCCATGCTGGCGCATTCCACCGGCTGGCTTCACGGTGCGATCGCGCTCGCGGCGTTCGCGGGCCTACGACTCGGCGAAGCGCTCGCCCTCGAAGTGGGCGACGTCGAGCTCGCGGGCCGGGCAGCCGCCGCGCTCGCGGTGGGCTCGACGCCGCGGCCCTCGAGCGTTCGGGTGGTCGAGGCCAAGGTGGGACGCATCCTCGTGCGGCGGGCCCTTTCCGAAAGAGAAGTGCTTCCACAGAAGTCGGGCGACGAGCGGGAAGTACCGCTCGCTCCAGAGCTCGAGACGGTGCTCGTGCCGCTCATGAAGGACAAGCTGCCGCACGCGCGGGTCATCCTGAATCGCGAGGGGCGCACGCCGCGCCGCCAGCACGTGCTGACGGCGCTCAAGAACCTGCTTCGTAGGTTCGGGCTACGCGAGCGATCGTTTCATGGCTTGCGGCACTACTTCTGCTCGAAGCTCGTGAGCTGCGGCGCATCGGTCGAGGCGGTGAGGCTCCTCGCCGGGCACAGTGACCTCGCGATCACCCAGCGCTACGTGCACGCGCTGGGCAACGATCTGAAGGCCGCCATCGCTAAGCTGTCTGGGCAATAGCTGGGAAACAGGCCGAAGCGGCCATCGACGTCGGCCCATTTTCCAGGGTGTTTTGTTACTTCCGGTCGGGGCGAGAGGATTTGAACCTCCGACTCCACGGTCCCGAACCGTGTGCGCTACCAGGCTGCGCTACGCCCCGTGACGCGATTCTGCTCGATGTCTCCCGAGAGAAACGCGGCGAGGCAGAATGGTCGCCGGATGGACCAAAGTCAAGGAGTTACAGCGCTTTTACGCGGCGAATCTCCTTGACCAGCTGGGGGATGGCCTGAAAAAGGTCGGCGACCAGGCCGTAGTCCGCGACCTGAAAGATGGGCGCTTCGGCGTCTTTGTTGACGGCCACGATGACTTTCGAACCCTTCATGCCGGCCAGGTGCTGGATCGCTCCCGAAATGCCGATGGCGAAGTAGAGCTTGGGGGCGACCACCTTGCCTGTTTGGCCGACTTGCAGATCGCTCGGGGCGTAGCCGGCGTCGCAAGCCGCGCGGCTCGCGCCGACAGCGGCACCGAGCGCATCGGCGAGCGGATCGAGGACCTCTTTGAAGCGTTCTTTCAGGGCACGACCGCCGGAGACCACGACGGAGGCTTCGGTGAGCTCGGGGCGCTCGCTCTTCACTTGGTCGAAGGAGACGAACTCCACGCGGTCGGCACCGCCGCCGGGGGGCGCGATCGAAACCGGCTCGATGGGCGAGCTTCCGCCGGACGGTTGTGCGGCGGTGAACTCGCTCTGGCGGACGCTGACGACCTGAACGGGAGTCGTGATCTCGCACCAGCCGTAAGCGTTGCCCGCGAACATCGGGCGCTTGTAGGTGATTTTCCCGCCTTCCGCTTTGACCAGCGAAATGTCGTTCGCGTAGCCGGCATCGAGTGCTGCCGCGACGCGCGGCATCAGGTCCTTGCCGTAGGCGCTCGCGGCAGTGACGGCGACGTCGAATCCTTTTTTCGCCGTGGCGACGACGGTCGGCGCGTAGCGCTCGCACACGTAATGGGCGAGGTTCGTGTCGTCGGCGACGAAAACTTTGGCGGCTCCGAAACCGGCGAGCTCCTGGGCGGCGGCCTTGGCGCCGGCACCGAGGATCAAGATCGAGAAGGCGCCGCTCGTCCCTTTGGCGACGGTCTGCGCGAACGTGATCGCGGAGTGCGTCGTCTTCTTGAGCTTGCCCTCGCTGAATTCTGCGACGACCAAAACATTGGCCATGGTTTCTCGTTCGCCTCGGGGTTAGAGAACTTTCGCTTCGTTCACGAGCTTGTCGATGAGCTCGGCGACGTCTTTGACTTTGATGCCCGCCTTGCGAGCCGGCGGCGACTCGTAGGATGGGTAGCGGATGCGCAGCCCGCTGTCGGCGGCGAGATCGGACAGCTTGAGCTCGACGAGCGGCTTCTTCTTCGCCGACATGATCGCCGGCAGAGCGGCGAAGCGCACGCCGTCGTTGTATTTGAACGTCGGTGCGGTCTGCTTGGAGTAGACGCTGGTCGGCGCGACGATGCGAAGGTCGACGGTGACGACGGCCGGTAGCTTGACCCGCAAGGTGAGAACGCCGCCGTCGACTTCGCGCCCCACGAGCAGTGCGCCGTCTTCTTCTTTGATCGTCGCCGCGAACGTCGCCATGGGCCAGCCGAGCAACTCGGCCAACATCTGGCCGACCTGGTTGGAGTCGCCGTCCACCGCTTGCTTACCCATCAAAACGAGGTCCGGCTTTTCGCGTTCGACCAAGGTCTTGAGGGCGCGCGCGACGAGGCTGCCGTCGAGCGCGTCGTCCTGCGCGTCCACGCGAACGGCGCGGTCGGCGCCCGTTGCGAGCGCGGCGCGCAGCGTCGACGTGGTGTCGGCCGGGCCAAACGTGACGACGATGGCCTCGCCCCCCCGCTGCTTCGGCGTCGCGGCGTTTTCGGTCAGGCGCAGAGCAGCTTCGACCGCGTACTCGTCGAACGGGTTCGGCTTCCACTCGAGCCCAGCGGTATCGATCTTCGCCCCACCGGGCGGGATCTTGATCTTGTTGGCGTTGTCCGGGTCGGCGACCCTTTTCACGGGAACCAGGATCTTCACGTGACGGTATCCTCCAGGAAGGGGCCCTCGGCCCCCGGCAATGGGGGGAGGGTCGGCTATTCATAGGCCAGAACCGCCCGGCCGACATCCAGAATCGATCGGTAATTCTACCCAAGGGTGCCCCGGGGCGTGCTAAAGCGAGGCCTCGGGATGCCACTGGTTTGTGACTACTTGGTTCTCGGCAGCGGCATCGCTGGTTTGAGCTTCGCACTCGACGCGGCGGCACACGGCGACGTGGTCATCGTGACCAAGCGGGGGCGCGACGAGTCGAACACGAAGTACGCGCAGGGGGGCATCGCCAGCGTGCTGAGCCACGACGACACGTTCGCGGCGCACGTCGCCGACACCATGGCAGCGGGCGCCGGGCTCTGCCATGACGTGGTGGTCGAGCTCTGCGTGCGCGAAGGCCCCGGCCGCATCGGGATGTTGCGCGACATCGGCGTGCGCTTCACGGGGGCCAACTCCCTCGAAACCGACGCCGATCTCGACCTCGCGCGCTAGGGGGGCCACAGCGCGCGCCGAGTCGCCCATGCCGCCGATATGACCGGGCGCGAAGTCGAGCGTGGCCTGCTCGACGCGATCGCAGAGAACCCGCGCATCCGGGTGCTGGAAGAGCGCACCGCCGTCGACTTGATTCTCATGTCGAAGTTCGGCGGGCCCGATCAGTGCGTCGGTGCCTACGTGCTCGAAAACGCGACCGGAGCCATCGAGACGGTGCTCGCCCGCGCCACGGTGTTGGCGACGGGCGGCGCGGGCAAAGTTTACCTCTACACGACGAACCCCGACGTCGCGACGGGCGATGGGGTGGCGATGGCGTTTCGCGCGGGCGCCGAGATCGCCAACATGGAATTTTACCAGTTTCATCCGACCTGTCTCTTTCATCCGCGCGCCAAGAATTTCCTAATAAGCGAAGCCCTGCGCGGCGAAGGAGCCGTCCTCCGCGGGCTCGACGGCGTCCCCTTCATGCAGCGCCACCATGCGATGGCCGATCTCGCGCCGCGCGATGTCGTCGCGCGCGCCATCGACTTCGAGATGAAGCGCACCGGCTCCGAGCACGTCGTGCTCGACATCACCCACAAGCCGGCCTCTTTCGTGCGCGAGCGTTTTCCCAACATCCACCAAGAGTGCTTGAAATTCGGCATCGACATCACCGTGCAGCCGATCCCCGTCGTCCCCGCTGCTCACTACATGTGCGGCGGCATCACGACCGATCTGCACGGTCGCACGACGTTGCCGGGTCTCTGGGCGATCGGCGAGTGCGCCTGCACCGGGTTGCACGGCGCCAACCGCCTCGCGTCGAACTCGCTCCTCGAGGGTCTCGTCTTCGCCCACCGCGCGGCCTTGAAGCTCTCCTCGCAGATTGAGGAGCTGCGCCAGGCGCCGCTACCCGACGTTCCCGAATGGACGATCGGCGCGGCCGCTCCGAGCGACGAAGCCGTCGTCGTGACGCACAACTGGGCCGAGCTCCGCCAGCTCATGTGGAACTACGTCGGCATCGTTCGCTCCGACGGCCGGCTCCGCCGCGCCGCCCGCCGCATCGCGGTGCTCGAAGAAGAGATCCGCGACTATTACTGGCGCTACCTGGTGACGCGCGACCTGCTCGAGCTCCGCAACATCACCAACGTGGCCGAGCTCATCGTCTCGTGCGCGTCGTCGCGCCGCGAGAGCCGCGGTCTACATTTCACGATCGACTACCCCGAGCTCGACTCGAAGCAGGCGCGCGACACCGTCGTGAAACGCGGGATTTTGCCGCATTTGCGGTAGCCCGGAAGCGAGTAGCGCGCTCCATTTCCATCGGACACGTCGAAACGCCGCGCTCTTTCAATGAAAATATGATTACTCAGAACGCGAGCTGACCGCGTTATTCCCCGCAGCTCCTCCCCGAAAGCTCGGAACACAAGCACGATTCCTTGCCGCATGCCACATTGCGGTTCGCTTCCGCGATTCTGATTGGCGATACGTGGTCACGCAATTTGCTGGAACCGCGTAATATTGCAACAGTACCGTAGTGCCCGTCTCGCCGCGAAGGGCGCGGCCGCGCAGTTACGCACAGCATCTTTCGGCATCTAGCGCATCCCGGCGGGAGACGGGTGCATTTGCGGACAGCGCAAAATTCCTTCCAACGTACCAAGGACGAGCGCGTAGAGGTGAAAAGCTGGAATGAGTAGATCCGTCGAGCCGCTGGCGGCCACATCTTTCTTCGAGTAGCGTGTGCGTCGGATTCGGCCGCACAAGGAGGATAATCCGCCATGGTTAGGAGTCGCTTGACTGGCGCAATGGATCTCGGCGCCCTAGTCGCTTTTGGGATCGTGATGCTTTCACCAGCGCTGGCGCATGCGCATTTCACACTGGATGCCCCGACATGCTGGATGTCCCAGGACAGCGCAGGTGCTCCGCAGAAGGTTGGTCCGTGCGCCGCAATGCCCGACCCTCGCGGCAAGCCAGGCACGCCGACGCTAGCGGTGACGGCCTATCAATCGGGCCAGACAATCTCGGTAAAGGTCACCGCAACGATTCCTCATCCAGGCTGGTACCGGATCGCTTTGGCGAAGGGAAAGAGCGCGACCCAGACGCTCACGTCACTCCCCGACCCACCGGGTACGAATTGCTCGCCAATGAAAATGACCAATCCGGTCTGGTCACCGACGCAGCCTGTGATTGCCGATGGTCTCCCAACGGGCTCTCAGACGTTTCAAATCAAGCTTCCTGCCAGTGTGACATGCGATAGTGCGAGTCCGTGCGCGCTTCAGGTCATCATGGTCATGACCGATCACAGTGTTCCAGACTGCTACTATCATCATTGCGCGGATATTACAATCGGCGGGGCCGATGGGGGCGTCAGCGGTCGCGACTCGGGTCAGGACGCAGCGCCTACGACCGACGCATCAAGCATTACAGGTACGGGTGGCTCGGCATCAGGAACCGGGGGAAGCGGGCTCGGAGGAGCAGCCGGCGAAACCGGTGCGGGCGGGGCCGAAACGGGTGCGGGTGGTACTGCAACAGGGACTGGCGGCGCGACGAGCACTACGAGCGCCGGTACCACCAATACGACCGGATCAGGTGGCGCCGGCGTGGCGGGTAGCTCGGACGGTGCGACGCCCGCCGGCGACAACGGTTGTACTTGCAGCTTCCGGTCGCGGAGCATTCCGTCTGTAACCGGACTGGGAAGTCTACTCCTGCTCGCGCTCGCGATCGGGCGTCGCCGTTCACGGTGAGTCAGATTCGCGCGCCCGACGACTCTCAGTAACTGCCCGTCGATAGAAATAGCTCTGGCGGTACTGGAGCCGGGAAGATCTTATGGTTTGAGCGCAACGGCCCGTGCGTTCTCTACAAGAGGTTGCGCCGGGCGATCTTCGAAGCTCCTCTGGCGTGCAGAGCTACTGTTCGACGCAAACCAACGGGAGCTTCGAAATACAGTACGCCGTTGATGTGCGGATCGCAGTAATATGCAGGTAGACGGTGCGGGGGGTGCTGGTCACAAGGGCTGCAATCTCCTACGATGCGCGCATGCTCGCGGAACGCGACGGGTCGGAATCTGCCGTTACCCGCGAGGCAAACGCGGGGGACGGCGGTGTGAACCTCGCGCTCCCAGCCGTAGCTCGGGCCGAGCTCCTGGTGACGGTGTTTGCTACCGGGGCGGCAGTCATGTTGATCGAGATCCTCGGCACACGGATCATCGGTCCCGTCTTTGGGATAAGTCTGTTCGTGTGGTCAGCTCTGCTGGCGGTGACGCTCGGCTCACTGTCCATTGGCTACTACGTGGGAGGGGTCTTGGTCGATCGCGCGCCGAGCTTGCGATTGCTCGGTTTCGTCGTTGCGGCGGCCGGCGTGCTCCTGGGTTTCGTGCCCATGCTGAGCCGCGCCGTCCTGAGTGCCGCGGATGGTCTTGGTCCGCGAGCGGGTCCGCTCGTAGGGGCGACGCTGCTCTTCGCGCCGTCGCTCGTCGCGCTGGGGATGGTCGGGCCGATCGTGGTTCGCGTGGCAACGAAGGATCTGCGCGCCGCGGGACATGGCGTGGGGGCCGTGTACGCCGTATCCACCGCTGGCAGCCTTCTCGGGACGCTCGTGACGGCTTTCCTCTTGATCCCGGCGTTCGAAACAGATCGGATCCTGCTTGGAACCGCCGTTTGCCTGACGCTGATCGGCGCGATTTCCCTGGCGCGGCGCTGGCGTCGTTCGGCGCTCGTCGCGGTGCTCGCGCCCGTTTTGGCGTCGGCCGCGCCCGAGTCGCCGCTTCCTCCTGGAATCCAGGTCGTCGACCGGTCCCGCAGTCTTTATGGCCTGATAGAGGTCATCGACGATACGAATCGCGGCGTTCGGTTGCTCCGCGCCGATCATTCGATCCTTGGCGCCCAATGGCTACGCGATCGCACGGCAGCGTTTGCGTTCATTCACCTGCTCGAGTCGGTACGCTTCCTGCGCCCGGCGGCGCACGAAATACTTCAGATCGGGCTCGGTGCCGGATCGCTGCCGTCGATCCTCCGAGCTCGAGGAATTAACGTCGAGGTCGTCGAGATCGATCCGGCCGTCGTCCGCTTCGCGCGTACCTACTTCGGTTTTTCGACGGAGGGCGAAGTTCACGTGGAGGATGCCCGCACTTATTTGCGTCGAACGGCGCGGCGCTATGACGTGATCGTGCATGACACCTTTACCGGCGGAACCACGCCCGAGCATCTTCTTTCCGTGGAGGTGATACGGCGCATCCGCGAGCTTCTTCGGCCGGGCGGAGTGCTGGTCCTGAACTTCGTGGGCTATCATGAGCCTCCGAACGCCGAAGCCAGCTGGGCGGTCGCTCGGACGCTCCGCGCGGTCTTCGCTGCGGTCCGTTCGTTCCGAGACAGCGGTCCCAATGATCATGCTGAAACGCCGGGGAATCTGGTTTTCTTCGCATCCGACGGCGGGCTCGACTTCACCGTTCCGGCGAACGCGCAGTTCGAGAACGAGGCTTGCGAGCATGTTTCGCGTTCGTTCCAGAATTGGGAGGTGCTCCGGGGCGTTCCCGATGGCGCTATCATCACCGATGAGCGCAATCCTCTCGCTAGCCTTCAGCTCGCGGTTGCCGAGGCGCATTTTGAAGCCATGAACAAGTTCTTGCCCAGTGAAGTGTGGCTTCGCTGAGCTGCGCGGCGCACTAAATTTAGAGTAGTAGGCCGGGCGCAGCGAGCTCGGATCATTGCTCCACGCAGATGATACGCCCCGGACTATTGCAGGTAACGAGCATCGGCTGGATTAAGGTGGCCGTTAGGCGGAGCCCCGTCCCGTTGGCACTCGCATCGCGCCGCGTCCATGCAACGCAGTTGGATGAGCTTGCTGTCCAATCATCTTTCGTGCCGAGCCAGGCAAAATCAGTTCCTGATGGCACAAGCGGATTGAGAAGCGGTGCAGGCTGGCCGTTTCGTACGCCCAACAAGTTCACCGCATCTGTGGTCCAGATCAGCTCACCCGCGCTATTCACGTAACGAGTGTAAGGTCGCAGAATCCAGTTGAGTTGACCGTCGCCTTTGAATGGCGTCCGAGTCGCGATGCGAGTCGTTCCGTCGACGACGAGGCCCAAATAGCTCGCGCTGAATGTCCCATGGCACATTGCGTCCCAATCACCTGTCAACGCGCCACCCCAATCGTACATGTCGTAGATCTTTAGAAATTTCTGGCCGACGACGCCACTACAGGCTGGATTGCAAGCGCCGAGACCAAGCCCATTTTCCGCACCGTTGTCGCATGATTCCTCTGCCCCGTTGATTTTGCCGTCTCCGCAGCGAGGCCCAAGCGTGCAGTCTGGATTGCATTTGCCATAGCCTCCCGTGTTCTGAGCGGAGCCGTCATCGCATGCTTCCCTAGCCTGGATTTCCACGGCGCTGACCTGGCCTAACGTCCGCTGGGGGGAGCGTGCCGCGAGTTGGGCAGTCGGCCGCGCTGGTGGTTAGCGTCTAGGTGCGCCTAAGAGGTCCGCCGCACAACGTTACCTGGACATTCGTCCCGGGCAGGAGCTGTGAGCCTATGTCTGTTATCGCGGCATATTTCCCTTTATTCTTAGGACGATGGCACATCCGACGTCCACCTAGCAGGATCATGCTTGACAGGACGGTCGTTCAGGTAGCATATGTACAGTGTGTCTATGGGCGCACCAAAGAGCCTAACGCAATCGCGGCGCTTCTTCCTCGAACCCCGGGACGCCAGGCACCGCCACTACGAGGCGCTCCGCGCGTACTTCGCCGAACGTCGTCCCTCGCACGAAGTCGCGAAGGCTTTCGGCTTCACGCCGGGGTCGTTCCGCGTTCTGTGCCACCACTTCCGCCGAGACCCAGACCCTCGCTTCTTCGTGTCCGCCACGCCCGGCCCGCGCTCGCAACCGAAGAAGTCTGCCGCACGCGAGAAGATTATCGCCCTGCGCAAGCGCAATTACTCCGTCTATGAGATCAGCGAGTCGCTCAAGGAGCAGAAGCTCTCGCTCAGTCCCACGGCCGTGCGCGAGGTACTCAAGCAGGAAGGATTTGCTCCGCTACCACGTCGGCTCGACGAGGAGCGCCCGGGCGGTCCCCGCCCCACTGTCGAGGCCGTCGCCGATGCCCGCAACTTTTCGCTCTCATCGCGTAGGTTCTCGACCCGTTGCGGTGGTTTGTTCCTCTTCCTCCCCGATCTGGCGCGCCTGCGTCTCGACAAAGTCGCCGAGAAGGCGGGGCTCCCCGGCTCGAAGATGATCCCGGCCGACCATGCCCTGCGCGCCGCGCTCGTGCTCAAGCTCTGGGCCATCGAGCGCAAAAGCCACATCATGTCCCTGGTCGCCGACCCTGGCCTCGCCCTCTTCTCCGGCCTCAACGTCACGCCGAAGAAGAGCTACCTGTCCGAGTACTCGTCTCGCATCGATCACGCTAAGACGATGCGGCTGATGGCCGTCTGGCACGAGCACATCGTCGGCGAGAAGCTCTATCCGGCCCGTTCATTCAACCTCGACTTCCACTCCGTGCCCTACTTTGGCGAGCACCCCATGGTCGAACGCCATTACGTCGCCGCGCGAAGCCGACGCCAACCCAGCGTACTGGTGTTCATCGCGCAGGATGCCGACACGCGCGCATTCGGCTACGCGAACGCCGACCTGCGCAAGGGCGAGGAGGCCAACGAGATCTTCCGCTTCATCGCTTTCTGGGAACGCACCCACGGCCAACGACCTCGACACCTCGTGTTCGACTCGCGCCTGACGACGTATCCCAACCTCGCGCGTCTCGACCAGATGGACATCACCTTCATGACGCTGCGCCGTCGCTCGCCCAAGCTGCTCAAGGAGGTCGTCACCCTCCCGCGCTCGGCGTGGCGCACCGTCGAGCTGGACGTGCCAACCCGCAAGTTCAAGACCCCGCGCGTTTACGAGCAGACCGTGCGTCTGGCTGGTCGCGACTTCCGCCAGCTCTACATTCTCGATCTCGGTCACGAGGAGCCGACAATCCTTCTGACCAACGAGCACCGCGACTCCGCTGCAAAGCTCATCACCCGCTACGCACAGCGCATGCTGATTGAGAACGCGCTGTCGGATGCAGTCCGCTTCTTCCACATGGACGCTCTCTCGTCGGCCGTCGGCCTCAAGGTCGACTTCGACATGACGCTGCTCGTGATCGCGAGCGGCCTGTACCGGATGGTCGCTACGCGGATGCGCGGTTACGCCGATGCGCAGGCGCGACAGATCTTCCGTGACCTCGTCGACATGCCCGCGACCGTCACCGTTTCCGACCGCGAGGTCCTCGTCGAGTTCCACCGACGAGCGCACCTGCCCATCGTCCTCGCTTCGGGTATGCTCGAAAAACCGGTCAAGATCCCATGGTGGGGCGGCCGGTCGCTGCGCCTCTCAACCTACTCAGGCCGCGACGCTGTTAGCTGAACTCGCCTCCGTGGAAATCCAGGCTAG
>Ga0137375_10004950_pt1 | contig 15863 bp, 14 predicted proteins | sample SagtaG_24_FD_104936 | JGI IMG/M metagenome (GOLD analysis project Ga0137375, IMG submission 104936) | Vadose zone soil microbial communities from Sagehorn Ranch, Mendocino, California, USA - Sage1_R_113_16 metaG | ecosystem: Environmental > Terrestrial > Soil > Vadose zone | place: USA...
CGACGAGGACCAGCCCGACCACGAACAGCCGTGGACGAGCCACCCAGCGCACCGGGGTCGGCCAGGCCAGCGGACGTGGCGTGGCAGCCAGGCCCATCCCCGTCTTCGCTGCGTCCATGCGCGTGGCCGATTATACGAGAGGCTCTGAATCCGCTCCCTGACGGTCGCGGTACTGAAGGGCGTCCGCGTCCCGCACTGCCAGTCGCAACACGCCCGCGCGAGTCGGATCGAGATGTCGAGTTCAGGGACTTCGGGGCGCGCGAGTGGCGAGGGCTTAGCGCGCGCGGATACATTACTCCCTACTCCCTACTCCCTACTCGCTACTGGGCACGCATTGATCCTCGAGACCGAAGGCTTGACCAAGGACTTTCGGGGCTTCCGCGCGGTTGACCGCGTCAGCCTGAGCGTGGAGGAGGGAGCGATCCATGCCCTGGTCGGCCCGAACGGGGCCGGAAAGACGACCCTCTTCAACATGCTGACGGGCTTCCTGCAGCCGAGCGCCGGGCGAATCAACTTCCTGGGCCAGGAGGTGACCGGGCTGCCACCTGAGCAGATCGCCCGCCGCGGCATCGCCCGCTCGTTCCAGATCACCAGCCTCTTCGAGCGGCTGACGGTGCTCGAGCATGCGGCCCTGGCCCTGCTGTCGGCGACCGGCCTGGGCTACCGCTTCTGGGCACCCGAACGAGTCCTCGGCCGCTTCCGGCAGCACGCTCTCGACGTGCTGACACAGGTCGGGTTGGCCGAGCTGGCCGAACGCGAGGTGCACAGTCTGCCATACGGCCAGAAGCGGGCCCTCGAGCTGGCGCTGGTGCTGGCCCTCTCACCGACGCTGCTCCTGCTCGACGAGCCGACCGCCGGCATGAGCTTCGAGGACCTGGATCGGATCATCGCGCTCATCCGGCGCGTCCGCGACGGCCGTACCGTGGTGCTGGTGGAGCACAACATGGGCGTCGTAGCCGAACTGGCCGACCAGGTAACCGTCATGCAGCGCGGCCGGGTCCTGGCCGAGGGGCCCTACCAGACGGTGCGCCAGGACCCGCGCGTCATAGAAGCCTACCTCGGCGCGCCGGACGAGGCATGAGGAACGAGGAATGAGGAATGAGGCCCGAGCAATGAGAAATGCGAGGTGCCAACTTCTCTCAATTCTCAATCCTCAATGCTCAATTCATCCGGAGACGGCCGGTGCTTAGCGTGAAGGGACTCTCGGCCTGGTACGGCGAGGCCCAGGTGCTGCGGGGAATCGACCTGGACGTCGATCAGGGCCAAGTGGTCACCCTCGTCGGTCGGAACGGGGCCGGCAAGACGACCGCGCTGCGCTGCCTGATGGGCCTGCACCGGCAGGCCAGCGGCCGGATCACGTTGGACGGCAAGGAGATCGGCGGACTCTCGCCGGACCGCCGCGCCCGGCTCGGGCTAGGCTACGTGCCAGACGACCGCGGGATCTATGCGTCACTGTCGGTGGAGGAGAACCTGCTCCTGCCCCCCGCGGTCGGACCCGAGGGCTGGAGCGTCGACCGAATCTACGAGATGTTCCCACTCCTCAAGGAGCGGCGGCGGAGCAAGGGCACGACGCTCTCCGGCGGCGAGCAGCAGATGCTGGCCATCGCACGGGTGCTTCGGATGGGCGCGCGGCTCCTGTTGATGGACGAGCCGACCGAAGGTCTGGCGCCAATCCTGGTCCAGCAAATCGCGACGATCATCGACGAGGCGAAGCGGAACGGGGCGACCGTTCTGCTAATCGAGCAGAATCTCCGCTTTGCCGCTCGAGTGGCTGAGCGGCATTATTTGCTGGCCCAGGGCCGAATCGTCGAGAGCCTCACCAACGAGGAGGTGAAAGCGCGCGAACGCGAGCTACTCACACACCTTGGCGTCTAACTGAGGGGCACGGCATGCCGTGCCCCTACACACTGGAGGTACGCGAATGCGCCTACTGTGGATCCGCCTGGCGGCGGTCAGCATATTCTTGTTGGCCGCGTGCGCCCCTAGCCCGGCCCCACCGGCGGCCAAACCGACCGAGCCGCCGAAGCCCGCCGCGCCCGTCGCTAGCCCCGCCGCCTCACCGGCGGCCTCACCGGGTGCGTCGCCCGCGGCCAGTCCGAAGCCGGCCGGCGAGGCGCCCAAGACTGGCCCGGCCAGGCTGAGCGACGGCAAGATCGTCTTCGGCGTGATCAACGACATGTCCGGCGTCTACGCCGACCTGAGTGGCCAGAACGCCGTCAAAGCCGTTCAGATGGCTATCGACGACTTCGAGGCGAAATACGGCAAGGGCTCGATCGGCGGCCCGATCGAGGTGATCAGCGCCGACCACCAGAACAAGCCCGACCTGGCCAACTCGAAGGCCCAGGAGTTCTACGACCGCAACTCGGTCGACGTGATCCTGGACGTGCCGACTTCCTCGGCCGCGCTGGCCATCGCCGGCGTCGCCAAGGAGAAGAAGAGGCTCTACATCAACGTTACGGCGGCCACGACGGAGCTGACCGGGCCGCAGTGCAACAAGTACACCTTCCACTACACCTACGACACCTGGATGCTGGCCAACGGGACCGGCACCGAGGTGACGAAGAGCGGCAGCAAGAAGTGGTACATCGTCTACCCGAACTACGCCTACGGCCAGGACATGGACCGCTCATTCCAGGCGGCCATCAAGGCGGCCGGCGGCGAGATCGTGGCCAGCGATGGCACCCCCTTCCCGAACCCGGGCAACGACTTCTCGTCGTTCTTGTTGAAGGCCCCGTCGCTCAAGCCTGATGTCCTGGGCACGATGAACGCCGGCGGCGAGTTGGTGAACGTGGTCAAGCAGTACAACGAGTTCAGGCTGAAGGACCAGGGCATCAAGCTGGCGATCGGGCTGCTCTTCGATACGGATATTCACGCCCTCGGGCCCGACGCGTTCGCCGGTACGCTCTATACCACGCCCTGGATCTGGACGCTCGACGACAAGGCGCGTGAGTGGGCCGACAAGTACCGCAAGCTCGTCGGCGGCGACAGCCGGCCCACATTCTCCCACGCCGGGAACTACTCGGCCGCGACCCAGTACCTCGAGGCGGTCAGGCGAGCCGGGACCGACGACGCTGACGCGGTCGCCAAGGCGCTCGAGGGCCAGAAGATCGACGACTTCTTCCTCCACAACGGCCTGATCCGAGCCGAAGACCACCGCGTGGTCCACGACGCCTACCTCGCCGAGGTCAAGCCCCAGAGCGAGGTGAAGGAGCCCTGGGACTACTCGAAGATCCTCAGCACCATCCCAGCTGACAAGGCCTTCCGGCCCATCTCGGAGGCCAGGTCGGCCGGCTGCAATATGCAGTAACGGGAGGGGGAAAGGGGAAGGGGGAAAGGGGCGATTACGCCACTCCTGACCCCTGACCTCTGACCCCTGACCCCTGACGAATGGACCCCGTAACGCTCCTACCGCAGATCTTCAACGGCCTGGTCCAAGGCACGTTCTACGCCTTGCTGTCGCTCGGCTTGGCGATAATCTTCGGCGTCCTGCGGGTGGTGAACTTCGCTCACGGCGCCTTTTTCATGCTGGGCGCGTTCGGGGCCTACATCCTCTTCCAGAACGCGGGGCTCCCCTTCTGGCCGGCCCTCATTCTCGCGCCGCTGGGTGTCGCGTTACTCGGCATGCTCCTGGAGCGAGTCGTTATCCGCCGCCTCTATCAATTCGACCCGCTCTACAATTTCTTGCTGACCTTCGGTATCACGCTCATCCTCCAGGACGCGGTGCGCCTTCGCTACGGCATGCAGGGTCAGCCGTACGCCCCGCCGCGCGAACTCGCCGGCGCCACGAACCTTGGCCTGTTCTTCTATCCGAACTACCGATTGTTCGCCATGCTCCTGGCGATCGGGGTCTGCGTGGCGGTCTGGTACGTGATCGAACGGACGCGGCTGGGCATGATCGTCCGCGCGGCGACCGAGAAACCGGACTTGACCCGTGCGCTAGGCGTCGACATCGATCGGTGGGTCACACCCGTATTCGGCTTTGGCGTCGCGCTTGCGGCGCTCGGTGGGGTGCTGGCGGCCCCGATGCAGAGCGTCTACCCGTTGATGGGCGCCGAGCTGATCATCACCGTCTTCGCGGTCGTGGTCATCGGCGGACTCGGGTCGATCGTCGGCGCGATCGTCGCTGGCCTTCTGGTCGGTGTCGTGTTCGGGATCGGACTGGCCATCGTCCCGCCGCTAGCCAACACGCTCGTGTTCGTTCTGATGGCCGTGGTGTTGCTGGTTCGCCCGGCCGGCCTGTTCGGCAGCGCTGAGGCAGCATGAAGCATCGGCCGTTACGTCTGGCCGGTTACGGCATCGGTCTGATCCTCGTGCTCGCCCTGCCGCGCCTGATCTACCCGGTCCTCGCGTTGGACATCCTGCTCTGGGGGCTGTTCGGTATATCGGTCGACCTGCTGCTGGGCTTTGTCGGCCTGCTATCCTTCGGCCACGCCATGTTCTGGGGCTTCAGCGGCTACACGGCCGGCTACCTCGCCAAGTCGGCCGCCTTCGACTACCCCCTCGCCGGCCTCATCGGCGCCTGCGCCGCGGCGCTCCTGGCCTTGCCGACCGGATATCTCGCGATCCGCAGCAAGGGGATCTACTTTGCCATGGTCACGCTGGCCTTCGCCCAGATGGTCTTCTATGTGGTCAACGAAGCGCGCCCGATCACCGGGGGCGAAAACGGCCTGCAGGGCGTCCCGCGGACCCTTCTCGGCTCGGCCATCCACGACGCAATGGCCTTCTACTACGCTGCGCTCCCGCTGGTTCTGTTCGGCTACTGGCTGGCCTACCGGATCGTGCATTCGCCGTTCGGGCACGTACTGGTGGCCATTCGCGACAACGAAGCGCGGGCACAGGCGCTGGGCTACCCGACCGGGCGGTACAAGCTGCTGGCGTTTGTTCTGTCAGCGTTCCTGGCCGGACTGGCCGGAGGCCTGTACGCCCTCGGCCATGGCTTCGCCGCCTTAGAGCTCGTGCATTGGTCGACGTCTGGCACGGCGGTCGTCATGACCATCCTAGGCGGCATCGGGACGCTCTGGGGCAGCATCCTGGGGGCGGCGGTCTTCCTGCTCCTGCGCGACTGGCTTTCGACGTTCACGGACGCCTGGGGCGTAGTGACCGGGGCGATCTTCGCGGTGATCGTGCTGAGCTTCCGCCAGGGCATCTGGGGAACCCTGCTCGCCCGAGTCCAAAGTCCAAAGTCCAAAGTCCAAAGTCACGCGTCCGGTGGCGCATTGGAATCGCGAGCGGCTCCGGCTGAGCCAGCCCCTGCCAGAGAGTCGTAGGCCACCCGATGCGAGAGCCCCAGAGGTTCGTCGGTATACTGGTGGCGGGGTCGTTCGGGGCACGACATGCCAATAGGCGTCGCGCTACACTGAAGCAGCGACCTCATGGAGTTCCCAAGTGAGAATCAAGATACCTGTTGTTCACAGTGACCCAGAGATCCTCAGCGGCGTCCCGGTGTTCGCCGGCACTCGCGTGCCCGTGCGTAACTTGATCGACTATCTCGCAGCCGGGGACGGCCTGGACGACTTTCTCAATGACTTTCCGGCGGTCAGCCGAGAGCAGGCGATCGCCGCCCTTGAACTTGCGCATGACGCGCTGGTAGCTGGTGCGCATCCTCCTCGATGAATGTCTGCCGCGCAGCCTGGCGCAAGAACTTGTCGGTCATGACGCGCGCACCGTAACACAAGCCGGCTGGTCGGGGCTCAGGAACAGTGAGCTGCTTCATCTGGCAGCGCGTGAGTACGACGTGTTCCTGACGGTTGACCAGCGGTTGGAGCGCCAAGGACGAGTGGCGCCCCGACTTGCCGTGATCACCTTGGAAGCGCCAACCAACCGGATCGAGTCCCTCCGGCCGCTCGTTCCTGACGTCCTCGAGGCGCTCGAAAGGCTGAGACCAGGTGAAAGGATACGAACAGGCCGCAGGTGAGCAGGCCTACGCTTCATCGCCGTACTGGCGGATCGTCCGGTCCGGGAACGGCCGGTAGGGCAGAGCTGACATCGCTTCCTCGTCGAGCTCGACGCCCAGGCCCGGGGTGGTGGGAAGCCGGATGTAGCCGTCCTTGGGGACCAATGGGTCGCGGGCGACCTGGCGGCCGATCGGCTCGAAGTTGACGAAGTACTCGGTGATCAGGAAGTTCGGCATGCCGGCCGAGGCCTGCACGGTCGCGGCGAGGCCGATGGTGGTGCTGTTGTAATTGTGGGGCGAGACCGCCACGTATGACGGCTCCGCCATCGCCGCGATCTCGCGCAGCTCGAGAATCCCGCCGACGTTGCACACGTCGGGATTGATGATGTCGGCCGCGCGCTTCTCGAAAACCTCACGAAAATCCGATTTCGTGTACAGCTCCTCGCCGGTCACGACCGGGATGTCGATCTCTCGGCGCACCTCGGCCAGAGCATCCAGGTTCTGGGCCGAGACCGGCTCCTCGTACCAGAACGGCCGGTACTCGGCGATCTGGTGCGCTATGCGCACGGCGTGCATGGGCGCCAGACGGCGGTGCGCCTCAACCAGCAGATCGATGTCGGACCCCAGCCGCTCTCGCATCAGCCGAACGCTCTCAACCACGATGCGCTCCTGTTCGAGGCTGATGTGGGTCCGCCACGGGTTGGGGAACGGGTCCCACTTGAGCGCGTTGAAGCCCATCGCCACGACCTCTTCGGCGCGCCGGGCCAGCCCCTCGGGCGTCCTTTCGCCTTCCGACCATCCGTTGGCGTACACCCTGATCCGCTCGCGACACGGCCCACCCAGGAGGTTATAGACAGGCTGGCCGAGCGCCTTTCCGAGGACGTCCCAGAGGGCCTGCTCGATGCCGCTCAGGGCGGAGTAGAACTCCATCGCCCCCCGCTTGCCCGCGAAGTCGGTGTACATGACATGCGTGAAGTGCTTGATGGCGAACGGGTCGCGACCCACCAGGTAACGCTTCATCTCGTATACGAACACCTCGATCGCACGATCGCGGTCGGACTGGGTATAGGCCTCACCCCAGCCGTGGATCCCCTCGTCTGTCTCGACCTTGACGAACAGCCAGTTCTTGCCCCGCCCCGGATGGACCAGAAACGTCTTGACGTCCGTAACGCGCATCTCGGTCACCTCGGCGTGAGAATAACCTAACCTCGCCAAGCGCACTTGTTCCCTGCTCTTCTCCAAAGGGGAAGGGGAGCCGCTCCCCTCTCCGAGTCGGGGAGGAACGAGTGCGCTTCGCGGGGCTGGGGGAGGGGTCGGGCTCGACGTACAATCGAGACGGGATTGGCCTGGGTGGCGTAGATGCGACGCGTACTGGTGTCGGCAGGGCTGGTGTTGGCGCTAGCCTTGTCGCCGCTGGAAGTGGCCAGGGGCCAACTCGAGCCGGGCGCACCCGCCTCTGTCGTCGGCGACGGAAGCGGCGCATACCTGGAGGCAGCCCCGGCGCAGCTCCTCGGAGGCTTGGGGCGGGCCACCGCGGAGCTGGACGTCTTCCCGACCCGCCCCAGCCTCGAAGAGGTCAAGGGCGGCGCTCTACGGCGACGCCTGCTGGAGCTTCGGCTGCTGATGGACTTCAACGCCTACGCCTACGAGCCCGAGTTGATGCAGACCTTCCGTGATGCAGTCGACGACGCGTACGAGAGCATCGGCTTCTACAAGGACGCTTGGGAGACGCAGGCGCTGCTCGGAGAGGAGCTGCCTCCAGATGTCGTCAACCAGCGGCTCGTCAAGATGATCGTCGCCCTCGCGCCGCTTCGGTCGAGCGAGGTTCGCGACTCGATGGCGGCCTTCTTCGCCGCGCCAGCGGCCTCGCCAAGCGCGCTCAAGGCCGGGCAACTGCCACGGCTGTGGGCACTGGCCGCGGCTGGCCCGGATGAGGCGTATGACTCGGTCGGCAACCTAGCCCTGGTCGGCCAACGCGTGCTGAGGAACCTGGCGAGCCAGGGCCTGGTAGTAGGCGATATCTTCGACGTCGAGCAAGAGGCTCGCTTTCACGACATTCGCAAAGCGATCCGCTCGGTCCTGGTGCTCGACGAGTTGTTCCCCGCCACCCGCGACGGCGCCGCGGACCTCCGCCCACCGCTGGCCAGGCTAGTGTCGGTCTATGGCGACGTCAACGATCGCGTCGTCGCCTACCACGCCGCCCAATCGGTCGGCCGCGGCGTCGATGAACGGGCCAACGACCTGGCGACCACCTTTGCCGATGCACTTGACCAACAGCGCCAGCTCCTCGACGATGGGTCAATAGATCGCCTCATCGAGCGCCTCGAGGCGATTCAACGGGCGCACCGACGGTAGCGGCGCGCGGGGTGCGCTCTGGTTATCCTCCACCGCAGGTGATGGTCTGAGGCGAGCCCTTTAGCTTCAGGTCGGTACCGGCGAACTTGGCCCAGACGGTGTGGGGCCGGCCGTCCTTCAGGCTCGACGGGACCACGTGCGCGAAGCCGTGATAGCCGTTGCCCTTGCCGGCCGCAACCAGGTCCTGGCGTAGGTGGTCGGCCGGGACCGTCGCTACGAGGATGTCGCCGTCGAAGATCTCCACCCCGATCGATGTGTCCGGCTGCTTGCCGTTCCAGGCCCAGCCGCTCAACCCACCGCATTGGGCGCGCTCCAAACTGCCCTCGTAGGCCGTGCCGCTGGCGGACGCGCGCGGGGTCGTCAGTCGTCCGGAGAACAATAAAAAGCCGAAGCAGACCAACTGGAACGTAAGCACGACACCCGCCGCTCGCCAGAACGGCCCTTCGCCCCACAGGACGCGACGCCGGTTCCAGCGCCCAAAGACCTCGTGGCCCACCAGCAGAGCCCCATGGTAGAGGCCGTACAGGATGTAGTGGAGGGCCGCCCCGTGCCACAGCCCCATCAGGCCCATCGAGAGAAAGAGGCCAAGATACGAGGCGAGGTACTTGTCCTTGAACCAGTGGCCCTTGGTGGCCGCCATGACGAACCGCATGTAGACGTGATCGCGAAGCCACCACGACAGGCTGATGTGCCAGCGATTCCAGAAGTCGCGGATGTTGCGCGCCAGGAACGGTCGATCGAAGTTCTCAGGCGTCTGGACGCCAAACAGGTAGCTCAAGCCGATCGCGAAGGCGCTATAGCCGGCGAAATCGAAAAACAGATACAGGCTGTAGGCGTACATGTAGGAGAGCGTGTTGAGCGCCCCATCGGCGCTCGCGGCGGGATCCATCCAGTACTGCTTGACGAGCGCGGCAACGATGAACTTGTAGAGGAAGCCGGTGAAAATGCGGTGGATAGCCGCGTCGAGGTGCTCCAGAAACTTGGCCCGAGTGCGCTGGCGCTTCCAGTCTCGCTCGAAGCGCCGATACCGGTCGATCGGCCCGGATGAGACGGTCGGGAAGAAAAACAGGAATGCGAAGTACTGTTCGGGCCGCAGACTATCGATCAGGCCGTCCTGGATGCCGATGATCACCTCCAGGCTGCGAAAGGTTACATACGAGATGCCAAGAAAACCGAGCGGAAAGGCGGTCGAGAAGACCGGCAAGTACTTGGCCAGAGCTAGGGGAAGAAGAGCGACGGCCAGGGCGGCGTACAACGTCAGGCGATGGCTGGCGCGAGCGCGCGCCAAGAGGAAGCTCATCGCCACGCCCCACTCGAACGCGGCCCAGCCGACGACGATCCAGGTGTCGGGAACAGGCGTCCCAGACCAGAGACTCAGGCTGCCACCGTACTGGACAACCAGCATGATGACCGTCGCGGCCAGGATCCAGAACCGCGACAGCCGTCCGACCAGGCCCAGGACCAGGGTAGGCAGGACTGGAAACAGGACGACGCCGAAATACGTGAAGTTGGCGTACGGGGTCACGCGATGGATTCCGCGAGCTGGCGCCGGTCCGCCTTGCCGTTGACGGTCATCGGGAACGCTTCGAGGAAGGAGAACTTGCGGGGCAGCATGTACGCCGGCAGACGCTCGGCTAGCTGGGCCCTGAGGGCGTTCGAGATCTCGAAATCGGAGCCGGGCGAGCGATCAGCCAGGATGACGAACGCGCGCAGAGCGTGAGGGCGGCGCTGCCTGAGAACCGGGACGACGACCGCGTCGCGGACGCCGGGCAGCGTCCGCAGGTTGGCCTCCACGTCCGCTAGCTCGATTCGGTAACCGTGCAGCTTGATCTGGTTGTCCATTCGCCCTTCAAAGAAGAGCATCCCATCGCGGCAGCGGCCCCAGTCTCCAGTCCGGTACGCCCGCTGCCCATCAAGCTCGAAGAAAGCGCGCTCCGTAAGATCGGGTCTGCCGAGATAGCCCGGGCTGACATTCGGGCCGGCAATCACGATCTCCCCGCGCTGGCCATCCTCGACGGCCTGCCCGCGCTCGTCGAAGACCAGGACTCGAGCTCCGGGCATCGGGTAGCCGATCGGCAGCGGAGAGTAGTCGGCCAGGAGGTCGCGGTCGACGCGGACCGACGTCGTGGCCACCGTGGCCTCGGTCGGACCGTACGTGTTCCAGACCTCAGCACCTGGGAAGCGATCGAGCAGCTCGGCGGCCAGCTCCGGGGCCAGGGTCTCACCGCAGAAGAGGAATTTGCGCAGGCGCGGAAGCATGCTCGCGCCAAAGCCTCGCTCCACCACGCACATCTCGGCGAATGAGGGCGTCGACACCCAGATGGTCACACCTGAGGCGGCGAGTGCCCGGTAGAGCAGGTTCGGGTTGGCGATCTGTTCCGCCGTCACGCTGACGACGGTGCTACCGGTCACCAGCCCCAGATAGGTGTCCATCAGTGAGACGTCGAACGAGTAGGGGACCTGATTGAGGAACGTCTCGCTTCCCTCCGCCAGGCCTTGTTCGGCCAGCATCCAGTTCACGAAGCTCGCCAGGCACTTCAGCGTGATCACGACACCCTTGGGTTCACCCGTGCTCCCCGAGGTGAACATGACGTAGTAGGGATCGTGGGGGCCAAGCCGGCGCGAACGCAGGCCGGAGGGCCGGGCTCTCAAGGCGGCCACGCTGCTGGGGGTCAACGTGAGGCGGGCGCCAGCCGCGGACACGATCCGTTCGACGCGGTGAGGCGGCAGGGCCGTATCCAGAGGGATGTAGGGATGGCCGGCCTTGGCCGCTCCAAGGAACGCGACCAGCATGTCTGGCTCCTTGTGGCCGAGGACGGCGACCGGTGATCTGTCGTCGGGAAGGGCCTCAGCCAGGTGGGCGGCGAGACCATCTGAGCGGCGCACGAGCTCGGCGTACGTCAGGCTGCGATCGGCGCTGACGTGGGCCAAGCGGTTGGGAGCCAGCCGTGCCCAGCGGTCGATCCGATCGAGCAGGTCCACCGGCCAGGTCCTAGAACCCTTGATAGACAAAGCTGGGTGTCGAGAAATCGCCACGCCCGTACAGCAGGATCAGCCCCACCAGGATCGTCAAGTAATAGAGCGTCAGAAGGATGGCTCGGACCGGCCCGTTAGCGGCAAGCGTGGGCGAAGGACGCCTGCGGCTCAGCATCGCAACCTGCCTGCCGACTAGTGTCGGACCTTGCTCTCGACGTACTCGACGATCTTGCCAGGCGTGGCCCACTCGTCACGCTCGAACTCAGCCGGCGAGATCTCTAGCCCGAACTCCTCAGAGAAGGCGACCATCAAGTGGACGGTGCCGAGCGAGTCGAGCATCTGCAGCTCATACAAGGGTAGATCCAGGTTCTGGCGGACCTCGTCGGTCTCCACCACGTCGGCAAGGACGGCCAGCACCCGGTCCGCGGTCGACACGGCTCTTCTCTCGCTCCGTCTGCATCTAACGGCGCATTCCCACTCCGGTCGCGGGAGGCCATTATACTCTGGAAGGGTGCAATGTTGCGCCACTGCTATGCATTGTATGAACTAAAAGCCATGGTCGACTTGTTAGGTCTCACGCTGCCAGTGAGACGCCCGGCGGGCGGCCTGCTCCGGGCATGAGAGCGCCCCATCTGGTGTCGGCGCTGCTAGCCAGCGGACTGGTGGCGGCCGCCCTGTTCGGATGGACCCTGTACGCGCGGAGCGTTGAAGGCCGCTACGTTCACGCCCTGGCGGCACAGCTCTTTCCGATCAAGATGCAGGGCATCGCCTTGCAGGCCGAGGCGTTTCGGCAACAAGATCTGCTGCCGCTATACGGCAGCTCTGAGTTCGACAGCTTCGTCGGCCCGTACCACGCCAGCGAGTTGTTTCAGACCTTCCCGACCGGCTTCGCTGTCTTCCTGGTCGGCGCCGGCGGGACCACCCCGCTCATCGTCCTCCAGCGGATGGCCGCGATCGGCTCGGAGCTCCAGGGCAAGAAGATCGCCATCTGCCTTTCGCCGACCTTCTTCCACGGCGACGATCGCGTGAGGCAGAGCTACTACGGAGGCAACTTTTCGGTCATTCAGGCCAACTCGCTCGCTTTCAGCAGCGAGCTAAGCTTCGGGCTCAAGCAAGAGGTCGCGCGCCGCATGGTGCGGTATCCGAGCACGCTCGAGCGCAGCCCGCTGCTCAGATTCAGCCTGGAGAGGCTGGCGGAAAACTCGCCGATCAACCGGGCGCTGTATTACGCGGTCTTCCCGCTCGGCAAGCTCCAGAATCTCATCCTGCGGCTCCAGGACCACTGGGAGACACTGGCGCTTATTCGGCTCCACCCGGAGCTGGGGATCGAGGTTCCGCGCCGGCCGCTCAGGCCAGACTGGAGCTCGCTTCAGGTCGACGCCGAGCGCGAGGCACAGCAGCGCTCCGATAGCAACCCGTTCGGATTCGACAACCAATACTGGGTCGAGAACGGCCAGCGCTTGACTAGCCAGCGAGGCCGCAACAGCGACCGGCTCTTCCTTCAGCAGTTGTCGCAAGAGACGGACTGGACTGACCTGGAGTTGCTGCTGAGGGGGCTGCGGGAGCTTGGCGCGCAGCCGCTGCTCCTGAGCGTGCCGATCAAGGGCGTCTATTACGACTACTGGGGCGTCTCGGCCAGGGCTCGCGAGGCTTTCTACAGGAAGCTGCGGTCGGTCGTTGCACCGTACGACGTGCCACTGCTGGACTTCGAGGACCATGACGCCGACGCGTACTTTACGGCCGACGACCGGTCGCACCCGAATCAGAAGGGCTGGCTCTTCTACGACCGGGCGCTCGATGCCTTTTACCATGACAGGCTGGGCCGGTCGGAAGATCGAGATGCGAGACCTTCCGGCACCGCGAGTAGCGAGTAGCGAGTTGTGAGTAGCGGCAGCGAGCAGCGAGTTGTGAGTAGCGGCAGCGAGCAGCGAGTCATGAGTCACTACTCGTTACCCATAGCTCGCTACTCACGTCGCGATACTAAAGCGCGCCGCAGCCGGGCGGCATGAGCGCTGGGTGCTGGCCGAGGAAGCTGGCCAACTCGCTCGCGGCCAGACGATTGCCAGCCGTGGTCCAGTGGGCGTCCTGCCGGAAGTAGAGGCGTTCGCTGCTCGACGCGGCGGCCTGGAACGCTGGCAGCAAGTCCAACAGCGGCACGCCGAGTCGCTCGGCAGCCTGCGCCAGACGCCGATTGGGGACCAGCGGGTCGAAGCTTTCGCGCGCGGCTGCCGAGCGTACCGTCCGCGCCCACTCCTCCCGGTACACCTGGTAGCTCGTCGGGGCGGCCACCAGCAGCAGGCGGCTGCCGGCCCGCTCGATGGCCTGCTCGATCGCGCCAAGCAGCGCCTCGGTCAGTCGCCAGGCCCGGCGGACATCGGCCGACTCGCGCGGGGCGAACAGGTCCTGCTTGCCGATGCTCGGCTGGCGCCCCTCGGTGTCATCCTCGTCGAGCTTGCCCAGGACGCCGCTGTCCAGGTAGGTGTAGGCCAGCGACCGGCTCCGCAGCGACTTGGCCAGCGGCGGCTCGTCCGGCCCGAGCGTGAAGGCCAGCTCCTGGAGGGTGCCGTCTTGCTCCAGGCGAAAGCCGGGCCCGCGGTGCCAGCCTCCGCTCGGATCCTCGCGGCGGACGTTGTTGCTGACATCGTTGCCCAGGAAGAACACCAGCACGACCAGGTCTGGCTGGAGGTGAACCCCGGCCTGGCGCAGGAAGACGTACTCCTCGCCGGTTCCCCAGCCGGCGACCCCGCCGTTGACCACCTCACAGGACGAGGACTCGGGGCTGCGCGCCGAGGACCGGGCGGGACCGGGAGCGTCGAGGGCTGCGGCAAGGACGGCTACGGCGGTGGCCTCCTCGGGCATCTGGCGGGCTTCTACGAACGAGTCACCGGCGACCAGGATCCGGCCGAGGCGCGGCGGACGCGGTTCGACCAGCTCCGGCCCGCGCAGACCGTAGCGGTTCGTTCGGACGTGCGCGACGAACTCGGACGAGTGATACCAGACCGAGGCGCCGGGCAGATGGAAGTGGCCATACTCCGGATCGGGGACCATCAGCACTCCGAGCTGATACTGGCCGGGCAGGAACGGTCCAAACGCCCGCAGCGCCCCCTCGAGCGCGAGCAGCGGCAGGAGCAGTCCAAGCAGTGGTAGGACCGCCAGCCGCGCTAGCCAGACGGCCTTGCGCGGCCGGCGCGCTGCGAGATTGGCCACGGCCTGATTGTATGGCGGGGTGTTGGGGCGCCCTCAAGGCTGGCCTGCTATCTTTTCTTTCGACTCAAACTGGCGCGGGCCACGATTCGGGAGGGTGTGATGGAGGAGCGGCCAGGGAAGACGACAAGTCCACCTCTCCGAGGCGTCTGCCAAGAGTGCGGCTGCCTTACGGTCCTGACCGCGCGTGAAGACCCCGAAAGCCCCCTCACAGGCACACTCCGCCTGTGCGCTTCGTGCGCCCACGCCCCGGAGCCCTTCTGGCACGACGACCGCGCGTAGGGATAGCGCATCGCCAACTCTGCTGGATGACCTCGGTGGCCTGTGCGAAGACGGACTGAGGGATGATCAGACCTCCGGCGTCTCGCCCATGCATCCGCTGATCGCGGCCCTCTACGCCACCGTACTCCAGTTCGCAGCCGGCTCGATGCTCGCGACCGCGATGAGCGACTGGCGAGGGGAGGTGACGCCCGGCTTCCTGCGGCTCGCGGCTCTCACGACGCTCGCCGGCGCTGCTCTCGTGTACGCGCTGTCAGCTGGGGCTGAGCTCGGCGAGCGGGTAGCCACGCTCAGCCTGCTCATCCTCGCGGCGGCGTTTGGCGCGTTGCAGCTTGGCGGGCGGGGCACGCTGAGGCTGGGCGTGGGTGTGCTCAGCGCGCTCGTCGGGATCGTCGGACTCGTGTTGGCGGCCTGGTCGAGGCCTAGCCCGACGCTCGGTGCGGGCTGGACCGCGCTCGCCGGGCTGGCCTCGGCCATCGCGCTCGGCGCAGCGACGATGGCGCTGCTGCTGGGACACTGGTACCTGGTCACGCCGCGGCTCTCAGCCCGACCTCTGCGCCGCCTGTGCGATCTGGCGATCGGGTCGCTGCTGGTCCTGAGCTGCTTTGGACTGTGGTTCGTGGGGACGCATCCCGAGGCGCCGACGTTGGGTCCAAACGACGCGCTCTTCCGATGGGGTGGCTTGGCGGCGATCACGATCTTCCCAGTCGGGGTGACCATCGCCGCGCGGGTCTGTTGCCAGGATTGGCCTCGCGGGCGGGCCATCCAGGCCGCGACGGGCCTGCTGTACATCACCGTCGCGATCGTCCTCGCCGGCGCCCTGGCCGGCAACCTCACCCTACTGGGCGGGTGAGTCCCGTTATTCACCGCAGGGCGCCGAGCACGCAGAAGAAGACGAAGACGAAAGGGACTTGGTCCCTCCTCTGTGCCCTCTGCGTCCTCTGTGGTGAAAGAACTACCATCCTGGCGATGCGAGCGGCGGACTACTGCGCGGCGTTCCTTCGGGCACGCGGGGTGCGGCGAGTGTTCGGCATCCCGGGCGGCGAAAACGTCGACTTGATCGAGGCGCTCAGGCGAGTCGACGTCACCTACATCCTGGCCCATCACGAGGCTGCAGCGGGGCACATGGCCGCGGCGACGGCCCAACTCAGCCGCG
>Ga0137375_10004951_pt1 | contig 15860 bp, 14 predicted proteins | sample SagtaG_24_FD_104936 | JGI IMG/M metagenome (GOLD analysis project Ga0137375, IMG submission 104936) | Vadose zone soil microbial communities from Sagehorn Ranch, Mendocino, California, USA - Sage1_R_113_16 metaG | ecosystem: Environmental > Terrestrial > Soil > Vadose zone | place: USA...
CATCTTGCGGGCGCAGACGAGGTCGACCGGCAGCACGAGCTTGTCGCCGGCGCCGGCGGCAACTTGCCTTGCCTCTTCGATCGCCGTGTCCTCGACCAGGCCGTCGCCGGTTGGCCAGCCGCGCGCTTTGAAGAAGGTGTTGGCCATGGCCCCGCCGATGAGGAGGGCGTCGACCTTCTGGAGCAGCGCGCGAAGCACGCCCACCTTCGTCGACACCTTGGCGCCGCCGACGACCGCGACCATGGGCCGGCGTGGGTTGTCGAGAGCCCGGTGCAGCGCCTCGAGCTCGGCCTCCATCAGCTCGCCGGCGAACGCCGGCAGGTAAGCGGCCACACCCACGACGGAAGCATGCGCCCGATGCGACGCGGCGAATGCGTCGTTGACGAATACGTCGCCAAGTGAGGCGAGGCGGCGCGCGAAGCCGGGGTCGTTCGCCTCGTCCTCTTTGTGAAAGCGGACGTTTTCGAGGAGGAGGACCTGGCCCGACTGCAGCCTGTCCACCGCCGAGGTCGCAGGCTCACCGACGCAGTCCTCCGCGAACTGAACCTCGCGACCGACGCTCCGGCCGAGGCTGGCGGCGACCGGATTGAGCGACAGCTCCTTCTCACGATCTTTGGGACGGCCGAGGTGCGACATCACGATCACGCGGGCGCCCCGTTGTGCGAGGTGCTGCAGCGTCGGCGCGGCCGCGCGCACCCGCGCGTCGTCGGCCACGACCCCGTTCGACATCGGGACGTTGAGATCCTCGCGGACGAGGACGCGTTTGCCGGCGACGTCGACGGACTTGATCGAAACTTTCAGAGCCGCTCCGCCATGTACGAGATGAGGTCGACCATGCGGCAGCTGAATCCCCACTCGTTGTCGTACCAGCTCACGACCTTCGCCCAGTCGTCGGCAAGCGTCAGCGTGGAAGGTGCGTCGACGATCGAGGAGTGCGGGTCGCTCTTGAAGTCCGAGGACACGAGCTCCTCGTGACTCACGGCGAGGATGCCTCGCAGCTCTCCGCTGGCGGCTTCGTCGAAGGCCGCGTTGATGTCCTGCGCGCTCGCCTTCTTGCTGAGCTGGATGGTCAGGTCGACCACCGAGACGTCGAGGATCGGGACGCGAAACGCCATCCCCGCGAACTTTCCGGTCAGCTCCGGCAGCACCTCGGCCACCGCCCGGTTGGCGCCGGTCGAGGTCGGGATGATGTTGTCGGCGGCCGCCCGCGCCCGCCGAAGGTCCTTGTGCGGCAGGTCCTGCAGCTTCTGATCCGCCGTGTACGCGTGGATCGTCGTCATCATTCCGCGTTCGATTCCGAACGACTCGTGCAGGACCTTGGCGAGTGGCACGAAGCAGTTGGTGGTGCAGCTCGCGTTCGAGATGACGTTGTGACTGGCCGAGTCGTAGCCCTTGTGGTTGACGCCCATGACGATCGTGTAGTCCTGGTTGGTGGCGGGAGCCGAGATGATGACCTTCTTTGCCCCGCCCTTGTCGATGTGGACACGTGCCTTGGTGGCGTCGGTGAAAAGGCCCGTCGACTCGATCACGACGTCAACGCCGAGGTCGCGCCACGGCAGCTCCGCCGGATCCCTGTGGCTCAAGAACTTGACGGCATGGCCGTCGACGTGGATGTCGTCACCCTCGACCTTGACGGTCGGCCCGAAAGTGCCGAGGGCCGTGTCGTGCTTGAGCAGGTGGGCGAACGTCCTGGAGTCGCCGATGTCGTTGACCGCGACGATCTCGAAGTCCGGCTTCAGTTCCGAGGCCGCGCGGTAGATGTTGCGGCCGATGCGGCCGAAGCCATTGATGCCAACCTTGAGTGCCATAAGGGCATGCTCCTAGTGAGTGTGCGAGCGGGCTCGAAGCGAGGGGTCGAGCTAAATGTTAGGCACTGCGGCGTTCGTGCTTGGGTCCCCCGCCGCCGCCGTTGGAGAGTGCCAGCTCCTGCAGCCGGCGGAGCCTGTGGTTGACGGCCGACTTGGTGAGCTTCATGCGTCCGGCCAGCTCGCCCAGGTTGAGCTCGGGATTCTCGCTGCGCCAGCGCGCCATCTCTCGGAGCGCGGGGGGCAGGCGATCCAGAGCGCCTCTCGTCTCGAGCCGCTCGATGGCGGCCGCCTGGCGGAGGCCGGAGCCGATCGTTTTGCCGATGTTTGCGGTCTCGAAGTTCAGCCGGCGGTTGACCTCGCCGCTGACCTCGCGCACGACGCGGACGTTCTCGAACTCCATCACCGCACGGCTCGCGCCCATCATCGAAAGGAGCCGGACGATCCCGTCACCGTCCTTGACGTAGACGACAGACTGGCCGCCGCGGACCGTGATCCCGGCCCTGGCCCCCGACTCCTCGATCATCCGCCCGATGACCGAGGCCCAGGAGGCGGTGGGCGCGACGAACTCGAGGTGGTATCGCGTGCTGGGCGCGTTGACCGAGCCGCACCCCAGGAAGAGCCCGCGCAGCATCGCCTTGCGGTCGCAGGCGGCGTCCGGCCTGGCCTGGACGGGGGCCTGTTTGAAGGCCGTCTCCAGCTCGGGCGGCAGCGAGAGCTCGATGAAGAAGGACATCCGCTTGCGGGTCTTGACCGCCTGGTACTTGGCGTCCATGCGAGCCACCGCGCGACCGAGCCGGACCACCTTGCGGGCGACCGCGTTGCGGAGCAGCGAGAAGTAGGCGGAGCGGGCGCGGGAATTCCCGAGCAGGCGTCCCCGTGAGCCGAAGTAGATGCCGAGCAATTCGCTCAGCTGACAGCAGGGCCGGGCCGGAAGAAGGCCCCCCATCTCGTTTTTGACCTCAGCCGCGAAAGAAATTCGCGTGTACCTCCGGGAAGGTGATCAACCGCCCCTTTCCCCACCCGAGTCTAAAGGACGCGCCAGAATCACAGGAGTGGCGGAGATGCGCATGATCGAGGCGGTCCGCGCGGCCATCACCGAGGAGATGGAGCGCGACGATCGGGTCCTCGTCCTGGGCGAGGACGTCGGCCGGAAAGGCGGTGTCTTCGGCGCGACCGACGGGCTCTACGCCAGGTTCGGCGAGGCGCGCGTGCTGGACACCCCGCTGGCGGAATCGGCGATCGTCGGCGTCGCCATCGGGGCCGCGCTCAACGGCCTGATTCCGATCGCGGAGATCCAGTTCGCCGACTTCATCCACCCGGCTTTTGACCAGATCGTGAGCGAGGCGGCGCGCACCCGCTACCGCTCGAACGGCGACTGGTCGGTGCCGATCGTGATCCGGGCGCCGTTCGGCGGCGGCGTGCATGGAGGCCTCTACCACTCCCAGTCGATCGAAGCCTTCTACGCCCACGTGCCCGGGGTCAAGGTGGTCATTCCGAGCATGCCTGCCGACGCCCACGGTCTCCTGAAGACTGCAGTGCGGGACCCGGATCCGGTCCTCTTCCTGGAGCACAAGAAGGTGTATCGCCTGGTCGCCGAGGAGGTGCCCGACGGCGATCACCTGGTCGAGATCGGACCGGCGGTGGTGCGCCGCGAGGGCCGCAACCTGAGCTGCTTTGCGTGGGGCCTCATGACCCACTACTGCCTCGATGCCGCCCGGCAGCTCGAGTCGGAGGGGGTCAGCGTCGAGGTGGTCGACCTCCGCACCCTGGCCCCGCTGGACCGGGAGAGCATCCTGGCGTCGGTGCGCAAGACCGGCAAGGCGATGGTCGTCCACGAGGACAACCTCACCGGCGGCTTTGGCGCCGAGGTGTCGGCGATCATCTCCGAGCACGCCTTCGAAGACCTGGACGGGCCTGTGGTGCGGGTGGCTGGGCCCGACATCCCCGCGATGCCGTTCAACTCTCCCCAGGAGGAGTTCTTCATGCCCAGCCCGGAGAAGATCGCCAAGGCTATGCGAACCCTTGCCAGCTACTAAAGGGAGCTCGCCCCTCCGGCGGCGCAAAGCGGCGCCGCCTCCCCAGCAGGTGGGGAGGCGACCTATCCCCCAGATCTCCCAGGAGGAGTACGGCTTGCGGCGGGAGAGCGTCGCCGCAGGGATGCAGGCCGCGGGCCTCGACGCGCTGTGCGTGTTCTACCCCGCTCGCGTCGCCTACCTGACCGGGTTCCACCACATCCCGACAGAGCGGCCGATAGCGCTGATCATCGGCTCGAGCGGCGAGGCGTCGCTGGTCGTGCCGGCGGTCGAGAAGGAGCACGCCGAGTCCGCGACGGGAGTCAGCCAGGTCCGCATCTACTTCGAATACCCAGGCGCCGAGCACCCGATGGAGACCGTGGCCGAGGTGCTGGCGGAGATGAACGCCCGCCCGCACCGCACCGGCGCCGACCATGACGGCTACGTGCCGTTCTGGGGCTACCGCGGGCCGCGCCTGAGTGACCTGGTGGGAGCGGAGCCCATCGACTCCGAGCTGATCGTCGAGTCGCTCCGCCGCGTGAAGTCGGAAGCCGAGCTTGCCTGCATCCAGCTCAGCTGCGACTGGGCGGTGCGCGGACACCGCCGAATGCAAGGTGCGATCCAGGTGGGCAAGACGGAGATGGAGTGCTACACGCCGCCCGCGAACGAGACGCTGTTCGAGATGGTGCGCGAGATGCCCGGCTGGCGACCGCGCGGCGCCGACGACACGGGTTTCATCGCGATGTTCGTGGCCGGCCGGTCCACCGCGATGCCTCACGGCTTCGTCAAGGGCCACGGCGTTCAGCCGGGCGACGTGCTCGTGAGCGGCGCGGGCGCCAACATTGACGGCTACCGCAGCGAGCTCGAGCGGACCATGATCGTGGGCGAGCCGACACCCGAGCAGGAGCGGGCGTTCGCCGCGATGCTCGCGCTGCAGACACGCGCGATCGAGGTCATGGCGCCGGGGGTGCCGGCGGCCGAAGTCGAGCTGGCGACCGTGCGCCTCGCCGAAGAGCTGGGCGTGGCCGAAAACCTTCGCCATCACGTCGGGCACTCGATCGGGCTCGAGGGCCACGAGGCGCCGTTCCTCGACCGCGGCGATGACGCCGTCCTCGAGCCGGGCATGGTCTTCACCGTGGAGCCGGGCGTGTACATCAAGGACCTCGGCGGTTTCCGTCACTCGGACACCGTAGTGATCACCGCCGACGGCCGGCGCGTGATGACCGATTACCCTCGGGAGCTGAAAGACCTCATCGTTTAGAGGCGCCTCTAAGCCCCTGCCGCCGCGATGGCCACGTCGGTCGGCCGGATGTGGCTGCTCACCAGGTGCAGGACCGGCACACCCCGGTGGATGCGATAGCGCACGCGGTCCAGGGCCACCGGCGGCAGCACGTCCTGCTCCCCCTGGATGACCACCGTCTCGTGCGGCCTCACCTCGATCCAAACTCGACCGATCGCATCGCGAGGCAGGCCTCCTGGGACGTAGACGTAGCGGCGATCGCCGACGTGGTCGCGCGCACGCATCTCGGCCCGCCTGAAGGCGTCCTGGGCGACGTAGTCCTTGAGGTACGGATCGCTCACCTCCCACAGCTCGGCCGGGCCCGGCGGGGACTGGCCGCGGTAGAGGAACACGACACGCTTGCCCTGCGACACCGCGATGCCCTCATCGATGATCGCGTCGGCGCTGTTCTGGTCGCGGGGGAGGACGACCAGCACGTCAGCCGGCTTGCGCAGGAACTGGAGGGCGATCGACTCGGCAGCCAGCTCGGGACGGTACGGCACGGGAAAGACCGCCGGGCGCCGCAGCCGTCCGCTCCGGTACGTCCACAGGCCGACCATCACGCCCACCCCGGTGAGGGCGCCGCCAAAGATGGTTGCGTCGGGCTTGGCGACGATGTTGACGCTCCATGCCACGACCGCCAGGCCGGTCGTGAACACGCCTATGGCGAAGACGACTCTGCGCACCAGCCGCCCGTCGAGCCTCAGCTCGCGCCGGCGGATCACGTCGAGAGAGACGTTGGTGAGGATGATCGAACCGAGGAGGCCGAACGCGTACAGGTTGCCGAGAAACACGGCCGTCCCGGCCGAGCTCTGAGCCGCCAGGTACACGATGGCCACCGGCGGGACGACGGCGGCCAGGATGGCGATGTGCGGTGTGCGGCGCCAGGAATTGCGAAGCTCGACGACGCGCGGCAGGAAGCCCGTGCGGGTCAGCGCGAGGAATACGTGGTAGCCGCCGATGATCGCCGTGTTGCTGGCGAACATCAGCAGGATCGACCCTGTCACGGCGACGTAGACGGCAAGCCCGTGTCCTGAAAACTGGCCGCTCAGCAGCGAGAGCAGCTGGTTGATGTGGGCGGGGCTGTTGGGGTCGGAGACCAGGACCGTCTGCCACAGCGAGAGGATCGGGCTCGTGAGGAGCATGACGATGATGACCAGGCCCATCGTTCGATAGGCGGTCCTGCGTCGCGGGGAGCGCATCGCCGGGGCGATCTGGGCCACACTTTCGAGACCCGAGAAGGCGAGGAAAGCGGCGCCAAACCCGAACACGAGCGTGAGCGGTGTGAGCGGTGGAGGACCCTGCGCCACCTGCGCGATGCTGTGCACGATGCCCGCCGGGCCCAGCTGCACCGCGACGATGATCACGACCAGCAGCTGGCCGCCGGCCGCGAGGGATGCCGCGACAAAGCTCACGATCGCGCTTTCGCGGATGCCCACGATGTTCAGGAATGCCAGCCCGGCGAGGGCGACGAGCGTCCCGGGGACGGCGCTTCCCCACGCGACCTGTGGCAGCACGACCGTCAGGTAGCTCACCCCGGAGAAGGCGCTGATCGCGGCGGTCAGGTAGTAGTCGACGATGATGAAAAGCCCGCCCACGAGTCCGACGAACGGGTGGAGCGCGCGCGACGAGATCGTGACCACGCCGCCCCCTTCGGGATTTCGCCACGTGACCTCGGCGTACTTCAGGGCGAGGAGCACGAACGCGACGGCGGTCATGGCGATGAAGATGGCCGAGCGTTTGTTGTAACCGCTCGCCGAGACGATGCCCGGCACGTAGTAGATGGACGTGCCGATGTCGGCAAACACGATCGCCCAGCACAGCAGGGGTCCGAGGTTGGCGCTGTGGACCTTTACCCTGCGGCGAGCGGACGCCGAGGTGAGCATCAGCGGGCCGTGCGGAATGCGACCAGGTACCGCCGCAGGCTCTCCAGCTCGCTTCGCACTCGGAAGAGCGCGCGGTACGCCTCGCCGTCGTCCAGTTCCATATTCACGACCACCGCGAGATAGAGGTCCGCGCGTTCGAGCTGGCGGATGGCCGCGCGCAGCACCCGGCGGTGCTCGTTGACCGTCCTGATCCTCGCCGGCTGGAGGACCGCGCTGCGCATGTCCCCAACTTAAGAAACGGCGCGTGAGGTCTCTGTGGGGAGACGCGCCGAAGCCGTATGGATTCTGTATGGGTTTCGGCTACTCTCGCACGGGATGGACTCCGGGTCGGTGGCTCGCCGTGGCCGGAGGCCAGGCGATCTTCGAATCGTCGTCCGCCGGCCGGCCAAGCTCCCGCGGACGCTGGGGGCCTCGGCCCTTTTCGCCGCGTGCTACGGCAACGTCGGCTCGAGCATCTACTACGCCCTCGGGGTCACGGCCGCCTTCGCCCTCGGCCTGACGCCGGTCGCGCTGATCCTCGCCGGCTTCATCTTTGTCACGACCGCCCTGAACTATGCGGAGGGCACGGCCGCCTTGCCCCACGCGGGCGGCAGCTCGAGCTTTGCCCGAAGGGCCTTCAACCAGCCGATCGGCTTCATCGTCGGCTGGGTCCAGCTGCTCAACTACACGGCGACCGCGTCGATCTCGGCGTACTTCGCGATCGGCTATCTCGGCGTCTTCGAGAAGTACAGCCCGATCTTTCACGAGCTGCGCTACAACGACTTCTGGCACGTCACGGCGACCTCGGCGCTGATCGGACTGTTGATCGTCGTCAACGTGATCGGCATCCAGGAGTCGAGCCTGCTCAACCTGGTGCTCGCGTTCATGGACCTGATCACGCAGCTGGTGCTCGTCATCCTGGGCCTGATCCTGCTGCTCAACATCAGGACCGTCATCAGCAACGTTCACCTGGGGATCGCCCCGACGTGGGGCAGCTTCCTGGCCAGCATCTCGATCGCGATGGTGACCTACACGGGCATCGAGACGATTTCGAACCTCTCCGAGGAAGCCAAAGACCCTGGACGAAACGTTCCCCTCGCGACCGTGTGGGTGATCGTCGCGGTGCTCTTCGTCTCCGCCTTTTTGCCGACGATCGGCATGAGCGTGTTCCCCGTCCACCAGGACCCCGCGACGGGACAGTACGTGACCGACCTCGCGGTTAAGTTCAAGGAAGACCCGGTCGCGGGGATCGTGGGCGGCTTCTCCATCGTCTCCTCGGCCCTCGCGTTCTGGTCGGGCGTCTGGGTCGGCATCCTCGCCTTCACGATCCTCGTCATCGCGACGAACGCCGGCTTGATCGGGATCTCGCGGCTCAGCTACTCGCTGGCCGGCGCCGACCTCCTCCCCAAGCGATTCGCCGCCCTCCACCCGAAGTTCAAGACGCCCTACATCTCGATCATCGTGTTCGGGATTGTCGCGGCCGTGCTCGTGCTCCCGGGCATCTTCGTCCACAGCGCTGAGATCGACCTGATGAGCGCCGTGTATTCGCTCGCGGCCACGTTCGCGTTCTGCTCAGCCCACCTGTCGGTCATGCGGCTTCGTTTCATCGAGCCGGCGCTGCACCGTCCCTACCGGATGCCGTTGAACATCAGGTTCGGGCGCGACAGCATCCCAGTCCTTTCCCTGGTCGGCGCGCTGTTCATCGGCACCGTCTTCACCCAGCTCATGTTTCAGAACATCTCCAGCTCGACCTTCATCTTCGTCGGATGGCTCGGTCTAGGCGTGCTCACCTACGTGCTGTACAGGCGCTATCGCGACGAGCCGTTGTGGGAGCCGCTCGAGGTCCCACCGCCTCGCGAGCGCGAGGTCGAGCACGTTCCGTTCGAGAGCCTGCCCCGGAGCGCCCGCTACCGGATGGGCCGGCGGGAGCGGATCGCCGCTCACGCCGCGCTCGCGGTGCAGGTGCACGAACGCCATCGCCCGGGGTGGCAGCTCGAGCTTGAATTGTTCTTCGCGCGACACGGTGCGGTGCGAGGCATCCTGATCGTCCTGGTGTTTGCGTCGATCAGCGGCCTGGCCATCTTCGTCGACCTGTCGCAATACGACCCCACCGGTACGGGACTCGGATGGTCACCCGGGCTCGTCGCGGTCGCGTTCCTGGCCGCCTACGTGTTGAACCGGAGTCACGCCGAGCAGTAACCGTAGTAGGGGGAACCTTGCCAGGTTCCCCCTACTCTGGGCCGCTCAACGGCCGCTCGCGCGCGTCCGACGGCCCATCGTCGTGCCGGCCGGATTCGCGGCCCGAACCCCCTCCGGATATGAAGGAGATGATTGCGTCGAACTGGACGCATCGATGGGTGGCGACAATGGCGCATGGGTTGCGGCCGGAGCAAGTCCGGCCGCGGGTGCAACGCTACCGAGATAGGGGTTAGTCCGTCCGGAGCCGGTAACCAACTCCCGGTTCATTGACGACGTAACTCGGGTTGGCCGGGTCGTCGCCGAGCTTCTTGCGGATCTGGGCGACCACGTAGCGCGTGTTGTACTTGTCCCCGACGGCGTAATCGCCCCACACCTGGCGCAGCAGCGTCGTGTGACTCACTGGCTTGCCTGCGTGAAGGGCAAGGTAGCGAAGCAGCTCGTATTCGGTCGGCGTGAGGCGGACGGTCCGGCCGCCCACCGCGACATGCCGCCGCGCGAGGTCGATCTCGAGCTCGCCGCTTCGAATCACGGGCTCGCCGGCGGTCACGTCGGCCTGGCGGCGCAGCACCGCGCGGATCCGGGCCACGAGCTCCTCGGTGCCGAAAGGCTTGACCACGTAGTCGTCTGCGCCCGCGTCCAGCGCCTGGACCTTGTCCCGCTCGCCCGGCATCACGCTGACCACGATCACCGCGGCCCGTGTGTGGGGGCGCAGGGCGCGGAGGGCCGCCAACCCGTCCATGCCGGGGAGGCCGAGGTCGAGCAGGATGACGTCGGGCCGCCATCCCGCGGCCTCGCGGATGGCCGCCTCCCCGCTGCCCACCGCGCGGACGTCGAAGTCGTGATAGCCAAGCCCGGTGCGCAGCGCCCGCTGCATCTCGACCTCATCGTCGACCACCAGCACGCGGCCGCTCATCCTTTTGTCTGGGCGCCCTGCGCGCCCCCGGCGGCGGGCACCGCCGCGAACGGAAGCGTGAACGTGAAGCGAGGGCCGCGCCTTCGGTTCTCGGCGCGGATGGTGCCCCCGTGGGCTTCGACCACGCGCTTGCAGATCGCCAGGCCAAGGCCTGTTCCAGCCGTCCGCCGGGTCCAGAACGTGTCGAAGACGTTTTCGAGGTCGGTGGGTGGGATCGCCGGCCCGTCGTTCTCGACCCACGCCTCGAGGCTTCCGTCCATGGCGCGCGCGCCGATCTCGATCGCTCCGTCCGCCGGCGCCCACTCGACGGCGTTTTCGACCAGGTTGAAGATGAGCCGCCCCACCTGCATCTCGTCGACGTCGACCAGGGGAAGGTCGTCTGAGACGTGGAGGACGACCTTGCGGTCCTTGACCTCGGCCCTGAGCTGGCCGAGCGTCCCGCCGACCACGTCGGCAAAGCTGTGCGGCTCGCGCGTCAGGTCGACCCCCGCTTCCAGTCGTGACAGCGCCAGCAGCTCGCCCACCATGCGGTCGAGACGCGCCGCCTGGCGGTCCATGTCGGTCAGCAGCTCTCGGTGCTCTTCCTGCAGCCCCGCGCGCGGCGTGGTCAGGGCGGTGAGCCCCGCACGAAGCGCCGCGATCGGGCTCTTCAGCTCGTGAGAGAGCGAAGAGAGGATGGCGGCCTTCAGCGAGTCCGAGGCCTGCAGCCCACGCGCGCGCTCGGCTTCGACGGACGCCCGCCGTCGGTCGAGGAGGAGATCCGCGAGCCCGATGAGCGCCGCCAGCATGCGCAGGTCGCTCGCCTCCGGACGAGGCTCGCCCAGCTTCAGCACGGCCACGCCTCCGACCAGCGGGAAGTAGCCGACGCCGGATCCCGGCCCGTGCATCTTCATGGGAACGAGCGTCCCGTCCTTGACAGATAGGCCAACCTGCTGGCCACGCTCGTAAGACCAGCGCGCCTGGTTCAACTCGTCCTCGGCGAGGATTGATCCCGCAACAAGCGGGGCCTGTCCCGACGAGATCGCCACCACGGCAAAGCGCTCGACGCCGCGCATCCGCAGAGCGCTGTCGCAGACCATCGTGAGAGCGGCGGCCGCCTCCTGGGTACGCAGCATCGCGGTGGCGAGCTCGTACAGGGCCCGCGAGTCGGAGGCGATCGCCTCCGCGGAGGCCTGGGCCCGTCGCCATGATGCCGCCAGCTGGCTCGTGACGAGGGCCACCGCCAGGAGCACCACCAGCTCGAGCAGCTCGGCGGGCCCGCGCACGGTGAAGGTGCCGACCGGCGGCACGAAGTAGAAGTCATAGAGCAGAAAGGCGGCCACGCTGCCGACGACGGCGGGACCGCGGCCCCAGCGGGCCCCGAGCCACAGCACGAACAATATGTAGAAGGCGGAGAGGCCGGACACCGAGCCGATGTCGTTGACGAGCCAGATCGCGCCGGTGATCGCGATCGCGCCGGTGATCGCGATCGCGTAGGGCGCCAGCCGGCGCGTCGTCATGTCGGCGTCAGTCTACGAGCCGCACCTCAACTGCCTCCCGCAACCGCCCGCTCCTGCGCGCGGTTGGCGTAGCCGGGATGGGAGGGCTTCGCCACCCGATACCACGCCAACGTTTCCGCCAGCGCGTCCTCGAGCGCCGAGGGCTCGAACCCGAGCTCGCTGCAAGCGCGGCCGATGTCATAGCCGGCGTGACGGCGCGGATCGGGGCCGTATGGGCTGGCCCCCTCAGGAAGCTCGGCGAACGGAACCGGATGCATCCGCGCCGGCATCCCGAGCGCGCGGGCGATGCCCTCGATCAGGTCGCGCAGGCTGACGTCGCCGAACGCGGCGTTGTACGCCCGGCGGGTCGCCTCCTTGCGCAGGTCACACGCAAGCGCGCACGCGAAGCCGATGTCTTTGACCCAAGCGAGGTTGGCGCGCGCCTCGTACGTTTCTGCCGGGACGAGGACCGGCCCGCCGTCGGCCACCCGCTCGATGTACGCGGCGATGCGAAGGGTGTGATCGCCGGGCCCGAACACGGCCGGCGGGCGCACCACGGTCCACGGCAGATCGTCGTGGCGCGACAGGAGGGTCTCGCACCATCGCTTGCCGTCGAGGTAGTCAAGCGCGTCCGGCGGGTCTCCGGCGAGCGGCACGAAATCCTCCTCTCGCGCGAGCTTGCCATGGAGGTCGGGATAGACGCCGCTCGACACGAACACGTACCGGGCGCCCCTGAAGTTGCGGGCCACCGCCTCGATGTCGCCGGGCTGGAAGCAAGCAAGGTCGAGCAGGACGTCCGGTTCGGTCTGCGCGAGCGCCCTGGCCAGCTGCTCCTCGTCGCCGCGGTCGAACGCGACGTAGCTCGTGAAGGTCCCGTAGGGCCTTTCCTTGCGCCCGGCCGCGATGGTCTCCACCCCGCGGCGCATCAGCTCCTTGCACGCGGCGACGCCGATGAACCCGGCACCCCCGAGGACGAGGGCTCTAGTCAACGTCGCGGGTCACGAAGTCGACGTCGATGCCTTCCTTCTCCCGCAGGCGGCGCGCCAGCTCGGAGGCGAGCACCACCGAGCGATGCCTGCCACCGGTGCAGCCGAATGCGACCACGACGTGCATCCGCCCCTTCTCCTTGTAGAGCGGGAGCAGGTCGCTCACCATCCGCTGCACGTCGTCAAGCACGCGGCCTGCCGCGGGTTGCTTCATGACGAAGTCGGTGACCGCGGAGTCCCGCCCCGACAGGTCGCGCAGCTCGGGCACCCAGTACGGGTTGTCCAGGAATCGGGCGTCGATCAGGAGCGCCGCATCCGCGGGAGCGCCATGTTTGTACCCGAACGCCAGGCATGTGACGAGCGGCCGGTCCCGGCTGCGCAGGTGAGTCGCCAGCTCGTTGCGCTGGCCGGCTTCGATGCGGTGGTGGGCGCGCTCATAGGTGCCCCCCGGATGGCGGTCGTCTTCGCCGTCGTGGACCAGAACGTACTTGATCGCCTTGCGGTCGGCGTCACGAAGCAGCTCGGCCGCTCCGTCGCTCGCGCCGAGCACGAAGTCCCCGTCGCCGATGCCGTCGAGATCGTCGATCCGCTGGAAGCCGGCGGCCACGAAGGAGGCGACCGATTCTTCGAGCCGCTCCGTGTTGGAGGCTCCGACGATAACCAGGGTCACAGGGTTTCCTTCAGACGGGCCGCAAGGCGTTCGGGGATGCCGAGCTGGACGATCTCGCCGACCGGCGCCTCTCGGATCGCCTGCACCGAACCGAAGTGTCGCAGCAGCGCCCGCTTGCGCGCGGGCCCGATGCCCTCCACCGAGTCGAGCGGTGAGGTGAGGGCTTTGCGTGACCGCACCTTGCGGTGGTGCGTGATCGCGAAACGATGCGCCTCGTCGCGGATGCGCTGGACCAGGAACATGCCCGGCGAGTTGTGCTCCTGGACGATCGGCTCGGCGCGACCCGGCGCGAAGATCTCCTCGCGCTCTTTGGCGAGCGCGAAGGTAGGGATGTCCGCATAGCCGGCCGCCTCCATCACCTCGAGGGCGGCGCTCAGCTGGCCTTTGCCGCCGTCGATGAGGATGAGGTCGGGCCGGCTCGTGAACGAACGGTCGCCGGCGATGTCCGCCTCTTCGCGGCGCTGCGCCGACTCGAGCCGCTCCAGCCGCCGGCGCAGAACCTCCTGGAGCATCGCGAAATCGTTGGGCCCGGGCGTGAACTTGATTCGGAAGTGCCGGTAGTGGTCGTTGCGCGGGCGGCCGTCCTCGAACACGACCATCGAGCCCACCGCCGAGTCGCCCTGGATGTTGGAGATGTCGTAGCACTCGATCCGGTTCGGAGGGCTCTCCAGGTCGAGAGCCTCGGCGAGCGCCGCCAGCATCGGCTCCGTGCGGCTGCGGTCGTAGTCGGCCTGGATGCGCATCTGCTCCAGCTCCTGCTTCGCCGTCTCCGCCAGCTGGGTCACCAGCCCGCGCTTGCGTCCGCGCTGTGGCACCTCGAGCTCGACCGGCCGTCCCCGCTTCTCGCTCAACCAGCCGGCGATCAGCTCGGGCTCGTCGACCGGTCCGGGCAGGACGACCGACCGGGGGACGTGGGTCGCGCTCGAGTAGTACTGGAGCATGAAGCCGCGGAGCAGCTCGGGCTCGGTCGCGTCGCCGGCGCCGTCGAGCGCGTGACCGTCGTGGCCGACCATCTTGCCCTGGCGCACATACGCGACCTCGACGTAGACGTCCTTGCCGCTGCGGGCGTAGGCGACGATGTCCTGGTCGTCTCGCCCCCGCGTCAGCACCTTCTGACGGTCGGCGATGCGTTCGATCGACTGCAGCTGGTCGCGATACCGGGCGGCGTTTTCGAAGTCGAGCCGCTCCGCGGACGTCCGCATCCTGTCCTCGAGCTCCCGCACGAGCAGGTCGGAGCGGCCCTCCATGAACAGCGCCACCTCGTTGATGCGCGCCCTGTAATCCTCGGAGCTGATGCGCCGCTCGCAAGGGCCCGGGCAGCGCTTGATGTGGAAGTCGAGGCAGACCTTGCCCTGCTTGAAGATCTCGTCCGAGCAGGTTCGGAACGGCAGCAGCTGGCGGATCGACTTGACGGTCGAGCGCAGCGATTGCGCGGACGTGTAGGGACCGAAGTAGAGCGCGCCGTCGTTCTGCACCCGCCGGGAGTAGTGGACGCGCGGGAAGGCCTCGGTCACGGGCAGCTTCAGGTAGAGGTAGTTCTTGTCGTCCTTGAGCCGGATGTTGAAGCGCGGCCGGTAGTTCTTGATGAGGTTGTTCTCGAGGACCAGGGCCTCGACCTCGTTGGCGGTGGTGACGAACTCGAAGTCGGTCGCGCGACGGATGAGCTCGGAGACGCGCGCCGTCTCCGCGTAGCCCGGGGTGAAGTACGACCGCAGGCGGTCGCGCAGGCGCAGGGCCTTGCCCACGTAGATGACCTGGGTCTTGCTGTCGCGGAACAGGTAGACGCCAGGGCTGTCGGGCACCGCCTGCAGCCGCCGTTTGATCGTGTCCTCGAGCGTCACGCTCACGCCTGCTGCGATTCTAGGAACCCGTAAACTCGGCGCCGTGAGCGAGGAACACCCGCCGACGACGATTGCGGGCCAGGAGTCCGCGCCGATGACGACCGTGCCGCACACACCCGAGCTTGCCGCTTATACGCCGAGCGCCGCTCAGACCAACACCCTCGCCGTGGTGAGCCTGGTAACGGGCGCCCTTTCGTTCTTCGCCCACGTCGTCCCGATCGTGGGCGGCTTCACCGTCGCGATCATCGCCATCATCACCGGCTTCATGGCCCGCGGCCAGATCCAGCGCACCGGCGAGCAGGGCATCTGGATGGCGAACGTGGGCATCATCCTGGGCTTCGTCCACCTCGCCCTCGGCTTCATCCTGGCGCTGGTGATCATCTTCATGGTCTTCGTGCTCGGGATCGCTCTCTTCGGCATCGCGGCAAGCGGGGACGGGAGCCCCTCACCAGTCCCGAGCGGCTAGAAGAAGACCCTGGTGGCCGGATTCACTCCGGCGGCCAGCGCCGTTGACCGCTCAGAAATGAATTCCGCGCATCAGGTAGGCCATGGTCGCAGCCTCGACTGAGATCTCCTCTTCCGCCGGCTTCTCGCCTTTCTGACCATCCTTCCCGGCCGTCTCCGGGAACAGGTGATAGGCGCCCGTCATCACGAACTGCAGCAGCCCGGGCGCGACCGTGTTGACGCTGTCACCTATCTTGCCGAGCCGCGTCGAGATCTCCGGCTGCCTGCTGAGGATGGCCGAGGCGACCATCTCGGCCGCCTCCTCAGGTGAGCTCGTCGGAAAGTTCCTGTACATGCCGGTCGGC
>Ga0137375_10004967_pt1 | contig 15834 bp, 11 predicted proteins | sample SagtaG_24_FD_104936 | JGI IMG/M metagenome (GOLD analysis project Ga0137375, IMG submission 104936) | Vadose zone soil microbial communities from Sagehorn Ranch, Mendocino, California, USA - Sage1_R_113_16 metaG | ecosystem: Environmental > Terrestrial > Soil > Vadose zone | place: USA...
TGGCGCGGGCGCCGCGCGGCCGCACGCCGGAATTTGCGGGCGACTCGACAGGCGACTCCGTACAGCCAGCAGCGCAGTGATTGCCGTTTGCGGATCGCGGCCGCCCTGCGCGCCAGCACGAGAAAGGTCGCCTGCACGGCGTCCTCGGCCTGGTTGTCACCGAGCATACGCCGGCACACGCCAAGCACCATCGCGCCGTGACGGCGCACCATCGCCGCGAACGCCGCCTCCTCGCGCCCGCTCACGAAGCGCGTCAGGAGTTCGCCATCCGCCAGCTCATCGGTGGTTTCCACCTCCGCCACGTGACGGACGTAATGCAGGACGTGTTGCAATGGACTGCCGGCCATGCCGTAACCTCGCACGACTTCGATGCTCCCTCTCCTGGGGTGCCCCTGCGGATGTTGGCGAGCGGGGGGCGTAAGCCCCCTGATGGCTGCGTAGCATCAGGGGGCCCCCCGCTCGCCGGGGTCCGGAGGGGCTTCCTCTGATAGTGCCCCGGATCCGGCCGGCGACATGGTTTTTTTCAGAAGAGAATAGGCGAGGCTCGACGAGCAGAGCCGCTATTTCTTCATCCGTTTCAGCTGATCCTCAATGCTCCGGCCCCGCTGGCGGATCGCCTGGCGCAGCCGATTGACCTGATCCGGATAACCACGGCCGGCGCCGGGATCGACGGACGCCAGCACCGGCTGCACCCGCGCCTGCAATTCGTCGAGACGCTTGCTGATGGCGTCGGGGTGGAAGACCTTCTCCATGATCTCCGCCATGCGCGCCAGGTAACGCTCGCGGCCCGGCTTGGTCTCCATCACCGCCCGGGCGATGAAGCCCTGGAAGCCCAGGATCGCCGGCCCGTTCGGATTGCCGAACATTTGATCCATACCGGAGGGAATAAAGGTGATCTTGTCGCGCTCCGGGTCGTGGTAGATGCGGTAGTTGTTGCGATTCATCGGATAGCCGTCCCAGTCCCAGGTGATAACCTCCAGCACCAGGTAGCTGATGAACTTGTCCATTTCGAGGAGTTTTTCCATCTTCTGAAAGCGCACCAGCGGATCGCGCTCGCGGGCGGCAGCGACGAGCGCCTTGAGGTCGGCGTGATTCTTGACGTCGCCCTTGCTCGATAGCAACTGCAACGGCTGATCCAGATCGCGGAGAAAGCCGCCGTCGTAGAAGTTGCCGTGGCCGCTGCCGAAGTAGCGCTTGCGGAAAAACTTGTCGTACCCTTCCTTGAGGTAGTACAGGCCGCGCCGCCGGCCGTTGATCGTGACGACCGCATGCGTGACGCGCGACGCGGGCACGCCGGCCGCGCGAAACAGCTCGCCGCAGATCAACTCCGCGAGGTAGCTCGGATCCTGCACCGAGTTCGCCAGGTGGAACTTGTCCAGGCCGTGAAAGAGCTGGCCTTTCGTGAACTTGTCCATGTTCAGGGTCAGCCCCGGCTTGTCGTCGATGCCGCGAAAACTGCCGGCGGCCCCCTTCAGGTGGATGCCAATGTCCGTGTAGACCTTGTCGCCTTCCTTGAGTGTCGCCTTGACGTACTTGCGCGGCTCACGCCGCAGCGCGTCCAGTTCCTTCGGCCCCAACTCGATCGACACCTGCACGACCTTGCCGCTCTTGAAGAACGCCTCGCTCTTCTGGGCGGGTTTCTGGCCGCTGACGGGAGCGGGCATCAAGAAGGTGAGGCCGCACAGGCACACGGGCAGGAAGGGCAGCCATCGCCGCGGGACGGATCGACTCATGGAGGGACTCCAGGTTCACGAACCCTGAAGAAACGACGCTTGAAGGTAAAGGATTTAGTCTTCTTTCAACTCGACGCTCTGCACGCCTTCGAGGCGGGTCAATTCGGTGATGAGGGTGAAAACCTGCTCGGGGGCGGGAAGCTGGACGGTGTAGGTGGCATCGAGAGCACTGCCGCCGCGCGCCGTCCCTGCGCCGGTCAAACGATACCCGCGCAGGTGCTGGTTCAGCAGGGCCTGGATGCGTTCGTCGGGAGGTCTGCCGGCTGCGAGACGCAGCACGAGAATACCTTCGACCGGGGCAGGGCGCTTGCGGCGGGGCCGGAATAGCCAGGCCCCCAGCAAGACCAGCGGCGAACAAAGGAGCGCCACATGCGGGTAACCGGTGCCCGCCGCCATGCCCCCTCCCACCGCGAAGATGACGAAGGCCGTATCGCGCGTGTCCTCCACCACCGTCCGGAAGCGGACGATGGCCAGCGAGCCCACGAGGGTGAAGGCACGCGCCTGGCTGTCGCCGATCACGATGGTCAGCAGGGCGATCAGCAGCGCCAGCAGCACCAGCGTCGCCAGGAGCGGGCGATCGGTGCGCCGGCCTTCCCTGTGCGCGGTGAGGTAATGCACCGCCGCGACGATACAGCCCAGCACAAACGCGGCGAGGAGGCGCACGGACCACTTCCGCAGCAGCTCGAACGAGAGTTCCTGCCCGTTAAATAAGTCTTGTTGGAGCCAGTCCAGCATCAAGCGTCCTCTTCGGCCAGGGCAGGAGTTCGGGAGATAGTACATCCAGTGTCGGGAGAGTATCGAGCGCAAACCAACCACGGTCAGCCGCTGAGCGGGAGAGCGGGGCTTGCCGGTTTCTGTTCCGTCCAGCATATCGCAGCTGGCCGGGACGGTCCACCACTATCAACTGCTACCTGGGCCTGCCGCTCTCCCTTGCGCGTGGCGAGGGCCTCACATCGGCAAGTCGATCCAGGGACGGATGTGCTTGCAGGTCATGCGATAGTTCTCGATCGCGTCGTCCACGTCGATGAACGTCTCGCTTTTCTTGACCGCGTCGAGGTAGAGGATGCGCTGAGCCACCGCTCGCAGCTGAAAGCACCAGTAGAGCCCCATCAGCGGGTTGATGTACAGGGCACTGCCCGCCGTCCGGCTCGTGGCGTGGACGTCGCCGTACCAGCCCTCGATGGCGTTGAGGACCGAACTCGCGACGATGCTGACATGATCGGGCATCGCGCGAAAGACCGCCAGGGTTGCCGCGCGCGCTTTCTGGACTTCAGGCATCTCCTTCATCAGCGAAAAGGTGCCCAGGTGAGCGCCGGCACGGGTCAGTTCGGCGACGGCTTCGAGAAAGTACGCATGGCAAACGCCGTGGAAGTGATCGACGCCGAACGCGGTGCAGACCAGCAGCTTGCGCGGGACCGGCAAGTCATCGACGGCGGCGATGCTGGCAATGTCCTCGTGTGGGGTGCCGAGGTCCACCTCGTCGCCGCGCATCAGGCTGTCGGTGCCGCCATCGACCAGGATGATCGTGTCGGGGCCTAACTGCTCCAGTAACACTTCGTAACCGCGGCGGATCGGCCCCACACCGGTGCGGTCGAAGCAGTAGATCGGAACCTCCTCGCCCTGCGCGCGGAACCACTGCGAAAGATAGCCCTCGGGAAAGTAATACTTGCTCCCCTCCGAGTCGGCGGTCACCTCCAGAAGCGCGGGGGCCAGGCGCCGGCCCGAAGCGTGTTCAAGATGGGTAAAGGAGAGATTCGCGAGGTGGACAGTCTTGCCGGCGCGGCGCAGGCCGAAGTAGAGCGGCAGGCCGCTGAAGACATCGTAGCCGCCGCCGGCGCCGGCGAGCAGGATGGTCCTGGCGCGGTCGAGTTCGTCGAAGAACGGAAGATGGAGGGGGTGCATCGCGGGTGGTGGGGCACACAGCCCACGGGGGATCGCCCGTGGGCTGGGAGTTGTGTCTTCGCCGTCTTGCCCCGCTTGCCGCGACTGACCAGGGCGTTTCGGGCGGCTCGCCCAGCGGAGTACCGCACGGCTCACCGCCCTTTGTGAAGTTTCGGGCGGTTCGCCCAGCGGAGTACCGCACGGCTCACCGCCCTCGGGTCAGGCCGCGGCCGAGTCCGGCGGGTTGGCGAGTTTCGTCTGGAGCAGGTTGAGCACGTCGCCGATGGTCGCCAGCTTCTCCAGTTCCTGGTGCGTCAGCCGGATGCGGAAGCGGCGCTCGATCTGCGACACGATACTGACCACATCGACCGAATCGAGGCCCAGTTCGTCGCGCAAGTTTTTGCCGTCGTCCAGGTTCGCGTATTTCTCTCCAGTGTCAGCCTCGAGCAGTTCGATGAGGGTCTGACGAATCGTCTCACGATCCGGCATGGTTCACCTTCCTGGCTAAGAAACTCCTGTGAGTCGCGCGCGGCACGGCACGCCGCCCGCTTACAGAACCACTTTTCGCAGCTTTTGGCAAGAGCGCTTCATACCGCTTGGCTCCCCCTCTCCGTTTCGGGGAGGGGGTTGGGGGGAGGGGTGAAGCCGAGCAACATTCCCTCGCTTGACCCCTCCCCCAACCCCCTCCCCGAAACGGAGAGGGGGAGCAAGCACCTAACGCTTCAGCCCCGTCAGGTGGAAGACCGAGCGGTGGCCATCGACCGTCATGTCCTCGCGCACCAGGCGCTGCGACCCGTCGAACCACAGGTCGGCCGCCGCGGGGCCGCTGACGCGGAAGTGGTAGCACTTCTGCGCCTGGCTGCCCAGGTTCACTTCCTCGACGCCGACATATTGCAAACGCCCGCTCATCTCCTTGCCGGTGTCGGCGTCGAGCAGAGGGACGCTCTGGTTGTGGAAGCGTGCATCGGCCAGGCGCCAGTAGGTCGTCGTCCACGAGTCGCCGCTGAGCTGACGCACCGCGCCATTGACGTTCACGCGCAGCACGTTGCCCTCCGCCGCGGCGCTGACGGTGAAACGCTTGCCGTTGTCGTTACTACTGCTCTTGAGTTCGACCAGACGGCCGCCCTTCCAGCGCTCGACTCCCTGATAGGTGAAGGTGTAAGTCCCCAGGACGTGCTTGACGCGCACGGTGGCCTGGCCGGACATGCTCTCTGAGCCGTCGTCGTGTTTGGTGATCGTCATGGTGTACTGGCCCGCCGGTTTGCCGTCCACCTGGACGCTGAACTCGCGAACCTCGGTCTGCGCCCCCGCCTGCGCCGACGCGCAGGCGACGACCAGCAGCGCGAGCAGCCCGGTCGTCCATGTTCTGCAGCAAGCCATACCGCCCCTCCTTTGTTCCGCAAGGCACAGCTGCCCCCCCACAGGGCGCTGCCTGTCCCGGTTTGTGTGGGGCGGGACTATATCGTGAAGGCCATCGCAGTCCAAGGGGAATTGCTCGCGGCCTGGCGGGTTTTTCCTGACATGGCGAGCGGGGGGCGTAAGCCCCCTGATGCAGAGACGAAGCGAAGCATCAGGGGGCTTACGCCCCCCGCTCGCCCTCTTGTGCGAACTTGTGAGAAAATCTTTATCTTGCCGCACCTTGGAAAAGTGTGACCTATAGTTGTCCTTGGCAGCGGTGAAGTTGCCCTTTCGGACTGCGACTCGCAATCCGGCAACTTCGTGACAGGGATCTGCCCTGCTGGTCGGACCTGGACCAGCAGTTCGGCAACGGAGGCCACCTCCGAGAAGAGGCAGAGGCTTTTTGGGCAAACGCTTGACGAACGGCAGACACTTGGAACACCGTCGCGCCTTCGTCCCTCGCGCCCGCGTGCCCAAACGGTATCCTCTTGGAATGAATCGAGGCGTCAGCCACCGCGCGGCACTGCCGCCCGTGGGCGCCCCTGCACGTCTTGCTCAGTCGCCTGGCCTCTTAGCCGGAGGATTGACATGGCACAGGAACTGGCCAGCAAGGGCCTTTCCGAGCCTGCCCACGCTGCGCACTTCGGCGGGACCGCAAACCCTCTCCCAGATCACCCGGTCTGCCTCGCGCGCCCGGAGGCGCGCCGCGATCCGCCCCACGACAGTTTATCGCCCGGACATGCCAGCCCACCGCTCCCCCTCGATCTGCCCGAGGACGAACTCCTGGCAACTGTCCGACTGCAAGAGGCCGCTGCGGCGGCACCCGACGTCGGCACGGAGTTCCTCGGCTTTCGCCTGGTCGCTGAACTGGGCCGCGGCGCCTTTGGCCGTGTCTACCTCGCCCGGCAGGAAGCGCTGGCCGATCGGCAGGTCATCCTCAAGGTCTCGGCCGACATGACCGGCGAGGCCGCGACGCTCGCTCAGTTGCTGCATACCAACGTCGTCCCTGTTTACTCCATCCACCACAACCCGCCGCTGCAGGCCGTGTGCATGCCTTACCTCGGCCGCACCACGCTCGCCGACGTCCTCAAGGAGTTCGCCGGCCGGGCCTCGCTGCCCAGCTCCGGGAAGGTTCTGGTCAGCACCCTTCACGAGCGCAAAAGTAGTACACCGCCAGCGATTCCTCCCGGCGTTGTGGCACGGTCTCCTGACCGTGCCACAGGTTCGACCGCAGGTCTCCAACACGCAGAGGAGACCGACAGTCGAAGTGGGTGGCACGGTCAGGAGACCGTGCCACAACAGGTGACACCCTTGAAGTCGTCGCCGGACATCGCCTACCGGGCGGGCGAGATCGGCTCGACCATCTTGCTTGAGAAGCTGGCGGGGCTGAGCTACGTCGATGCCATCCTGTGGCTGGCGGCGCGGCTGGCGGACGGACTGGCGCACGCGCACGAGCGCGGCATCCTGCACCGCGATCTCAAACCGGCGAATATCCTCCTGACCGACGAGGGCCAGCCGATGCTGCTGGACTTCAACCTCGCCGAGGACACCAAGCGCCGCTCCAGCGCCTCGGCGGCACTGCTGGGGGGAACGCTGCCGTACATGTCGCCGGAGCAGCTGCGTGCCCTGCGTGGGGAGCATCATCCCCTCGACGGCCGCAGCGACCTCTACTCGCTTGGGGTGATCCTGTACGAGCTGTTGACCGGTCGCCATCCGTTCCCGAGCCACAGCGGACCGCCGACCGCCGTTGTCGAGAGCATGGCGCAGGATCGCGAAGTGCTGCCGCCGCCGCTGCGCACCTGGAACCGGGCTGTGACGCCGGCGATCGAGTCGATCGTTCGTCGCTGCCTGGAGCCGGAGCCGCAGCGGCGCTACCAGGGCGCCCGCGAGTTGCAAGAAGACCTGCAATCCCATTTGGAGAGTTTGCCGCTCCGCCATGCCGGCGAACCGTCCCTGCGCGAACGGGCGCGCAAGTGGACGAGCCGGCACCCGCGGCTGGCATCGCTCGGCACCGTCGGACTGCTGGCGACGGCCCTGCTGGCGAGCCTGACAGCGCTGCTTCTCTACCACCACGACCGTCTCGACCGCCTTGAGGCGATTGTCCAGCAGAGCCTGAACCACCCGCGGGAGGTGCCCCCAGATCGAGGGTTGAGGATCGAGGATCGAAGATCGACAAATGCCGTTAGCCGCTCCTCGATCCTCGATCCTCAATCCTCGATCTTCGATCCTCAGTCTGGCGAGGACGGCGACCTCGCCGAAGGGGTGCGTCTGGAGCCGGGCGATGAGCAGAGCTGGAACGCGCACGGCCTGCCTCGCCTGGCGAACGACCCGGAGGGGGCGCTGGCTGACTTCGCCTGCGCCTTGGAGGTTAACCCATCGTCGCTGGCGGCTCTGAACAATCAGGCGCATGTCCTCGCCGAGGTGTTCGGCCGTACCGAGGAGGCGATCACGATGCTCGACCGGACGCTCGCACTGTATCCGGATCAGGTGGCAGCGCGGGTGAATCGTGGTGTCCTGTTGGCCCGACTCGGCCGCCGCGCAGCCGCCCACGAGGACGCCGTCGAAGCGCTGCGCCGCAGCAGTGCCCCGGCCGTGCTCTACCGGACCGCGAGCGTCTACGCGCTGACTTCGCGCCAGCACCCCACCGATCGGCACGAGGCCCTGCGCTTGCTGGCTGGTGCGCTGCAGCAGGGCTACGGCCTGGAGATGATCCAGCGCGACCCCGATCTGGCGTCACTCCAGGGCGGTGCCGATTTTCGCAGGTTGGTCGAGGCGGCCCGGACTCTGCGCGACACCGCGAACCCTTGACAGGCTGGCCGGTGGCTGGCGTGCAGTTCCGATTTAGTAAGAGCGGCATGGACAAGGGAGAACGAGCGGCGGGGTTTATCCCCGCCGTCTGGCCGGCGGGGCTAAACCCCGCCGCTCGTTCTCCACCTTCCCTCTTCCCTGGACTTATTTGTCGTCATGGGAATGCGAGATCCGCCACCCACCAACCGTCGGCCTCGCGTCGGGTCCGGAAGGTCAACACGGTCGGGCCCTTCTGCCCCGTGGCGCTGACCGGGTGAACGCCCTCCGTCGCCGCCACCTGCGCGCGCAACTGGTCCACGGACCGCTTGTCCCCGAACGCCTTGACCAACTCCGCCCGGAAGCGATCGATCGGGTATTTCGCCTGCGCGGCGGCAGTCAGCAGGCCGTAGGCCGCTTCCACGTCGCCGTCGCGGATGGCCCCGGTGAAGAGGTTCGCGGCGTGGCCCGCCGTGCTCAGCCCGCGCTCCGGCCGCTTGTTCGCCCCGGGCCAGACATTGTCCACCCGCCAGCCGTCCGGCGTCTGGACCACGCGGAACGAGAGCGATGTGGGGCTTTGCAAACCGCGCAGACTGATGTGGTAGACCTCGCCCGGCATCAACTCCTTGCGCCCCGACCGCGTGAGGTTCGGCGGCTTGCCGTCGAACAGTTTGCAGGTCGCCATTGTCGCACGAAAGCCCTCGAGCGACTGCCGCTTCTGCTGGTACTCGCGCGTCGCCTGGGCATAGGCAGCCACGAAGTCCCTCTCCCCGAGCCGCCCGACGAACCCGTTCGCCACTGCCTCCGCCGCGTTGGAAGTCTTCTCCGTGTAGACCGGCGGCGCCCCGACCTTGAAGTCATCCACCCACCAGCCGTTGTCCTGGCGAACGGTGCGGAGCGTGAACGCATACGGCCCTTTTCGATTGTTCGTGCTGACGACGGTAATGGCCTCGTCGGGCGTCTCCTTCTGGGCGAACCGAAACACCTTCGGCTTACCGTCGAACGCGCTGCCGAGGACGATATTACCTCCCTGGCCCGCGATGGCGCGGAGTTGTAACGGGGACACACGGCCGCGAAAAGCCGGCGTGGTACGGCTGTAGGCCGCGTCGAAATTGCCCTCAACGAGATCGCCGACAAACTCCCGCGTGATGTGGTCAGAGGACACGCCGCCTCGCGGCCCCTCGCCGCCGTTCCCCTTCGGCTGGCCGCCGTCAGGAGGCGGCCGTATGCCCCCGCCGGCGACCTGGCCCCCATCCCCGCCCCCTTCGCCGCGTCCGCCGCTGAACACGCCGAGCGCCGCCAGCAAGCCGACCGTCGCGGCAATCAGCACCACCACGCCCGCCGCCACCAGCGAGACGATCAGCCCCGTGTTACTTCCTCGCCGTGGCGGAGAGGCCGCGGCCGCCTTTTTTCGGACCGGGAGTTGAGGATGTAAAGGCTCTTCTTCCTCCACTTCTTCGACGGGGTCGGCCGCGGCCGATTCTGTGGCGAGGCGCGCTCGCCGCCGTTCCAGCGCTTCCTCGGTGAAGTTGCCCGCGAGGCGGTCGCCATCCTTGAAAATCCAATCGACGACAAGGTGCGCCTTGAGCCGCAACTTCTGGCCGCGCTTGAAACGCTTGACCTCGACCGGCTCGTTCTCCAGTTTGGCCTCGAGCACGCCGTCTTGCAGCGTAAGGACGCTCATCCACATGAACTCAAGGTGTTCACCGTCCTTGCACGGAGCCTTGACGAGGAAGGGCGGACCGTCGGGTTGGCGGCGCTCAAAGGCGGCGGCGAACTCCGGCCAGCGCCGCTGCGCCTCCGCCTTCGCCCATTCCGTGTCCTCCCCCTCGACCGCGACCACCGGCGTCGTCTTCGTGGACGGCGAATACTTGTTGAAAGCTGTCAGCGGGTGCTCCTCCTTGAGCAGCTTGCGGAGGCTCTTCTCCCAGACGCGCACCTGACCGTTGGTGGGACAGAAAACCGCCAGCGTGGCCTCGCTCCAGCCTAGCCCGGCGACCATGCGGCCGATGAGACGTTCCTGCGTCTCCTGGTCGGCGTCGGGCGGGGCCATGAACAGTGAGACGGAGATGTGCGCGCGATGCTCGGCGACAGCCTTGCGCGACCGCAGCTCGCGCAACTCCTGCGCGGCCGTCTCGGAGTCATCAAAATACGGTTGCGGGATGGTAAAAATAGCAAATAGAAAGCCGTCGAACTGGACGAAGAACTGCGGGAACTCGCCCACGACGAACTCGGTAGCGTCGCCCCTGGCCTTGTCGCCGACGGGGATTTGCTTCTTGAAGGTGCGGCGCACGATGTCCGCGAACACCTCCGGTTCGAGCGGCCCCCAGAGTTCGCTGAGCAACAGCACCAGGGAGAACTTGTCTTGCTCCTTCTCTGGTTGGTCGGCCATGTTGGCTCTCCTCCGCGGTCGGCGAGGCTGGGGCCTCCGCGTGCGCGAAACTCAGAACGACCGGACAATAGGCGAGCGGCGGGCTGACGCCGCGCCGCTCGCGGGGGTTACCGGCGGGCTGACGCCGCGCCGCTCGCCCTACGTGCGAGTTTTGTCCGCTCGCTCTAAACTTACTGCCAAACCTTCAACTCGGGCGAGGCGCGCAACAGGTCGGCGATTCCTTCCGGTGTTACCTTGGTCCCCGAGAGGTGGAGTTTCTGCAGCCCTTTCAGGCCCGCAAGGTGCTTCAGCCCGTTGTCCGTCACGAGCGTGGAACAGAGAACCAACGTTCGCAGGGCAGGCAAGGCCGTCAGATGCTGCAGCCCGTTGTCGCCGATCTTCTTGCAGCCGGCAAGGTTGAGTTCGTGGAGGCGCGTTAGACCCTTGAGCCGTTCCAGCCCCGCAGCCGTCACCGCCGTCAAGCGTAATTCCAGCTTTTCGAGACCCTGTAAATCTTTGAGGTGCTCCAGCCCTTTGTCCCCCACCTGGGGACATTGATCCAGATGAAGCTCTCGCAAGTCCCGGAGCCCTGCAAGGTGCTCCAACCCCGCGTCCGTCACGGCCGTCGAGCCGAGCGAGAGTTTCTGCAGGGCGGTCAGGCCGCGGAGATGTCGCAGTCCCTCGTCGCCCACGCCGGCGCAGTTCCAGAGGTTCAACTCCCGCAGCTGCTTCAACCCCGCCAGGTGCTCCAGTCCTGCGTCCGTCACGGCTGCCGCGGGGAGTTCCAGCTTTTCCAGAGCCACCAGGCTTTTGAGGGATCTCAGGCCCCAATTCGTGACCTGTCCGCGGGGCGTCAGCGTCAGTTCCCGGAGGTGGTGCAAACCCTGAAGGCGTGCCAGATCCGCGTCCGTCACAGGGATGCCGAAGAGATCGACCGTCCGCACGACTGCGCCGTCCGGTACGGCCTTCCCTTTCAGGCCGCGGACCCAATCGACGACGCGATGCTGCTGCGCCTTGTTGAAGGTCACCGTGAGTTGGAAGTCGCTCTTTGGGGGCGAATCATGACCGACAGGTCGGGGGTGCCCCACCGTGGCGACGACAGACACGCGGATCGGCTCGCTCGTCGGCAACGCACCGGCGTCGGCGGTCACCATCAGCTCAGCCACATCCTGGGACGCACCGAGGGTGATGGGCTCGACCCGAACTTGCGCCGGGAGCCCTTCGGCTTCGAGCCGAACCATTGGCACCGTGCCCTCGCGCCGCAAGCGTACCTCCAACGGAACGCTCGTACCGACCTGAACGGTCACCGGCTTCAAGGAGCCCAGGCTCACCTTCCCGCCGGTCGGCGTCGAGGCGTCGCCTTGCGCCATGAGCCCGACGACAGCTCCCAACCCGACGAGCGACACGATCGCAGCGGCCGTCAGTTTCCAGCGGCGACGTTTCGCCGGACCGGGCGTCACGATCAGGGGCAACTCTGGGTGACTGGGGGACACTGGTCCGGGAGGTATGTTGACCGCCGCCAGGGCCCCGACGAAGTCACGGCAATTGTTCCAGCGGTCGGTCGGTTTCTTCGCGAGGGCGCGATTCACCACCGCCCGTTCCATCTCAGGCACCATCGACAGATCCGGCGGCTCCATCATGTGCCCGCGGATCAGCTGGCCCCGGTTGCCCTCGAACGGCAACTTGCCGCCGCGCAGCTCGCAGTAGGTGACACCCAGACTGTACTGGTCCGACCAGCGCGTCGCCTTGCCGTCGAACGATTCGGGGGCGGCGTAGGCGAGGGTCATGGCGTCGGGGACGGGGCCGATGGTGGCGACAAGCGCCAGCACCAGGCCGAAGTCGGCCACCTTGACGGAGTTGCCGACGATCAGCAAGTTCTGCGGCTTGACGTCCCGGTGCTGGATGCCGACCAACTTGCCGTCCGGCGCGCGGTGGCGGCGCTCGTTGAGAAAGTCGATCGCCTTGGCGGCCTCGCGCAGGTATTCGAGCAACTCGTCCAGCGGAATGCCCGGCAATCCTTGCTCCTGCGCCTTGCGCAAGCGGTCCAGCAAGGTGCCGCTGGCCAACTCCATTCCGATGATGAGGAAATCGGGCGTTTGCCAGGCCCCGAACAGGGGCAGGATGTGAGGATGATGCAGGCTTTTCATGACCTCCAGGGCGCGCAACTCGACCCCGGTGGCCTCCGCCTGGCTGATGCGAACGAACTTGAGGGCGATGTCGAAGTCGCCGGGCCCGCGCGCTTGCCAGACCTCACCATAGCCGCCCTTGCCCAGGAAGCGAATCAGCTGGTAGCCCGGCAACGGTTCTGCTCCCGGCGCCAGGACAGCACTGGGGGCCAGGTCAGGGAGTGGCAGTCCCTGTCGCGCGGCAGACGGATGCGATGGCTGCGGCTCGTCGGGCTGCGGGTTGACCTTCATGGCGTCGCTCTTCGTCCGAGGAGTACGGGAACCGTTTCGATGATACCCAAGAGAGTGACGAGTGAAAAGTGATGAGTGGAAAGCGAACAGTCCTGAGTCGCTCACCACGGATCACCGTTCACCCGGCACTCCTGTATACGCAGCCAAGCCAAGAACCTTTCGCAGCGCGGCGAGGCCGACCTCCACCACCTGCACGGCCTTCGCCTGCCACAGCGTCGGGTTCATCAGTTCCAGCGAAACGTAGCCCGCGTAACCGAGAGCGCGGAAGGCGTCGAGGAGCGGTTGCAGCCGAAAATCGCCATCGCCCGGCAGGACGCGGTCGCGATCGGTCGCCAGCTCCCGCGGCACGCCGGCCAGATCGCACAGTTGCACATGGGCCAGCGTTGCAGGTGTCAGCAGGTCGAGATCCTCGAACTTGCTCGGGCCGGTGTAGTAATGGAAGACGTCGAAGTTGACGCCGACGTTCGGCTCGCCGCACTGGGCGATCAGAGCGAGCGCTGTGTCGAGACTGGCGCAGAACGTGTCCGAGCCGCGAAACTCCAGGGCGAGCCGCACGCCAAAGCCCGCGGCCCACTGAGCGGCCTGCGCCAGCGAGACGACAGCACGCTCCAAGGCGGTCGGCTCGACCTTGTCAACGAAATCCGCGACGACGAGTAGTGTACCGATGCCGAACTGCTGACAGATCTCGAGGCGGCGGCGGAAGTGATCGTAGTGTACCTTGCGCTGCTCACCTTGTGAGAGCAACAGGCCGCCCTGATACGCGGCGGCGGCGAGGGTCATGCGGCGATCTTGCAGGAGCCTGATGGTGTCGGCGATGGAGTGCTTGTCGAGGTGCTGTTCCAACTTGGTCAGCCAGACCTCCATCGCGTCGCAGCCGGCGTCGGCGTAGGTGTTGACGTCGTCGGCAAACGACTGCGGCAGGGTCGTGGCTTCGCTGATGCAGGGCTTCATGAAGGGCTTCCTTCGCGGGAACCTCATTCCGCGTTGTGGCACGGTCTCCTGACCGTGCCACTCTGCTGACCGCAGGTCTCCGGGAGTAGCGGGAGACCTACGGTCAGTCCCCGTGGCACGGTCAGGAGACCGTGCCACAACGCAGTTGTGAGAGGGGAGAAAGAAGGTCAGAACCACCACGCCTGAGTTGCCGGCTCGCGCAGCAGCACCCCACGCAGGTAGGCCACCGCCTTCGTGAATCCCTCTTGCAGACTCAGGTAGCTGTCTTCGTGCTCGATCGACAGCACATGATCGTAGCCCTTGCAGCGCAACATGCTGACGAAACGCTTCCAGAACTCGTCGCCGTGACCGTAACCACAGGTCCGAAACACCCACGAACGCCCGTGGAGGTCGCCGTAACTCTTCGTGTCGAGGACACCGTTGACGGCGGTGTTGCGCGGATCCAGCGCGACGTCCTTGGCGTGGATGTGGTAAAGCGCGCCGGCATCGCCGAGGACGCGGGCCGCCTCTACCGGGTCGATGCCCTGCCAGAACAGGTGCGATGGGTCGAGGTTGGCGCCGAGGTTATCGCCGGCAAGTTGACGCAGTTTCAGGAGCGTCTCCGGATTGTAGACCGCGAAGCCGGGATGAGCCTCGAAGGCGATGCGGACGCCTTCGTTTTTCGCCTCGGCTGCCTTGCGCCGCCAGAAGGGCACCAGCACCTCGTCCCACTGGTAGGCGAGGATGCGCTGAAACTCGGTCGGCCAGGCGCAGGTGACCCAGTTCGGCGTGCGGTCGCCGGGCGCACCGCCGGGACACCCGCTGAAGGTGCAGACCACGCCGACGCCGAGAACGCTGGCGAGACGGACCGTGGCGTCGTGAACGCGCTCGTGCCGCCGCGCCTCATCCGGGTCGGGGTGAACGGGATTGCCGTGACAGGACAGGGCGCTGAGAACCAACTCGTGACGGGCGAGATCGTCCTTGACCTTCTGCCGGGCAGAGCTGTCGTTCAGGAGAGATTCGGGATCGATGAGATGCGTCTTGCCATAGGCGCCGCAGGCCAGTTCGAGCGCTTCGAGGCCGAGTTGCCGGCAGTACCCGAGCGCCCGGTCCCAGCCCAGCGCGGCGATGCCGCCGCTCATCACGCCGAGTTTCATGGGTTACCACCCGGCATCTGCGCCTCGTAGCGCGTGATCTTCTCGACGCGGCGCGCGTGGCGGCCACCCTCGAATTCGGTCTCCAGCCAGAGCCGGACGATGCGACCGATCAACTCCTCGCCGAGCAGATCGGCGGAGAGACAAAGCACGTTGGCGTCGTTGTGGCGGCGGCTCATCTCCACGGTGATGCTGTCGTGGCAGGGAGCGGCGCGTACGCCCTTGACCTTGTTGGCCGCGATGCACATGCCGATGCCGGTGCCGCATACGAGGATGCCGCGCTCGACCCGTCCCTCGCCGACCGCCCGCGCCACCTGGAATGCGAAATCGGGGTAGTCAACGCTGGCGCTGGTGTCGGGCCCCATGTCGAGGACCTCGTGGCCCAACTGCACGAGCAACGACTTGATGCGCTGCTTCGTGTCGAACCCGCGGTGGTCGCTGCCAATCGCGATTCTCATATCTTAGTAGTGGTTAGTGGTTCGTTGTTCGTAGTCCCGCCTTTAGGCGGCTTGACGTCAAGCCGCCTAAAGGCGGTACTACGAACAACGAATCACTCACCACTCTCCACTATTCGAGGCAACAACTCTTCCAAACACTGAGTAATCTGCCGGGCACACTCGCGATACACCTCGCGATCCCCGCCGATCGGGTCGGCGACGTCCTCGCCCGTCGAGGAGAGCAACCGCGCTATAATCCCCCCCGGGCAGTGCGGCGCGACGGCACGGAGATGGCTTTGCGTCATCGCAATCAAGTGGTCGGCCTGCGCGAGAAGCTCGACCGTCAGACGCTGGCTGCGGTGGCTCCTCAGGTCGGCGCCTAGCTCCTGGGCGATCTCGATGGCCTCAAGCGCCGCGCCATCGCCGCGCATCGCCGACAGCCCCGCCGACAAGACCAGGAACCCGCGCTGTGGCAATTCCTCGATCGTACAGCCCAGGCGCTCCGCCAGCAACTTTTTACACAAAACCTCGGCCAAGGGACTGCGGCAAGTGTTGCCGGTACAGACGAACACGACGGTACGGGGCGACAACTGCGCCAGCGTGTCCTCGCCCACGACACCCGGACGGACCACGCTCCAGCTCTCGCCGTTGACGCGCACGACGGTAGCGTCCTGGCTAACCAGAGGGGTGGGGAGCCGTGCGGTACTCCGCTGGGCGAACCATCCCGAA
>Ga0137375_10004968_pt1 | contig 15833 bp, 17 predicted proteins | sample SagtaG_24_FD_104936 | JGI IMG/M metagenome (GOLD analysis project Ga0137375, IMG submission 104936) | Vadose zone soil microbial communities from Sagehorn Ranch, Mendocino, California, USA - Sage1_R_113_16 metaG | ecosystem: Environmental > Terrestrial > Soil > Vadose zone | place: USA...
AAGCCGGCGTGGCCAGATCCACCGACACGCTGGCCAACAAAGTCCGCAAGCTCGGTGTGAGGTCACAACCCGTGGGTGGGGTCAGGCAGGATTGGCGGCGGGGTCCTCGGGCCCTTGGTCGAGCCGGAACGGCGGGTATTGGTCGGTCATTAGCGCGGCGTAGGGGATCACCCTGTAGATCCATCGCTGGAGCCCCATCACGAGGTCGAAGACGGTGCGGGGGTAGCGGCCGGTGAACAGCAACACCACCGCGGCTACCAGCACCAAGACGCCGACCAGGCCGGGCTCACCGCCGCCGGCCCCCCGGTTGCCCCACCACCATCCGAACAGGAAGCCGGTGCCGATGATGCCGACGACCACGTAGTGGGGGATCGCCAGCAGCCACCACTTCACCAGCACCAGGCCCCGTGAGAGCTGCGCCGGGTATGCCACGTGGAGGCGGGCAGGGTAGTCGGGCACGTCGGCCAGCGTGAAGGGCGGGTATCGGTCGGTGCCGAGCGCACCGTACGAGTAGAAGATGACCCGCCACGTCCAGCGCAGCACGCCGAGATTGAAGTCGAACAACCCCCGGGGGTAGCGGCCGGTGAAGAGGATGGCGAAGCCGGCGATCACCGTGAGCACGACGAAGGCCACCCACAGGACGAACAGCACCACGAAATGGGGGATGGCGAGCAGCCACTTCACGAGCCACAGCCATCGGCTGAGTGGCTCGTCGAGGCGCCCGCTGATTCGCACGGGGGTAGCGGCCGCCGCGTCCTCGGCGAACGGCCCACCGGCGACCGCGGCGAAGACACCGACGGCCGCCTCGGCCACATCGAGGTCGCCATCCCTTCGCGTGAGGCCCACCACGCCCGCCACCAGCAAGCCCACAGCCGCGATCAGCAGCACACCGCCGCCCGAGAGCAGACCGATGCCCACGGGGAGCAGCCAGTCGACCTTGGCACCGACCGCCGCTTCCACGCTGACCCCCGGCGAGCCGTCGGCGTTCATCACGACCACCACCCACCGGCCCGACTCGAGCTCCCACTCGAGCGTCTGCGGCCCGGAGCCCTCCACCGACGCCGCCCAGAAGTCCTGCTCACCGGGTGGTTCGGGCGTGTCGGCGCCGGTCTCGTACTCGTAGGTGACGGCGAACGGGTCGAAGTCGACGTCCTCGATGCGGGCCCGGCTGACGTCGTTGAGATAGTCCTCGACATCGTCCTGGGGCCCGATGCCGACGAAGAGGGCGTGCTCCGCAACCGGCCCGACCTCGATGCGCACCGTGGCGAGGTCGCCGATGTTGAACCACCTCCGTCCCCGGTCGGTGCCGAGATCAATCCGGTCGGAGGTGATGGCGTGGGTCAGCGTCTCGAAGCGGTGCGCTCCTGTGGCGAAGAACCCCTCGTCGTCACGCTGAGTGATGTGTGCCCACGTCATGACACCGCCGACGAAGACGAGGGCCAGGCTGACGAGCACGAGCAGCGCCCCGATCACCACCATCACCACCCGGCCCGCCGGCACCGGCCGCCGCGGCGGCAGGGCGTCTGGCTCGGGAGAGCCTGGCCACGCTGGCGGTCCGGTCGGCGGAGGCGCTTCGGGCGGCGTCGTGTCGCTCACGGACCAGAGGCTACGACCGAGCCAGAATCACAGCCAGGACCCTCGTCAGCCCTGTGGACGCGAGCCACGAAACGACCGACGGCGGCCTCGAGGCAACAAGTTCGGGCGGCTGCCACCCGCCGAGAGTTCGAGCGATGCATCCAGGCGCGTGATACCGCGGCCGTTGAAGAGTCTTCGCCTACGACTATGCGCTCGTTCCCCTGCAACCCGGTGCCACAGTGATGCCACGAGAGCGCTGGCTCGCGGTCCTGCGGACTACCCCACCGGTGGAGCAGATCTCGATGTTGACGACGACTTCGCGGTGGCTCCAGAGAGTTCCGGATGGTGTTGCGCGCCCCGTGGATCCGTCGCGCCGGCGACATAGGCTGCTGGGTTCTGGATCGGGCACGATGCGACCCGCACTTCAGGACCGATCTACGGGGAAGGCCGAGACGACACGATGAAGACGGTGATGATCGTTGGCTTCGGTCGCCGGGACGTGAACAGCTCTTCTGGCCGCCCGTCGAGCGGCGACGAACCGCCCGTGACTACTGACTGGGCGGGCTCCACCCACATCGGGTTTTCGACGGAACGGCTGGTCCTCACGCCCCTGGTCCCTGACGACGCCGACAAGATGGTCGATGTGCTCGCCGATCAGGCCCTGCACGAGTTCATCGGTGGCGAGCCTGAGACGCTCGAGGGGCTTCGAGACCGCTATCGGCGGTTGGTCGCGGGTTCGTCACGGGTCGATGAGGTGTGGTTGAACTGGATCCTCCGACGCCGCTCAGACGATGAGCCCGTCGGCACCGTGCAGGCAACGCTCGTCGACGACGGCGGATCGTGGACAGCCCAGGTTGCCTGGGTCGTCGGTGCCGCGTGGCAGCACCAGGGGTACGCGTCTGAGGCGGCGCGCGCGTTGGTCGACTGGTTGCAGTCGCACGGCGTGGTCAGCGTGCTGGCCCACATCCATCCGGACCATCAGGCGTCGGCGAAGGTCGCGGACGGGGCTGGTCTTCGACCGACCTCCGACGAGGTCGACGGAGAGCGCGTCTGGCGAGCGGACACCCGGACCGTTTCGCGATGACCAAGGAGTGCAGATGGCCTCTCGTCTCAACCCGTACATCAGCTTCGACGGCGATGCTCGCCCCGCGATGGAGTTCTACGAGGGCGTCTTCGGTGGCGCCTTGACGTTGAACACGTTCGGCGAGATTGGTGGGCTGCAAGGCCCAGGCGCCGAGAAGATCATGCACGGCATGCTCGAAACCGAGAACGGGTTCACGCTGATGGGTGCAGACACGCCTCCCGGCGGCGAGCACAAGCCGGGCAACAACATCGCCGTGAGCCTCAGCGGCGACAGCGCCGATGAGCTTCGCGGCTACTGGAAGAAGCTGTCCGACGGCGGGGCTGTCTCGGTGCCGCTGGAGAAGCAGATGTGGGGCGATGAATTCGGCATGTGCGTCGACCGCTTCGGCATCACCTGGATGGTCAACATCGGCCAGCCTGAGGCGTAGGAAGCGGTCCCGGCTGACCGACGCGGGTTGGTCCGGCGAGGAGAAGCGAATGAACCAGCCAAGGGCCGAAGCAGCACTGAGGAAGCTCGAGCCGCTCGTCGGCGAGTGGACCCTCGAGGCGAAGCCGCCCGACGGTGAACCGTGGCCCGGTGGTGGTCGAGCCGTCTTCGAGTGGCATGAGTCGGGGGCGCACCTGATCGAACGCTCGACCGTCGAACTGCCCGAAGCGCCCGACGGTGTCTCGATCATGGGCTGCGACGCGGCCAACGGGACGTACTTCCAGCTCTACTCCGACGAACGAGGCGTGTGCCGCGTCTACGAGATGAGCATCGGTGACGGTAGATGGAAGCTGTGGCGCGACGGTGAGCCCTTTCCGCAGCGCTTCACCGCAACGATCAGCGACGACGGAACCACAATCACCGGCCGATGGGAGAAGGCGGAGGACGGCACGAACTACACCACCGACTTCGACCTGACCTACCGCAGAGTCAGATAGCGCGCCCTGTCATCGAAGGCTCTGAGCGGTCGCGCACCGGCGAACGCCTTCTCCCGCAAGGTTGCGGCGGAATGGGCAGACGATCGGTCCTCAGGTCTCCTCGCCGGCAGCGGCAGGTAATCGCGCCTGCACGCTGAGGCCGCCGTGTTCTCGAGGTGTGGCGTGGACGTCACCGCCGTGGGCGTGGGCGACAGATCGCACGATGGACAGCCCCAGTCCGGCGCCGCGGCTGGTCGACGCCTCGGCGGAGTCGGCTAGCCGTTCGGTGGTTTCCAGCCGGCGGAAGGGTTCGAACAGGCTGGCGACTTCGTAGGCCGGGACGGGCGGCCCGGTGTTGTCGACGGTGAGCTGCGCGTGGCCGTCGACGGTGTCGGTGGTGACGATGATCTCGCCGTGTTCCGCGACGTTGTAGCGGATGGCGTTGTCGATCAGGTTCTGCGTCAGCCGTTCCAGCAGCACCGTGTCGCCGGTGACGGGGGCGGACCGCAGATCGGTGCGGATCTCGATCTCGGCGCTGCGCGCCGCGATTTGCGATTCGGCGATGATATGGCGTGCGACGTCGGCGAGGTCGACTGGAATGCGGTCGGTGAGGCCCTGTTCGCTGCTGGCCAGGGTGAGCAGCCCGTCGATGAGTCGTTCGTGCCGTTGGTTGACGGTGAGCAGCGTGCCGGCGAGCCGACGGAGTTGTTCGTCTGCCTGCGGGTCGTCGATGGCGACTTCGATGAGGGCGCGGCTGATGGTCAGTGGGGTGCGCAGCTCGTGGGAGGCGTTGGCGACGAATCGGCGCTGGCTGTCGAACGACTGGTCCAGCCGTTCGAGCATGGCGTCGAAGGTGTCGGCGAGGTCTTTGATCTCGTCGTCGGGGCCGTCCAGCGCGATGCGTTCGTGCAAGCTGCGGTCAGCGACGCGGCGGGCGGTTGCGGTGATGTGCTGCAGCGGCTGTAACGCCCGGCCGGCGAGCAGCCATCCGAAGCCTCCGGCGGCAACCCCGACGACGCCGAGCGCGACGAGCGAGGCGATGAGCATGGAGTCGAGGGTTTCGTCGCGGTCCTGCTGGAACTGGCGGCGTAGCGCGTCCTGCGCTTCATGGGCGGCCTGTTGCGCGTCGGGCTCGGAGCTCGGTTCCGGCAGGTGTTGGGTGATGCCAACCCGGGCCGTCACCTGACGGTCGAGGGCCTGGCCCAGGATGACGTACATGACCGCTACCAACGCGGCGCCGGCGAGGAAGAACGCGCCGGCGTAGAGCAAGGTCAGACGCAGGCGGATCGTCGAACGCCACCAGCCGCGTGCGTTCGTCACGGGATGCGGTACCCGGCGCCGGGAACGGTGTCGATGATCGGCGGGTCGCCGAGCTTTCGGCGCAGCGTCATGATGATGAAGCGGACCACGCCCGTGAACGGGTGAACGTGTTCGTCCCACGCTTTCTCGAGCAGCTGTTCGGCGGACACCACGCCGCCGCCGGCCAAGAGGAGCTCGGCGAGCACGGCGAACTCCTTGCGGGACAACCGCACCGGATCGCCGTCTCGGGTGACGGTGCGGCGGTGCTGGTCGAGGCGGATGCCGGCGCGTTCCAGCACCGGCGGCGCGGCGGGTCGGGCGCGTCGTCCCAGCGCTTGGATGCGGGCAACCAGCTCGGCGAACGCGAATGGTTTGGTGAGGTAGTCGTCCGCGCCGAGGCCGAGCCCGGCGACCCGCTGGGTCACGGCGGTCGCGGCGGTGAGCATCAGGATCCGGGTGCCGACCCCGGAGTCGACCAGGGTGGCGCACACCTCGTCGCCCGACACGAGGGGCAGGTCGCGGTCGAGCACCACGACGTCGTAGTCGTTGACGGCGAGCCGATCGAGCGCCGCGTCGCCGTCGTAGACCACATCGACCGCCATCGCCTGGCGGCGCAGTCCGTCGGCGATGGTGTCCGCTAGCAGCTGCTCGTCCTCCACCACCAGCACGCGCACCACCCCCATGGTGGCCCGCCCCGTGTGAGCGGGCTGTTAGGGAACTCCCTGACGGCGCGCTAACGCCCAAAGGCGTTCGATCCTGCCATGGGAACTGGATCGGCAGATGAAATGCGGACATCGAAAGACGACGGCCGGCCGAGGGCGAAACGCCAGCTGATGCGCCGGGTCCCGACCTGGGTGCGGGTGTCGGTGATCACCGCCGCCGTCCTGGTCGGGGTGCTGCTCAGCACGATGTTCTTGGGCGCCAGCGGCGTCGGCGATAGTGGTCGCTCCGGCGGCCACGGCTCGGGCGGCCAGATGGAGATGAATGGCGGCTCGGGCGGTGACCACAGTGGCGGCGATCACGGGCCTGGCGGTGACCACACGGGCGGCGATCACGGCTCTCGCGGTGAGCACGGCTCGTGGCCATGCCGCCGAGCGTGAGCGTCCCGACACGCCGACCGGCGACGCGGATCGGCGGCACGCTCGGCGCCGGACGCGCCTTGCGTCGCCGCATGCTCGTCCACCACGTGCCGCTCGCGGCTGTGAGTACCGCGGCGTGCGTCGTGCTCGTACAGGTCGCGGGTCGGGGCTTCGCCATAGGCCGCCTGGCGTCGCCGACCGGCGACGTCGCCCTCGTTCTCCTCTCGGTGACGCTGCTCATCGGGCCGGTCAACCTCATGCTCCGCAGACGGAACCCGACCAACAGCTACCTGCGCCGTGACGTCGGAACGTGGACGGCTATCTGGAGCGTCGTGCACGTGGTCGTCGGCTTCCAAGGACACACTGCCGGCGCCTTCGGCTTCGTCGACTACTTCGTCGCCGACGGCCGGCCGCTGACCAACGACTTCGGCATGGGCAACTGGACCGGGCTTGCGGCCACCGTCGTCGTGGTGCTGCTGCTTGTGCTCTCCACCGACCGCTACATGCGCGAGCTCAAGTCCCGCCGCTGGAAGGACCTGCAACGACTGAACTACACCCTGTTCGGACTCGTCGTCCTGCACGCCGTCTACTACGGGGCGCTGAAGCGGGTGACATCCCCCTTCAGCCGCGTCCTCATCGCCGCCGTCATCGTGGTGATCCTCGGCCAGACAATCGGGATCTGGCTGTGGCGGCGCCGGAACGCGGGCCCCACGGCCACGCCTGGTCGCGGTCTCGGGAATTGAGACGGCACCCGGCAGCAGAGGAGCGCGGGATCGTCGGGGGTCGCGCAGCAGACCAGCCGGCACCGTCAGGCCGGCGTTGGGTGACATCGCGGCCCGCGGTTTCGGGTCGCGGGTTTTCGGCGGCGCGTTTGGTGAGAGCGGCTACGACAAAGCGGCCGCCCGGAACGCCGACTAGGTGACGGCGGGTACCGTGATCGTCACCAGCCTGTCGCGTCGATCTGTATCGCGATCGCCGTCGTTCGCTGCGGTCAGCTCCGCTCGCTCAGATCGACGTTGGGGCTGCTCATGGCCGGGGACGTCGGCTTACCCCTGCCAGTTCCGGGATGCGCCGGGTCAGTTCCGCGAAGCCGTCACCGGTCGCTTGGCGGATGAGCGGGATGGATGGAGCGAAGACCTCCCACGGCATGAGCATCTGTAAGGCGCTGGTGTAGTCGTGAAGCGGCGGCCGAGCACGGCGGCGCTGCGCCGATGGTGGTGTTCGACGTCGCCCGCGAACACCCAGCCGCCGAGCGGTTCGGGCGCTACTCGCCGACGCCACTCGGCTTCGAGCCGCTTCCAGAGCATCGCGGTGGACGACCCCAGGGGTGAGCGTGCGGGCGCGGCCCGATTTCGTCGTGCTCAGCAGTTCGGCCGACAGGGAACGCTCGATGCGCAGGACGCGGCCGTCGAGATCGGCGAACTGGAGCGCGGCGATCTCCCCGCGGCGGGCGCCGGAGTTGGCGGCGAGGCGGACAGCAGCAGATCCTGCTCCGCCAGACGCCGCCGCTGATCCGATCGCGGGCGGCCGTCGTCGTTCGCCACCGCGGCCAGCAGGTTCGCCTCCGCCGTCCACAACACCGACCGGAGGTCGCTGTCGGTCAACGGCCGGCGCGGTTCCATCCGGCCCGGCCCGCGCATGTTGCGGATCGGGTGATGGTCGATGATCCGCTCGTCGTACGCCCAGCCCACCGCGGAGCGCAACGCTCGGAAGCGACCGGCGATCACGCTCGACGTCGCCCCCTGCGTCTCCCACCGCTCGAACGCGGTCCGCAGCAGGCCGCGGCGTGATCGAAACGACCTTCGTTCACCGCCCCGAGGGGCGGCTGGCTTCGCCGGAGCAACTGGGGCCGCTTCGTGTGGGACCGGGCTCCGGCGACGTCGGCTGGCCTCGCGATGACGACGGCATATGGCGATGGACGTTCCACAGCCTCCGGCACGTGTTCGCGACATAGGCCCTCGACGACGCCCGTATCCCGATGGAGGACGTGTCCCGTCTGATGGGGCACTCCTCGACTCGGGTGACCCAGGACATCTACATCCACGTCCGCAACGACATGTACGACCGCTTCTTCAAAGCGACTGGTTAGTCCCGAGCAGGATCGGCCGGTCGTAGATGTTGAAGCGCCCCGGATCTGGAGAGCCTCCACGGTTGGCAGCGATGCCGGGTGCATGCCGTGCGCAACATCTCGAGCAAGATCTCCAAGACCGACGCCGAGATGGTCGCCGCCGCGATCCGCACGATCTTCGCCCAGCCCACCCCCGAGGCGGTGGCCGCTCAGTTCGACCGCATCGTCGCCACCCTCGAGCCCCAGTTCCCGGCGGTGGCCGGCATGCTCATCGACGCCCGCGACGACCTGCTCGCGTTCAGCGGGTTCTCGATCGAGCACTGGCGCAAGATCTGGTCCACCAACCCGCTCGAACGGCTCCACCGCGAGATCAAGCGCCGCACCGACGTCGTGGGCGTGTTCGCCAACGACCAAGCGATCGAACGGCTCGTCACCGCCGTATCGTCGAACAAGACGACGAATGGCCAGTGTCCCAGCGCGCTACCTCTCCGAGACCTCCATGGCCCGACTCCGCCAGAGTTCGCCGGCACTGCCGGCCACCGCCACCAAACGCAAGCGCCTCGCCAGCTGACCGCCCTACGATCACGCTCAGCCGGAGATCACTTCTCCACCACAACGAGGGACGTCATCGGCGCTGGTGGGACGGGGCAGGCGTGGGGTCTGATGACGAATGCGATGACAAGCAGTCTCGCCGTTCGGGCGACGGTGCCGTCCGGCAGGTGGCGGTTCTTCTCGACAGATCCCCGCAAATGATCGTGGGGTGCAGCTGGCCGTCGTCGTCGACGGCACGACCCGGACGACGGCGAGGCGATGGCAGTTGCCGGCGAACAGCATCGCCGTCGGAAAGACGCGAGGGCGGTCACGGCCTCGGACAGCGGCGGCCGACGCAGCGGTCCTCAGGGCGCGAAGTCGTTGACCACCGTGAGGTCGATGAACTCCGGCGGCCCGTCGAAGATCTCGGCCATGGTCGCTCGTGCTGCCGCCAAGCCTTGTCGGCGGCGCTCGTCGCGTTCACGGGCCCGGGCCTTCTCTTCACTTTCGAACAGGACGAGCGCGTAGACCCGGGTCGGATCGTTCTGATCACGCATCGCCAAGGACCGCACCAGGCCGGAGCCCGGTTGTTCGACGGCGCGGAGCTGGTCGAACAGCTCCGGGAGGTCTGCGTCCTTGCCGTCCTTCAATCGCATGGTGATCAGCTGCGCCCACATGTCCGAACCCCTGTCGAACACGCCCACCCGGCGATGGTGCTCACGGCGCGGGAACCGCGTCCCGGTCGCCGAACGTGACGGTCGGAGCGCCGATGACGCCAGCGCGGCTCATGGCCTCGGCCAGCGACGGGTCGGCCATGAAGCCCTCGGCTGCGTCCTTGCTTGGGTAGTTCATCACGACCGCGATGTCGTTCGGGTGATCAACCGCCCGGTAGACCCGCTCGGAGCTGCACCCGTAGTCGCGCCGCACCGTGCCGTGCTCATCGAACAGCGGACGCCAGGCGTCGTAGTCCTCACACTGATGCTGAACGACGACGATGATCATGGTGGTCCCTTTCTGCTTGTGTGTCGCTCGAGGCCGAACGGGTCTCGAGGGTGGAGCGCCGTTCCCCGGCCGCGGGTACGTGTCAGGGCCGACGTCCGAGGAGGCCCATCAGACGATCGACCGTCGACGCCGAGGACGGGACGGCGATCTCGCGACCGAACGCGCCATGGGCGCGAAACTCGTCGAGTGGGATGGAGGTCGCCCAGCCGTACACGAGCTGCGCGATGTCGCCGTCGATCGTCAAGCCGATCCCGGTCGCCTTGGCGATGTCCCAGTTGTGGACGACGACCTCTTCGAGGTTGATCAGGGCGGCGAACTCGGCGGGGAACGTGCCGAACGGGTACGTGCGGTCGCCTTCGAAGGCCTCGGGCTGCCGCCAGCTGGCGAGGTTCTCCTTGGCTGCGGCCGCCACGGCGAGGCTTGGGTCGTCACCGATCACGTCGCCGGCGTCCTCGACGGCCGCGTGGCCTTGGTTGACCAGCGTGAACATCCACGTTGCGCCAAGGAGGTGGTTCAACGTCGCGCGCACGTCCCACCCGTCGCACGGCGACGGCGCCGCGAGCGCGGCGGCGTCGAGGCCAGCGACGAGCGTCGAGGTCTGCTCGTAGGAGCATTCGAGCGCGGAGACGACGTCCATTCGTCAGCCCTCGACGAAGATCTGGATCGTGTCGGGACGCACGCCGTCGTACTTCATCGCGTCGTCTGCGCCATCGGCCTGCAGCGCGCTCTCGAAGGTGGCGATGTCGGGCGTCTCGACGATCAAGCCGACGCGGTTGGACCCGTTCGGGTCGGTGAACGTGCGGGCGGTCAAACCCTTCGGCCCGAAGAACTCCTCGCGCTTCGGGGAGGCCAGCCAATGGTCGACGTCGTCGACCTCGTGGATCACAAGCAGCGTAGTCATGGGGCGATCGTGCGCCAGGTCGCGCGTCAGTCGCGCGTCACCGGCGGATCGTCGCCGCCAGCGCTTCAACCGGGCGCAGCCAGCTGCGAAAGCCGCCCGTTCGACACAGATCGAGCGCCTCGCCGAGCCAGACGTGCGCGGTCTCATCGAGGTGGCCGACAGCGCGATGCCTCGCCTGCGCCAGGGCATAGAGCGTCGTCGCTCGGTGATAGGTCCACCCGAACCCCGTGGCCATGTGCAGGGCGGTACGCAGGTGCTCCTCGGCCTCGTCGTGCCGGCCGAGCAGCGATAGGAGCTTCCCGATGTAGGCAGCCACGGGACCCTGGCTCGTGATGCCGTTGAAGGCAACGTCACGGGCGAACGGCTCGATGACGGGCAGGAGCTGAGCTGCTGCAGCCTCGTCGCCCAGCTCGATCGTGAGCACGGCGTAGCCGATCACGGAGGTCATCCACACGTTGTCGACGGGAAGGGTCTCGAAGCCTGCGGACATCCCGAGCTGCAGGATCTGCTGGGCCTCGTGATCGCGGCCGACCGCCGCGCACACGATGCCGTACGCGAGCCGGAACGGGAGTGCTTCCGGGTTCTCGTGCATCGACTGCTCGACCAATGGGAGCAGCTCCTCGTGCTTGCCGGCAAACGTTCCGATCACGAAGTACTGGGCGGCGAACAACGTGAACGCGTCGGCCGCACCGATCTGCAGGCCGAGGTCGAGGTTGCGCGTAGCGAGCGCTTCTGCCTCTGTGAGCCGGCCCGCCATCATCGCGTCGAACGCGTCGCAGAGGCCGGTGATCCACCCGAGCCGCGGTTCACCGACCGATCGAGCGGTTGCTCGCAGCCGCGCCAGGCTCCGTGCCGCGATCGCAGGCTCGGCCGACTCGATCGCGACGCTGTACGCGGCATGGTGCGCGCCGAACTGCAGGCGCGGGTCACCGGAGCTCTCTGCTGCCGCCACCGTTGTCGCCGCGATCTCGGCGCGCCGGCGGCCGCTTCCCGGCGTCCACAACGCGGAGAGCACCGCAGGCCCCACGTGGGCGATCACCGTCGGATCGCCGCTGGCCTCGGCGAGCGTCCAGGCCTCGTGAGCCAGCGCGGTGCGGCGCTCGATCGCAGCGGTGTACACCAGGCTCTGGGCCAGGATCGCGAGCAGCCGCGCTCTCGTCTCGACGTCGTCCCGATCGGCGACGCGCACGGCAGCCTCGACGATGCCCAGGTACTCGGGAGCACGGTTGTCGAGCCGCATGAACCCTCGATCGCCCGCGAGAGCAGCGCGGACCAACGCGTCACGGTTTCCGCTTCGTCGCGCAAGGTCGGCGCCCCTGGCGAGCGTGTCGAACGCGTCCGCGTCACCGGCACGGTGCTTCGCATCGGCGAGAGACACCAACAGGTCGGCGCGTTCGCTCTCCGGACGGTGCAACGCCTCCGCCGCCTCGTGCGCGACGACGTAGTGCCCGGCGGCCTCCAGTGGCGCAAGGTGCGCGAGCGCATGGTCTCCAGCAGCGGCTGCCCAACGCAGAGTGTCCGCCGGCTGCCCGGCGAGCGAGCTGTGCCGCGCAAGCTGGACAACCACATCAGCAGCCTGTGCGCCCTCGCGCTCGATCAACACTCGTACTGCCCGTTTGTGCAGGCGGGCGCGGCTGGCCGGACCGATCTCGGCGTACAGCGCGTTGGCGACGAGCGCGTGCACGAAGCGCATGCGACGCCGCGCCGAGCGCACCGCCATCGTGAGGCCGGCTGCGGTCGCTGCGTTCAACGACGCCACGACGTCGCGCTCGTCGCAGTCGACCATGTCGATGAGCACGTCTTCAGGGAATTCGACGCCGAGTATGGACGCGGCCCTCAGGACCTCGACGACGTCGCCGCCCAGCGCGTGCACGCGACTCCACACGACCTCGCGCAGGCCCGGAGGCACCCCGTCGGCGACGACGATGTCCGCTTCATCGGCGGCGGCCGCGTCCCGCACGTCGAGGCAACCCAGGTCACTCCAGTAACGGAGGAGCTGGGTGGCGTACAGGGGATTGCCGGCCGTTTCCTGCCCTAACCGACCGGTCAGGTGGCGCAGCGCGGCGTCCGGCGCCGCGCGCGTCGCGCCGACGACGAGCTCAGCCAACTCGGCCTCGTCGAGACCCGTCAGCTCGATGAACCGGCCTTCCGTACGGCCGAGGTCGGCGAGCGCCGACCGCAGGTCGTCCGACGCGGGCGCACCCGGGTCGCGCCGGCTGACGACGACCAGGACGGGAGCGCCTGCGAGATCGCGAGTGAGATGACGGAGCAACAACAGCGCGGTCGGCTCCGCCCACTGCAGGTCGTCGATCATCAAGACGAGCGGGCGGCGGGACGCGATGCGCCGCAACAGATCGGCCGAGGCGTCGAAAGACACGAACCGGGCGGTGACATCGTCGGAGTCGGTCGGAGGGGGCGCCGTCGCGACCCGCGTGGACAACCGAGGACACAGGCGCGCCAGCTCGCCGCCGCAACGGGACACATGCTCGGTCAGGAGCGAGAGCGGGACGTGCTCGACGCAGGAGTCGAGGACGGTCTTGAACGGCTCCAGCGGCGCGCCGGTCTCTTCACAGCGCCCGTAGAGGACGGTGGCGGCGGCCGACGACGTGACCGACCATGCGAACTCGGCGAGCAGCGTCGTCTTGCCGATGCCGGGCTCACCGGCGACGACGACCGCTCGCAGACCGCTCCACGCCACCAGCGCGAGCTCCGCATGCAACGCGGCGCGCTCGGCGGCGCGTCCGACGAGGGCGATCCGATGCGCCAGCGGGGCGGGGAGCGGCAAGTCGATCGCGGTCGATGGCGATGGCAGGCCGACCTCGGGCTCGATGCCGTTCCACCCGGTGGCGACGCGCCTCTCGATCCGCACGACCTCGGGCGACGGCTCCGTGCCCAGCTCCTCGGCGAGCAGCCCGCGATAAGCCTGGAAGGCACGCAACGCGTCCGCTTGCCGACCCGCGAGCGCGAGCGCGCGGATGAGCAACCCACGCGACTGGTCGCGATACGGATGGCGCACGATCTGGCCCTGTCACAGCGCTACCGCGTCCCCAGGCCGGCGGCCCGAGATGAGCGCGGCTGCATAGTCGTCGACGACACCGGCGTGGAGCTCGGTGAGGCGCATCACATCTCCTGCGGCCCACTCCTCTCCGCTGAACTCCTCGAGCGGCGGACCAGTCCACAGCACCAACGCGTCCTCCAGCGCAGCAAGAGGGCGCGCCGAGTCCTGCGCATCCGCGACCGCGCGACAGAAGCGCGAGGCATCGACTTCGCACGCGAGGACATAGCCGTTGGCCGCCGTGACCAGCGCGTCGGACCCGATCACGGCACGAAGTCGGGCCACGGTCGTTCGCAGCGCGCCCGGGCTGATTCCAAGGACGTCAGCGAGCCATTCCGGCCGTAGCCGCCGCGGCGCATGGACCGCCAGGACCCCGAGCAACCGCCGCTGGGTCGCGCTTGGGACTCCGATCACCGCCCCGTCTCGCGCCACCGCGTCCACTCCCCCGAGCACGCGCACGAACGCGACGCCGGCTCGCTCCTCCGCCACCCCCACATGTTCGCATCGCTCGACAGACCGCGGTGGGCAAACGCGGGCGCAGGAAACCAGAGGCAGTGCGTGGTACGGGGCGGATCGACTGACGGCCACTCCGGGGCCCGTGTGAATCGCGCCCCGGCGCTCATCGAACCAACGCGGCGAACTGACGGGTGACCATCGGGTTGTCGGCGTCCCTCGGGTTCTCAACGCCTCCACCAGCGGCTTGTCATCAAGTGTCAAGGCGTGTCGTGGCTTCCCCCGATTCCCCCACGCCGTTGACTGCGTGTCAGAGCTTGAGCGCCGATAACGCAAGGCGCTGACCAGCATGTTCATCAGCGAGGTGTGGCGCGCTCGGAGGGACTCGAACCCCCAACCATCTGATCCGTAGTCAGATGATCGGTCGTCCGAGGTCAGCAACCGGACAGGGGTCGACTCGGTGCGCTCCCTCGACGTCGATCCTGTCGACAGGTACACCGACTCGCCGCCCTTCAACGGCGAGCGACGACCTAACGCGCTCCGGCCCTACCGGCCGAGGTCATGGTCCCATTGTCAACCTGTACACAGTCGCGTTCTGGAAGACGTTCCTCGAAGGCGATCACCGCTACGTGCGCGACCTCACGCCGGGGTACGCCCGGGTCCGCGAGCTTTCCGCCGAGGTCACCAGTCGGGATTGGGCAGCCGGATCGCATGCAGCAAGGCAAGTCGCCCAACGCTCGTCGGCGCCCGTTCCGCCGCTCTCGTGTGTCTCGCTACCGACTCGATTCGAGGCGCGGGTCCCGCCTGGGTCCCACAGCATTGCCAACTGTCGCGCGTTAGTGTCACTCAACGCCGCAGGTCAGGAGTGGCACGCATGCTCAGAAAAGTCGCCACCCTTTCGTGCATGGCCCTGGCTGTCGCCACCTTCTCAGGCGCGAATCCCGCCGGCGCCAAGCCCTCCGCCACCGTTCACGTCTCGGTCGCGGCCCAGTGGGAACCCATCGCGACGTTGTTCCTGTGCTCTGACTACGGCTTCAACTACAGGCAGCGCATCACCATAGACGGAGACTCGATGATGGCGCCGGTGGCTTCTGTCGCGCCCCCCGGCCACTACGAAGCGATCCTGTGGGACACGTGCGACGGGTACGACATCTACGCGTTCGACTCGTGCCTCTGTCAGCTCGTGGCCGTCGAGTCCTCCACTTAGGCGGAAGAACAGAACCGTGGTGCGACTCGCCCCAGTCCTGCACCCACTGTTCGTGTTCGTCAAGGGTGAACGAGGAGTGCGTCGCCCTTCTCGCGAAGATCAATCCGGAGCTTGAGAGGAAGGCGCGCACTCGTGGATAGCGATCTTCAGAAGTACATGAAGAGCACTGAAGAGATGAAGGCGGGGTTCAAGGCGACGTTGGCACGCACGAAGCCTTCTCCCGGCCCGAAGTACGTGATGCTCGGTGAATACACGGTCCACGGTGAGGACGTTCGGCGGGCGTTAGGCCGCCGCGGGGACCATCCGGCGGAAACGCCTGCAGCCGCTCGCCGAGATGTACACAGCGACAAAGGCCCCGATCGATGGCAAGCGACGCACTGAGGGGTTGTCCCTCCGCGCCACGGATGGGAACTGGTCGATCGGCGAGGGGAGGGAGGTAGCTGGTCCGGGAATCGACCTCGTGCGGGCGATCAGTGGTCGCGTGGATGCCTACGACACGCTCGAAGGGCCGGGGGTCGAGACCCTGAAATCTCGTTGAGCGGCGCGCGGCCTCAGCCGCGCGCCGTTCTCCGAGAAGGAGACGCTCCCGCAATGCGAGTACTACCCGTCAGCCATCGACGCCGACAGCGACCGTGCTACCGGCAGGTCCGCGTCTGTCACCTACGCCGGCTCGGAGC
>Ga0137375_10004970_pt1 | contig 15832 bp, 15 predicted proteins | sample SagtaG_24_FD_104936 | JGI IMG/M metagenome (GOLD analysis project Ga0137375, IMG submission 104936) | Vadose zone soil microbial communities from Sagehorn Ranch, Mendocino, California, USA - Sage1_R_113_16 metaG | ecosystem: Environmental > Terrestrial > Soil > Vadose zone | place: USA...
ATCCGGTGGCCGGACGGTTTGCGCTTGACGACGCGGCGCTCCGCGACGCAGACCTCGTGCGGCTCGTTCGGCGCCTCGACGATCTGCGGACGCGGCTGGAGGCAGTCGAGGCGCGCCCGTGGGCATGGGTGGCCTCATGAAGCTTGCGATGACGCTCCTCGCGAGGGATGAGCTGGACATCATCGAGGCGCACCTCGCCTTCCATCTGAACGCGGGAGTCGACATCGTGATCGTGAGTGACCACAAGTCCGAGGACGGCACAACCGACATCCTCGAGTCGTACGCCCGAGAGGGCTACGTGCACCTGATCCGTCGTGACGACGCGTATGTCCAGCAGAGCGAGTGGGTGACGGAGATGGCTCGTCTCGCCGCGACCGAGCATGACGCCGACTGGGTCATCAACTCCGACGCGGACGAGTTCTGGTGGCCCCGCGAAGGGTCGCTCAAAGACGTGCTCGCTCCCGTGCCCGAGCAATACGACGTTGTCCGCGCGGTCTCGGAGGCGTTCGTCCCCAGGCCCGGGGAAGGGCTGTTTGCCGAGCGGATGACGGCGCGCGTCGTCCTGTCGGCGCCGATCAACGCTCCCGATTCGCAGTTCCGGCACGTGGCCAAGGTCGTGCACCGGGGCCATCCCCGAGCATTCGTCCGAAAAGGGAATCACCACGTCACCGGCCTTCCGCACGGCGAGCTTCCCGGCTGGTCGCCGATCGAGCTGTTGCACTTCCCGCTTCGGTCGCGTGAGCAGGCCGCACGAAAGCACGAGATGGTCTGGACGTCCTGGTTGGTGAACCTCCGCGGCGACCTGGCAAAGGCCAAGATGGTGTGGGAGGCAGGCCGGCCGGAGACGTACTACGACCAGGTCGAGGTGGACGACGCGATGCTCGGCCGCGGGCTGGCGGACGGCTCGCTCGTGGAAGACACGCGGCTCCGAGATGCACTCCGAACGCTTCGGAACGGTTCGGGCGGCTTCGTCCGTCCACCAGAGGCGGAAGGTCGGCTGCGGTTCGGCAGGCCCTCGTTCGCCGACGACGCCTCGCGCGCGCTCGAGAGCGTGCTGCTCACGGAGGCGGAAGGCGTGCGTCTGCAACGTCGCGCGGACGAGCTCGCGGCCCGGATCGCGCAGCGCGGGGGGGCCGTGTACGGTTCGTTCAGCTCGTGAAGCTCGTCCAGACCCTGATCGTCCGCGACGAGGCCGAGTTCCTCGACGCTCATCTTGCGTTTCACCTGAATGCCGGTGTCGACTTCGTCGTCGCAACCCACCACGGATCGCCGGGCGCTGCCTCCGAGATCCTCGAGTCGTACGAGCGTGCCGGTTACGTGCGCCTGTTTCGCGAACAGGGCGGACCTCGCCTCGCCGAATGGCGGACGAACATGGCTCGACTCGCGGCGACAGAGTACGAGGCGGAGTGGGTGATCAACTCGGGGCCCGAGGAGTTCTGGTGGCCACGCGGCGAGAGCCTCGAGGACGTTCTCGCGCCGATCCCGCTGCGCTACACGGTGATCCAGGGGCTCGTCAGGGAGTTCGTCGACGGCTCAGGAGGCGACGAGCTCTTCAGCGAGCGGATGACGCGTCGCCGCTCGCTCCAGAACCACTCGCACAGCGGACACGCGTCACCCGCCGCGATCCTGCGGCCGGTCCACCGTGCCGACCCGAACGTCGTCGTCCACGCAGACGGAACGGTCGGCGTCAACCCGTTCGTGCCGTTGCGGGCGTGGTATCCAATCGAGGTCTTCCGGTTTCCGGTAGGCGACGGGAAATCTGACGGCTCACTCGTCACCGACACGAGGTTGCGGGATGCGTTGCGCGTGCTCCGGGAGAGGGCCCCGTCCGAGGGCAAGCCGGGGTCCTTTGCGCTCCCTGGGCCCGACGCGCCCGTGTTGTCGTTTCGCACCCCGGATGTCGTCGACGACGCCGCCTATGCGGTCGAGTGCGCCGCGGTGGGTGAAGTCGACCTGCCGCGCTTGGAGACGTACATCGCAGAGCTGGAGCACCGGATCGCCTGGCTCGAGCAGCGGTTCTGGCCGCGCGTGCTCCGGCTTGCCTCCCGGCTCCTCCGCCGCCCGGCCTGATCGCCGGCAAAGAGGATCGCTAGCATCGCCCGGGTGACCCAGAGCGACGTTCAGGTACGCGAGGCGCCGCCCCCCGAGGCCCCGCCCGCCGTGAGCGAGGACCGCGTCGAGCGCGTGTTCGTCATCCGTCCCGCGCCGCGTATGCCGCGCCTGGATCTCGGTGAGCTCTGGCACTACCGTGAGCTGCTCCTGACGTTCGTCTGGCGCGACGTCAAGGTGCGCTACAAGCAGTCTTTCCTCGGCTTTGCGTGGGCGCTGATCGTGCCGGTCTTCACGGGCACCGTCTACATCCTCATCCTCGGAAAGTTCGCGAAATTTCCGTCGGGGGACCTCGCGTACCCGATCCTCGTCTTCTCGGGTCTGCTCCCGATGCAGTACTTCACGTCGGCGCTGACCGGCGCCAGCACCAGCCTCATCTCGAACGTGAACCTCGTGACGAAGGTCTACTTCCCGCGCGTGTTGCTTCCGCTCGCGGGAACGCTGGTTCCGGCGGTCGACTTCCTGGTTGCGCTGCTCGTGCTCGTCGGACTCATGGCGAGGTACGGGAACTGGCCGAGCGGCCCGGAGGTCGCGCTCATGCCGTTCTTCCTCGCGATGGCGTTCGTCACGGCGCTCGGAATCGGGTTCTTGCTGTCGGCGCTCAACGTCCGTTACCGCGACGTGGCGTATGCGATTCCCGTCTTCCTGCAACTCTTGCCGTTCGTCTCAGGCGTGCTGTACGAGGTCAGGGAGATCCCCGAGAAGTGGCAGTGGATTCTGTCGCTCAACCCGATGACGGCCGTGATCAGCGGGTGGCGCTGGACGGTGCTCGGCGCGCCCGCACCGGATCCTGCGAAGGTCGCCGTCGGAGTCGGTGTGGCGGCCTTGCTCTTTCTGATCGGTCTCGCGCTCTTCCGGGCCTCCGAGCCGCGCTTCGCGGACATGATCTGATGGCGACAGCGATCGCAGCGGAGGGACTCGGGAAGCGCTACCGGATCGGGGAGCTGCAAGCGAGCTACGGAACGCTCCGCGAGTCCCTCGCCCGCGCCACACGGCGCCTGGTCGGCGGATTTCATCAGCATCACTACGAGGAGATCTGGGCGCTGCGGGACGTCTCGTTCGGCATCCCCCAGGGACAGGTCGTGGGTGTCATCGGCCGCAACGGAGCAGGCAAGTCAACGCTGCTGAAGGTGCTGACGCGGATCACGACGCCCACGCAGGGGCGAGCCGAGATCCGTGGGCGAGTCGGAAGCCTCCTCGAAGTCGGTACCGGCTTTCACCCCGAGTTGACCGGCCGGGAAAACATCTTTCTGAACGGTTCCGTCCTCGGGATGAAGCGGCGCGAGATCCTGCGGAAGTTCCCGGAGATCGTCGAATTTGCGGGAGTCGAGAAGTTCATCGATACCCCGGTGAAGCGTTATTCGAGCGGGATGTACGTGCGTCTCGCGTTCGCCGTTGCCGCGCACCTCGAGCCCGAGATCCTGCTCGTCGACGAGGTGCTCGCTGTCGGCGACGCCGAGTTCCAGCGAAGGTGCCTCGGCCGTATGCAGGACTTCGGCGCGTCGGGTCGGACCGTGCTCTTCGTCTCGCACAACATGCAGGCGGTCGCACGGCTCTGCGAGCGCACGATCCTGCTCGACGAGGGTCGGATCGTCCGTGACGGCCCGAGTCCCGACGTCGTGGCCCAGTACCTGCAGTCCGGTCACGGGATCGGCTCGTCTCGCGAATGGCCCGACGTCGAGACGGCGCCCGGCGACGATGTTGCGAGGATGTCGTGGGTGCGTGTCGTCCAGGACGACGAGACGGTCGACACGGTCGACGTTCGCCGCCCGGTCGGGGTCGAGATGGCGTTCCGGGTTCTGCGCGAGGCCCCGCTCCTGCCGAAGCTCAAGCTCCTCAACGCGGAGGGGGACGTCGTCTTCAACGCCCTCGACACGGACTCGCGCTGGCAGGATCCGGTTTCGCCCGGCGAGTACGTCTCGACCGCCTGGATTCCGGGGAACCTGCTCAACGAAGGCTTCTTCACGGTTGACGTCGGCGTCGTCTGGCTGGGCCTCAAGCTCCACGCGCATACAGGTGCGGCCAACGTCGTTTCCTTTCACGTCTACGACCCCGGCGAGGGCGACACTGCGCGGGGCCTCTTCTCCGGCCGGCTGCGCGGCTCCGTCCGGCCGCTCCTCGAGTGGACGACGGAGGAGCGCTAGCGGCGGCCGACGGATGGGCGTCCAGATCGTCGGCTCGGTGCTCGTCCGCAACGAGGATCGCTTCGTCGCGCAGGCGATCAAGAACGTCGCGGCGTTCTGCGACCGCATCCACGTCGTCGACCACGTCTCCGACGACGAGACCTGGGAGATCGTCCGGTCGCTGGGGCGGGAGCTCGACCATGTCGACGCCCGCCGCTCCCGCAACTCAGCCGATGCGCAGCGACTCCTCGAACGCTACGCCGGCACACCGACGTGGGTGATCGGCGTGGACGGCGACGAGCTGTACGACCCTGAGGGACTCGCCCGCTTTCGTCGTGACCTCCTCGCTGGTGCGCACCAGGACGTCTTCAGGCTGAAGGCCCATGTGCTGAACTGCGACGAGCTCGACGAATCGCGCCGCACCGCGGCCGGCTGGCTCGCCCCTCCGTCACGGCCGATCACGAAGCTCTTCAACTTCGGGGCGGTCGAGTCCTGGACCGACAGCCCCGATCCGCTCCAGGGCGGGAGCGTCGTCTTCAGGCCGGGCTACCACTGGGAGTCGCGACGTGATCTTGGCGACGATTCGAGCTGGGACACGGATCCGGCTCGTTGCCTTCACCTCTGCTTCGTCCCTCGTTCGAGCCGCGAGTCCGGGACGGGCGGCGGTCGGAGCAACCTCGATGAGTCCCGTGCGTTCGATCGCAGCCTCCTTGGTTCGCTCAAGCGTGTGTTCCGCCGTCCGCGGCCGGCTCCGCACATCCTCGAGCTCGAGCGCCAGGGCAAGAACTGGAAGCGCGAGTGGTACGCCCGCGGCGAGCGGGTGACCGTCGACGCCACGCCCTTCTTCGGGGGATGAGCGCGCCGGACCCCGGCTCAATCACTGTCGTGATCCCCACGTACGAGTGGCCCGCGGCGCTCGAGGTGATGCTTCGCGCACTTTCCGAACAGAAAGGCTCGCCCTTCGAGGTCGTCGTGGCGGACGACGGCTCCGGAGAGGACACGGCCCGCGTGGTCGAGCGGTGGCGCGGCCGGCTCGATCTCCAGCACGTGTGGCAACCCGACGAGGGCTTTCGCAAGGCGCGCATCCTCGATCTAGGCGCGCTCCAGGCCCGCGGCGACTATCTCGTCTTTCTCGACGGCGACTGCATCCCGCGCCGCGATTTCATGAACGCGGTTCGCCGGGCGGCCTTTGCCGGCTGGTTTCTGTCGACGAAGCGAATCGACCTCAGAGAGCCGCTCTCGAAGCGCGTCGTCGAGGAGCACCTCCCGGTCTGGCGCTGGTCGGCGGCGCAGTGGCTCGTCCGTGCACCTCGGAACGTGGGGCGACCGGGTCTCATCGTTCCGGCACGCGACCGTCGGCGGCCCTGGCGCGAAGGCCAACCAGACTTCACGCCGCCGGCGGCCGCGTACTGTTTCGTTGGGGTCTTCCGGGAGGACTTCGAGCGGGTCAACGGGTACGACGCACGGTCCGAGGGCTACAACGACGGCGAGGATCAGGACCTCGCCATCCGCCTGCGGCGGAGTGGGCTTCGCTGCGGCTGGCCCGGCCCGCTTTCGACACTCGTCCATCTCTGGCACCCGCACCGCAAGGTTCCGGGCGATCCGAGTGTTCCGCTGTTCCGTCAGACCGAGGCCGGCTCACATGTCGAGGCCGTCGTCGGCCTTCGTGAGCTCGCCCGTCAGGCGAGCGCGTAACGCTGCTCGGGGTCGAGGCCGTCGACGGCGTCGCGGCGGACGGAGTAATTCGGCTCGGTGAGAGAGGCGAGCGAGGCCGGCGACGAGTACGTGACGGTCGCGAGGACTCGCGGCTTCCCGCTGGCGAACCCGCCGCGGTGAAAGCCGGCCGTGTTGCAGAAGATCAGCGTGCCCTTCGGTGCGGTGAAGCTCACCGCCCGGTCGGCAAGCTTCTCAGCGAACTCCTCGTCGGGCGGGTAATTCTCCCCGAGGGGGCGCCAGGGCCACAGGTGCTCGAGCTCACCCCCCGGTGCGCTGCGAGGCACGTACTCGAACGGGCCCGTCTCCTCGTCGACATCCACGAGATAGAGGAAGGCCTTCAGCAGGTGCCGGTCGTTGAAATCCCGGTGCCAACGCTGAGAGGAGCGGCGCTCTGCGTCCTCTTCCGGGGGCGTGTACCAGACGTCGACGTACTCGAGCTTGCCCCACATCCCGAGATACGTGTTCGCGACGTCGAGCAACCGCCTGTTCAGCCCGAGCCGGAGCCATGGGTCGTTCAGCTCGAGCTGGGCCTCGTACGCGTACTTCCGGACGACGAATTCCTTCCCCGGCCGTCTTCGGAGTGCGGCCTCTCCTCCCTCGCGCTCGCGTGCAAGCTCTCGCTCCGTCTCGGCGACGAAACGCGCGGCTTCCGCCTCCAGCTCTGTGCGCGTGTCCGTGTCCGGTACGAGCTCGGCGAGAGGCAGCACGGCGTAGCCCTCCTCGCGCAACTGCCCCACGATTCTCTGCTGGACGCCGTCCAGCGCGGGCGGCTCGTGCGTGTAGCGGCGACGCGCGCCGCGGTTTGCGAGCAGGCGATCGTGCAGCTCGTACGTCGCAATGACCCCCCGGCGTTCGAGGGCCGTCGCAACGCGGTGCACGCGCGCGGCGAAGCGTGTCCGCTTCCGGTGCATCGGCGGCAACCTTAGCGGCCCTCCCGGCACAGCCGGTAGGGCTTCTCTACCGTGTCGTCGATGGAAGCCCCGCGCGCCACCAGCATCTTCTATGCCTACCGCGATTCGCCGCAGCGCCGGGCGGCGCTCGCTCACGACCCCGGAGCGCCCGAGCGATACCGCCTGTTCGGGCTCGACGAGATGGTCGCCCGCGGGGCTCGCGTTCACCACAACCTGGAACGAAACGGTTCTCCGACCGTCTGGACCCGGGCGGCCGCCGGGGCTCTCAACGGGCTCGTCTACCGCCTGGGCGGGTACGGCGGGGACTTCGCCTCCGTCATGGCCTCGCTCCGGGAGATCAACTCGGCGGACGTGATCTTCTCGACTGTCGATACGGTCGGCATCCCGCTGATCCTGCTCAAGAGAGCCGCGCTTGTCAGGCGGCCCGTCGTGTACACGGCCATCGGCCTTCCCGAGCGTCTCGTACAGCTCCGCGGTGGATCGATGCGTCGCCTCTACGCGAGAGCGCTGCGCGGTGCCCAGGCAATCGTCTCGTATGCGCAGAGCGAGGTCGAGTGGCTCCGGGACTGGCTCGGTCCTGGATCGCCGCGGGTCCTGTTCGTCCCGTTCGGCGTGGACGTCAAGGCTTTTCGCCCCGTTCGCGAGCACGTGCCAGACGTCGATGTCGTCTCCGTCGGGGCAGACCCCCGTCGCGACTTCGATCTCCTCACGGGTCTCGCGACGAGTCATCCGGAGCTGAGCCTCCGGATCGTCGCATCGGCAGATCATGTCCGATCCCTGGGGACGGTCCCCGCCAATCTCGTGATCGAGGCCGACATTCCGCTCGACGCGGTTCGAGGCCGGCTCGCCGGGGCCCGCGTTGTGGCGCTACCGGTGCGCGACAACAGCTACTCAGGCGCGACGACCACGTTGCTTCAGGCTATGGCAATGGCCAAGCCCGTGGTCGTCTCCCGCACGGACGCGATCGTCGAGGGCTACGAGCTCGAAGACGGTCTCAACTGCCGGCTGGTCGAGCCGGGTGACGCAGCCGATCTCGAGCGGGCGGTGTTCGAATTGCTTGCGGACGCGGGTGCCGCAGCCTCTCTCGGCACCCGCGCCCGCGAAACGGTTGAGCGGAGTTTCTCCTGGGAGCGCTATACGAACGCGCTCTGGCAGGTCTTGTCCGACGCCGCTAGCGCCGAGCTCCCGCGCCGTTCAAGACCTTCAGGACGAAGGCCGCCGACGACTTGACGCCGAACGTATCCGTCACCTGCAACCTGAGCCGGTACGTGCCCGCCTTCGTCGGTGTGCCCGACAGCGCACCGGTCTTGGCGTTGAGCTTCACGCCCGGTGGAAGCGAGCCCGGGCGGCCACCCAGGATCGTCCACTTGAAGGGACCGACGCCGCCGACGGCCGTGAAGCGATCCCTGTAAGCGGCACCGACCTTCGCGGTCCGAAGCAGCCTCTTCTTGATCGCCAGCTTCGCCGCCACGGGGAGACTCACGTCCACCGTGTCCGTCAGGCCGAGTGCGTCGGTGACGGACACCTTCACATCGGTCGTGCTGGTGACACCGGATACGCCGCTGATCACACCGGTCGCCGGATCCAGCGTGAAGCCAGACGGTAGCGAGCCTGCGACTGACCACTTGTACGGTGCCCGGCCGCCCGTCGCCTTGAGTGCCAGCTCAAACGGCTGGCCGACCTCGGCACCCGACGACTTCGGCTCCGTGATCTTCAGTTTCGGCACGACGGCGAGGGTGTACGTCTCCGTGTCGGAACGCGTGCCGTCGCTCACCTGGATCTTGAAGGTGAAGTCACCCGCCGCTGTAGGCGTGCCGGAAAGCACACCGTTCGACTTGTTGAGCGTGACTCCGGCCGGCAGTGAGCCCGAAATGACCGTCCACGACTGAGTCCCTCCGCCGTCCGCAGTGAGCTGGAAGCTGTAGGGCTCGTTCAAGAACGTTGCCTTCGTGGGAAGGGCGTTCTGCTTGATATTCAGCCCGCTGATGATCTTCACCGTGAACTCTCGCTCCGCCGTCTTGGGAACGCACCAGCTCGCCGACGGCGGATTCTCGTCGCTCAACTCGACCCAGAACGAGTACTCGCCCGGCTGTGTGGGAGTGCCGTGGAGCAAACCGTTCTTGTCCAAGACGAGGCCCGGCGGCAAGGTTCCGCCGAGGACCCTGAACTGGTAGGGCAGACCCGACCCGGGAACGTTCGGGTCCGGCCCGCAGCCGGCCGCGCCGTCGAACTTGTGCTGATACGGCTGGCCGGTGACCCCGACCGGGGTGATGAAGCTTTCGTCGGTGAACCTGAGCGCCAGCGCGGTCGGCACGGCGACGAGGGCAGCGAGCGCGATGAGGAAGACGACCCGGGTGAAACGCATGAGACTCCTTTTGTGTTGCGTGCGGCCTTTTCTAGACCCCGGTTGACCGGCCGATGGTAGCGGGGATTTCAGACATCGACAGGCGCAAGAATCATCGGTGATGAGGCTTCGGATGTTCGTAAAAGTCCTGTTAAGACGGGCGAGCCGCCCGATCCGACCGATCGCGCGTCAAGCGCGAACAGAGGTGGACCGGCTGCGCTCCCGCAGGGACCGTGCAGATCTCGCCGTCTTCCACGAGTTCAGGCCGCCACCGTACGGGGGCGGGAACCAGTTTCTGCTCGCTCTCGTCCGAGAGATCGAGGGCCGCTCGCTGACGGTGGAGTTGAACCAGCTTTCAGGCGGCACGCCCGCCTGCCTTTACAACTCCTTCAACTTTGACTTCCACCGACTCCGGCGCTTCGCGCGCGACGGCGCGCGCATGGTGCATCGCGTCGACGGGCCGATCGGGGTCTACCGAGGGTTCGACGATGGCACCGACCGGCGGGTCGCCGGCATCAACCAGGAGCTCGCCGAGGCGACGATCGTCCAGTCGCGCTACAGCCTCGACAAGCACCGCGAGCTCGGGATCGAGCTGCGCGAACCGGTCGTGATTCCGAACTCGGTTGACCCGACGATCTTCCATCCCCCGGCAGGCCGCGAGCCGTTGACCGGCCGCCGCGTGCGCGTGATCACCACGAGCTGGTCGGACAACCCGCGCAAGGGCGCCGACGTCCTGGCCTGGCTCGACCGGAACCTCGATTTCGAGGCCTTCGAGGTCACCTTCGCCGGCAACACCCAAGCGAGGTTCGAGCGGATCCGAGTCGTCGGCCCGCTCGCCTCCGCGCCGCTCGGCGATCTGTTGCGCTCGCATGACGTGTTTCTCGCCGCGAGCCGTGACGATCCGTGCTCGAACGCGTTGCTGGAGGCACTCGCGTGCGGGCTTCCTGCGGCGTTCCTGCGCAGCGGTGGGCACCCCGAGCTCGTGGGGGAGGCTGGGATCGGGTTCGATGATCCGGAGGAGCTCCCCGGCGTGCTCGAGCGGCTCCGAGAGGAGCTCGAGCAGCGCCGCGCTGCGATTCGCGTTCTCCCGCTCTCGGATGTGGCCGACCGTTATCTCGAGGTTCTGCGCGGGTGACGACGGCGCTTCGGCGGCTCACTGCGGCGCCGTCGCGGATCGTGCTTGGCGCCTATGTCCCGGCGCGCACGCTCTCATGGCCGGACGCCTCGCGGCTCTTCGTCGTCGGCGACGACTTCGGCTGGTCGATCGATGACGATCGTGCACGGCTCGGCGCGACGGCGCGACGGCTGGGCTACGAAATCGCTCCCGCACCGTGGGCCCCGTTCGCGAGGCGGCAGGCGGTTTTCCATCACGATCACTTCGGCGCATTGCAGCCGCGATGGCTCGAATCGTCCCACCGGCTCGGGCTCAGCTACTTCCACGGTCGTCCGGGGACTGAGGGCTACCCCGAGTTCGATCGCGCGTACGAGATGCTGAGGCGACATGCAACTCGTATCGACCGCGTGCAGGTGACACACGCCGAGATGCACGCGCTCGTCCTTGCCGCCGGCGTCGATTCGGAGAAGGTGTTCCGTATCCCGATCGGCGTCGATCTCGCACGCTTCCCGCTCGTGAGTGCTCGGGCGCGCGCGGAAGCCCGCGAGGCGCTGGGCATTCCGGAGTCCGCGTTCGTCGTCGGGTCGTTTCTCAAGGACGGCGTTGGCCTAGGAGAGGGACTCGAGCCCAAGCTCGTGAAGGGGCCCGACGTTCTCGTCGCCACGCTGGCGCAGCTGCACAGTTCAATTGCAGAGTTGGTCGTTCTGCTCACCGGACCGGCCCGGGGCTTCGTCCGTCGCAGGCTCGAGCAACTGGGCATCGCACACCGCCACCTGTATCTACCCTCGCGCGACGAGCTGGCGCGTCCGTATCACGCCCTCGACGTCTGTCTCGTCACGTCGCGTCAGGAAGGCGGGCCGAAGGCGCTGTTGGAGTCGATGGCGACCGGCATCCCGCTCGTCACGACACGTGTCGGGCAGGCAGCGGAGCTCGTCGTCGACGGACAGAACGGCCTGCTGGCGGACGTCGACGACGTCGAGGCGCTCGCAGCCGCGGTCATCCGCGTTCGCGACGACTCTGCACTCAGGCCGAGGCTCCGTTCGGCAGGACGACCGACCGCCGAAGCCCATGCGGACGAGCGGCTCGATACACGCTGGGCGGAGCTCCTCGACGGCTTCGTGCGCCGTGCAGATTGACCGCGCTCGTTTGGCCCGCTACGCCCGCGCGGCGTGGCGCTGGGGCCGGCTGCTCGTTCCGAGACGATCCTCTCCGGGGGTGCGTGTCTTCTACGGGCACGACCTCGTTCCGAAGCCGGGCGAGCCCGTCGCAGGAGGTTCGGCGAAGTTCCAGCGTCTCGCAGAACGCTTTCCGAACAGCCCAACCGACTTCACCCTCCTCTACCTCGGCTCGACGTGGCTTCCGCGTGATCTCGGGCCCCTGCTACGGCTTGCCGCACGCCGCCGTGTCCCGATCGCCGTCAACCAGGATGGAGTGGCCTATCCGGGCTGGGCGGGAGACACGACGGACGATCTCAATCGGCCACTCCGCCGTGCGCTTCTGGCGGCCGACCACGTCGTCTATCAGAGCCGGTTCAGCAAGGACTCCTCCGATGCCTTTCTGGGTGAGCCGCAGGGGTCGTGGGAAGTTCTTCACAACGCAGTCGACGTCAATCACTTCACGCCCGCCGTGCGACCGGCAAGCGGAGGCCCCGTGCTCCTCCTCGGCGGCGATCAGACCCAGGCCTACCGGCTCGAGCTCGCGCTGCGGACGTTTGCGCGCGTTCTCGCTTCGGAGCCCGGTGCTCGACTGCTCGTCGCAGGCCGTCTCGTCTCGCCGGTCGAGCCCCTCCTCGACGAGCTCCGACTCCGTGGGCGGGTGGAGCTCGTCGGCCGCTACGCGCAGCGCGATGCGCCCGAGATCATCCGTCGCGCGCACGTCCTCCTCCACACGAAGGTCAAGGATCCCTGTCCGAGCGCGGTGATCGAGGCGATGGCCTGCGGACTGCCCGTCGTGTATCCGGCGAGCGGCGGCACGGTCGAGCTCGTCGGAGACGAGGCCGGGATCGGCGTCCCGCATCCCGAGAGCTGGGAGCGGGACGAGCCGCCCTCGCCGGAGGCGCTGGCCGACGCAGTCACACGCGTGCTCGCCGGCCATGACGCCTACGCCGCCGCCGCGAGGCGGCGCGCGGTCGACCGCTTTGCGCTCGGTCCGTGGCTCGACCGTCATGCGGAGCTCTTCGACGAGCTACTCACGCGCTGACGCCTCCGTCCAGATCTCGCCCCAGACGAGCAGCGGCTCATCCATCTCCCAGCCCGCATCCGCGAGCTCCTCGCGGAGCAGTTGCGGGTCGTACTCCACCTTGTGTTCCGGATCCGAGAAATGCGGCAGGCCGAGCTCGCGGCGCAGCGGCACCGTCCAGTCGCGATCGAGCACCGGTACGCGCAGGAGCAGGCGGCGTGCACCGGCGCGCTCGCGCAGCGCGCGGAGAAGATCGACGCGCGGGGCGATGTGCTCGAGCACGTTCGAGAGGATTGCGACGTCGACCGGCTGCTCCGGTGTGTACTCGACGGCGTCGGCCTGCACGTACGTGACGCGTGGATGGGCGAAGCGTTTCCGGGCGACCTCCAGCATCCACGGACTCGCGTCGATCGCGACCACTGTCGCACCCGCCCGCTCCGCGATGTCATGGGCGAGCTCTCCTTTCCCGCAGCCGACGTCGAGGACGCGCTCCCCGGAACGGATGCGCTGGACGAAGAAGTCGTGGTAACGGGTGAGCCGATGCTTCGCGTGGACGCCTTCGTCGTACGCGATCGCACCGAGGTCGATGCCGACGTACGCATCCTCATAGGCCTGCAACAGCCTGCGCATGGCCCTCCGGCGGTTCGGATCGGCGCGGGTCGTCGCGAGCCAGAGCCGGAAGAGGGGCCGCCAGACCGCGTACGGGAAGAATGGCCGGAGCGGACGCAACGGAACACGGCGGCCGATGCCGCCGGCGACCCGGCTTAACGTCCACGTCCGCCGAGTCATGAGCGGTAGGCCTGCAGCCTTCCGCGCAGAGTAGAGAGGTGAAACTGCGCCTGCGCGCGGTCACGTCGCGCGAGTGCGAGGAGGGCGCCGCCGGCCGGGCGTACGAGCATTCGTGCCACAGCTCGCGCGGGATAGCGGTGCTTGCGGAGTATGTACCCCACGCTCGCCCCGTCGCGCGCGCCGACCGCACGCAGCGCGACTCGCGCGAGCGGTTTCTCCGGATGAACGACGATCAGCGTCGGTTCGTACTCGATTCGCGCGCCCGCGTCGACGGCACGGACGAGGTAATCGATCTCCTCGCCCGAGGACCAGGCCTCGGTCGAGCCGAGGCCGAGCCGCTCGTCGAAGTCGCCCACCTTCGCCACGACGGCTGCACGCAGGAAGATGGTGAATGAGATGGCGCGGTTCCACAGGTTTTCGCGCGTGAGGACGGCCGGGTCGCGCGCCCACGATCTGGACGAACGTCCCTCCGAGTCGGCAGCACATCCCGTCAGCCCGGCGAGGCCGGAGTCCTCGGCGAGCCGCCGGCCGACGCGCTCGAGCACGTCCTCCGGAAAGATGCAGTCGTCATCGGGGAACGCGATGACGTCGGCGCGCACCTGTGCGAGCCCGGCATTGCGTGCGCGCGAGAGTCCGCGGGGCGACTTGAGGTGCTCGATCTCGAGCGACGGGTGTGCGAGGAGAATCGCATCGACGCGGTCGTCCGTGTTCTGGTCGACCACGAGCACACGGAAGCCGCCGTGCGTCTGTCCCTCCAGTGAGGCCAGCAGGCGTTCGAGCTCCACCGTCCGGTCGACCGTCGCGACGAGGAGATCGAATGATGGAAGCTCCGTTTGCGCCACGGCCGTACGCTAACGCCCCGTGCCACTCGTCTCCGTTCTCCTCGCGGTTCACAACGACGCCCGCTTTCTCGGTGAAGCCGTTGCGAGCGTTCTCCACCAGACGTTGGACGATCTCGAGCTGCTCGTGGTCGACGACGCGTCGACGGATGAAACCCCGGCAGTGCTGGCGAAGGTCTCGGACTCGCGGCTCGTCGTGCTACGCAACGACGAGCAGGCGGGGCTGGCGGCCTCGCTCAATCGCGGCCTCGAGGAGGCGAACGGAAGGTTCGTTGCGCGTCTCGACGCCGACGACGTTGCACTGCCCGATCGGCTGCAGCGGCAGGTCGAGCGCGTGCGCGACGACGAACAGACTGGGGTCGTCGGCTCGGCGATCGTCGACCTCGACGAACGGGGCCGACGCGGACGCACCCACGTCATGCCGCAGGGGGCCACGGCGCTGCGCTGGCATGCGCTTTTCAGCTCGCCGTTCTTCCACCCGACGGTCTTTGTCGACCGCGAGGTACTCGACGCGCACGGCCTCAGATACGACCCTGCGTTCCTCGAGAGCGAGGACTATGACCTCTGGACGCGCCTCTTCGCCTACGTGGACGGAGACAACCTCCCCGAGCCGCTCGTGCTGAAACGGGTGCACGCAGGACAGGCGTCGCAACGGCGCGGCGAGTTGCAGGGGTCGTTCCAACGACAAGTGGCGTTGCGTGAGATTCAGCGGATCGCACCGAAGATCGACGCCGAGCTCGCGTGGCGGATCGGCGCCCGACAGCATGCTCCGGTCGGCTCGAGGAAGGCATTCCTTCAGCTTCTCGCTGCCTTCGAGCGCCGGTACGGCCGCGATCCCGCCGTCCGCAAGGCGGCGTTCCGTTCGCTGATCAGGCTCCGCAGGCGGCGCAGATGACGCGTGTCACCGTCGTCTCGCCGGAGCCGACGCCGTACCGCGCGCCGCTCTTCGACCGAATCGCGGCGCTCGACGACATCGAGCTGACCGTGATCTATGCGGCTCAAAGCGTTGCCGACCGTGCGTGGACGGTCGAGCCAAGGCATCGCAGCATTTTCCTGCGCGGCGTCCGTCTGCCCGGCGCGCGGCATCTCGTGCGGCACGACTATCCGCTCACGCCCGGGATCGTGCGGGCGCTGCGTCGGTCGCAACCCGAGGTCGTCGTCGTCTCGGGTTGGAGCACGTTTGCGGCGCAGGCCGCAATGTCGTGGGCCCGTGCCCGGGGGATCCCGTATGTGTTGCACGTCGAGAGCCATGACCTCGAGCCGCGCGCGGGCTGGCGACACGTCGTGAAGAGGCTCGTGGTTCCTCGCGTGATCGGCGGCGCGGCGAGCGTCTTGGCTGTCGGCACGGCGGCCCGGGACTCCGTCGTCGCGCGCGGCGCGCGGCCGGACCGCGTTCGGGTGTTCGCGAACACGATCGACGTGGAGCGCTGGATCATTCGCGCCTCCACGATTGCGGCGCGTCCCCATGAGGGCGTGGTGGTGCTGTCGGTGGGACGGCCCGTGCCCGAGAAGGGTTTCGACGTCCTCGACCGCGCGTGCGCCGACGCCGGCCTTCGGCTCGAAGTGGTTACAGGCGGCCTTGAAGAGGAGGAGCTCGCGCGGCGCTACGTGGATGCGGATGTCTTCGCGCTGCTCTCGCGGCACGAGCCGTGGGGCGTGGTCGTGAACGAGGCCGCAGCCTCAGGACTGCCCCTCGTGCTCTCCGACCG
>Ga0137375_10004973_pt1 | contig 15819 bp, 12 predicted proteins | sample SagtaG_24_FD_104936 | JGI IMG/M metagenome (GOLD analysis project Ga0137375, IMG submission 104936) | Vadose zone soil microbial communities from Sagehorn Ranch, Mendocino, California, USA - Sage1_R_113_16 metaG | ecosystem: Environmental > Terrestrial > Soil > Vadose zone | place: USA...
ACTTACCTCCGACCCGGTTCAGGCATCGAGTCGCGAATCGGCATCGCCTCGCAGCCAGGGGAGGCGACCGAACGACAATGCTCTCTCTGCATTACAGAATGTGATCATAACCTGCGGCAACCCGCCCGCGAGGCCTTTCACACAGCCAAAACCACCGATCAGACTCGAATAGGCATCGAACCGCTGTAACGCGATGGCGAGTCTACCGCGGGGTCGCAGAGGCCCGCCTGAGCGGGCCCTCTGCGTGCGGCTGCCCTGTTGACTACAGCTCCCGCGACTGTCGGCGCTCCGGGTCCGCCTGCCGGCACCGCTTCCACCTCGGGACCTCATAAGCCACAGGAGGGGACAGGGCACGAGCGGGCCCGCAAGGGGCCCGCTCGGCTGTGGTGACCACTAAGGCGCGACGAACTCGAAGTCGGCGCACCAGGTCAGGGCTTCAATCGTGGGCGGGTCGAACTTGCGCCCCCGATCAAAGAGCTTCCCCGGCTTGATCACGACCGAGAGTGCGATGCCGCGCGCAAGGCCGGGGTGAAGCCTCCCGTTCCCGTGGCCTCCGACGTGCGGCCCGCTCCGAGGTGCCGTCCCCCTCCATTCGTTGCCGTGTGCGCGGTTCCACGTGCCCTCGCCGTTGACGATCACCGCGTCCTCGCCCTCGCCTTGCACGATCAGGAACAGGACCTTCGCGTTGGCGACGGCACGGTCCTGCGGATTGAACGGGCCCTTCACCGTGATACGCCCCTGTCTCGGCAGCGGTAGTTCCCGGTCGAATCGTCCGATGCTCATCCTTCACCTCCAGTCTCGTCGTGTCTCAAGCCGAGCACACCTGCTCGAGGCGCATTCGGGCGCGCCCGGCGGAGACGAGATCCCCCTTTTGCTCGTACAGCTTCAGCCCGGCGCGGATGGCGTTCTCCGCCTCCGATGATTGCCCGTTGAGCTGCAGAACCTCGGCAAGGTCAAGGAACGTTTCACCGCGCTGGGTGAGGAGGTCCGTTCTCTCAGCGAGCCCTACAGCCTCGCGTGCGAGAGCCTCCGCTTCCTCTCCGCGTCCTTCCCGCGCAAGGATCTTTGCGCTTGTCCCGATAAGGACGACCTGTGCTGCCAGGTCCTCGTCGGCCGCGACCTCGCGGCCCATCTGGCAGAACTGCTCGGCCTCTTCTAGACGGTCCTGGGCGTAGATCGCCTGGGCGAGAAACGCGGCGGTGCTGGCGAGCAATGTCTTCTCACCCATCTTGCGGAGCTGGTCGTAGGCTTGTCGAAGCCGCTCCTCGGCGACTTCGGGCCGACCCGCCAGTAGTTCCACGAACGCCTCGTGATGCGAGAGCCCCGCCGAAGAGATCCGGCCGAGCTTCTCGACGATCGCGTTCCCCGCGCGGACGAGCGCGCGAGCGGCGTCGAACTCGCCGCGCATGGCGTGGAGCACGGCGAGCGGGTGGAGGGTCTCGGCCACCGCCACGGGGCTGCTTCGAACCTGCTCCCGGATCTCCAGGCAGAGTTCGATCGCCTCGTCGACCGGCGTCGGCCCGACAACCGCCGCGGAAGCCCGCCAGTCGAGAATCTCGAACAGCTCCCGCTGCTCGCCGGCGCCCCGCGCGTGCTCAGCGCCCCTCCGCCACGCCTCGTCCGCTCTCGCGACGTGGCCGCCGATCCAGGCGCTGAACGCCTTCAGGCACCAGGCTCGGCTCTGACCGAGCTCGTCGCCGTGCGCCTCGAAGACCTTCAGGGCAGCCTCGGCGACGCGCTCCACGTCGTCTATCGCGCCGGTCTGCGTCTGCAGCCGCACGAACTGTTGCTCGACCCGGGCGCGCGCCTTCAGAAGCTCATCGTACGAGCGCTCGATCGCCTCAGTTAGCACGCGGTCGGCGTCGGCCAGCCGACCCGCCTCGAAGAGTGCGGCACCCAGAGCAGGGAGGAGGGCGACTCGCGAGGGATCATGCGGCGAGAGCAGTGAGGCAGCGCGTTCGAGGAGGCCTCCGGCCGCCGCCGGGTCGCCTCGAAGCAGAGCCTTGCGCGCCGCCGCCTCGAGCCGCGCCTTAGCCTCGACTGCGAGGCCGCGCTCGTGCTCACCGACCAGCCCGAGCTGGTCGCGGCAGCGGTAGGCCTGTTCGAGGTGGTAACCGACGATCTCGTCCTCGCCATTCCGGCTCGGCGCGAGCTGGTTCGCGAGGCGCTCGTGCAGCTCGGCGCAGAGCCGCTTCGGCATGCCGCTGTAGGCCGCCTCCTGGATCAGGACGTGGCTGAAGCGGAAGGCATCCCCCGCGAAGGCCGATGGATCCGGCTGGATCAACTGCCTGCGCATGAGGGACATCAGCTGCTGGCCGAGCCCCCCGCGCTCGCTCTCGGGGAGCAGCGTGGCGACGGAGCTCCACTTGAAGTTGCGGCCCTCGACGGCCGCCCGCTCGAGCACGGTGCGCTCGCCGGGATCGAGGTTCGCAATGCGGGCGGCGAGGACGGCCTGCACGCTCGGCGGCAGCTCGCCTTCGCCGCGCTCGGCCAGGGTGGCGACGAGCTGCTCCAGGAAGAGCGGGTTGCCCTCGGCCGTCTGGACGATCCGCTCGGCGTCGACGTGCTGCAGCTCGTCGGAAGCGAGCGACCCGACGAGCTCGCGCGCGGCCGATTCCGAGAGCTCCTCCAGGACGACGAGAGAGCGGTTCGGGTGCGGCGCGGCCCAGGACGAACGCGTCTCCAGGAGCTCCGGACGGGCTAGGCAGAGGAGGAAGATCGGTGCCGCCGCGCAGAATGAGACGAGGTACTCGAGCAGGTCGACGAGCATCGGCTCCGCCCAGTGGACGTCCTCCACGACCGCGACGAGCGGCCGGTCGCGGGCCACCGCCTCGAACAGCCGCCGCACGGCCCAGAACGTCTCCTCAGGCGGGGCGGGCTCGTCGGAGAGCCCGATCGTGGCGCGGAGTCGCCTCGCGACGAGCTCGGCTTCGGTGGAATCCTCGATGAGCTCGGGAATGCGCCGGTCGGGTTCCTGGCCCGCGAGCTTCTTCACGATCTCAATCAGGGCGTGGTAGGTGATCGCCTCGCCGTACGAGAGGCAGCGCCCCACGGCGACGGTGGCCGAGTCGCCAACCTCAGTGAGGAGCTCGCGGGCGAGCCGCGTCTTGCCTATCCCCGCCGGCCCGACGATCGTGCACAGGCGGCAGTGGCGATCGTCGCGTGTCTGGGAGAGCGCGTCCCGTAGCCGGGCGAGTTCGGACTCCCGCCCGACGAACGGCGTCGCCGGTCGGACAGGCCGCTCCTCGGCTACCAGCTCGAGCAGCCGCCAGGCGAGGACCTTCGCGCTCCGTCCCTTCACCTCGAGCGGCCCCAGCGGTTTCGCGCGAACGTGGCGCTCGACGAGCCGATAGGTCCGCTCGCCGAGGAGGATCTCACGCGCCTCGGCCACCTGCTCCAGGCGAGCGGCGACGTTGATCGGGTCGCCCGTCGCGAATGTTCCCCGCTGCGAGCCCGCAGCGACGAAGACGTCGCCCGAGTTGACACCGAGCTTGACCGCGAAGTCGATCCCGCGCGTTCGCTTGAGCTCCTCTCCCAGCTCGGTCGAAGCGTCGCGCATCTCCACCGCCGCTCTCACTGCTCTCAAGGCGTCGTCCTCGTGCACCTGCGGGACGCCGAACACGGCCATGACCGCATCGCCGATGAACTTCTCCACTGCCCCCCCGTGCGCCTCCACGACTCCTTTCATGCGCTCGAAGTAGCGCTCAAACAGGCCACGCAGGGCTTCCGGGTCGGTGGATTCGCCTAGCGCGGTGGAGCCGGTGACGTCGCAGAAAAGGACGGTGACGGTCTTGCGCTGCTCGCGGCTGGCAGGAGTGGCTTCCAATGGGGCGCCGCACACCTCGCAGAACTTCGCGATATCGCTGTTTTCATGGTCGCAGTTCGGACAGATCGTCACGATCCAAGGCTAAACCTGCCACGCGCCGATCACAACGGCTAGACATCCGCGGGTCGCGTGCAGACGGCCGGCCTTTGCGAGATGACGCGCCCCGTTGGGTCGGAGGATCTCCACGAATCCCGTCGAGCCCAGGACCCTCTTGTACCGCTTACCCGGGCATCTTCCTGAAGGTGATCTTGAACTTCTTGACTTCGCGCCTAAACGAAAGAATCGCGTCAGGGCCGCTACCACCCGATGCGCCAAACGGCTCATATCCCTGCTGCATCAGCGTGGCGGCCGCCTCTTCGAGGCTTTCGCTGAGACTAGAGTTTGCGCCCCTTCGTGGGCGAGCGTCCCACCGCGCCGATACACGCTTGATCCGCGGTATGACACGCGAGATGATTCGCGGCTACAGTTTTCGCCGAATGCCTTTCGCCGCAGACAAGGGGAATCTCGTGCCCACGCCGGCAGCACAGAACGAACTCGACCAACAGGCTCAGGCAGCACTGGCGAAGGTGAGGCTCGACCACTTCACGGCCGAGCCGTCGACGATCGGGCCCTTCACGAGCTCGAAGATCAGTTGGGAGGTGACGGTACCGGAGGAGTTTGACGTTTCGGTCGAGCTCGACATTGAAAGGACACCGGTGGCGACGAGCGGCGAGCTCTTGGTCGCTCCCGAATCGACCACGAGTTATCGGCTGAGGGCTCGAGCGTTCAGCCACTCGAAAATTCTCGGGACGGTCACAGTGCAAGTTGATTTAGCGGCGTGTATCGCGCTCTCCGCTGAACCGGTGGACACGATAACTGGCGTGATCAAGTACCAGATCAACGCGGACCCGGACATCTACTTCCGCTCAACTTCGGATCCCATCGTTGCGATACGAGACGACCGAATGATCATCACCCTTCGGCTAGGCGGGAGCGTGAAGTACTTCCCCGATCCCTCCATCGACATTGACGCCAGCTTTGCGCTGGACGTGGTCCCGCTCCCGCGGTCTGGGCGCGGACGGCTCCTGGAGGGAATCACGATCTTCCAGCATGACTTCCATCAACTCGCTCCGGCGAACGAAGACATAAACGTCGATGTCAGCTTCCCGTGGTATGCGTGGCTCGTTCCAGGCGCGATGATCGGGCTGGTGATAGCAATCTCGGGCGCCGAAGACAAAGGCCACAAGAGGGCGACCAAGATCATCAGCGACATCGTAGAAGCACTGAATGGCTGGTTCCACCAATCGTACGTTCAGCCGCCAAAGATGGACAAGCACGACGCGAGCTTCTATGTGAATCCGCAAGGAGACCAACGGTTCTGGATCAACTTCTGCCCGCCGCCCAGCCCCCATCTCACCGTCAACGCGCCGTAAGCCAGCAGAGGCCTGAGGCGTTACCCTGAGGAATTTCAAGAATGCCGTTTGATGCTGCAACTCGGCGGTATTCGTGGATGAGTCCCTCGAGTTGCGGCGCTTGATCGCGCGACCACTGGGGGCGTGGCTGCGCTTCGCGGTTCGGATGGGGCGGCTCGAGTTCCCGGTGGGGGCGCTCACTGTTTGTAGTGCGTTGTGTGGATGCATAGCACTCGGTCGAAGTGGAGGCGCGTGGGGTGCACAAATGCGATCCCGCCTTGATCGTCCCCTTGCGGGTCAAGGAATCGCTGCCGGACTCGCATGGCTGCTTGGGATCGACGCACTTTCTCCCGGAAATTCTCCAGCAAGGCTATTCGAACGAGACCGAGCTGCACCTTCGAGCACTACGGCAGAGCGTGTAGGTCACCTTCCGGATCGGCAGCCAGGTATTGGAACGCTCTTGCAGACCCTCTGATGGACGAAGTCACGGCTGTTCCTACGCGAGGCGTCGGACGGGTGGGCGAATGCGAGACGTGTTCCTGGCCTACGCGAACGCCTCGCCAGACCAAGCATTCGGAATCAGTAAGCGAACACGCTCATCCAGTCCGGCGAGGCGCCGGCCGCGATCTCGGCCTTACTGTGGAAGTAACCGAAACGAGTCGGGCCGATGACCAGTGTGCCCCCGCCAGGTGCGGCGCCGAACCGACCCACGAAGGCGTATCCCGGAGAGACCGTCTCCGGTGAGACGGAGAACGTAAACGCGTACTCCTTCCACAGCCGCCACGGCTCGCGGCCGTTCTTCGAGCGGTACCACTTCGCGCGCGTGAGCCTTGCCGGACTGCTGAAGCCGCCGACAATCGTCGTCTTGATGTCGAGGCGCAGGAGATCATCGATGTTGTCGTCGGCGTCCATGTTGGCGATGAAGAGATTCGCGACGGCGTCACCGAGGGTCGGATTTAACCTGCGCCATCCACTCCTCGCGGATTCAGAAATCGCCCAGCGACCGCTTTCGACGGCGAGTACGTCTGTGACGCCGTCTCCGGTGAAGTCGCCGAAGCGCAGCGCGTTCATCGGGAAGGAAGAGCTCTGAACCGGCTGCCAGTCTCGGGCTGTCAGCGGGGTCACGAGCCACTGCCCCGTGCGCGCGCGGAGGAACGCGTGGGTCGTACGCCGGGTCGCGCCGGGGCGATGATCGCGCGCGGTCGGGTCGAAGCGTCCGAATACCACCGCACTCAGCGGCGCGTTGAACTTGCCGAGCGACTTCCCCTCACTCGTGCCACCGCTGGAATACACCCAGCTATCGCCCTGCTGCGTGAGGACGTCGCAGCGAAGGTCATTGTCGAAGTAGCCGAGCACCACCTGGCTCAGCCGCTCCTTCCGGGCGCTGAGAAAGCTCCACTGAAACTCGCCGAAGCTCGAGAACCACCAGCTCTGCCCGGTGGCGAGGAACAGGTCATCGACGCGATCTCCGTCGAAGTCACAGACGCCGAGCTTTCCGAATGAGTCGAACCCGATCACGTTGCCCGAGCCGAACTCGACGTTCTCGGAGGTGTTGAGATTGACCGCGTCGTCCCCCCAGTCGTTCTCCAGTCCGGGATGCGGAAAGACGTTCTCGGCTATGAAAGCCTTCCGTGCCGGCTTCCCCCTGATCTTGATCGCGTTGTCCTTGCGGTACTGGAATGCGTTTCCGACATAGGAGAACTCGATCCCCGCGTCCCCGCACAGGCTGTCGCTCCACCAACAACCCGTTCCGTGCACGTCAAAGGCGTGCGTGTACGTGTGGGAGAACGTTCCGTGGTAGCCACCTCCCTTCAGCACGAGATTGTGCTCGGCGATGTATCCGCCCGTGTCCCCGGCGGCGGCAATCGAGTGCCGGTTTAGATCGAAGGCGTTCCGGAAGATGCGCGCCCATGCGCCGTGATGGACGTTGACGCCGTATCCCTGCGCATGGCCGTCGTGTTGAGGATGCTGGTTGTTGTGGATCCAGTTGTCGTGGATCCTGATCTGGTCGAACTGTGTGATCCTTCCGCCAGGGCCGTCGATGTCCGAGGAGGTGTCGTCACGCAGGTTGTCCTCGACCGACACTCCGCTGCCGCCCCAGCCGGCGATCTCCATGTTGGAAACCTCGACATCGATGCAGCGGCTGATGCGAATGCCGACTTCGCTGGTCGACTGATAGCCGAAGCTCGGACCGAACAGGCGGAAACCAGAGACCCGAGCGCCGTCAGCCGATCCCTGCGCATCGCAGGCGATGTCGAGAAGCGTCAACGTATCTGGACCACGGACCTTGCCGAATCGGAGGACGGGTCCCGGCACACTTGGCGACCGGCCCTCCGTGACCGTCGGGACGATGCCCCCGGTCACACGGCTGGGCGCCGCCTTCCTGCCCACATCCGGTGAAAGCAGCGGGTCATCGAACGCTCGCACGCTGGTGAGCGTCACACACCGTCCGAAGTGGAGCGGAAGGGAATCGATCGGAAAGTCGGAGAAATCGAGATCGACACCTGGACCAAGTCGAACCGTCATTCCGTCCGTCGCCAGGGCTTGCTTCAGGACCAGCCGTTGGTCGCCGATGCTGTTCGCCCCGATGTCCACGACCTGGCGCGTGTCCGGACACGACACCGTTCGCGGCCCAGCTTCGGTGGCCGCTACCGGTCGAGACGACGGCTGTCCCTTGGCGCCGAAGATCGCATACATGGCGGCGCCGGCTGCGACGGCGGTGACCACTGCCAGGACAAGTCGTGAGCGCATGGCGCCAGCACGTCTACCTGAGGTCGGAATGGTCAGAGCAGCAGCCTACTATCAGACGTCGTGGCATTCGCGACGCGCAGCTCTTCTCTTGCTTCCACGATCTATCGCAGCCGGGATGTGCACGAGCGCGTCACCGCAGCACCGCAACCTATTGATGCCGGGCTCAGCGTGTCGGGTACGCAAATCCATCGTCATGCTGCACGGGCGTATTCGTGGATCAGTCCGCCGAGCCGGTCGCGTCGCTGGATCAGAGTTGGTTGGTGGGATCCGACGAGATGTAGACGGCGTCTTGGCATCGGGGTCGTCAGCTGGAGTGCTCGGTGTGGTCTGTGCGTGTTGTGGTGGTCGACGTAGATGCGCAAGACGCGCTCGAGCTGCCTGCCGCTGACGATTAGGAGCCAATCGAGGCAGTCCCGGCGGACCGTGCCGACCCAGCGTTCGCCGAACGCGTTCGCCTGCGGCGCCCGGAACGGAGTGCGGATGATCTCAACGCCTTCGCTCTGGAAGACGGTGTCGAACGCGCGGCTGAATTTGCTGTCGCGGTCGTGGATCAGGAAGCGCGCCGTCGTCGTCGAGGAGCTGCAGATTCGTCCCGGCGTTGTCGAGCGCGTCTACGAATACCCGCCGCGGAACGGTGGCACGATTCTGCCGACCCGGATAGGCGGCAGGGGACACGTCACCGCTGGCCCAGCAGCGTTACCGGAGATCCGGTCAGGGGAGCGGGTGGCAGTCGAGCTCCACCCCGACGCGCTCGAGACGATCAGGCGCGCGTTCTTCGTTGACACGGATCTAAGACGGTGGGAGAGCGGCGGCCATCTCTTCGGACACGAGCGAGACGGCATTGTTCGAATCACTGCGGCCACCTGGGACGCCGCTGAGCAGACGGAGACGAGTGTGATGCTCGGCGCCGAGCCGCCGGACGCGATCGGCTGTTGGCACTCTCACCCCAACGGAAGCAGCCTAGAGCTCTCCGATACTGACTGGCGCGCCGCGACGGACCGCGTCCACGCGGGACTGCGGACCGTGACCGTCGTCTGCGGTCGAAACAACGGCCGCGTGCTCGCTCGCGGTTACGACCTCTCCCAAGCAGGCGGCCGCGTCGTGGGGCGCCCGCTCGAACTACTTGAAGGGACGGAGCGATGGCAGTCAAGAGAAACTGACCGGAAGAGGCAGTACATCACCACTCCAGAGGGCGCCATGGACAATTGCACGCTCGCCCGGCGAGGCGATCAGTAGCTCTGCGACGTTACCCCACCACGGTGCGCTTGCAAGGCGCTGAAACGCCGCCGGAGAGCTCGAGAGGCGGCGGAGTGATTGCGGTTCTCCGCCGCCTCTCGGTGCTAGTGCTTCTGGCTCGGGCTGTCCGGGAGCATGGGCGCCTTCCGATAGCCGATCGTCTCCGTCTTCGGCTTCCCGTACAGCTCCGGGTACAGGTATTTGCCTTGATCGCTCTTCGCCTTGGCGACGACCACCTGGACCGGATGGGCGTTCGCGTACCGATCGTGCCGGATGCCGGTCACCTGCCAGGACACCTTCACCGCCGACGTGTCGGTCTGGATCGTGAACCGGTTGTGAGCGATCTCCTTGACAACGCGGGCGTTCCAGCCCCCTGTTCCGATGATGGTCAGTTGGTAGCGGAAGGTCCGGTTCACGGCCTGGAACCAGCGCGGCATGGTCACGGTGGCGAATCCCTTGGCGTCCGTCGTGACCAGGCCGTCGTAGATGTCCTTCATCTGCGGCGAGACGACGGTCGAGTGCTGGAGGTACTTGTGCGCGGGATCGAGCGGGTGGTCGATCTTGAGCGCGGCCCCGGCACAGCCGGTGCAGCCGCCGCTGATGTAGACCGAGCCCTGGAACCAGCCCGCGCGTCCGGAGGCACCAGTCTCCTCCGCGTAGATACCGCTGCCGGTGGCTGACGCCGACGTGGCCGATATGGCGTCGCCGGATTTGCTTTCGGCGAGGACCCCAAATCCGCTGGAGTCGTTTTTCCCCCAGACCCCGGCGTACGGGGCTGCGCTCTGGACGTGGCCGACGATAGCGGTGCGATCGCTCGTGCCGTAGATGCCAGGGCCGTCGCCGCCCACGCCCCTGACGCCGTTGCCGAAGAGGCCACCCGATCCATAAACGCCATCGGTGCCGCCATATCCGGCAACACCCTCGTCGCCATATCCGCGGACGCCATCGCCACTGGGGTTGGTGCCGTACACACCGGCCCGGAGATAACCGGAGGAGGCCCCGATGACGCCGGTGCCGGCGCTCGTGCCGTACACACCCGCGCCTTTGCCGGCCTGTGAGCCGTACACGCCGACGCCGTCGTATCCGGTGCCCTCATTGACACCGAGCACACCGGCCGAGTTGGCTCCCGGCGAGCTGCTGGAGACGAGCCCGTACACGCCGGCCGCGTTCGCGGCCGTTGAGCCCGTGTCGCCGCGCACGCCGGGGTTGGTGCCGGTCGTCGCCGCGTGGGTGCCGTAGACGCCAGTCCCGGTTGAGCTGGATCCGCGCACCCCGATCCCGCTCGTGCTATTGCCCCACACGCCCCTACCGCTCGGGGTAAACCCGTATACCCCGGAACCCGAGCCGGCCTGCGAGCCCCAGACGCCGTAGCCGCGAGCGTTGGTCGCGTTGTTCGCCCCCCGCACGGCCCCCACGGTGACGGTGGGCGAGGTAGCGGTGAGGAGGCCGTACAGGCCGAAGGCGTTCGTGCTGACGCCGTTGCTGTTTTTGACCACAAGCTCGGAGCCGACGGTGCTGCCGCTGAGGGTAGTGGTGGCATTGCTGACGTTGCTCGTTCCAAGTTGAAGGTAGGCGGCCTGGGCGCTCGCGGCGAAGGCGAGCATCCCCGAGGCCGCGAGAGCCGTTAAGAGAGTGCGCTTGAGCATCTCCCCTCCTTCTGGGCGACACTCAGGAAGGCTGAGGAGAGCCGTGGAGCGCCGCAGTCGTAGTGCGCGCAGTATGGACCGGCCGACTGTGAGAAATCAAGGGACGCCGAGGCACCACGCGCGTGTGGGCGAAGCAGGGCGGGAAGGAAGGCGAGCAGCCGTGGCAGAGACGCTTGGCGGGGTGAGCCTGCGTCCATCAGACTGGCCGGCACATCTACTACTAGGGGAGGTTCACCATGCGGTTCTCACTTCCAAGCCCGGCGCTCGTCGTCGCCTGCCTTGCTCTGCTCGTGGCAGCGGGCGGTGTGTCCTACGCGGCGACGGGCAGCGCTATCAACATCGTCGATCCGATCACGGCCACGAGCAAGGCCAGGGTGAGCTCGGCCGGAAAGCTGTACGTGAGTGATGGCGCCGGGCTGATGAGTGTCGACGGGACGGTCAGCGCTCGGCCGGCTGCTCCGCTCTTGCCCTGGCGCGCGAGCACGGAGATTGTTCTTCCCACGGTCATCGCCGGGCCGAGCCCGTTGCCGATCAACGTCACCAGCCTCTCAGTCTCCACCGACGCGAGCGGAAGCGGCATCGACGTCGACCTGGACGCCTGGCACGTGCCGGGCACGGCCACGAACTGTGACGGCGCGACTTACGACACAACGATCTGGCACATTCGCGATGCAGGGGACGGCGTCACGCCCCTCTCCTTCACCTTCCCGACGCCGCTGCAATGGAAGCCGCCGGCGAATACCAAAGCGTGCTTGAAAGCGTATGAAGCAAACGCCTTGACTACGGCGACGATGGAACGCGGTCGGGTTCTACGGCGGTTGACGATCCGCGTATGGGTCGTGGGTTTTGCCGAGAAAATTGGGGAGGACGTATAGAGCATCATGTAGTACGGCCTGTTTAAAACCCCGGCTTCACGGATGCGGCCCAGGCGTTCTTCCGCCCGCCGGCACCGCCTTCCCCCGCGCTCGAGCCAGGGCGCGCAGGACTCAGCCGCAGGATCTACGGGCGGGCTTGCCGAGAACTCGCCTTGACGTCGCTAGGTAGTAGTAGGCCACCCGTCGACGGCTGCTGCCTCGAAGTCGCCTCGAAGTCGGGGCGTGGAGCTCGGCTAGCTCCGTGACCCCAAGACCGGGCAGGGCCCGAGGGTTCGAGGCGAGCAGGCCCGCCCCCTGTGACACACCGCTCGCCCAGACGTAGTAACACACACCCCCCGCTATGTAACACACCCTGGATTTAGCCCACCTAGGACCTCTCGTAGCGGGGCTTTCCCTGCAAATGACAGGTTTCCTACTTGGGCGCGGATATCGTCGCGTGTGAGACGTTTCATGGGTTGGCGGTGGGTCAGACGGTAGAGATTCCGGTAGCAATTGGGCTGGATTTGGCTTATCCAAGCTGGTTTCCCCCGGTTCTCGGAACCGGGCGGGCAAAAAAGAGCAAGAGACACGGAGCTTGTGCTGGCTGGTACCCCAACACGTCTCCGCACTCGGCCACCTTCTTGCCAACGAACACGAAATCCCTGCTAGCTCCAGAGTTCTGTTAGGCGTGTGTTACGTCTACAGGCCAAAGCGATTTTTGCGGAGATCAGCTCGCCGGGGGTAGCTGAGCCGCCGCCGCCGCCCGCAGAAGTCGCCGGGCATGATCCCGCGAAGGCGCCTGGCCCTAAGAGCGCCTTTCAGAATGCGTTCTGGGCGCGTAACACGGCTGTTCGGATCGCCTTCATTCGGCAGGACCAGCGTGCGGGAGTAGGGTCTCGTGCATTGACCTGACGGGCCGCAATGCGCTTGTTACCGGTGTCAGTCGCCGCGCTGGGATCGGCTACGCGATCACGCGACGGCTGCTCGATGCCGGGGCGGAAGTGTTCATCCACGGTTGGACGCCGCACGACGTCACACAGCGCTGGGGTGCCGAGCCTGGAGGCACGGAGGCGGTCGGCGCCGAGCTCGCGGTGCCCTTCCGCGAGGCGGACTTCGCCGACGCCGAGGCGCCGGAGCGCGTGGTCGCGGCCGCCGCCGAGGCGCTCGGGCCGCTCGACATCCTTGTCATCAACCACGCTCGCAGCGGCCACGGTCGCCTTGCTGAGCTGACCGCCGCCGAGATCGACGCCTTCCTGCACGAGAACGTACGCGCCTCGCTGCTGCTCGTGCGCGAGTTCGCCGCCCGCCATGATGACTCGCGCGAAGGCGGCCGGGTGGTGCTGATGACCTCCGGCCAGCACCTGGCGCCGATGGCGGGCGAGGTGGCCTACGCAGTCTCGAAGGGCGCACTGCAGCAGGCGACGCTGACGCTCGCCGATGAGCTCGCCGACCGCCGGATCACGGTCAACACGGTCAATCCTGGCGCGACCGACACAGGCTGGGGCCTGGCCGACCAGGACCCGGCGCGGACGATGCCGTTCGGGCGCTGGGGCGAGCCGGAAGATGCGGCGCGGCTAATCGTCTGGATCTGCAGCGACGATGCGCGCTGGATCACCGGCCAGACGATCGACTCCGAAGGAGGCTTCTGGCGCTGGAGGTAGCCGCCGAGCGTCATCGGCGATCCTCCCCGTCCGCTGACCACAGCAGTCGCGCCTACGGCTGGAGGAGCTTGAGGCAGATCAGACTGCAGCCGATCGCGAGAATGGCTTCGTGGATGTCGTCGCGGCGCTCGTAGCGGATACGCAAGCGGCGGTACTGATGCAGCCATGCGATCGTGCGCTCCACGACCCAGCGGTTCGTGGCCAGTCCCGATCCATGAGCGCTCTTCGCCCGTGCGATCTTCGCCTGGATGTGACGGCGGCGCAACTCGCGGCGGCCCTCGCGGGAGTGGTAGGCACGGTCACCGTACAAGCTGCGCGGTCGGCGGTCGTGAAGCGCGAGGCCGCGTACGTGAGCGCGATCTCGTACGACTGGGACCAGGGCAAGCATCTGATCGATCTGACGCTCGCCGTCATTGGGCGCGTTCACACGGGCCAGGACCGCCGCAACGGCCGTGGCCGGATCCGGCGGCGCCCATTGTGAGGTTCTCCGCTCTTTGCGACCTTTTCACAGCTGCCCGATTGACCGGGGCATGGCGCCGATAAGAAGATCGCGCATCCGCTCGTCCACCTTTGTGGGCGGGAACCGCGGGTAGAAGAAGGAGGGAGAGGTCATGACGAAGGTGAAGCGTCTGGGTGTGCTGTTGGTCGCCGCGTTTGCGTTCGCGGCTTGGGTCGCGCCAACGGCATTCGGAGATGCCGGAGGCGGCCCCGGGAGCAACAGCGGGTGCCCGGACATCAGCCACCGCCCCCGCCCCACGAAGGGTGTGGGAACTAGCCGCCTCGAGCCCCGCGCCTTCGTTTAGGCGCGAGGCTCGGCAACTCCCCGCTTGGCTTCAGCTCCCTCGGGCTCGAGCGTCCCTTCCTCAGGCTCGAGGGGCTGCTGGCGTGTCACTCGGGCAGCAGCCGCGTTGGCCAGATCGACGAGGCCGCTCGCCAGCGTGCGGATGTCGTCGAGCAGCTCGCTGCGTTCTTTCCAGAGCGCCTCCGTGTCAGTCTGCATCTCGCGTATCCGCGCCTCCGCCTGATCCTGCTTCGTCGCGAGTTCTTCCTCTGACCGCCGAAGCCGGTCGTTCGCCTCCGCCTGCGCGCGGGTGAGGTTGTCCTGCGCCTCCGCTCTCGCGTCCGCGCGGAGCTCGTCCGCCTCGGCCTTCGCCTTGCCGACCATCGCGTCCGCTTCCCACCTCGCGGTTGCCAAGCGTTCTTCCGCCTCAGCCTTTACACGGTCCGCCTCGGAGCGCGTTGTGACGATCAGGTTCGCCGCCTCGGCTTTCGCGCGGGCGGTTTGCTCCTCCGCTTCTTGCCGCGCGCTGGCGGTGATCTGCTCCGCCGCCTCCCGCGCGGCCTGAAGGAGACCCTCAACCTTTCCCTGGGCCTGGTCGAGCGCGTGCCTAACCGCGGTCGGTGGCGACCCGCCCACCTTGAGCTCCGCTATGACCTGATTAACCCGTTGGACGTAGCCATCGACAGCACGGCGGTCGTAACCGCGAACGGAGACCGGGAAGGAGACGTCGAGGAGGTCCCGGGGTACGTACTGGCGAAGGTTGCCGAAGCTCCCCTCCTGCTCCGTCGCGGCGTGGGGATGCTCCTCTCTCCCGTTCGCCTTGGGCACCCTGTCATCGACCACGGCCGCCGAGTATGACCAATGCCATCGCTGAGCGCCAACCTCGGCGCTCCCACGGATGGATCGAAGGAGATGGCGGGCCCCGGCCTACCGACCCGCCCAAAGTCCTTGCCTAGCCCGCGATTTCGTATCCGACCAGGCCGTTTGGGGTAGCGATCCCGAAGGACTCGGCCTGATTGCTGGGGACGTGGCTCGCCTTTGTCCGCCTACTACTCAGCAGCTTGGGTACACCCAACCACACACGGAGAACGATGACCCTCCAACCCGTACAAACCTTTGGCGACGCCGCTCGAGATTGAGCGGTTGGTTACCCTGGATCGGCGGCGTGCCGTGGCAGCGGCCGCGGTGATGTGACAGCTCGAGGGTTGTGGGCGACCAGACGGACCGAGCTCCGCAGTCGGGCCCGATCAGAAGGAGAGGGCAGAGCTGGCTGCAAGGGTACTGATGGCGACGTGGCGCGAGGCCGGTCTGGGCGGCTGTGCGCGCAAGCTACGGGCGGCGGTGTGGATGGGGCTGCCGGTCCTGGTGGCCGGCAGGCGGACGGCTCAGAGCGTCGGCGCCTACTTCGATTTGATCACTGACGATGGCCGCCTGTTCTACGGCGACAGCTTCCATCTCGGCTACTTCCCCCACGGCGACGAGAGTCTGGGCGAGGCGCTCGACGCCCACACCGACCTGGTAGCGGAGCTGGCGCGGGTGAAGGCGGCTGCGCGCGTGCTGGACGTGGGCTGCGGCATCGCCGCGCCGGCGCTGCGCATCGCCCGCCGTTACGGCTGCCGGGTCACCGGCGTGAACATCAGCCGCGAGCAGGTGCGCCAGGGACGTGAGCTGAT
>Ga0137375_10004992_pt1 | contig 15791 bp, 16 predicted proteins | sample SagtaG_24_FD_104936 | JGI IMG/M metagenome (GOLD analysis project Ga0137375, IMG submission 104936) | Vadose zone soil microbial communities from Sagehorn Ranch, Mendocino, California, USA - Sage1_R_113_16 metaG | ecosystem: Environmental > Terrestrial > Soil > Vadose zone | place: USA...
CGCCGTGGTCGACCATGCGCTCGACAGCCGGGGATTGAGCCGCGCCGTGCCCGAAGAGGCGGCATGGCTGTCGCTGGTCGCCTATGTGCGGCACACCTTCACGGACTATGACGCGCTGCGCGATCAGGACTACGATGCCGACAGCGCGCGGTTCTTCGTCGCGCAGGCGATCGAGGCGGTGCTGAAGCAATGGGGGGTGCGGCGACCGCTGACCTCCAGCGACTAGCGCTGCTCTTGCGGTGTTGTCATTGCCGGGCACCGCAAGTCGCGGTTTACCCGACTTGCGGCACTTCATATGTTGCCGACCTCGGGCAAGCCCGAGGTCGGATGCAATCCATCCCCTTATGCGAGGAAGATGGATGCGCGGGTCAAGCCCGCGCATGACGCGGAAGGGCCGGGCACCGGTCGGCCAACGGAGATTGAGGTTTGCATGTCGGAGATCAAGAAGATCGACCAGCCGGCCAAATACTGGGACCGGCTGTTCGCCAATGTCGGCCAGCTCGCGCTGATCACCAGCGTCGGCGCCGACGGGCGCGTCAATGCGGGCGCGTTCGCGACCTGCGTGCGCGTGGTGCACGAGCCGGTGCACATCGCGTTCACCACCAACACCTACAAGGACACCTACCGCAACATCAGCGCGACCGGCGAGTTCGTGGTCAACCTCGCTGCCTGCGAGCGTCCGATCCTGGAGAAGGCGACCGTGCTGGGGCTGCCGTTCGCGCCCGGCGTCAACGAGCTCGACAAGGCCGGGCTGACCGCGCTCGCCGCGACGCGGGTGAAGCCGCCGCGCATCGCCGAATGCCACCGCCACTTCGAATGCGAGGTGGTGTGGATGAAGGAATGGGTCGGCCGGGTGATGATGGTCGGCAACGTGGTGGCGGCCTCGGTCGATGCCGGCTGCGTCGACGGGCGCGGCTTTATTATTTGGGACAAGGTCAAGCCGGTGCAGTATTGCGGCGCCTCGTATCTGCGCTATGCCGAGGAGCCCTACCGGCACATGTTCGTGGCGGCGCACGAGACGATTTCGGTCGAGACGCCCTACCAAGGGCCTGAGCTCGAGGAATTCAACCAGAGCGTCAGGGACGAGGTGCATTTCCGCTAATTGCGGCTGCGAAGGTCAACCGCCGCGCAGGCGCGCCACCAGCCGCATGAGCGCGCGGTAGACCGGCATGGCGATGCATTCGAGCACGCGCTCGACCGCCGCATCGGCAAACGCAGTCGCGCGCCACCGATATAGCAATCCGTGCACCAGCCAGATGAGCAGGAACATGAACACGCCGGCGAACACCACGTCGCTGACGAAATGACCGCCCCCGGCGACGCGCAACACGCCGACCGCGCTGCCGAACGCGAGCGCGGCGCCGTAGGCGAGCACGCGCCATTGCGGCGGCGCGACCGCGGCCGGTGCCAAGGTCCAGAACGCGCCCGACGGTTCGCCGGCGACGAACGAGCAGTTCTTCGGGCACTCGCCGCGCGGATCCCACCAGGGCGCGAAATGCTCGGCGCCGCGGAATTCGGTGACGTCGATCGGACGCGGGCGGCCCCAGTTATCCTTGAGCAGGACGTTGGCGAGGAGGCCGGGACCGAGCCCAAGCGTCACGATCATCAGCACGGCCGCGCGCCCGGACAGCAGCATCGGCCGGCGCGGGAGCACGAGCTTGCCGACGAGCGCGATGAACGCCGGCGCGGCAACGAGCGCGACGATGAACGATGCGGCGTCGCGCACGCGCGCCACCCCCTGACCAGCCGCGGCCCAGAGCCCGGTCGCGGGATCGAAGAACGGCGCGGCGAGAATAAGATCAAGCTTCGGACAGAGGCCGAACGCGAGCCCGACCGCCGCGGCGACGGCAAGCGCGATCAGAAGCCCGGTACGATTCATGCGCTAGCGTTGCATGTGAGCATGATCCTTCGGGTCAAGCCCGAAGGCATGCTTTTCGGAAAACCGGTTCTCACTTTTCCGGATCATGCTCTGGCTAACGCGGGGCCGTGCCCTTGCAGGACTGGCTCTGGTCCGGCGCCCACCACCAGTCGCCGCATCGGTCGCAACCGGCAAGGAGCGCGCCCAGCGCGAGCACGCACAGCAGCCGGCCGGCGCCCGCGCACACGGCTCTTGCACTCGACCAATGGATCATCAGGCACCCCCCTCCTCGCCCACACTATAGCAGATTTTCGGTCGCTAGCATCTGACTCGCTCAGATTGAATCACGCGTGACCCGCTTCTTTGCGTTTGAGCATGATCTCTTCGGAAAACCGGTATCCACTTTTCCGGATCATGCTTTAGGGAGTTGCGCGGTCCGGTACCGGCGGAATGCCTGGCGCAGCCGGTTTCATGACACCGGCATTCCAGCCGGCAATCAGCCAATAGACGAAGCCCGCCACCAAGCCGGTGGCCAGAATCGCCAGCGCATTGTCGTAGAACTCGGAGAACTCGCGGCCGCGTCCGAGCGTCACCCAGCCCACCCAGATCGACAGGGCGCCGTTCAAGGCATGGAAGATCCACGACCGGATCGCAAAGGTCTCGGCGATCGCAATGCCGATCAGGGCCGGCGCCAGCATCATGAAGACGGCCTGGGACATGATGAAGGCCATCACCGCGGCAAGGATGATGTCGACGATGGCATGGCTGTCGGGCGGGATGCCGATCAGTGCGACGAACCTACCCCAGTTGGCGATACACGACGCGAGGGTGCCGAAATAGATCGCCACCGCGGCACCCAACGACACCACGACGAGGCGCAGCAGCAAGCGGCCGATGAGCGCCATGGTCAATCCGTCATCGCCATGGCGCGCAACGCCATGCGCTCGCGTGCCGACAGCTTCTCGGTCGCGCTCTTGAGCTGCCCGCAGGCGGCGAGAATGTCGCGGCCGCGCGGCGTGCGCACCGGCGAGGCGTAGCCGGCGTTGAATACGATCTCGGAGAATTTCTCGATCTGATCCCAGTCCGAGCATTCGTAGCGGGTGCCGGGCCACGGGTTGAACGGAATGAGATTGATCTTGGCCGGGATGCCCTTGAGCAGCCGCACCAGCGCCTTGGCGTCGGCGGCGGTATCGTTGACGCCCTTGAGCATCACGTATTCGAAGGTGATGCGGCGCGCGTTCGAGACGCCCGGATAATTGCGGCAGGCGTCGAGCAGGTCCTTGATCGGATATTTGCGGTTGAGCGGCACGAGCTCGTTGCGCAAGTCGTCGCGCACGGCGTGCAGCGAGACCGCCAGCATCGAGCCGATCTCCTCGCCGGCACGCGCGATCATCGGCACCACGCCCGAAGTCGAGAGCGTGATCCGTCGCTTGGAGATGCTCAAGCCTTCGCCGTCGGCGATGACATTGATGGCGTCGCGCACCGCCTCGAAATTGTAGAGCGGCTCGCCCATGCCCATCATGACGATGTTGGAGACCAGGCGAGTACTGTGGCGGTCACCTCCCCCTGCAAGGGGGAGGTCGACGCGCGAAGCGCGGCGGGTGGGGGTCGCCAATTCCTGCTTCGGACCCCTCCCCGGATCGCTTTCGGCGATCCGACCCTCCCCTTTCAAGGGAGGGTTGCCCGGCCATTCGCCGAGCCGGTCGCGCGCGACCATGACCTGGCCGACGATCTCGCCGGGCGTGAGATTGCGCACCAGCCGCTGCGTGCCGGTGTGGCAGAACGTGCAGGTGAGCGTGCAGCCGACCTGGCTCGACAGGCACAGCGTGCCGCGGTCGGTCTCCGGGATGTAGACGCACTCGACCTCGTGCGGCTGCTCGCCCAGAACTTCGCCGGGGAGCCGGAGCAGCCACTTGCGGGTGCCGTCGGCGGAAACCTGCTCGGCGACGACTTCCGGACGCGCCAGCGTAAAGTGCTGATCGAGGACAGCGTGCAGCTCCTTCGACACGCTGGTCATCTGCTCGAAGCGGGTGGCGCCGCGCACATAGAGCCAGTGCCAGATCTGCTGCGCGCGCATCTTGCGCTGCGCCGCCGGCACGCCGATGCCGCCGAGCGCCTCGGCGAGCGCCGCACGCGACAGCCCGACCAGCGAGGGCTTCGCCGGCGGTACATAGCGCTCGAGCGGCGCCTTCTCGACGAAGCCCGCGGGCGCGTTCTGGGCAGTATCGGCGGTGACTGCGGTCATCGGTCCAAGGCAACTCCGGGGTCCAAATCACCCTAGCATAGATGGGATCGCGGTACCGTTTTGGTAGCGGCCCCGGTTGGTGGCTTCGCTTGAGACGTGTACCGGCCATGAGCGCAGGACTACACTGTGACCGGCCCAGACCGAAACGTGGCCCAATAGTCATGGGAGGATTCGATGAGTCATCTGTTCACGACTGCGCTCATTGCCGCGGCCTTCGTACTGCCGCAGGCTGCCGGTGCGCAGGAGCGCTACCCGGCACTCAACCCCGATCAGCTCACGCCCGAGCAGAAGGCCTATGCCGACAGCATCGCCAAGCCGCCGCGCAATGCCAATTTCAAGAATCCTCCTTACAAGGTCTATATCCGCAGCCCGGAACTCGCCAAGCGCGTCGAAGCGGTGTCCGACTATGTACGCTGGAACACCGGCCAGCCGGCCCGGCTGACCGAGCTCGCCATCATGATCACCGCCCGGCACTGGTCGAGCCACTGGATCTGGCGGTCCCACTACCGCGCGGCGGTGCGCGGCGGCCTCGATCCGAAGGTGGGCGCCGATATCGCGGCCGGCAAGCGCCCCGACACCATGAAGGAGGACGAGACGATCCTCTACAACTATGCGACCGAGATGTATCGCGAGAAGTCGGTGTCGGACGCGACCTTCGCGGCTGCGGTCAAGCAATTCGGCGAACGCGGCCTGATCGATCTCGTCGCCACCATGGGCTACTACGACATGGTGGCGATGACGCTGATCGCCGCCAAGGCGATCGCTCCGCGGGAGGAGGACGTCCCGCCGCTCGCCGAGCTGGCGAAGTAACGGTAGCCCGCGAGGAAGGCGTCACTTCAGGCGCTCGATCAGCGCCATGGCGGCGGCGGGCGCGCGCACCTTGGCGCCCGAGATCATGAACACAAACACGTCGCGCTTGCCCTTGGAGTGCGGCGCAGGCGCGATCGTCGAGAGGTCGTCGGGCGCGCCGCCCTTCTCCCAGGCCCGCGCCCGCTTCGCCCAGGCATCGAGGGCGGCAGGCCGATAGCCGGTCTTCACCTCCTCCGACGTGCGCTGCAGGCGCGCGTAGATGAAATCGCCGGTCACGTCGGCGATCATCGGATGCTTGTCGGAATCGACCAGCACCGGCGCCACCGAGTATTCACGCAGAAGCGTCACGAAGTCGGGCGTCGTGAAGCTCTCGTGCCGCACCTCGACTGCGTGACGAATCGGCCGGCCGTCGAGCTTCTGCGGCAGCAGCGCCAGGAAGGCCGCGAAGTCGTCGGGGTTGAACGCCTTGGTCGGCGGCATCTGCCAGAACACCGGCCCGAGCTTCTGCTTCAGCTCGAGCACGCCACTGCCGAAGAAGCGCTCGATCGATTCGCCGGCTTCGGCCAGCACCCGCCGGTTGGTGGCGAAGCGCGGCCCCTTGAGCGAGAACACGAAATCGTCCGGCGTCTCGGCGTACCAGCGCTGGAAGCTGGTGGGCTTCTGGGTGCCGTAGAAGGTGCCGTTGATCTCGATGACGGTGAGCGCCCGGCTCGCATGTTCGAGCTCGCGCGCCTGCGGCAGGCCCTTGGGATAGAACACGCCACGCCAGGGCTCGTAGACCCAGCCGCCGATGCCGACACGGATCATGGATGGTCTCGTAGAGAGTAAAAGCAAGTAGCGAACAGTGAGTAGCGAATAGTAATTCCAATTCCTTCTATTCGCTATTCGCTATTTCGCTATTCGCTCTCTCACTTGCACTCCTGATCGATACGATCGAGTGCCTGGGCGAGACCCTTGAGGGAGAACTGGTCGGTCGATTGCGTGTTGCGGCCGGAGGTACCCTTGACGGTCAGGTCGGTGCCCTTGCGCATGGCGTCGAGCATGCGCGCCTCTTCGGCAACGTTCTTGATCCAGGCGCCATCCTTCTGGGTGTACATGGCGAACTTGGCCTGGCCGATCTCGGCGGTCGCATCCGAGCTGTCCTTGAACGGATAACCGATGATCACCGACACCTCGTTGCGCACGTTCTCGGACGGGCGGGTGGAGATGAACAGATAGGCCTGGTCGCGCTTGCGGCCGGGCGGATTGGTCTGCGAGGTCTTGGGCTTCGACAGCGCGAAGCAGACCTTCTTGCCATTGGGCGTAGCGGTGTAGGCGCCCCAGTCGCCGTAGCTGCCGAGCAGCGTCGGCTGATCGCCCTGCGCGGGAGCCGGCGGCACCGTGCCCAGCATACCGGCAGCGGCTGCCAGCAACGCCGTCCCCACGAGATGTCTGACCCTCATCGGCCTTCTCCGTGAATCACACGAAGCCCCCACTTAAGTGCTGGAATAATTGGCGAATTCGGCAATGTGAAGGCGGCGCCTCGCCGCACCGCATCGGCACATGATACCGCCCATTGTTCCGATGTTCGAGCGGCTTGCACGGCAAGTGCCGTGATACAAATACCACCCGCAAGTGTCCCGATTCCGAAGTTCGCAAGCACTTGCGGCATATTCTCATGCGAACTTTGGAATCAAAGGGACACTGGCAGCTTCATGATTCTAGTGCCCCTTTGAACCCGAAGTTCGCAATCGGACTCGCGGCACAGGCGTGCGAACTTCGGGTTCGGGGCACTAGTCGAGCCTGCCATGAAAGCCATCCTCTGCACCCGCTTCGGCGGACCTGACGACCTGGAACTGGCCGACGTTCCGGACCCGACGGCCGCGCCCGGCGAGGTGGTGGCGAAGGTCGCGGCGGTCGGGCTCAATTTCTACGACACACTGATCATCGCCGGCCGCTACCAGCGCAAGCCGCCGTTCCCATTCTCGCCCGGCGGCGAGTTCGCCGGCGTGGTCGAGAGCGTCGGCGCGGGCGTGACAGGATTGGCGCGGGGCGACCGCGTGATCGGCTACGTCACCCACGGGGCGGCACGCGAGCGCATCGCAGTCGAGGCGGGAAAGCTGGTGAAGCTCACCGCCGATCTCGATCTCACCCGCGCGGCGGGCCTCGTCGTCACGTACGGCACCGCGTACCACGCGTTGATCGAGCGGGCGCAGATCAAGCGCGGCGAGACGCTGGCGGTGCTCGGCGCGTCAGGCGGGGTCGGGCTTGCGACGGTCGAGCTCGGCAAGCTTCTGGGCGCGCGGGTGATCGCCTGCGCGTCGAATGACGACAAGCTCGCGTTTGCGCGTGCGCATGGCGCCGACGCGGTCGTGAACTATGCTCGCGAGGATCTGCGTGATGCGCTCAAGCGGGAGGGCGGCGAGCACGGCATCGACGTGATCTTCGATCCGGTCGGCGGCACATATAGTGAGGCCGCCCTGAGGGCGATCGCCTGGAAGGGCCGGCATCTGGTGGTCGGCTTCGCGGCCGGTGATATTCCAAAGCTGCCGCTCAATCTCACGCTGCTCAAGGGCTGCGACGTGCTCGGCGTCTTCTTCGGCGACTGGGTGCGGCGCGAGCACGAACGCTACCGTGCCTGCATCGCGGAACTCACGCGCTGGGCGGCCGAGGGCAAGCTCTCATGCCACGTGCATCGCGCCTATCCGCTCGCCGAGACGGCGCAGGCGCTCAAGGCCCTGACCGATCGCCAAGTGATGGGCAAGGTGATCGTGACGCCGTGATTGCAGGTGGTACCCGTTCGGCGGAACGTGCGCGCCTAGGAACCGCGGCGCTCGGCCACCCAGGTACCGGCGCAGGCGCCGGCGGAGCCATAGCCGCGCCAGACCCCGCTGCCGTGGGCACGCGACAGGCGGCCCTGGCCGCTGGCCTGCTGGTCTCCCGCCGAGACGTTCACCCAAACTCCGCCATTGGGCGAGACCCGTCCTGTGGTGCGGCCCTCGTAGACGACATTGCCGTTGATGATCTGCACCCCGAAGCGATAGCTCGGGTCGCAGGCGCCGCTCGACGTATTTTTGGCGACGCTCCAGCTCCCGTCGAAGGCCACAGGCGACCCTGCGCGGCCTTCGGCGCGCGCGTCGAGGGGGCCGCGCCTGGACGGCCGCTGCGCCTGGGGCCGGGCCGCGCGCGATGGCGCGCCAGCTTCCCTTGGCGGACGGAACTCGCGCCCATTCTGGTCAACGGCGGCGCGGCCTTGCGCCAATGCTTCGGTTGCCGCCAATGCACCGAGGATGACGATCATACTCAGAACTGTGTTCTTCATGTCTCCGCTCCATAACGGCTCGGCTGCGAGCCCCGGATTGCTAGGGTGTCCTCGCTCGTCAGCGCGGTCGGGTTGGGCCAAGGCACGCAACGCCACGCCGCGCAGGGAGTGTGACCCGCGTGGCAACGGCGCGCAACGCATTGCTGTTGCCGCAACGCCCTTGTCGGCTACTCGTTCCGAAGCTGCTCGCCCACTCGTGTGATCACACGGTCCCAGTCGCCGGCAGCGGGCTGGCGGAACAGCCGCACGGTCGGGTACCAGGGCGAGTCGTCGCGTTCGAGCATCCAGCGCCAGTCGGGGCAGAACGGCAGCAGCACCCAGGTCGGCCGGCCGAGCGCGCCGGCGAGATGCACGACCGCGGTATCGACCGAGATCACCAGATCGGCGAGCGCCACGACGGCGGCGGTATCGTCGAAGTCGTTGAGATCATCGCCCGCGTGGGTGAGTTGTGGCAGGCGCGCGAGCTCGGCCACGTCGGCGGCACGCAGCTCGCGCTGGATGCTGATGAACCCGACATCGCGCGCCAGCAATGGCGCCAAACGCGTGAAAGGAATCGAGCGGTTGCAGTCGTTGGGGTGATCGGCGCTGCCAGACCACGCCAGCGCAACGCGCGGCGACGGCAGAGCCTCGATCCGCGTCCGCCACTTGGCGAGCCGCTCGTCGCTGGCCTTGAGGTATGGAATTTCCGCCGGGATGGTGGCGGGCTCCGTGCGCAGCGCGCGCGGCAGGCTGGCGAGCGGACAATGCACGTCGAACGCCGGCAGCGCCTCGCCGCGCACGACGACCTCGGCCACGCCTTGAACCCGCGACAGCAGCGCCACCAACGCCGGCGGCACTTCCAGGATCACCGTTGCGCCCGTGCGCGCCAGCATCGGCGCATAGCGCACGAACTGGATGGTGTCGCCCAGGCCCTGTTCGGCGTGCAGCAGAATGCGCTTGCGCGCGAGCGGATATTCGCCGAGCCAGAGCGGCTTGCCGAGGTTGCGGCGGCGCACCGGCATGCCCGTGCGCTGCCAGCGCCATTCGTGCTCCTCGAAGCCGCGGCGATAGTCGCCGAGCGTGAGCAGCGCAAGCCCGGCGTTGTGGTGGGCATCGGCGTTGCCCTTGTCGAGGGCGAGCGCCCGATCGAACGCCGCGAGCGCGTCGCGATGCCGATTGAGCGCCTGCAGGGCGGCGCCGCGGCCGATCAGGCCTTTGAGATAGTCGGGCCGCAGCGCCAGCGCGCGGTCGAAGGCGGCGACCGCCTCGGCGGCACGTCCGAGCGCCGAGAGCGCGTTGCCGCGGTTGACGTGGGTCTCCGCATTCGCCGGCACCATCGCCAGCACAGCATCATACTGCGCGAGCGCCTCGGCGAACCGCTTGAGCTGCGCCAGCGCGTTGCCGCGATTGATCAGCGCGCCCGGAAAGCGCGGCGCCAGCCTGATCGCTTGCTCGAACGCCGCGAGCGCGTCGCCCGCACGGTTGAGCTTGAGCAGCACATTGCCGCGGTTGCAGATCGCCTCGACGTTGCCGGGTGCGAGCACGACCGCCTTGTCGAGAACCGCCAGCGCCTCGTGGTCGCGGTTGAGCGCGGCCAGCGTCATGCCGAGGTTCGACATCACCTGCGGCGAGGCGGGATTGAGCTTCAGGGCTTGCTCGAGAAGCCCATGGGCAGCACTGGCCTTGCCGCTCTGCAGCTTGATCAGCCCCATGAGATGGAGCGCGTCGAACCAGCCGGGTTGCGCGCGCAGCACGCGGGCGCAGATTTTTTCGGCCTCATCGAGCTTGCCCTGCCGGTAGAGCACGGCGGCCTGTTCGACCGCCTGCGCGGGATTGGCAGGGTTCGCGCCCGGTCCGGGCATCGGCTAGGGTCTGACTCGTTGAGATTGAATCATGTGCGGCCTGCCTTCTTTGCGTTTGAGCATGATCCCCCGGGTCCAGCCCGAGGGCATGCTTTTCGAAAACCGGTTCCCCTTTTTCCGGATCATGCACGGTCGTCGGCGAGACCGCGCGCCAGCGCCTGCCGCGCCGCCTCGCGATGCTCAGGCTTGATGTGCCCGGCCACGATGCGCAGCGCCGTCACCAGCACGGCGGCATCGTCGCTGTAGCCAAGGAGCGGCAGGACGTCGGGCATGGCATCGACCGGCATCACGAAGTAGGCGAGCGCGCCAAGGAGCGCAGCCTTCACCTGCAGCGGCGTGGCGCGATCGAAGGCGCAGTAGTAGGCGGCGAGCAGATCGTCGGCGAACGGAAGCCCCGATGCGACCCGCCGGGCCTTGCGCCAGAAGCCCGCCCGCACGCGCGCCTCGTCGCTGGCCGCGCGCCGCGCGGTGTCGTCGTCGAGGCTGGAGCGATCCCATGTCGCGGCGTGATCGAATGACATCAATCTCTCCCTCGGGACTCCTAACATGAACGTGAATGTCAGGCCGCACAATACGTTGGATGCGGGACCCGTGTCACTCGTGCATTCAGGAACGGCTCTCAACAGCCCGAGCGGCCCTGTTCATGAATAGCGCGAGGTTAAGGTCATAAATCGTCACACGGCGGCGGGCATCCCAGGTCGTCAGCGATACGGTGACATGGTTGAACACATTCCGCCATTCAGGATGATGGTCGAGAACACGACAGTGATTTGCGACGAGCTCCATGAAATCTGCTGCTTGGTTGAAATGCTGAAACTTGAACGTCTTTACTATGTACTGAATTTCCGCATTTCCAAAGTTGTCCAAATACCACCCCTCGTAATCCTCGTACTGAAGGATCGACGCGAGTTCTTGGTCCGGCAAAGGCTGCGTCCGGGCCTTTGCCGCATCTGCTTTGGGGTACTCGTCTTTGTCGGGCCGCTTCTTGAGATTGAGTTTCACAGCGACTCTTTCGATCAGCGGACCGATGGCGCCGGGCCAGCTTGCATAGTCAATGCTTTCAGCATGGGTGTGCGTCAGCGATGCAATCGTCTTCGGCAATTCGAACTGATCAAAGCGGCGCTCGCAGTCCACGAAGATCGGCAGAAGAATGCGGTTTTCCAGTCCGTATCGCTTGTCCTGATCATAATCGATCGGACTAGTGGTTGAATGGATAAGCTCAGTGACGACCCAATCCTCATCGGCTGGGACGCTCTGGCGTGTGTCCTTCGGGTCGTGCGACACGTTGCGACGCGGCATCCAGTTCTTGCCAATCAACACGATCGTGGCATGCGCCTTGTCAATCAGCTGCGAAATCCGGCTTGGAAAGGTATCACCGTGTCGGACGTCCTCCACGTCCACAAACACGCGCACAAACTGAAGTCGCCTTTCAATCTCGTATTTCAAGAGCAGCGCGATCGGCGCCGTGTCCTGACGTCGATAGCTGATGAAAAATGTGAACGGCTCCAAGGCGCAAATTCCTGTGCTATTGGCCCACCATCCTGTTCATTGCCTCAGCGAGCTTGACATCGGAATCGGTCAGACCATTGGCCTCGTGTGTCGACAGCGTCACATCTACTGTCTTGTAGACGTTGAACCATTCCGGATGGTGCCCCATTTTCTCGGCGACGAGAGCGGCGCGGGTCATGAACCCAAACGCTTCGGTGAAATCCCGGAACACGAATTTCTTGGTGATGGCGTCGCGGTCCTTGACGTCACTCCAGCCGCTGAGCTTGGCCACCGCCGCCTTACGAGCATCACCAGTCAGTTTCTGGGCCATTGTTGCTCCTCTTCGCACATCGACGCTTGGGCCGCCATCTTGACACGTATCGTCGTGCGCTTGCCACTCGTAATGTCGTTTGCCGGTGACTACCTAACGGCCACCGCCACCCCACGTTCCCACCCGCGAGGCTTGCATGACCTGGTCCTTGAACATCGGCTCCATCGCCGGCACGCAGGTGCGCGTGCACATCACCTTCCTGCTGTTCCTGGGCTGGATTTTCGCCGCGAGCTACGTGTCGGGCGGCGCCGAGGCGGCGTGGTCGGGCCTGCTGTTCATGGTCCTGCTGTTTGCCTGCGTGCTGGCCCACGAGTTCGGGCACATTTTCGCGGCGCGCGGCTTCGGGGTGGCGACGCCGGACGTGACGCTCTTGCCGATCGGCGGCCTCGCCCGGCTCGAGCGCATCCCGGAGCAGCCGCACGAGGAATTCCTGATCGCGATTGCGGGACCGCTGGTCAATGTCGTAATCGCATTCGGCCTGGTGCTGCTCGCGGGCGCCAAGCTCAACATGGGCGACCTTGCGGTGGTCGAGAACGCGAAGGTCTCGCTCGTCGACCGGCTGGCCGCTGTGAACCTGTTTCTCGCGCTGTTCAACATGATCCCGGCGTTTCCGATGGACGGCGGGCGCGTGTTGCGTGCGTTGCTGGCCACACGGCTCGGCTTCGTGCGGGCCACGGAAATTGCGGCTGTCATCGGCCAGGGCTTCGCGTTCGCGCTCGGCTTTGCCGGCCTGTTCGGCAATCCGATGCTGATCTTCATCGCGATCTTCGTTTATCTCGCGGCCTCGGCGGAAGCGCATAGCGTGGCGCTGCGAGCGATGTCGCGCGGCGTCCCGGTCGGCACCGCGATGATGACGCAATATGCGACGCTGACGCCGGAGGCCGACGTCGAGGATGCGGTGCAGACGCTGCTGCGCACCAGCCAGAGCGAATTCCCGGTGGTCGACGCCGACGGCAAGCCGGTCGGGTTGCTGGCGCGCGCCGACATCATCCGCGCGCTCAAGGAGCGCGGCCCCGACGCCAAGGTCGCCGAGGCGATGTCGAGCCCGGTGCCGACGCTCGGCCACCGCCGCTGCCTCGACGAGGCGTTCCGCATCCTGCAGGAGAAGGCAGCGCCGGCGGTCGCGGTGGTCGACATGAACGGCCGGCTGGTCGGGCTGGTCACGTCGGAGACGATCGGCGAGATGATGCTGCTGCACGAGGCGCTGCCCAAGGGCGTGCGCTTCGGACCCTGGAGCCGGCCGGCGAGCCCGTAGGTCTCGGAAACGTAGAGTACAAATAGCGCAGCGTATTCGCCCCAACCTCATCAGTCGCCAGCGGAATACGCCATAGCGCGTCGAAGACGCGCGTAAACGCGCTTAAGGCTATTCCGCCCTACGACTGGACCCTCGATCGGCCAGTTCTTACGTTCGTATTCTTCGATCACGAGGGCGAGCAAATTGAAGCGGTTGGCCGCAGGCGTTCCTGGTTCCGGGGATTTGTCGAAATAGCGATCGATCTCAACCAGCGCGGCGTCATAGTCGGCCTCGCTGCGGAGAGGACAAATCATTTTTCTCGCTGGGACTCTCTCTGTCGCCATGACACCGTGTCCGGGCTGGACGCGGTCGTAGCACTAGCCCACTGCAACCGCTATGCCGATTTGCGCAGCGGCGGCTCGAGCGCGGGCGCAGCCGCGGCTTCCTGCTGCTTGCGCAGGGCCGTCCGGGCCGGCAATGTTTCGTCGCTGTCGCCCCGCACCGATTGCACCGGCTGCGCGGCGGCCCTAGGCTCGACCCATTGATGGGCCGCAGATGACCGGCACGCTCCCGCACGTCGGATTCGACATCGCCGCCTGGGCGGCGGCCGGCCTATCGTTTCTCTGGATCAGCCGGCGCCCCGACGTCCGCCCGCCGCCGTCGCGAACCGGCGACCTTGGCTATGTGGCGGCGCTGGTGTTCGGCGCCGGCGTCGGCGCCTTTGCGTTCGGCACGTTGAACCTCTGGCTGTCGCAGCAATCGGGTGTCGCCCGCTCGATCGAAGGCGCCATCGCGGGCGCGATCATCGCGGTCGAGCTCTACAAGCGCCACGCCGGAATCGCGACCCGGACCGGCGCGCGGTTTGCGCTGCCGCTCGCGGTCGGCGTGGCGGTCGGGCGGATCGGCTGCTTCTTCGCCGGGATCGACGATTTCACCCATGGCACGCCGACATCGCTGCCGTGGGGCCACGACTTCGGCGACGGCACGCTGCGCCATCCCGTGCAGCTCTACGAGAGCGCCGCCATGGCGGCGTTCGCGATCGGCTACGTGGTGTTCCGCCGCAACGCGTTCGTCATCGAGAATGGATTCTATCTCGCGGTCGGATTCTACGGGGCGCAGCGCTTCGCCTGGGAATTCATCAAGCCCTACGGCACGGTCGCCGGCCCGTTCACGCTGTTTCATCTCCTGTCCGCCATGATCGTCGTCTATGCGGTGGTGATGATCGCCACCGCGCCACGCGCCAACCCGAGGCCTGTCGATGACCCTGCCGTTGCGTAGAGCGCGCCCCTACGTGTTCTGGGGCCAGACCACCTCGCTGTGCGAGACTTGCCTTGCGCTGGTGCCGGCCAAGATCGCCATCAAGGACAATGAGGTCTGGTACGAGAAACGCTGCGAGCGCCACGGCGTCCAGTCCACGCTGGTGTCCACCGACGCCGCCTATTGGCGGCTCTGCAAGGACTACATCAAGCCGGGCGACCGTCCGCTCAACCTGCAGAGCCGCACCGAATTCGGCTGCCCCTACGACTGCGGCCTGTGCCCGGACCACGAGCAGCATACGTGTCTGGCACTGATCGAGATCAACGAGCACTGCAATCTGACCTGCCCGGTCTGCTTCGCCGATTCATCGCCGGCGCGCAGCAAGCATCTGCCGCTGGCGACGATCGAGCGCATGGTCGACGCGCTGGTGGCGAGCGAGGGCGAGCCGGACATCGTGCAGATTTCCGGCGGCGAGCCGACGCTGCATCCGGAGTTCTTCGAGGTGCTCGATCTGGTGCGGTCGCGGCCGGTGCGGCACGTGATGCTCAACACCAACGGCCTGCGGCTTGCGCGCGAGCCCGATTTCGTCGCACGCCTCGCCGAGCAGAAGCGCGGGCTCGAGGTCTATCTCCAGTTCGATTCGCTCCGGCGTGACGCTCTGATGGACCTGCGCGGCGCCGATCTGCGGCGGGTGCGGCAGGAGGCACTGGAGAATCTCGAGCGCCATGGCCTCTCGACCACGCTGGTGGTGACGGTGAAGCGCGGCGTCAACGACGACGAGATCGGCGCCATCGTGCGCCATGCGCTCGAATGGCGCTGCGTGCGCGGCATCACGTTCCAGCCGGTGCAGGATGCCGGCCGCAACGAGGGGTTCGACAAGTCGCGGCGCATCGTGCTGTCGGAAATCCGGCAGCGCATCGTCGAGGACGCCGGGGTGTTCGGCGCCGACGACATGGTGCCGCTGCCCTGCAATCCGGAGTCGATCTCGATCGGCTATGGGCTGCGCAACGGCCGCTCGGTGCTGCCGGTGACCTCGCTGGTCCCGCGCGAGGAGTTCGTCGCCATCACGCCCAACACGATCAGCTTCGAGAAGCAGCCGATGCTGAAAGAGAAATTCATCGAGCTGTTTTCGCTTTCCTCGGGCGCCAACAATGCGCCGGAGCGCCTCGTCGAATTCCTCTGCTGCCTGCCCAAGGCGGTAGTACCCGCCGGCATCACCTACGAGAACGTCTTTCGGGTGGCGATCGTGCAATTCATGGACCGGTTCAATTTCTGCGTCGGTGGCGTCAAGCGCTCCTGCATCCACTTCGTGACGCCGAACGGGCAGATCATCCCGTTCGATACCTACAACCTGTTCTACCGCGACGATCTCGAGCAGCGGGTCCTTGCGCCGCTGCGGGCGAGCACCCCCGCCGGTCGACTCGCG
>Ga0137375_10005005_pt1 | contig 15776 bp, 8 predicted proteins | sample SagtaG_24_FD_104936 | JGI IMG/M metagenome (GOLD analysis project Ga0137375, IMG submission 104936) | Vadose zone soil microbial communities from Sagehorn Ranch, Mendocino, California, USA - Sage1_R_113_16 metaG | ecosystem: Environmental > Terrestrial > Soil > Vadose zone | place: USA...
AACCAACACGGCGGCGGCTCCGATGGCCCCTGCCAACGCCGCTCTGGCTCGGTACGCGGAGTAGCGGTCGGCCGTCGCCCGGTCAGTAGTCCAGCGGCCTGCATGGCGACCGCCAACTCGGCGACGGTGCCGAAACGTCGCTCGACGCAGCGCTCGATCACGGCGGGCGTCACGCCGCAGTCGTCGGCGACGGTCACCAGAAACTCGACCATGCCCATCGAGTCGAGGAGGTCGCCGAAGCAGGCGTCTGGATCGTCCGCGGCGGGGGGCAGGCCGAGGTTCTCACGTACCTGATGCAGGCGCTCCAGCAGATGGGCCGTCAGTTCGCGGCGCAGGGTGGCAGTCATGGTCAAGATTCTGGGTCCGAAAGGGAGAAAAAGCCATCGGCCATCAGCCAGCACGCCGCAGCGCTCGCGGGGCCGTCGGTGTTCTGGAAGGACCGCGATAGGCCAAGCCGCACCGCGACCTGTTCGCCCATCTGACGCACCAGGTCGTCGAGCAGTGCCGTCTGCCGGTCGAGGTTCGGCTCAGCCTGCGCGGCGCGGAGAAGCAGGTGGTGATCCTTCACTGCCAGCGCGCGCTCGCCGAGGCCAGGAACAGGTAGCTTAACGCGGACGTCCGGTTCGGCGGCGCCTTCGCGCCAGCAGGCCCCAAACGAAACGGCGCGAGCCGGCACCACCACGGTCGCGAGGCTCCGCTCGCCAGCTCCCGGCGTGAGGTAAGCGCCGGTGCGCGTAGCGGTAAACACCTCGCCGAACAGCGATCCGTTCGACGCTGTCGCCGTCGCGGCGAGGAGCCTGCGCCGCTCCTTGGGCGCTACCATCCGACCACGCCAGCGCAGCTCGCGCACCCAGACGTCTTCCAGGTGAGGGGGCTGGGGTTCGGCGGGGACCGCACCAACCAGTTCGACGACCTCCCAGCGCTGATGCCCATCGACAAGGAACGGCGACCAGCCGACGTTGCGCACCGGCGCATCGCGGAACTGCACCCGCAGCGGCCGCACGACACGCACGTCGAGATCATCCACGACCACGCCGGCCAGGCAATAGGTCTTGCCCATGCGGGTCCAGTCGAGCAGAATCATGTCCACGGTAGGCCCCTCCCGCGGAATGTGGTATCATCTCGCTTATTATGGACCATCCAGAGTCGTCAACGCAAACGAGAACCGCCGCACCGGCCGCGAGCCATTGCCGCCTGTTCACCATCGGCCATTCGCAGCACGCACTGACGCGGCTCGTCGAACTGCTGGAGGCCGCGGACGTCAACGCCGTTGCCGACGTGCGTTCCCACCCCTACAGCCGCCGCCTGCCGCAATTTAATCGCCCCGACCTGGAGGCCGATTTGCGGTCTTACGGGATCGTGTACGTCTTCCTTGGCGATCTGCTGGGAGGCAGGCCGGCTCAGTCCGACCTGTACGACGCAGACGGCCGCGTGGACTACCGCCGGGTGCGCGCCGAGGCGTTTTTCCAGCAGGGGCTTGAGCGCCTGACACGAGCGCAGGAGAAGTACCGCGTGGCAATGCTCTGCGCCGAGGAGGATCCACTCGACTGCCACCGCGGGCTGATGATCGCGCCGGCAATGGCGGAGCGCGGTTTGCCGCCGATTCACCTGCGCGGCGACGGCTCGCAAGAGAGCAACGCGGCGATGGAGGATCGGCTGCTGGCGGCGACCCGGCTGGACGGCCTGTTTGCCCGGATCGAAGAGGAACGCCGCGTGGCCCTGGAAGAGGCGTACCGGTCGATGGCGCGCAAGAAGGCGTTTCGCATCCGACCCGGCGAACGCGCCCCGTGGGAACTGGAGTTTCCGGAGGAATAAAGACTGTCAAGCGAGCCGCTTCCCCGCTTGCGGATTGGCGGGAGCCCGTACACGCCTTCAACTGCCGGGAGGAACCCATGCCGAGTCACCGCGGCACCTTGGCCCTGAGCGCCTGTCTTGCTTTCGCGCTGCTGCTACCGGCACGCGGTCAACCGCCCGCTGTGGAGAGCGGCAAGTCGTTGCCGAAGGAGCAAGCCCTCGCCGACCGCGACGGCAAACTGCTGCCGCCTGGCGCCCTCGCTCGCTTCGGCAGCGCCCGCTTTCGGGGGACAAGCTCCCTCCTTGCCTCGGCCTTCGCGCCGGATGGTAAGAGCGTGTTCGCGCTCCACAGCGACGGGACCGTGCGCCGCTGGGATTTGGGCGGTCGCCTGGCTGTCGGCCGCGAACTTGTCCCCGGCGACAAGAACGACCTGGCCCAGCCCGTCGCGCTTCCCATGCGGGCCCTGGCGGTGGGGCGGTCGGCCGACAGGCGTCCCCTGGTGGCGGTGGCGGAGGAAGACCACTTTCGTATCCTCGACGGCGACACGGGCAAGGTGCTGCAGGAGATTGTGGCGAAGGGTTTCAGCATCCGGCAGCTGGCGCTGGCGCCCGATGGCCGAACGCTCACCGCTGTCGGCCGGGAAGCCGTGGTCAAGTTCTGGGACATCGCCAGCGGTAAGGAGGTCCGCGCCCTGCCGCACCTGTTCGCCGCACGCCAGGGCGCCTTTTCCCCCGACGGAAAGCTCATCGCGACGCCCGATTTCCAAGAGATCCGCATCTGGGACATGGCGACGGGGAAGGAATTGCACCGGCTCAAAGGGACATTGCAGCGGTGGGAACTCGCCTTCTCCGCGGATAGCAAGTTGCTGCTGGGCCTGCTGGACGACGGGCGCATCCACGTCTGGGACGCCGGCTCAGGCGCGGAGAAGCCGCGATTGCCCAGGCTGTTCGCCTCCGCCTCGCCGCGAGCCTTCGCGCTCTCTCCGGACGGCAAGACGCTGGCCGCGGGCAGTGAGGACGGCACTCTCTCCCTGTGGCACCTGGAAGCCGGCAAGGAGATTTGCCGGCATGAAGGCGTCCGCACGGAGGGCGGCCTGATCTTCGCCGAGGACAGCAAGACACTGATTTCCGTGACGGGCCTTGGGTTCCGGGTGTGGGACGCGGCCACAGGCGCGGAACGCTTCCCTGTGCGGGAACACTGGGGGCCGGTCACCGCCGTCGCCTTCGCCCCCGACGGCGCTCTCCTGGCGACGGGAGCGGAAGACGGCTCGGTCATCCTCTGGGAGGCGACGGCGCAAGCGCGTCGCCTCCTCGGCGGGCACGATGGCGCGGTCACCTGGCTGGCCTTCTCGGCGAATGGCCAAATCCTCGGCTCGGCCTCCCGCAAGAGAGGCCCTGCCAGCCAGAATGATGTTCGTATATGGAATATGAAGGATGGTAAATGTATTTCCAAGATCCCGTTGCAGGCTGTGGTCACCCACACTGGGTTTCCCATGCTGGCGCTGTCTCCTGACGGCAAGGCGCTCGCGCTGGTGGACAGGTTCGCGGTGTGGCTGTACGACACCCCGACCGGCTGGGGCAGACCTGTGTTCGCCCTGCTTGGCGGGGGAGTGGTCGGCGTCGCCTACGCGCGGGACGGGTCAGTCCTGGTGGCGCTGGCCGAGGAGGGGACTGTCGCGGTTTGGGATATCGCGACCGCCAAGGAGCGCCCGCGGATCAAACTCGAAAACGGGCCTTTCCCCCTCCCACACAGATCCCATTCCTTGCTCCTCTCCGCCGATGGCAGATGGCTGACGTATCCTGTGCCGGAGGGAGACGGGTTGGGCGTGTGGGAGATCGCTTCGGGCAAGGAGTGCCTGCGCGGGAAAGGGCCGCGCCACCCACCCGCGCTGTTCGTCGGGTCGCTCGACGAGGGGTTCCTGGCCGCGGGTGCCGCCGACGGCACCATTCTGGTATGGGACGCACTCAGCGGCAAGGAGTATGGTCGTGTCCCGAGCGCTGCCGGCTCAGTCTCCGCCCTGGCCATCTCTCCCGACTCGCGAACTCTGGTGGTCGGTCAACAGGACAGCACGGCGCTGCTGTGGCCCCTCAAAGCACCGCCGAAGCGGCCGGTCGCGCCCCGCAAACTGTCGGCCGAAGAGTTCGCGGGATTATGGCGCGATTTGGAAGGCAAGGATGCGGGGAAGGCCCTGCAGGCGGTTTGGGGCCTGAGCCGGGCCGGTGAATCGGCGCTGCCGCTGTTGCGCGAAAAGCTCCGGTCCCTCGTCAAGCCGCCCCAGGTGGAGCGTCTGGTCGCGGACCTGGACAACCGTCGCTTTCAGGTGCGCGAGGCGGCCGAGCGCGAACTGGAGCGATTGGGCGATCTGGCTGTCGCTGCCTTGCGCCGGGAGCTGAGCGGGAAACCGACGGAGGAAGTACGGCGACGGGCTGAGCGGTTGCTGGAGCGACTGACAGCCCCAAACTCGCCGGCGCGGGTGTGGGCGGCACGCATCGCGGCAGTCCTTGAGCGCATCGGCACGACGGAGGCTCGCGCGCTTCTTGAAGAACTGATCCGGGTGGCTCCAGGCAGCGGGCAGGCAGACGAGGCGCAAGCCTCGCTACGGCGGGTGCGCGAGCAGAGGAAGTAGGCGTCACGGGGCGAGAGTGTCCTGCTGCCGGGTGAACGCTGGAAGCGCGAACCTACCAGTGGGGCGAGATCCAGGCTCGTCTCGACCACGCTCGCAGCGCTCGTCGGAAGGGTGTTAGGACAGCGCCAAGAACGAGGCAGTTGGGTCAGCTTCAAACGCGAGCAGGTCGGGCTGGCGGGCACGAAGCAAGGCCGCAACCGCCGCCGCAGCGCAGGCAGTGCCGGTCGCCGCCTTGAGGCCGTCACAGGCCCGCCGGAACACCCCCTTCGGCAGGGTGGGTGTGTCGGTCGTGCTCTCGGGTGGCGCGGTGGGCAGGATCGGGCGAAGCGTGGCCAGGAGATCAGCGTTGGTCAGCACTTCGGTCAGCACCGCGTGCATCGTCCGCCGGATTCTCTTGGCAGTGTCCGCGTTGTACATCTCGTGGCGCATGGTGGCGAAGAAGGCATGCATTCGCCAGTCGTCGCGTTCGGTGTCGACGTGGTGGTTGATGGCGACGAGGCGGGTGCCGACGTCCTCGCACAGTTCACAGAAGAGCTGGGCATGGATGCGGCGGAAGATGCGGCCAAGATCCTCGGCGATGACGAGGTCGTAGGTGCCGGTCTGCACTTCGGCGGAGGCCTGGAGCGCCTCCTGGCGGTCGAGGCACTCGCCGCTGCCGCGGCCGGCGATCATGGTCAGGGCGAAGGGGAGGCCAGTGTGCTGGGCGAGCCACTGGCGGTAAAGGGCTTCCTGATCGTCCAGGCTGAGAGCATCCTGGTGTTCGGTGCTGATGCGGGCAATGCCGAGCACCTTCAAGGTGTGGCCATTGCGCGGCGTCAGCGGTGGCTGATCGGAATCAGCTGGGTATGCAACTATCATGGAGACTCTCCCGACCGGACGCTCATGGGCCGAAGTTGGTGGGAAGCCCCCTTTCGGCCTGGCGTCCACGGGCGAGAACGGCTGACGGTGACGGGGTGCGCGCGGTCCCCAACAACACCCTCGAGGGGTTGTGGACCGGCTTGGACAACCTCCTACGGCCGTTCCGGGGCGTGAGCAAGTGGTACTTGGATGAGTACGTCGGCAGGTTTGCGTGGGGCTCTGCCCTCCAAGAGGTCGCGGGCGACTTCAGCCGGGCCCTGTGCGGCCTTTGGCCGACCACCATCTTAGGCCCATGAGCGGGTTTTGCAGCTTACCAAAAAAGCCGGCACCGAGGCGTGCTCACTCAGTTCCTTGCGAGCGTCGTCGCGCCCGGCTAGAATCACTCCGTTGTAGTCGAACTTCCCCGCCGGTGGAATGCCTACCTCTTTCGGATGTGCCGCTCCATGAAGAAAGTCGTACTGCTGACGTGTACCCTCCTGATTCTCCCTGGATCGAACGTGCTGCCGCAACCACTCGGCCCCAAGGGTTGGGGCGGCGCCGCCTGGGTCTGGGATCAGGCTGACGCCCAGCAGGTTGCGCAATCCAACGATCCGCGCTACCTCCGCCGGCCGTTCCAACTCTCCGCGAAGGCCGTCCAGGCGGATCTCTGGATCACCGCCGACAACCATTACGTCGTGTATCTCAACGGCAAGAAGGTCGGCGAGGACGGCGAATGGGCGACCGTCGAGAAGTACGACGTGGCGAAATACCTCGTTCCCGGCAAGAACGTTCTCGCCATCCTGGCGCGCAACCAGGGCGGCCCCGCCGGCGTGATCGCCCGCCTGCACGTCAGCACGGTGGATAAAAAAGACCTCTTTATTGTTACCGATCAGCAGACGAAAATCACGCAGACCGCGGCGGCGGGCTGGCAGTACGTCGATTTCGACGATGCCGCCTGGTTCGCGGCGGTCGTCCTCGGCGATGCGAGCATGGCACCGTGGAATCTGAGCGGCGGCCCAGTCGTCAAGGGGAGCAAAGGCGGGGACCGCTTCGGCTACGGCTCCTCCGCCGTCGATCCGAAGGTCAAGACGCGCCTCACCGCCGAGGAGCAGCTCAAGCACTTCATCGTGCCGAAGGACTTCGAGATCGAATTGGTCGCCGCCGATCCGGTCGTCATCAATCCGATCACGATGGTACTCGACGAGAAGGGCCGCATCATTGTCAGCGAGAGCCACACCTACCGCTACGGCCCGCCCGGCTCACCGATCAAGCCGTTCGCGAACCCGGTGGTCCGGCTCGACCCCGACGGCAAGGGCGGCTTCACGCGCACTCTGGTCGCCGACGGTTTCGCCGATCCGGTCATGGGCATCGCGGTGAAGGACGGCAAGTTCTGGCTGACGGCCTGCGACTACTTGTACCGGTACGACCTGCTCGAAACGGCTCCCAAGGAACGCAAGAAGGGCGAAGGCGTTGCCGTCAATCGCAAGACGCTCCTCGTGGACAAAAATAAGGCATGGAACCCCTTCGGCATGTTCGTCCTCGAATGGGGCCCCGACAGCAAACTCTATATGTCGGTCGGCAATCACTCCATCAACATCGAAAGCCCCGACGGCAAGATCAGCGCTCGTGGCTCTTCCGGCATGATCATGCGTATGAACCCCGACGGCACCAAGATGGAGCGCCTGGTGCATGGTCTGCGCGTCCCGTACTCCTTCGAGTACGATCCGTTCGGCCAACTCTGGCTCCTCTCCAACGGCGAAGGCAACCCCGATCGCTTCGTCCGGGTCATCGAAGGGGTTGATTATCATTGCTACAGCCGCGGCAACGTCGATAACAACTGGCTCGCCGGCAATCATCCGTTGGCGCCGCCGTGCGAGGAGGTGCATGGCGGGGCCCACACTCAGCTCCTGCGCTACTTCGCCGCCGCGTATCCGCAGGAGTATCAAGGCAATCTCTTCGCGTGCAACTGGGGCCGGCATGGTTTCGCCGGCGCCAACCGCGGTATTTTCCGCTTCGTCCTCGACGAGCGCAACAACGTCGTCAAGAAGGACACGCTCGTCGCCTGCACCGACCCGCACTTCCGCCCGAGCCACATCGTCCTCGATCCCGACGGCAATCTGCTCATCGCCGACTGGTACGGCCGCGACGACGAAAGCGACATGACCGGCCGCATCTGGCGTCTGAAGTACGTCGGCAAGGATCGGCCCGTCGTCAAGCACAAGCTCGATTCGGCCGAGTGGAAGAACGACGATTACGCGATCAGCGCGCTGGGGTCGCCGCATCATTTGATTCGCGAGAAAGCAATGGAGGAACTCGCCAAGGAGGGACTCAAAGTCACTGGCCGTCTCAGCGAGCATGCGGCCAAAGCCAAGGAACCACTTGGCGCAGCCAACGCACTGTGGACGTTGTTGCGCATCGGTACGACCAGGGCGAAAGCTGGTTTCCTGCTCGGTGGCCAACACCCAGATTGGAGGGTTCGACGGCTCGCCGTGAACATCATGCGCGATCACCACGGTGGCATGTTGGATCCCCATCCCTTCAGGCTCTTCGAGAACCTGAGCCTGGATGACAATGATCCCGGAGTGACTGTCGCAGCAGCATCCGCTCTTTCAGTCTTATTTCCGAAGGCTTACAGCCACTATCTGGTTTCTGCCCTAGAAAAAGGAGGCGCCAAGGATCCACACCTCCACTACGAAGCCGCCTGGCATCTCGCCAAAGCCACCGATGCCAACGCCTTCGTGAAGTTGCTGGTCTCCGATGATGCCGACATACGCCTCGCCGGGCTAATCGCCATTGACGTCGCCTGTTACGAGAATTTCCCAACGAAGAAGGCCGCCCTGGGAGCACTTGCCAAGGCGCTTGAGAATCCCGGCAAGCTCGATCATCAACTGCTGCTGACGGTCGCCCACCTCGACGGCGATGCCTCGATCGTACCCGCTCTGGAGAAGCTGATCGCCCGCGACGATCTGCCGACGGCGACCATCGCCAAAGCGGTGCTCGTCCTGAAAGCCAAGGCGGGCGGCAGCCTGGCGGCGAGCAAGCTCAGCGCCGCGGCCGGCAAACGTCTGATCGACGCGGTCGAGAAGGGCGCTCTGCGGATCGCCAGCGCGGCGGATCAACTCACCATCTTCGAGTTCCTGGAGGCGGAAGGGCCGACGCCGTTCGCTCTCAAGCAGATCGCCGGCCAGCTGCGCAGCGCCCAGCCCGCACTCCGCGAGGCCGCCCACACGCTCGCGCGCCGCTTCGGGCCGAAGAGTGCCCCACTGGCCGATCCACTCTGGGCCGGCATCCACGCCCCGAAGGCCAAGTTCGAGGACACCGTCGAGCAACTCTCAACGCTCGCCCGGATCGAGGCGTCGCCGCGGAAGGACGCCTGGGAAAAACTGCTCACCCACGCCGACCCGCTGGTGCGAACCGAGGCCGTGCGCTGGTGGCGCGGTTTCAAGGAGCGGCCGGACATCGCGGAGTTGCTCGTTCGCCGTACCCCTGACCTAGTGCAGCGCGACGCTGACCTCAAGGACGACCTGGGGGCAGTCCTCCGCCATCTGGAGACCGACGGCGGGCAGATCAAGGCGCTCCAGCTGCCCGAGGTCGAGAAGGACAGGACTGCGCTGACGCGCTACACCCTCGCTGCCCTCGCCGGGATGGCGAAAGGGGAGCGGCAGAAGCGCGCGGTGCTCGGCCAGCAGGTCTTCGAGCGCAACGCCTGCACGAAGTGCCACACCACCGCCACGCAGACGACTGCGCTGGCCCCGTCGCTGAAGGGGAGCGCGACGCAGAAGGTCGATTACCTGATCGAGTCGGTGTTGTATCCCTCGAAGGTCATCAAGACGGGCTTCGAGACAGAGACGGTCGTGACGAAGGATGGCAAGATCTTCGCTGGCCTGGTCAAGGACGAGGGAAAGGTGCTGCGCGTGCTGAACCTGGATCGCGACGAGCGCATCGCGAAGGCCGACGTCGAAAGCCGGACGGTGTCGCGCGTGTCGATCATGCCGGAGGGCCAGGAAGCGCAGCTGAGCCGGCGCGAGTTCGTGGACCTGATTGCGTATCTCATGACACTGAAATGAGCCTGTTTGCTCGATGAGTGGGCAGGACAAAGGAAACCTGACATGCTCCAATGGCTGCGTTCCGCCTTCTGGGCCCTGGCTCGGCTGATCCTGTCACTTCGCTACCGTGTCCACGTCTACGGCCAGGAGCAACTCCGTGGCCTGAAGGGGCCAGTGCTGATCCTGCCCAATCACCCCGGCTACATCGACCCACCCTTGGTGCTCGGGGTTCTGTGGCCTATCCTGCAGCCGCGCCCGGTGCTCTACGAGGGCCTTTTCCTCGATCCGGAGTACTTCCGCAGTTTCCTCAGTTACCCGCTACTCCGGTTCCTGGATCCCTTGCTGGTGCCCGACCTCGACCAGCCAAGTACCAAGGCCCGCGCCCAGGCCGAACAGATGGTGGCGGGAGTCATCGAGGGACTGAACAAGGGGCAGAGCCTCATCATGTGGCCCGCCGGGCACGTCCAGCATGACGGCACGGAAGGGCTGTACGCCGCACGCGCCCTCACGGATGTCCTTCGCGCCGCTCCCGACGCCACCGTCCTGCTGGTCCGCACGCGCGGTGTCTGGGGGAGCATGTTCAGCTACGCTCAGACAGGTTCCCGGCCGCCTCTGATGGGCCGGCTGTGGGCGGCAGTCGGATGGCTCTTCGCCAACCTGTGGCTGTTCATGCCGCGCCGCCGCGTCGATATCACCCTGGAGATCCTGGATCGCAGCCAACTACCGGAACTCGAACGCGACAAGGTCAACCGCTGGTTCGAGAACTGGTACAACGCCGACGGCCCCGACAAGCCCACCTTTGTGCCGTATCACGCCTTCCTTGGTCCGCGCACTCATCAGTATCCGGTGGCCACCGCCCGGGGAGCGCTCGACGTGAGCCGGGTCACGGCGGAGACCAAAACTGAGGTTACCCACATTCTCGAACGCAAGTTGGGTTGGTCGCTTGGTGCGACCGACCAGCACGCCGAGATGACGCTGGACCGATTGGGCCTGGACAGCCTGGGGCGCATGGAAGTGACTCTCGCCGTCGAGCAGCGCTTCGGCTTTTCCAGTCCCCAGGCACCCACCACCCTTGGCGACCTGTGGCTCCTGGCACAGGGGCTGACCGAGGAGGCACCGCCACAATCGGCGCCGCCGGCGTGGTTCCGACCACCCACCGGCGACGAGCCTCCGGAGGTGATCGGGGCAACACTCGGGGAAGCCTTCGTCCACCGTGCCCTGGCACACCCCGACGATGTGGCGGTCGCCGATGATCAGGCCGGAGTCGTCACCTATCGGCGTCTGCTTGTCGGTGTCCTCACCTTGGCTCGGCGTTTCGCCAAGCTGCCTGGGGACAGAGTTGGCTTGCTGCTGCCGGCGTCGGTGGCTTGCGACACGTCGCTGCTGGCCCTGCAGTGGGCGGGCAAGGTGCCGGTGGTTCTCAACTGGACGACCGGGCCAGCCAACCTCGCCCACGCCGCAAAGGCCATGAGTCTGAGCCACGTGGTCACGTCGCAGGCGTTTCTCGACCGTACCGGCGTGCAGGTCGAAGGTACTGAGTCCGTGTGCTTGGAGGACGTCCGGAAAACCATCGGCCGCATGGAACTGCTGCGCACCGTACTGGGAGTGCGGCTGCTGCCCGGTCGGATTCGCCGTCGAGTTCCGAAAGCTGCACCAGACCAGACCGCGGTAATCCTGTTCACGAGTGGCTCGGAGAAGGCTCCCAAGGCCGTGCCGCTGACGCACGATAATCTGCTCAGCAATCAACGAGCCATGCTGAGCGTCCTGGGATTGACCCGCAAGGATGCGATCCTTGGCTTCTTGCCGGCGTTCCACAGTTTCGGCCTGACGATGACTGGCCTCCTGCCATTGCTGGCCGGCATCCGCGTCGTCCACCATCCTGACCCGACCGGGGCAGCAACCCTGGCCCGCAAGACCACGGCATATCGCCCGACCCTCCTTGGCGGCACCCCGACCTTCCTTGGTGCCATCCTCCAACGGGCCAGGCCGGAGCAGCTCACATCGCTGCGCTTGCTGTTCGTCGGGGCCGAGAAGTGTCCGCCGTCCCTCGAAGAGAAGTGTCGCAACCTGGTTCCCGGAGCATGCCTCCTGGAAGGGTATGGCATCACGGAGTGTGGGCCGGCGGTCGCCGTGAATCGACCCCTCGCCAATCGCCCCGGCACCGTGGGCCAGCCCTTGCCCGGCATGGAGGTCGTGTGCGTTGATCCCGAGACTGAGGTGCCTTTGCCAGCCAATCATATCGGAGAACTGTGGGTCCGTGGGCCGTCGGTGTGCTCCGGCTACCTTGCCTATGACGGCGAACCACCCTTTCGGGAGCGACAGGGCCAACGCTGGTACGTGACGGGCGACCTGGCCGAGATTGATGTCGAGGGCTTCATTCGGCTGCGTGGTCGGAAGAAGCGGTTTCTCAAGGCAGGTGGCGAGATGATCTCGCTCCCGGCTCTGGAGGAGCCGTTCGCGCGCCGCTATCCGCCGACGGAGCAAGGACCGCGCGTTGCCGTCGAAGGAATTGAGACTGAGGGTGGCCGGCGTATCGTACTGTTCTGCACTGAGCCGATCAGTCTGCGCGAGGCCGGCACGTTATTACTGGAGGAAGGTTTCCGCGGCGTGATGCGCCTGGACGAAGTACGTCGCCTGGCTGCCATCCCTGTCCTGGGCACCGGCAAGACGGACTACAAGGCGCTCCGGGCACTGATCGCGGCCCCCGAAGCGCCGGCTGAGGTCGTCTTGCGCGAACCGGTGTCGAAGTGATGTCTCGATCGCTTCGGCCCGGCGCATCGCAGCAATGTTGCCCCCGTGGGGCTACTTCGGTTCGTAGACCACCAGCACCGCGGGGCGGTCCTTTACCTCCCTGGCCTCTCGGGAATGGGCGCGCATCATCCAGTCGAACGAGTCGCCGTGCAGCATGAAGCCGTGGTTGACATGCTTGCCGTCGGTCCAGAACTTCACCGCCTCCTTGAAGTCCCACGTGCTCACCTTCCCCCCGCCCGGCCCGTGCGCGAGGTAGAGCGGCAGGAAGTCCGGGTCGTCGCCGTAGTACATCCCGCCGATCGCCTTCCAGAAGCGATCGCGGGCGTATTCATAGGCGTTCACCTCGGTCTCGACCCACGGCCGGTTGCACGGCTCGACCACCCACATGTTGGCGTTCTCCTCCGGGTTGCGGCCCTTCTCGTAGGTGGCGTTCGCTCGCACGATCACTAGCTCCGCGGCAAGGATGGTCGCTCCCGGCGGGATGCTGCCCAGTTCGACGCGCATCAGCGGGCTGCGGTGGCGCATGAAGATCTCGTGCGACGCCGCCGTGCCCTGGTTGCGTGCCCGCTCTTCCGTCATGCCGTCCGGCCCGTGACTCGACCAGTAAGCGTCCTTCCAGCCGGAGTAGACCCGTTCGGGCCGCGCGGGATCGTAGCCCTTCTCGCCGTCACGAAAGAAGGCCAGCACCGCCCGCGGGTGCGTCTTCTTCAGTTCGGCGAAGCGAGCCCGAAAGTGCTCCTCGACGTCCGCCACCGTCCGCGCCTTCGGCTTTTGCCACTGGCCCTTCAATTTCTTCCCCAACTCCTGGACGTTGGCAACCGTCCAGTCGGTTCCGAGCACCTTGAACTCGGTCCGTGCCGGCGGCGCCGGCTCCTTTGCGGTCGTGAGCCGGACGTTGTCCAGGTAGATCGACTCACCCTCGTGCGGGTTGTACAGGAAGACCTCGAAGCGGACGACCTTCCCCAACTTCCGGTGAAGCGCGCTGTAGTCGTTGGGGTGCAGCGGGGCGGAGACGGCATTCCGGCCTGGGCGAGCGAGCACCGTCTTGACCCAGCGGCTAACCGCACCGTCCCAGCCCCCGGCGCGCGAGCTTTTCTCCTGGAGGATCGCAAAGCCGACCAGGCATGGCCGGCTCACCGTCACGTCGGCCCTGAATGTTTGGTACGACTCCCAATCGTCGGGGACGGCGCTGGTCGTCACGGTCGGCCAGCGACCGCCGGCAAAAGTCAGTTTCAGACTGTGCTTCCCCGAGGTCGCGTGCTCGGCGACCCGTTCCCGTTTGACCGCCGGCTCCCTGGCGCCCGGCAGTTCCAGGCTTGACCACACCTTCACGTCGGCGGGATCCTCGAAGTCGAACAGGCGTTTCTCCACGGTCGGAGGTTGGGCATCGGCCCCAACGATCCAGACCGACGCAATCAGCACGAAGGGCAGCAAGGGTAGTGCTCGGTACATGAGGTGCCTCCGATCAGGTGGGATCTTGCAGGCGAGCCGCTTCCCTGATTCAATCCGGTCAACGCCGCCGAGGGAAGGGAAATGTCCGGAAAACCCCGGGCAATAGGGAAGCTGGCTCGCCGACTCCTGCGTAATCATGAAGCCTGCGAGAAAAAAATGGATTTTCGTTGATGCCTGGGCGGTTTCCCTTACACTAGTCGCGTTGACTCGCTCCGCCCCTCTGTCAAGTCGCTCGAATACCAGGCCTGGCGAAGGTCCAGGCGAAAGAGCAGGGAACCCTCCAAACTGCTCCGCCCTTGCGTTCTCGCCCTGTACCTCGATCCGGGGTCATCGATCGCTGACCGCGCAATGGTCCCCATTGCCAGGCGGTCGCGTCGACGGCTCACGTGCAATCTCGGTCCGACACCTGATTGAAGGAAGCTCTCCCGTGTGCGCGACTTCCGACTGGCAAAGGCGCCGTCCCCTTCCCCTCCGGGCCAGCAAGCTACCAGGCCAGGGTGGACGCGGCTTCGGTTGCTTCCCGTCTTGTCCCGGTCTCCCCAGGCCAACCACCACGACTTGCCCCTCGCAAGGATGCCTGCCCGCGCGCTTGACCGGCGCTCCCCCCTCTCGCAAACCCCAGTGCGGCAGGGTGTAGTTCCCGAACCGGCGGTGCCCCAACCCCAACGGCTCAAGGAATGCCACCTATGGCGATAGCAAATAACTTGATATGCCTGTGCGACTGTTCCAGGGAAGCTCCTCCGTAAACTCCTGACCGTCCCAGGGAACTCCCTCGACTCCAACCACGTCCGATGTGTTGGGACAGGCGGCGTGCTGATACTGCGGGAGCTTGTTGTCGGCCGCTGCGCCCGCGTCTCGGACATGAGCGCCTCGAACGCTCTTATTTCCTATTCAGGATCGCTATTAGGCAAATTGCTGAGAGGCTGATTTATGGAACGCTCATCATGGCTCAAGCGGTGGATGCGAAAGATCTTCAGGAGCGCCGTCACTCCCCGCCCGCGGCGGCCCGTCCGCAGGAACCGTCTCCAGATCGAGCCGCTGGAAGAGCGCATCGTCATGTCCGCGGTCGCCTGGGACGGCGGCGGCGACGGCCTCTCGTGGCAGGACCGCTTCAACTGGAACACCGACCAGGTTCCCGGCACGCTTGACGATGTCACCATCAACGTGAGCGGCACGCCGACCGTCCGGTACAGCCAGGCGACGTCCACCGTCCACAGCATTAGCAATTCCGAGAACCTGCTCGTCGCGGACGGCGCGCTGACCGTCTCGACCACTTTCCAGCAGGGCACCGGCAGTTTGACTGAGAGTGGCGGATCGTTGACGCTCTCCGGCGGCACCGTCACTGGCGGCTCGGTTTCGCTGCAGGGCGGCACGTTCACCGGAACGTTGACTTTCCGCAACACCGCGCTGACGACGAGCGCCGCCGTGAGCGGACCGTCCACCTTGATCCTGCAGGGGGGCAACACGCTGGCGGGCGAGGTGCCGGTGGACCAGACGCTGTGGGTGCAGGGGGCGAACGCGGCGTTTAACGCGACGCTGACGCTGGCGGGGGACGTGACCAACCACGGCACGATCCGCATGGAGTCGGTCGATCAGAGCTGGAACAGCAACCTGACCAGCGGCGCCTTCACCCTCACCAACGCTCCCGACGGCACGCTCCAGGTGAATCGGGTGGCGGCGGGCGCCCGCACCCTCACGGGCAACTTCACCAACCAGGGCACCATCAACGTCACGGGTGGCACCACCCTGACCAACGAACTGACCGGCGGCCGCACGCTGCGCCTGGCGAGCGGGTCTGTCGCCGTCGATGCCTCCAGTGCCTTCCTCGCCCAGAACGGCGCCATCGCGCTCGACGGCGGCGCGGTCAGCGGCTCGATGATTCTCCGTGGCTCTGCCCTGACGATCGGCCCAACCTCGCTCGCCACCGGCACGCTGGCTTTGCAAGACGGCAACACGCTGTCCGGCGTCGTGCAGGCCGGTCAAACCCTGTGGGTGCAGGGGTCGGATGCGGCGTTCAACGCGACGCTGACGCTTGCTGGGGACGTGACCAATCACGGCACGATCCGCCTGGAGTCGGTCAACCAGAGTTGGAACAGTAACCTCACCAGCGGAGCCTTCACCCTCACCAACGCCAGCGACGGCACATTGCAAGTCAATCGCGGCACAGCGGGCAGTCGCGTCCTCACCGGGAACTTCACCAACCAGGGCACCGTCGCTGTCGCGGGTGGCACCACCCTGACCAACGAACTGACCGGCGGCCGCACCCTGC
>Ga0137375_10005006_pt1 | contig 15769 bp, 25 predicted proteins | sample SagtaG_24_FD_104936 | JGI IMG/M metagenome (GOLD analysis project Ga0137375, IMG submission 104936) | Vadose zone soil microbial communities from Sagehorn Ranch, Mendocino, California, USA - Sage1_R_113_16 metaG | ecosystem: Environmental > Terrestrial > Soil > Vadose zone | place: USA...
GTTCACCGCGAGTGCACTTGTCGGCAACACGTTCCCGACTAGGTCCCCCGTGGCTGTGCCGGTTGCGAGCACAACATTCACGGTCGGATCGCCGAGTACGACGAAAAACCCGTCGTCCTCGCACGCCGATCCCTGCATGGGCGATAGGTCGTACGGTCCCACGCCGAGCAATTGCACCGTGAACTTCGCACGCAACACGAGATAGTGCTGCCGCTCAGCCCATGCGCGCGCGAGCGTTTTCCATGGCAACGCGAGCGTTCCGGACCCGGCATCGTTACCCGTGACGGAGTTCACGTACACGGTGCGCGGATACGTCAGGGCGGTGATAGGCGGCGCCGGGAGCGCGCCTGGCGAGTTTTTTTGTCGCCAAATTTGGTCAGGGTCTTGAGCGGAGGAACTGGTCATGGTTTCTCAGTGCCGCACTAACGCACTCGGCGGCGCGACCGCTGTCGCTCCGCACTGGTTGCAGTGCATCTTGTTATCCGCGTGGTTGAAGTAGAGATCGGGACCGTGGCCACGTGGGCACACGAGACTCGTCGACTCCGCGACTTCGCTTTGCGGCTGCATGCGTGCGGCGCGGCCGCGGCCGCGCGCTTGCGCGCTGCTGAGTGCGCCGCGTTGGTCCTCGGACAGTGAGCGCATCATCTGCGCGATGACGTTGGACTTCGCTTCGCGTGCGTTCGAGGCGCGCACGTGCGTGTCGTTGTAGATGTCAGTTCCCTTGTCGACGACGACGACGCGCCACAGCTTTTCGCCCACGCCCCAGTATCGCCCCGTGCCGTCGTAGCCCTGACGGTTCACACGCACGCGTTCGGCGGTGATCTTGATGCCCGGTCGTGCGCTCGAGCTCGAGCTCGAGCGCGGCCGCGGTGCCTTCGTCTTGCGCGCCATTGGTCTTACCCCTGCTGCACAGTCCCCACGCGGCGATACAGCGAGCCGCGATGCGCGAAGTAGTGCGGCGCCTTGCGGTGACGCGCCTTCGGCTTCGCGTGTTTGCGTTTGCGCTTCGCGCTCGAGCGCTTCTTTCGTTTCGTCGCCTTCGCCTTGGGGCGCTTCGCGAAGCGACGCACGAACTCCGCTCGAGCTCGCCGCTGTGCTGCTGATGTTTTTTTGGCAGCCATGATGACTATTCCGTTGGTGGCGCGACTTCCGGCGCCGGCAGGGGCTCACGCAGCACTGCGAGCAGTGCATCGATCGCGTTTCGGTTGGTCGGGTCGTCGAGCAAAGGCCCGTACGCGTTCAACAGGCGACGCAATTGCTCGTCGCTGCATTTCTTGGCGAAGCGCACGACGGCGCCTTGCGGCGGCACCACGAGTTGCATCGCGACACCGTGCGCGACCGCCACATGCACGCGCAGCAACACATCCGCGCGTGGTAGCCCAGCGAGTCGATCGCCGAGCCACCAAGCCCACGTGCGGCTTGACGGCGGCGGCCAACTCGCCGCCGCGGCTTCGAGCTGCGCGTCAGTCCAACACGCGCCGAGTTGCCGAAGGTATTCGAGAGTGATCGGCATTGAGAGTCAGACTGCTCCGAGCTGTTGCATGCCGCCGATGGTGCTCACCAAGTCGCCTTGCGACTGCGTCTGCACACGAAACAAGTCGAACCACGCAGAAAAGCCGTCAGACTCGTCGAAGGAATTCGTGCCGAAGCCGACCTGTTTGATTACGCTGTTGAAATCTACGCCGGTCAGCGTCTGTGAAAATAGCGGCAGCCAGTCGACACCGTTCGCGCCGGCGTCGAACGCGAGCGTGACGTTATACACGTCAGCGCTCGGTTGCCCTTGCGCGAGCCGCGCACGGAAGAGGGTCATCGCGGGCCAGCCTTCGACCGCGCCGGTCACGAGCTGCAAGCCGTCGAACGTGGGGAACACCGAGGCCTGCACGAGCCCGCTCGTCACGGGAGGCGAACCGAAGCCGCCACTTGGAGTCCGCGAGATGTTGCCGCCACACCACAGCACGAGCGACACCGCCGGGTCCTCGATCATGTCGGTCCCGAGAATCAACCCGTACAGGAGATTCGTCACCTGAGCGTCGAAGGCGCCTTCGATAAAACCCGGCAACGCCCGCAAGTAGATGCCATGCTGCAGCGTCTGACCGACGCGCGGGAGCTCGAGCGGTTGCACTCTGCCGACCCAGGTTTTTGCTGTGCCGTCGTGCGTCATCAGACAGGCTTGCACTTCGGGCTTGATGCCCGCGAACACCGCGAGCTCGCCGGGGTCGAAGTCTTGCCACTTGTCGGCGAGCTCGACGAAGCCCGGCACTGCAGCCGCTGGCCGCGTAGCGTCGAACTCGTCGCTGAGCGGGCTCGAGCCGTGCATGCTCGGAATCAGCGGCGAGAAAGGAATCTGATACGTCGACTGCACGTAGGGGCTCGTCATCGTCGTTGCTCCTTGCGTCAGCACGAACAGCACAGCGCACACTAGAATTGCTCTCATGAACGTTTCTCCGTCGTCGTGTGTTGGCACACCGCGCACTCGCATGGGTCCGGTGCTACGCAGCCGAGTGCATTGCGCGCGAAGCGCTCGCACGCGAGGCGCAGATCTTCGCCGCGCTTGAGCTCGCGCGTGTGGTCGGCGGCGATCGCGTCGTGCGCGTCGCCGCGCAGCTCACGAATGAAGACGCCGGCGCGCTGAAATAGCCGCGCCCAGTCGACGCGGCGCATCGCATCCAGCGTTTCGCGCGTCGCCGGTTTCATCGTCGGGCCCTCCCGAACAGCGAGACGAGCAAGCCGAGTGCAGCGACCGCCGCGACAGCATAGACGACTTTGCCGATGTCGCCGGCGGCGCTCGACACCGTTTCGCCGAACGTTGCCGGCAACGCATTGACGCTCACGCCTTCGGTCTTCGCCGCCACTACGAGCGAGCGGTATTCGTTGAGCCAACCCGCCGCGGTTAAGTCCGCCGCGATGTCTTGCATCGGGCCCGCGCTCGCGAGCCACGTGCGCCAGCGCTCGTATGTGTTGCCGATGCGCTCCGCTAGCTGCGCGCTGACGACAGGCGTCGTGCTGCGGCCCAACGTCGCGTTGCGAAGCTCGTTCCAGGCGTCGCTTAGTTCGGTCAGCGTCATGCGGCCGCGGCGCCTCCCGTACCGTTGGTGTGTGCGTGCTTGGGCTCGTCGCCGTCGTCGTCGGCACCCATCGCGTAGCGCGCGGCTTGAAGCCCAAGCCGCGCGACGTCCGGCCCAATTTCGATCAGTTTTTCGAGCGCTTTGGCTTTGAGGGCGAGCACCGTCTCGTCTTCAGCGCCGGCAATCGGCATGTTGTCGAGCCGCTTACCCATCGTCTCGATAATGCTCTGCTGCATCGTCAGCGCGCGTTCGTACGCGGCCATGACGAGCCCGAACGACGTCGACACGACGCTGATCGCGCCGTTCATCGTGCGCTGTTGCTGGGCGATGTGGCTTAGGAGCTGCGCCTGGGTGGCGTTGCCCGAGACCATGTCCGCGTTCTCCGCGAAGCGGTTGCCCGTCGGCTCGACTGGCGCTGCGCGCAGCACCATCGCACGGATCGACCGACCTACTTCGGTCTGCCACTGCAGCAGAAAGCGACACGCTTCGTTGACGTTCTCCGCGTGCTCGCGCGACGTCGCGAGCACATCGTCGCCCAAACTGACGCCTGTGGTTTGGGCCGCATCGACTTCCTCACGCGACCAACTCGACACGACAAGTCCCTGACCGAGTGCTTGCTCGTGCACGAGTGCGAGCACGCGCCCGCCGGGCACGACTTTGTAGATCCACGCATTCAGGCGCTCAGCATCCATCGTCACCGCCTTCCGGTGTTGAGCCCGAAGACGACGAGCGAGACGCCGACGACGACTGCCGCGGCGGCGAACGCTGCGTATCGGCTAAAGGGTCCGCGGGTTGCCCGAGTCCCATCTGTGCGAGCTCGATTTCGGCGCGCGCGAGCACGTTGTGCACGTACTGCTGCACTTGCTGCGGGAACGTTTCGAGCACGTCGTGCGAACTGACGTTGCGCGGGCCCCAGTTGTACGCGGCCAAACCCTTCGGCTCACCGAAGCGCGTGGTGAGCTGCGCCAAGTACTTGACGCCGGCGTCGATATTCTCGCCGGCGTTCATTGGATTGACGACACCGAGCGCGGCCGCGGTCGCTGGCATCAACTGCATAACGCCTTGGGCGCCCTTCGGACTGACCGCGCTCGAGTTGCCGCGCGACTCGATCCACGCCACTGCGCGCGCGAGCGGACGCGGCACACCGTGTCGGTCAGCAGCGTCGTCGACGAGGCGAGCAATCGCAGTTGGCAGCTGGCCCGTGCTCATCGTCGGTACTCCACGCCGATGGATTGCGCGAGCGCTGGCGCGACGATCGTCGCAATCCACTGCGCCGCTCCCGGTGGAATGGGAGTGAAGGTGCCGTACAAACTCGAGTCGACTGCGGCGCTGATAGCCGTGCCGCCCAGGTCCGTGAACCGGAACGTGCTGACGCCCAACGCGAACGGACGTCCGATCAGATTGAAGACGCGAAACTCGTTCGCTTCGGCAGGGAACGTGTGAAACTGCGACGTGCCTGCAGGGTTGCCGTACACGAATTCTTGCCGATTCGGCGGCTGCTGATCCTCAGAATAGACGGGCTCCAATGAAATTTGCACCTTGGTGTACGCCGGCGCCGGCAAGGTTGGCCCGGAGCCCGGTGCGTCAATGTCCCATCGCGCAAGCGCGCGAGGCTCGATTTTTAGCTCACGCACGCTGTGCCGCACGACGATCCCGCGTTGAGGCAACAGCGCCTGTTCATAGTTCACGGCTGTGCTCGCGAGCGATGGCGGCAACGCAATCGGTACGTTCCACGTCTGGACACCGTGGCCGTACGTGAACTTCCAACGCACGAGGGGCGGCTGCGGGAACGCGATCGTCCGCTCCCAATCCACGATGTGCATGCGCAGTTCGACTTCGAGCGCGCGCTTGTCGTCGGGCGCCCACTGGATGACTTTCGGTCCGTCTTTCTGCAGTTCGAGAATCAGACCCGACTGACCGCGCAACTCCACGATCCCAGCCTCTCCATAGGGCATGGTCTCGTAGCCGGCTCTGGGCTTTGGAGTTGGCGCCATTTTCAGTTAACCCAGTAGACGCGACCCTCACGGTGTGCAGCTAGTAGCTGCGACGCATTGACAGGCGCGCCGCTGTTGCTGCGGACGCGACCCGCTCGAGCTCGAGCGAGTAAGTCAGCTTCGGAGCCCGAGCGTGCGGCCGCCGGCGCACTGCGCGCAGCAGGCGCGCGCTTTTTTTCGGGTTGCGCCTCGATCACTTTTTCGGTGTTCACGCGCGTCTTGTTGGCATCGGCGAGCAGACTTTTGGCGCCGGCGGGCGTTTTCGTGAGCTTCCGCGCGTCGGCGATCGCTGACTTCGTCAACGCAGCGGCCACGCTTTTGGCGCCGTGCGCTGCAGCGACGGAGCCCTTCGCGAGCTTCGCCGCGACGCCTAACCCTGCAGACGCACCGAGCGCAGCGGGTGCGAGCGGACCCAGGAGCGGAGCGGCGACGGCGAGACCCTTGGCCGCGAGCGCGAACACTTTCGAGCTCGCGACTTTCTTTGCGAGCTTGCCCACGCTCTTGAACAGGTTGAAGCCGACGACGTCGGGCCCGAGCAACGCGAGCTCAGCGCCCACGATATCGCCTGTCACAGCCTGCGCTTCGTCGGGCGACGTGTTCGCGACGAAGCGCTTCGTCACACCGCCGGGCAATGTGATCGTGAGCACTGCGTCGACGGAGCCGTCGGGCTTGTCGATGTAGTCGATTCGTTTCCGCACACCGGTTGCGTCTGCCATGCCTCACCTCGCTGGGAACGGTTTGCCCAGCAATTGTTTGCCACGCTCGCGCGTCTTCGGTCCGTACACGCCGTCGGCAGTGAGCTTGCCCATGTCGTGCTGGGCTGCTTTGACGATGTCGCTCGGTTTCGCCTTCGTCCCGAGGTTTCCGCTGCTCTGGACATACTGCAGCAGCGCTGCTGCGGCTTCCTTCGGACTGTGCTCATTGACCGGAACTTCCGGCGGCGGCGGCGGCGCAGCGGCCGCGAGCTTCGCAGCGGGCTGCGGCTCGATGCGCAACACCTTCGGTGCGGCGGCAGGGCTCGAGCTCGAGCTCGAGCTCGAGCGCGGCGCCGGCGCCGGCACGCGTCCCTTGGGAGCACGTGCGGGAAACTCGCGCCCGAGCAACTCTTTGCCGCGCGCGCGAGTCTTGTCGCCGTAGCTGCCATCGGCGGTGATCTTCATATCGCGCTGAGCGACTCGCACGATGTCATTGGGCTCCGCCTTCGTCCCGAGCGCGGCGCCGTTGCCTGCTTTGATCAGCGGCACGACGTAGGCATACAGGTCCGTGGCAGCCTGACGCGCTGAGCGACCCGCCGGCGCCGGCGTGGACGTCGTGCCAGCTTTGATCGCACCCGGCGGCACACCGTCAGCGAGCTGGACGAGATGCGCTGGAATCGTTTCGTTGTCGGCTCTGAGCGCAGGCGCGCTCGACGACGCTAGTCTCGGTGGCGGCGGCGGCGCCGGCGTGCGCGGCTGCGTCGAGCTGTCTTGCGCGGTCGACTTGCTCGCGACAGCGAACACCGCCACGGCGGCACCGGAACAACCGAGCAGAATGGCAGCAGCGTTCATGGTACGGGCATTCCTAGGCGTGCGCTGGGGTCTTCAATCGATCCGTCACCGCGACGGACCACGATGTGCCAACCGACAGCACTCGGCTTCGGTATGGCCTGAGCGAGCTCGCCAGCGAGCCGCAACTCAGCGGCACGCCACGTGCCCAAGTCGTCGCAGTCACCGAAGCCGCGGCGGCGCACTTCGTGGGCGGTGACGAACTCCTCACACATGCGCTCGCGTCCGTCGCTCGTGCGGCACTGCGGCTCGCGCGCGTAGACGACGCCGGCGTCGTAGATGCTCGGCAACGGGTCGCGCTTGAGCGCAAGAACGTTCCAAGCAGTCGTAGCGTCGAGTGCGATTCCCAAGTCAGCGGCGGAGCTGAACGGCATGCAGATCCGCACTGTGGCGCCGTCGAAGGCATAGGTCGCGTTCGGTACCTTCCGCTTAAGCCATCTCCAGATTGCACGCCCATCCCGAACGTTCGCGGCGGTGCGTGGTGCTGTGATGGTGAGTCGATTCATGCGGTTGCGAAAAACTGCTTGCCCCGTTACGACGCCACGGGGCCACGGCCGTTTTAGCGCAGCCACTGGCTGCAAACGTAGTTTCAGCGCTTGCAGGCGCACTTCGTGCCGATGGTGCCCGTGATGGCGGCGGCAGTCGTGTTGCGAAGCGTGATGATGAAGTCCAGTCCGGGCCCGATCGGGGAGAAATTGTCCGGCACGGTGTCGGTCAGCGCCGACGTTCCGTACAGTTCGACGGGGACGCCGCTTGCGAGCGTCTGTTCCTCGTCGCCGACCTTGATTGACTCGAGCACAGCGCCGGCGGCACTGGGCACGACGAGCAAACGGTCGACGTGCGAGACGCGCGACACCTTCGCACGCATCGTCGTAATCGAGCCGATGGCCGCGGCGAGCGTAAAGAAGTTCGCGCCAGTGCCGTCCTCAGTGAACCCCAGCGGCGCGCGCCGCTCGACGTTGTCGCCTGACCGCGCGAACGGCGGCGAAGGCAAGCCGCCGCCGACTGGCCGCTTTGCTTGCTTCTGCGCGCCCGCACGTGCGGCGTTGCGAACTGCGCGACGAGCTCGTCGCGCACCGACTTCGGTCAGAGCACCGACTTCGACCAGTCCCGAAATTTCGTCCATCGCGGCGCCCACAACATCGTCGCCGACCACATCGTCGTAACCTTCGACGTCCATACCGCTCACCGATTCGTCGCCCTGAACGCGACTCATGATTTCGTCTACGTAATTCATCCCGTTGCCTCAACGCACGGCCACCAATGGCGTGCGCGAAAACTCGCTGCAGCCGTCAGCTGCAGCGCTTGCAGCCCTGTTTGCTCAGACTTCGCCGCCGGCGCCGGCGACGAACGACTTCGTCGCGATGCTGCGCTCGGTGTACACGGCCATGGTGCTATCGCTCACGCCCGCCGCGATGTTCTGCACGAGCGGGCTCGACACCAGCGCTTCGACGAGAGTCGCACCGATCCACACGCCCATTTTCCAGGGAAACCCCTTCACGTCGTCCTTGATGCCGAAGCGATGCAGCGCGCCGTAGCCCGCAGCTGAGAGCGTCACGACCGACTTGCGCACGATCGCGCCTTCGATGCGTCGCATCTTCATCCGGTGCCGCGCGTCCCGGGCATGGGCCCGGCTTGCCAGGTTGATCGCTTCGTCTTTGGTCATCAGTGCATGCATGGGCACGTTTCTCCGGGGAGTTGGGTCGGTTTCGTGGGCGCGGCCGCAGCTCGTCGCCGGGCCCGCGCTTGAAACATCGCTCGAACAGCGTCACCGAAGCCTTACGGAAATCGCAAGCAATTGCAGCGGGTTGCTTGCGATTCGGTGGGGGCGTGTGTGGGAACAAAAGTCTCTGATCCGTCAAGTTGTCGGAACCACACGAAGACGGGACAGCACGCGCGCACGTCGAAGTGTCCCGTCAGGACGGGCTCGAGCCCGTGGTACGGTCGGCACGCCGCGTGCTCTGCCGCCTTCGAAGCCTCCCGTGAGCGCGCGCGTCAGCGCGCGACGTGTTCAGGCCGGCGTGGGAGCTTGCAGCGAGCGGAGGGTGACGCGAGTGAAAACCTCTCGCATCGGCGCGCGGCTTTGCGCGCGCGTCCGCCTTTCTGCGCTCGAGCGACACCGGCGCAAGCAGTCGTCGTGCAGTGACGGGGCCCGCTGTTTCTGAGTTCAACTCCCTAGGTACTTGGGAGTGAGAGCACAGCGACTGTGCACTTAACGTTGTGTCGGCGGGCCCCGTCACTGCACGACGACTGCTTGCGCCGGTGTCGCTCGAGCGCAGAAAGGCGGACGCGCGCGCAAAGCCGCGCGCTTCCGTCACGCATTGTACTGCTGACACTGCAACTGTGCAGCTGACGGCGGCGACGGACAAAATCGCGCCGCCCCGGGACCCAGCATCGAGACGACTGACGGGGGACCCAGGGGAGCGCTCAAGCGCCAGTTGCTCCGGGGGGGGAGCGCGGGCGCCCTAGTCTGTGTGGGCAAGCTACGGCGGCGCCTGTGATTCAGGCTCGGGCTGCGCCATGGGCGCGGGCTTGCGGCGAGGCCTGCGTGCGATTTCCTCGGTGTGCGCGTCGCACCCCATCAGCGCGAGCGCTTGCAAGCGCTCGAGCTCGCCGTGTGACATTGCGAGCGTGGGCAAGGGGGTGCGGAGCCAGTATTGATTCGTCGTCGGGATGAATTCGCCGCCGTTTGCCGTCGGCTTCGCGGGCCAGATCTCCCACGGCGCACAGACTTCCGGCGGCGGTTGCACCGCGTACAGGGCTTGCGCCTCAGCAAGCGCGCGCACCCATCCGACTTGACCGTTTCGATAGGTGCCGTCCCGGCGGTGCCGCCCGTTGAGCGTGGTATGCGCTGGGCGCTCGCGCGTGAACGGGTCTTGCAACCACGCCGCGAGCGCACCGAGCGTGATGCCACGCACGCACAAACCCCAGCTGGCGCCGCGTTCGCGCTTCGTCACCTTCGCATGCGCGTGCAGCACGAGTGCAGTCGCGCAGATTGCTCGAGCTCGAGCATCGCGCCAGTCGTAGCGACACACACCGGTCTCCGGGTCCGGCACAAGTGCCGCCTCTCGAATCGCGCCCACGAGCGGCTTGTTCAGGCAACGAAACAACCACGTGCGCGCCGCACGGCCACTGCCGTCCGCTCGGATGTCGAGCGACATCAAAAACGCAGCGCGCGACATGCCCGGCGGAGTCTCGCGACCCGCAGCCGAGTAGCGTTCGCGCAAACGGTCGAGGTACCGCGCGTCGGCGCGCTCGAGCGCGTCGAAGCCTTTCGAGCGCAGTGCTGCGGCGCGCTGACTGCGATCGATGAAGCGACGCGCTTTGCGTGACGTCGCCGGCGGCCGCGGCGCTGCAGCACTGCCCGTCGGCGGCGCCGGTTTCGGGATGTCGAGCCCGAGTGTCGCCGCGAGCTTGGCGATCTGCGCGTCGACTTTCGCGCGCGACGTGTTTTCGTGCTGTGCCTCGCGCGCCTCGCGTCCGGCGGCTAGACGGCGCTCACGGAGCATCCAGTCCGGAATTGCCGTCGGGTCGTCGGAGCCGTCAGCGGGCGCCGCAGGAGGCGCGCTCTGTGTCAAGCGCGCTTTCACCTTCGCGGCGAGACGTGCGGCTTTTTGTGCTAGGGTCTCCGGCAAGCGTGCTCCGCTCGGGCAAGGAGCGAACGGCGCGTGAGACGCAGGTGTGCGGCCCACACGGGGTCCCCCCATGCGTCAGACTGCTCGGATTGTGTGCAAGCTTTCCGAGCAGTTCGCTTTTAAGCGTGCCGTCTCCACGGGATCAACAACGGCGCGAAAGTGGGCCCGGTGATCCCCATGCACACACATCGGTCAAGCCATGGGAATTGCGTCGCAATTCCGATCAGCTGAGCGTTCATTCAGTGCAATAATTCGACCGACACCGCACGAATTCTCACACGAAATTCGAATTGCCCGAGCCCCGCGGGCTCAAGTTTTCGTCGAATCGAGCGTCTAGCTTTGGGTAGTGCTCTGCTGTTAGTTAGCGGGTTGCCCGTGGCGGTTGCTGCCACCACGAGCCCGACCCAAGGCGGAGCCGATGCGAAAGGGACATCGACCGTGGAAACTGTACGTGAAGACGACACCGCCGCCCATTTGAGCGGCACCGAAGCGCTCGAGCTCGTGCGAACTGCACTCGACGTGCGCGTCGACGAATCGCTTGCCGAAGCTGCGCAGCGCGCGATTGACGCGTATCTCACACGTCCGCTAGGCGACGTCGACGTCGACGTCGCCGACCGTGCCGCCGTCGCGCATGCGCTGCGACTCGACAGCGAACCACACGAGCACCTGTTGCGTTGGGCGCACGTGTTCGAAGCGGCGAAGTCCGCACGCGGGTTGCTCGCGCGTCTCGGCATGCTGATCGCGGTGCTCTGCGCGTTCACGACGTTCGGCGCGTGCTCTGCAGACGTCGCCACGGAGCTACACGAGGAACACGTACTGTGCGAGGGGCAAGACGCGTCCGAGTGCGCCATCGCAATCCACACCGACAAGATCGGCCCACTCAGCGAACGGTGCACCGAGCTCGTTCGGGCAACCACGGTCACCCTGCAGGTGCACAGCACCATCGCCGCCGCGTGCCGCACTACGCGCGACGTCCTTGGATGCGTGACCAGCGTGACGCCCGACGGGGCTGAAGTGCAGGTGGTGAACGATAGTGATCGACAGAACACGACGGTGCACGAGCTGTTGCACGTGGCGCTGAGTTGTTCGCGCGGAAACCCCGATGCTTCGCACACTACTTTCGGTGCGGCGTGGATCGGCTTGCAGGCGACGGAGGGACAATGAGACGACGACGTAGCGGCGACATGTTCGGACCGACGAAGTGGCACGCGTGGCTTCGTGCACGCACGAAAGACACCGGACACTCCGACGCCGACGACTTCGGCACGCGCCCCGGTGACATCGTGTTGCCGGGGCTTGGCGCGCTCACGGGGCAGGATAAGCGCGTGCTCGAAGCGATCGCCGCGTGCTGGCAACTGTACGCGTGCAGCGACTACAACGGGGAGCGTGCCGCGCTCGACGCGATTCGCTCGCTGCTGCGCGGGATGCAGCAGCAGTGTTGGCCGTTCGCGCGCGAGTTGATTGCGTGGGCACTGGACTGGCACGATCGCGACCGACTCTGGAAGCTCGTGCAGCCGCACGACCTCACAGACGAGCTCGACGCGCTCGACGCGGTGACCGCTGCAGCGCGCAAGACCTGAAAGGCCCCCAGTGACCGAACTCATTCCGCCGAACGAAGCGATCGAATTTCTCGAGCGCTACAGCGCTGACTTGTCGCTCGAGTGCCCGGTCGCGCACTGCCGCGCTCGCAAGGGCGTGCCGTGTCACGACGTGCCCGCCGGGAAGGTGCATCTGAGTCGAAGGATCTTGCGTCTCATGCGTGACGACAAGCGTAGCGTGGGGCCCCGATGACGGACGCGCATCGTCGGTGCCTGCAGGAGTTCACCGCTCTGCTCGTCGCTTGCGCGCAAGCTGCGTTCGACACTCGCCTACTCACGCGCGAGCAAGTCTGTTGCGCTTTGATGACGGTCTCCGTCACCCATTTTCTGAAGACCGACGGCGGCGATCGCGCTCAGTGGGATGAGCTCTGCCGCGAAGTGTGGGAGCGCCGCAATGGCTGACGAGACCCGCACTCTCGCGGAAAGCTTCGTGGGCGACGCGCCGTGCCCGGACTGCCACGGCTGCGGCGACGTCGCGGGGATCTGTTGCGCGTATTGCGATGGTGTCGGGCGTGTGCGGCGCAGTGAAGTGGACGCCGATGACTGGCACTACTGCCAACACGGCTGCGGCCGCGTCCACTTCGATCACAACGAAACGCAGCACTGCGCGTGCGGCCACTATTGCTTTGGAATTCCGCGCGCGCGGAAACCGATCGAAGCGCGGAAACTGATCGAACAAAGCGCGCTCGCTGCCGCTGCACTGGAGGCCGCACGGCCGCCGCCGCGCCGTTGCCGCTGTGGCGGCGCGCGTGAACGCACCACAGGCACGCGATGGAATCTCATCTGCACTGTCTGCGGCGCTTACGGCCGTGAACGAAAGAAAACCCGAGAATGACGACACAGCTCGAGCTTGCCTTCGGCTGCGACGTGTGCGGCGCCGCATGCAGCGTGTGCAATCGTGCACTGCGCTCGAGCGTCGAGCATCGTCGCCGGCGCTGCGACCGCTGCGAGAATCGACACTATCTAGACGGCGGCGAGCTCGAGCCCGAAGATCCCGATGACACGCAGCGGTTTTTGCGCGCGTGGTTGGAGCAGCACCAAGTGAACCTGTTCAGCGAAAGGCTCGACGATGACAACAAAAACACGAGCGAAGCGCGCGAAGCCGAAGCCAGCACGCGTTGACCCGCAGCTCGCAGCTGCACTGCGCCTCGCAGCGCGCACGCAACGGGCTTGGCACGAAACACTCGAAGGCTTTCAAGCGGCGGTTAGCGCAAAACTGCAGACTCGCGACGAGCGTGCGAGTCGCACCGTGCTGGGCTTGGGCACGGTGCAGCTCGCGCCGAAACAAGTCGGCGAGCTCAGCGCACGAACGCTGTATGTTCGCGGCTTCGTGCCTGACCGGCTGTATTTGGCGCCGTCGGCGTGGGTGACCGTCGTGTCGATGCGCATCGGACAGGACATGCCGTTTGGCATCGAAACGCCGGCGAGTTTGTCGAGCTTTCTCAGCTGCGAGTTTCCCGAGTTTGAGCCGTCGAATCCGTGGGGCAACGTCATCACGCGCGACCGCCCCGTCGTCATGCTCGTACGCAACGATGGTGCGGAGCCAGTGACCGTGTGTGCTGGTTTCCGTGGCGTCATCGAACCGCCCGAAAACACGATCGCTCGGCTCGAGTCTGAGTTGAACGAGCTGCGCAAGGCGCTGAGCGCGACAGACGTCAAGCTCGCGTTGCTCAATCCGCGCGGTTGAACGTGGGACTAAACGCTGTCTTGCTTGTGTCCGGGATCGTCGGTGCGAACTCGAGCAAGCGATTGCTGCTCGTGTTGCTGCCGCGCTGCGTGCATAGCCCCATCCTGACGACGACGCCGGCGTCGCACGACGCAGGCGCGCCGTTCAGTGGCTTGCTGGTAGAGTCGATGATTTTCGACGACGAAGAACAGCTGTTAGCCCCGGGGTGCCCTGTTGAAATCTTCGCGCTCGATCCTAACTGGCCCAATTGGAGCGAAGTCGAGCTGCAGCTGTTCGCGACGAGCTGGATTTTCCCGCCGCTGCACCGCGGCGGCAGTGTGAGCGTGCTGCTGCGCAACACGACTAACGCCGACGTCGTGTGTACTGTCGCCCTGCACGAGCTCGTCGCGGCGCCTGCAGGGGTCCACTGACTGCGGCGCCGGCGACGTCGCGCACCGTTGCGCTACTCGATGCGACGCGCGCGCTGCGAGCTCAATCACCACGAGCTCGCAGCGCTGCTGCTGCTGATCGGTGCGGCATGGGACCAGCGGAAGCGGCTCTGGCTCGAGCTGTCCCCGACCGTGTGGGGCGACGTCGCGCGCGCAAAGCGGCAGCTCGAGCGCGCGCTCGAGCGCGCGGCGAAGCCGCGGCCCAGTCGCTAGGGGTTGCACAGCGTTGCGCTGCGTAACACTGGGTTGCATCTAGCGGTGCTGCTGACGTCTGAAGCCAGCGCAGTTGCACCCCTGCACGTCGCACGCCCACGAGAGTGCGTTGAAGGGTGAGCGGCGCTCCGTCATGTGCTCGAGCTCGAAGTGGTCGCAGATCGCGCACGTCAGGTCGCGCGTTCGAAGCTCGGGCATCGTCGCCAGCGGCGGCGGCGGTCGCAAGGAGCGCTTCACGTCGCGCCGCAAAATGGCGACTTGCGCTGTCTGCAGAGCTTGCAGCAGCACGACGGCACCGATCACCATCGTCAGTGTCGCGTCCAACTCTCCCCCGCTGTCCACGCCAATGAACGAAACGCCGGCGTCGCCGGCGGCGTCTCGGGCGTCGCCGGCGGCGCCGTGCGAATCGTTGTCACGTTACGGAAGTAGCTTTCATTCCGGACCACCGTTTCACGCCGCCGCGCGCGCGAGTAGCTCCCCTAGCAGCGAATCCGCAGCAATCGCAACTGACGCGCCGTTCGCATTCAGTGCTGCATTGGGTGCGATCGGCACGTTAGTCGTGCGCAAGTCGGAGCCGGCGGTACCGCCCGTGAGCGCCGGCGTCACGTTGCGATAGAGCACGCGGCCGCCGCCACGCACATCGACGCCGTACCCATTGACGTCGGTCGTGCCGCCGCTCGGGTTGGCCGCTGAGAACGCGCTTCCGACTTCCAAGTAACCGCCGTTCTGCACGACGAAACACGAGCCGGATGTCAGCACGAAGCGCCACGTGCCGAACTGCACAAGCATGACCGCGCCAGCATTCGAAATGCGAACCCGGCCCTGGATCAAATAGTCGCCGAAGTCGGAGGCGGTCACGCGACCGTTGAACACGTTAACTTGCGCGGCGCTTCCGCCGACCCAGTTGAAGAACGCGAAACCGTTGTCGAGAAAGCTGATCGTGGTCGTCGAACTGACAACACCGTTGAGTTGCCCTCCACTCATCGAAAGCGATTGCGTCGTGTTCACCAAGCCGGCGCCGTAGACGAGGTTTCGCCCCGCTGGCGTAACAGGAAGGCCGATCACTTCGGCCCTCAGCTGGCCGCCTTGCACGATGCTTTGCGCGGACACGATTAGGCCCGTGTCCAAGCGGCAAAAGCCGAACGCGAGAGCCGCAGCCGCAAGGCTTGGCCTACTCCCGACTACGGCGGCGACGAAGTGCACGCCGTAGAACACGTGTCGCACTGACTGCAGATCCACTGCGTCACGCGTTATCCCGGTGAGGTTTTCGATCGGCGGCGCGTCGCTGAAGCCGCCGCTGATTCGAATGACGGTGCCAGGACGCACGATCTGGAATGCGTCGCCGTTGCCGATGGGTGTCGCTTGCTCGCCGCGGGTTTGCCTGTTCGCGATCGTGACGCTGTTGGCTGCGTTCTCGTTGACTTGAAAAACCGCCGTTGCGTAGAAGCCGGTTGTGAAGCGGAGAAACTCGTTTTTGCCGACGTTCACCGCGAGTGCACTTGTCGGCAACACGTTCCCGACTAGGTCCCCCGTGGCTGTGCCGGTTGCGAGCACAACATTCACGGTCGGATCGCCGAGTACGACGAAAAACCCGTCGTCCTCGCA
>Ga0137375_10005007_pt1 | contig 15767 bp, 15 predicted proteins | sample SagtaG_24_FD_104936 | JGI IMG/M metagenome (GOLD analysis project Ga0137375, IMG submission 104936) | Vadose zone soil microbial communities from Sagehorn Ranch, Mendocino, California, USA - Sage1_R_113_16 metaG | ecosystem: Environmental > Terrestrial > Soil > Vadose zone | place: USA...
CTCGACGAGCTGTGGCCGGTCCCCCGCGAGCGCGCGAGCCTGCGCTTCCCGCGCGTCCCCCAGCCATTCGGCTGGCGCTCGCTGTTCTGGAAGAACTTCTTCATCGCCGTCGACGACGGCCTGAAGATCTGGGAGCGCTTCTCGCCGCGTCCGCTGCACAAGCGCGCGGTGGAGGCGGCGCGACTCTGGCTCGAGGATCGCCTCGCCGTGCCGGGAGGGCTCGGGGGCATCTACCCGGCGATGGCCAACGCGATCCTCGCCATGCGACTGCTCGGCTATCCCGACGACCATCCGCTGGTGCTGGGTCAGCTCAAGGAGATCGAGGCGCTCGCCGTCGAGAGCGACGACGAGATGCACTATCAACCCTGCCCGTCGCCCGTCTGGGACACGGCGCTGGCCGTCAACGCGCTGATCGAGTGTGGGCTGCCGCCCGAGGACCCGGTGCTGCACCGCGCGGCGGAGTGGCTCGTCGAGCGGCAGGTGCTCGTGCCGGGAGACTGGCAGATCAAGCGGCCGTACGTCCAGCCCGGCGGCTGGGCCTTCCAGTACCGGAACGATTTCTACCCGGATCTCGACGACAGCGCGATGGTCCTCATGGCGCTGGAGAAGGTGGCGGGGATCGAACCCGACCGGCTGCGCTTCGCCAAGGAGCGCGGGCTCGGGTGGTTCCTCGGCATGCAGGGTCAGGATGGGGGCTGGGGATCGTTCGACGCCGACAACGACCGCCTCTACCTCAACAACATTCCCTTCGCCGACCACGGCGCGTTGCTCGATCCGTCCACGGAAGACCTCACGGGGCGCGGACTCGAGTTGCTGGGCACGCTGGGCTACGGCCTCGAGTTCGAGCCGGCCCGGCGCGCGCTGCAGTTCATCCGGCGAACCCAGCGTCACGACGGCCCGTGGTTCGGACGGTGGGGGGTGAACTACATCTACGGTACCTGGTCGGTGCTGCGCGGTCTGCGCCTCATCGGCGAGGACATGGGTCAGGAGTACGTGCAGCGTGCGGTCCGCTGGCTCGAGCAGCATCAGAACGGCGACGGCGGCTGGGGCGAGACGTGCGACAGCTACGACCGTCCCGAGCTGGCCGGCACGGGCGTGTCGACGCCCTCGCAGACCGCGTGGGCCCTGCTGGCGTTGCTGGCCGCCGGGGTGACACGGTCGGCGGCCGTCGAGCGCGGGATCGCCTATCTCCTGCGGACGCAGCAACCGGACGGCGCGTGGGAGGACGCGTTCTGGAACGGCACGGGGTTCCCGCGCGTGTTCATGCTCAAGTACCACCTCTACGCCAAGTACTTCCCCCTGTGGGCGCTGGGGGTCTATCGCCACACCGTGCATGGCTGAGGCACCGCTCGCCGCTCCGCTGGTCCCCTTCGCCGCGCTCGGCCAGTGGGCGATCGGCATCGTGCTCGCCCTCGGGCGGTTCGGAACGTTCCTGCTCCTCGCCGTGGCGACGATCGTCTCGCCGCCCTTCAAGGTGCGGGCGTTCGTCGACCGCATCGACTACATCGGCTTTCGCTCGCTCCTGATCATCCTGCTGACGGGCGGCTTCACGGGCATGGTCCTGGGGCTGCAGGTGTACTTCACCCTGTCGCGCTTCGGCTCCGAGGCGTTCCTCGGCCCCGCCGTCGCGCTCTCGCTGATCCGGGAGCTGGGGCCGGTGCTCTCGGCGCTGATGGTCACCGGGCGGGCGGGCTCCGCCCTCACCGCCGAGCTCGGGATCATGCGCATCACCGAGCAGATCGACGCGCTGACGGTGATGGCTCTCAATCCGTTCCGCTACCTGGTGGCCCCGTCCATCCTGGCCGGGCTCATCACCTTCCCGCTCATGACCGCGCTGTTCGATACCGTGGGGATCTTCGGCGGCTACCTGGTCGGCGTCGAGCTGCTCGGGCTCTCGCCGGGCACCTATTTCGGCGAGATGCAGACGTTCGTCGACATGCGGGACGTCATGACGGGATTCTGGAAATCCGTGTCGTTCGGCATCATCGTCACCTGGGTGTGCACCTACAAGGGCTTCCACGTCGGCCACGGTGCGGAGGGCGTCGCGCGGGCCACGACGCAGGCCGTCGTGCTCTCCTCCGTGTTGATCCTCGTGTGGGACTACTTCCTGGGCACGGTGCTGCCGTGATCCTCCCCCGCGGCGAGCCACGCCGCGCGGCGAGACGAGCCCTTCAGTGATCAAGATCGAGGGCGTGACCAAGTCGTTCGGCCGGCAGGTCGTGCTCCGCGGCGTCGACCTCGAGGTGCCCGACGGCTCGATCACCGTCATCATCGGGCGCAGCGGAGGCGGCAAGACCGTCTTCCTGCGGCACATGATCGGGCTCCTCCGTCCCGATAGCGGACGCATCCTCCTCGACGACGTCGATCTCACGCAGCTCCGCGGCCGGGCCCTGGATGCGGTGCGTGACCGCTACGGCGTCGTCTTCCAGGGCGGCGCCCTCTTCGACTCGCTGACCTGCGCCGAGAACGTCGCCTTCCCCCTGCGGGAGAAGACCCGGCTGACGCGCGAGCAGATCGCCGAGCGCGTGGCGCTCGGGCTCGAGCGCGTCGGGCTCGGGGACGTGAAGGACAAGTACCCGGCCGAGGTGTCGGGTGGGATGCGCAAGCGGGTGGCGATCGCTCGCGCGCTGGCGACGGAGCCCGCGATCGTGTTCTTCGACGAGCCCACGACCGGGCTCGATCCCATCCTCGTCAACACCATCCACCACCTGATCCTCGAGCTGCACCGACGGCTGCGCTTCACGGCCGTCATGGTCAGCCACGAGATCCCGGAGATCTTCCAGATCGCGGATTCGGTGGCCATGCTCCACGAGGGGCGGATCGTGGAGGTCGGCCCGGCCGCCGCGATCCAGGCCTCCCCGAACCCGATCGTCCAGCGATTCATCCGGGGCGAGCCCGAAAGTGGCAGCGCGAGGTGAGGCATTGGGCTTGGGGGCCATGTCGGGGCCCCATCATCGCGACCGCGGCATTTTCGAGGAGCGCCACGGCGGCGCCGGGGCGTTCCGAGTGTTGGGGGCTTGGGGGCCATGTCGGGGCCCCCATGTACATAGGAGAGCGAGATGGAGCGGACCAAGGTCAACGTCGCGGTGGGCCTCTTCCTGGTGCTCGGGATCTTGGCATTGGCGTACCTTTCGATTAGACTCGGCAAGGTTTCGTTCTTGGGGGGGGCGGGATATCTCGTCTCCGCCGACTTCCCGTCGGTCGGCGGGTTGAAGGCGGGATCGAGCGTCGAGATCGCAGGAGTCCAGGTCGGCCGAGTCGAGTCCATCGGACTCGCCGATTATCAAGCGCGCGTGATGCTCCGGCTGGACCGCAACGTGAAGTTGCAGGACGACTCGATTGCCTCGATCAAGACCAAGGGGCTGATCGGCGAGAAGTACATCCGCATCAGCCCCGGCGGTTCGGAGAAGCTCATTCCCCCCAACGGACGGATCCGCGAGGTCGAGGCTCCGGTGGATCTCGAGGAGCTGATCTCGAAATACATCTTCGGCAAGGTATAACGAGTCCTGCCGACGAGCGGGTGAGATGGTCGTGAAATGATCGGAACTGGAGGTCGTGCATGATCGGGCTTCGGCGCTGCGCCCTCGCGCTCCTGATGGTCGTCGTCTTCGCCCACCACGCGTGGGCCGGCTCTCCGAGCGACCAGCTCCGCGCGCAGATCGAGCGCGTCGTCAGGACCGTGGAGGACGCCGACCTCAAGAAGGACGGCAAGGCCAAGGAGCGCCGCACGGCCGTTCGCAGGATCGCGGACGACATCTTCGACTTCAACGAGACGGCCAAGCGATCGCTGGCCCGGCACTGGCTCCAGCGCACGCCCGCCGAGCGCAAGGAATTCGTCGACCTCTTCGCCAACCTGCTCGAGCGGTCGTACATCTCGAAGATCGAGCTGTACAACGGCGAGCGCATCGCCTACCTCGGCGAGACGGTCGAGGGCGACCAGGCGACGGTGCGGACGAAGCTCCTCACCAAGCAGGGCACGGAGATTCCGATCGAATACAAGATGCTGCGGACCCCGAACGATCGCTGGCTCGTGTACGACGTGGTGATCGAGGGCGTGAGCCTGGTCGCGAACTATCGGACGCAGTTCAACAAGATCATCCAGACCTCGTCGTACCAGGAGCTGGTCAAGAAGATGAAGACCAAGCAGGCCGAGTTCCTGGACGAGCAGCGACGGACGTCGGACCGATCCTAGTGGGCGGCGTCGGCCTCCTTCCGCTGCTCGAGGCCCAGGGGTTCGACTTCTTCACCGGTGTGCCCTGCTCGCTCATCGAGGAGCTCATTGGCGCCCTCGAATCCCATCCCCGGCTGCCCTACGTGGCCGCGGTCCGCGAGGACGTGGCCGTGGGCGTGGCGGCAGGGGCGTGGTTCGGGGGACGGCGGCCGGTCGTCCTCATGCAGAACTCCGGGCTCGGCACGAGCCTCAATGCGCTGGCCTCGCTGTCGCTCATGTACGGCCTCCCCGCCCTGCTGCTGGTCACGTGGCGCGGTTATCGGGGCAAGGACGCGCCCGAGCACATCCTCATGGGCGAGATCACCCCGAAGCTGCTCGAGCTGCTGGGTATTCCCTACCGCGTGCTCTCGGTCACCTCGGCCGACGACGACGTCGCCTGGGCCGCCTCCGAGATGGAGGCTCGCAGCTCGCCCGTCGCGCTGCTTCTGCACTCGGAGGGGGGCTTCGCCCCCCTTCCGACGGCCGAGAGCGGGCCGACGGCCCGCTCTTCGGCCTGCCTCCCCCCGGAACAGGATTGCGCGGGCAAAGCCCGCGCTCGAACGGAGACCTTGTCCGCGTTGCCGGACGTACTGACGGCGAGGATTTCACGCCTCAGAGCGCTGGAGGTCGTGATCAAGAAGCTCGGGGGGGAGGCGGCGATCCATGCCAATGGGTACATGTGTCGGGAGTCGTTCTCCATTGCGGATCGTCCCGAGAACTTCTACATGATCGGCTCGATGGGGCTGGCCTCGGCCATCGGGCTCGGCTTGACGACCGCGCGCCCGTCGCCGAAGACGCTGGTCCTCGATGGCGACGGCAACCTCCTCATGAACCTCGGCATCCTGCCGATGGTCGGCGCCATGGCGCCCAGGGGCCTGATCCACTGCGTGTTCGACAACGAGGCTTACGGCTCCACGGGCAACCAGGCGTCGATCTCGCGCGAGTCGCGCCTCGATCACCTCGCCGCCGCCGCCGGCTACCGTCGTGTGGTCGCGGCGACGGAGCCCGACGCGATCGGCGCGGCGCTCGAGGAGATGCTGACGAGCCCCGGTCCCCACTTCTTGCTGGCGAAGGTCACGACCGAGGAGGCCGACGTGCCGCGCATCCCGCACGCGCCGCATGCGATCCGGGACCGGTTCCGGCGGCAGGGGGTCTCGGCGTGAAGGCCATCATCCTGGCCGCGGGCGTCGCGCGGCGGCTGGCTCCGCTCACCGACCGGACGCACAAGTGCCTGCTCCCCGTCGGCGATCGCCCGCTGCTGACGCGGATGCTGGCGGCGCTCGAATCCGTCGGTGTGAGGGAGACCGTCCTCGTCGTGGGGCACTGCGCCGATCAAGTGCGCGCCGTGGCCGGCGACAAGCTGGGGCCGATGCGCGTGCGCTACGTGGACAACCCCCACTACACGCGCGGCTCGGTCCTCTCGCTGTACGCCGCGCGCGCGCACCTCGCGGAGCCCGCGCTCGTCATGGACGCCGACGTCCTGTTCCCGCGCGAGTTCTTGCGCCGCCTCGTGCGCGCCCGCGCCCCCAGCGCGTTCCTCATCGACCGGGGCTTCCAGGACACCGGCGAGGAGGTGAAGTTCTACACGCGGGGCGATCGGGTGATCGCGCTCGGCAAGAAGACCGTGCCGGAGTCCTGGGAGCAGGTCGGAGAAGGCGTCGGGTTCTTCAAGTGCGGCGCCGAGGCGGGGCCGGAGTTCGTGCATCTGCTGGAACAGGTCATCCGTGACGGCGACGGTCTCAGCGAGTACGAGGATGCCCTGCACTTGCTCGTCGCGCGCCGTCACGTCGGATGGGTGGACGTCACGGGCCTGCCGTGGACGGAGATCGACTTCGCCGAGGACCTGCGCCGCGCCCGTGACGAGGTGCTCCCGCACGTGGTCCGGTTGGACGGCGGGTGATCACCGAGGCCACGCTCTATCTCGCGACGGCGGCGGACGCTGACGGGGCGCTCCTCCGCGTCGCCGGTCAGCCCGTGGCCTTCCGCGCTCTCGATGCCGTGGTGCGGGCGGGATGCCTCCGGGTGACCGTACCCGCGCGCTTTCGCGGCACCGCCGTGGAGCGGGCCATCGCCGCGAGCCCGTCGGCGCGCGCCGCCACGATATGGCTCGAGGGCCAGGCCGGCCCGCCCGGCGGACCGTCCCTGCTCGTCCCCGCCGCCGCGCTCGTCTCCGCCGCCGATCTTCACCGCATCGTGCGCGGCGGGTCGGCGATGGTGCTGGCCCCCCCCGACGCGCGCGCGCCCATCGTCGCCGCCGACGCCGCCCTGACCGGCGCGCTCTGGTCCGAGATCCGCTCCGAGCGACCGCTGGTTCCCACGCTCCAGCCGTTGCTCGACGATCGCGCGTCGCAGCGTAGCTCCGCCGACTGGTACGTGCACGTGACCAGCGCCCGGGCGGCGCGCGAAGCCGAGACGCTCCTCTACGGGACGCTGGGAACGCCGATCGACACGCCGCTCGATACCGTGTTCCACCGGCGACTGTCACGCCCGCTCACCCGGCTCGCCATCGCCGTGGGGTTGACGGCGAATCAGGTGAGCATCCTGAGCCTGCTCGTGGGGCTGCTCGCCGTCTGGGGCTTCTGGCACGCGACACCGGCCAGCGCCGTCGTCGGCCTCCTCCTCTATGCGATGTCCGTCGTCCTGGACCATTCCGACGGGGAAATCGCCCGTCTGACGCTCAGCGAGTCGCGTCTCGGCGAGTGGCTCGACATGGCGAGCGACACGGTCATTCACGCGCTGTTCGTTCTGGCCATGGGCGCGAGCGCGCAGCAGACGGCCGGGCACGGCGCCGGCGGCCTCGGCGTGCTGGCGGCGATCGGCGTGGTGGTGAGTGCGATGCTGTCCAAGACCTCTCCCCGGAGCGCCGGCAGAGGGCTCGGCGGCTTCCTGGACGCGCTGGGCAGTCGCGACGGCTTCTACGGCATGCTGATCGGCTTCATCTTCGCCCTGGCCTGCGCGCCGTCGGTCCTCCCCTTCCTGATGGGCATCGTGGCCGTCGGCGCCCACGCCTACTGGGTCACCCGCCTCGTCTATCGGTTGTTTTCGCGCGAGCCGATCCGCACGTGAACAACGGCGGGGGACGAGCCCCCGCCCTACGGGTCAGGACACGGACGTTCGCACACCATCGCCGCCCGGCGACTCGCGCGAGACGGGTCAGAGGCGGGGCGTTCGACGCAGGAAAACCGAGCTGAAGCCGAAGTAGGCGATGGAGTCTTTCATGTTGGAGACGAAGCGTTTGAAGCGCGTCATGCGCGGGTTCGTCACGTACTCGAGCGTGAGGCTCACCCGCTCCTCGCCTTCTCCGAGCGGCGTGATCGCGTGCCACAGCTTGTCGCCGTTGAACAGGACCAGGGTACCCGGCTCCGTGGCGAGGCTCACCTCCTCGGTCCCGCGGCCGGGGTCGTCCTTGTAGAGCCGGCAGACGAGACGGCTCGATGAGCGCTCGATGAGTCCGACCAGGATCGTGTAGCGAGGCCCCTGGTAATACGACGTGTCGTAGTGAAACCCGATGTGGTCCCCGGGCTCCGTGTAGAAGTAGAGCGCGCACGCGTGGGGATCACCGTCGGGGCAGGGCTGCACCGGCTGGCCCGTCACGCGCGCGACGACGTCGAGGAACGCCGGATGACGGTAGAGGGCCACGATGGCCGGAGCCTGCGCCGCCAGCGTGTAGGAGCTCACGCTGCCGCCCTTCTTGTGGCGGGGAATGTAGTTGCGATGGAGGGCCGGACGTACCCGCTCGACCTCGGCCACGAGCGACGAGACGACGGCGGGAGGCAGACAGCGCTCGAGGACGAGGAACTCGTTCTGTCGCCAGTAGGTGGCGCGCGCCGACTCGACGTCGAGATGGCCGAACACACGCGCGAGCTCTTCCCGCAGGGGACCGACGGCCGTCTCGATCAGCTCCACCTCTTCCTCCGCGACGTCGCCCGAGCATGATACACGAGTGTGCTACACTGGGCCGAACGACCGGTCCCGCTGCCGCGTGATCGATGTCGAACAGGAGGCGCCTGTGGCATCCCTACGAGTAGCGATCATCGGTGTCGGGAACTGCGCATCCTCCCTCGTCCAGGGCATCCAGTACTATCGCGATGTCCCGGACGACGGGTTCATCCCGGGGCTCATGCACCCGCGGCTCGACGGCTATCACGTGCGCGACATCGAGTTCTCGGCCGCGTTCGACATCGACGCGCGCAAGGTCGGGCGCGATCTCTCCGAGGCCATCTTCGAGGCCCCGAACAACACCGTGCGTTTCGCGGAGGTGCCCCCCCTCGGCGTCACCGTCCACCGCGGCATGACCCACGACGGACTGGGGACCTACCTGAGCCAGGTGATCACCAAGGCCCCCGGGTCCACCGCCGACATCGCGGGCATCCTGCGCGACACCGGGACCCACGTCGTCGTCAACTACTTGCCGGTGGGCAGCGAGATGGCGACCAAGTGGTACGTCGAACAGGTGCTCGACGCTGGCTGCGCCTTCGTCAATTGCATCCCCGTCTTCATCACCCGCGAGGCGTACTGGCGCCGGCGCTTCGAGGAGCGCGGGCTGCCCGTGGTGGGCGACGACGTGAAGTCACAGGTGGGAGCGACCATCGTGCATCGGGTCCTCGCCCGCCTGTTCATGGACCGCGGCGTGCATCTCGATCGGACGAGCCAGCTGAACTTCGGCGGCAACACCGACTTCTACAACATGCTCGAGCGCGATCGCCTGGTGTCGAAGAAGATCTCCAAGACGGACGCCGTCCGCTCACAGCTCCGCCACGAGCTGCCGGAGGACGCCGTCCACATCGGCCCCAGCGATTACGTGCCGTGGCTGGCCGACCGCAAGTGGGCCCACATCCGGCTGGAGGGGCGTGGCTTCGGGGATCAGCCGATCAACGTCGAGCTCAAGCTCGAGGTCTGGGACTCACCGAACTCCGCCGGCGTCGTCATCGACGCCATTCGATGCTGCAAGATCGCTCTCGACCGGGGGTTGAAAGGTGCGCTCCTGGCACCCTCCGCGTATCTCATGAAGTCACCCCCCGAGCAGTGGGCCGACGACGCTGCCCGCCAGCGGCTCGAGCGGTTCATCGGCGGCGAAGAGTAGTTGACCCTCGTCTCCTGGACCGGAGACCTGCTCCGTCGGTTGGTGCGGGTTTCCTGCGCGTGGCCCGCGCTCACCCTGGTCCTTGGCGTCGCGCTCGCTGCGGCGTCGATCTGGTACGCCCTCAACGCCCTGACGTTCGCGACCTCCACGGCCTCCCTGCTGCCCCAGGGACAGGCCTACATGCAGCGCTTCACCGAGTACGAGCGTCTGTTCGGCGAGATCGACGATCTCATCATCGTCGTGGAGGCGCCCTCGCTGCCGGAGGCGAAGGTCTATGCCAGCCGCCTCGTGCGCGAGCTCCGCCAGCGACAGGTGCCCCTCGAGCACATCACCTACCGGATCGATCCCAAGCAGTTCGAGGGACAGGCGCTCCTGTACCTGTCCAAGCAGAAGCTCATGGAGATCCGCGATCGGATCTTCGATTACCAGGATTTCATGGAGAGCTTCGCGGCGCGGCCCACCCTCGATCAGCTCGTCGAGGGCCTGGCCACCCAGATCGCCGGCGCCTTCGTGACCGGCTTCCTCGATCTCGGCCTCGACAACAACAAGGGCGCCAGCGATCTGCGGTTCATCGAGGACCTCGTGGCGCAGGTCTCGGCGCGGATCGAGCGTCCCATCCCCTACACCTCGCCCTGGGGGCCGCTCTTCTCCGTCGACGCCGACGACAGTAACGCCGGCTACTTCCTGTCCGACGACGAGAAGCTCCTGTTCATCCTGGCCGTGCCCCGCAGCAAGGTCGGCAGCTTCACCAACGACCGCGAGGCGATCGAGGGCACCCGGGAGGTGATCCGCGCCCTGCGCAAGGAGTTCCGCGACGTCCAGGTCGGCGTGACGGGCAAGGCCGCCCTCGCCAACGACGAGATGGTCGCGGCCTTCCGGGACAGCGAGCACGCGACGATCCTCGCCTTCGCGCTGATCCTCGGCCTTCTCCTCGTCGCCTTCCTGCGGGTGGGCAAGCCGATCGTCATGCTCGTCGTCCTCGCGCTCGGCCTGTGCTGGTCGATCGGCTTCGCCACGCTCGCCATCGGGCACCTCTCGCTGTTCTCGGTGATGTTCATCTCGATCGTCATCGGGATCGGCATCGATTACGGCATCTACTTCCTCTTCCGCTACGAGGAGGAGCTGTTCCTCGGCCGGACGCTGCGCCAGGCCCTCGAGGTCACGGCGGGCCGCAGCGGCCCCGGGGTCCTCCTGGCGGCGGTGATGGCCGCGGGCACCTTCTACGTCCTGGCCCTCACGGACTTCCGGGGCGTCCAGGAGCTGGGGATCATCGCCGGAACCGCCGTGCTGTTCTCCTGGCTCGCCATGACGACGCTGTTCCCCGCGGCCCTCGTGCTCATCGACCGCCGCCGCGCCAAGCGGCCGACCACCCACGTGCCGCGGGCCATCGCGCTCGAGCGGATCCGGATGCCGCTCGTCGAGCGCATGGCCGCGTCGCCTCGGATCGTGCTGGGCTTCGCCCTCGTCCTCACGGTCCTCTCCGCCTGGGGGCTCCGCTCGGTCGGGTTCGACTACAACCTCCTCAACCTGCAAGCCAAGGGCACCGAGTCCGTGGTGTGGGAGAAACGCATCCTGGCGACCTCCGGGCGATCGGGCTTCGCCGCCCTGGCCACGGCGAAATCGCTCGACGAGCTCCGGCACAAGACGGCGGCCTTCAGCCGGCTCTCGACCGTCTCCGAGGTCGACTCGTTGCTGATGATGATCCCCGACGACCAGCAGGAGAAGCAGCAGATCATCGGCGGCTTCGCGCCGATCGTGGCGCCGGTGCGCATCGCGCGCCCGCAGCCCGTGGATCTGTCGCATCTCATCGCGGGTCTCGAAACGCTCAAGCGGCGGCTCGGCATCGCCGAGAACGAGGCGCCGGCGGGCGATGCCAAGCAGCGCCTGGCCAAGCTCACGTCCGCCCTCGACCGGCTGATTCGCAAGATCCGGCAGAACGACCCCGACGCCGTGGAGGCCGCCCTCACCGCGTTGCAGCAGCAGCTGTACCGCGATTTCGTCCGGAGCTTCCAGCGCCTGCAGGCCAACCTGTCTCCCAAGCGCGTCGGCCTCGATCAGGTTCCCCCGGAGCTGAAACACCGGTACTACAGCGAGGGCGGGCTGTTCCTCATCCAGATCCATCCGTCGGTCAACATCTGGGACCGTGCGGGCGCCCAGAAATTCGTGACCGAGCTGCGTAGCGTGGACCCCGAGGTCACAGGGACCCCCATCATCACGTTCGAGGCGATCCGCCTGATGGAGCGGGCCTACTGGCAGGGCACGCTCTACGCGGTCGTGCTGGTGACGGGCCTCACCGCCCTGGCGCTGCGTCGCGCGCGCGAGACCCTGTTGACCCTGCTGCCGCTCGCTCTGGGTCTCGTGTGGACGGCGGGGCTCATGTACTTCTTCGACCTGAAGTTCACGCTGGGCAACGTCTTCGGTCTGCCCTTGATTCTTGGCGCCGCGTCCGAGTATGGGCTGAACATCGTCCTGCGCTTCGTGGAAGGCCGGGACCATGGCGGCCCGCTCATCGCCCGCAGCACCGTGATGGCCGTGCTCATCAACGGATTGACGAACGTCGTCGGGTTCGGCAGCCTCATGATGGCGGCCCACCGCGGGATCTTCGGCCTCGGGTTGCTTCTCACGCTGGGGACCGCCGCGAGCCTCATCTCCGCGCTCGTGGTCCTGCCGGTCCTGCTGCGGATGGTCCAGCGGATGCGCGCCGCCCGCGTCGCCCGCCGGGCCGTGCAGGCGGCCGCGGCCCACGTGCCCGAGTCCGAGAGTCCCGAGCGCGTCGGCCGGCCCGAGTAGCCGCGGCCCGCCGCGGGCCGCGCCGCATGCTCGAGCGCCTCCATCGGCTCCACCCGTTCCAGACGCCGGAGACCCGGCGGCTCGCCACGCTGTTTGCCGTCGTGTACTTCGCGCAGGGCATGTGGACGCTTCCCGTGCAGACCCTGACCCTCGTCCTGAAGGAGCAGGGTCTGTCGTCCGCCGCGGTCGCGGACTTCTTCCTGATCAGCACGATCCCCTGGCTGCTCAAGCCCGCGTACGGCCTGCTGTCGGACTTCGTCCCCCTCTTCGGCCGGAGGCGGAAGAGCTACTTCGTGCTGACCTCCGGGCTGGCGTCGCTCACCGGCTTCGCCCTCGCCCTGTCCGCCGAGCCCTCGTACTGGCGGCTGGCACTCCTGTACACGGCGATGGGATTCGGCCTGGCCTTCACCGACGTGCTGACCGACGCCGTGATGGTGGAGACGGGCAAGCCCCGCGGGATGACCGGCGCCTTTCAGGCCGTGCAGTGGGCATCGATCAGCGTCGCCACGCTGGCCATCGGCGTGCTCGGGGGCGAGCTCGCGGAGCGACGCAGCCTGCACTGGACGTTCCTGATCGCGGCCGGTTTTCCCCTCATCTCGTTCGTGATGGCGGCCAGGTTCCTGCGCGAGGAGCGGACCGGGTTCGATGCCGCGGCGTTTCGCTCGACGTGGGCCTCGATTCGCGCCGCCGCCACCCACCGCCAAGTCTGGATCGTCGCGGCCTTCATCTTCTTTTACAACTTCAATCCGTCCTTCGGCCCGGCCTTCCTCTACTACCAGACCGACGTGCTGCACTTCGGCCAGCGGTTCATCGGGGCGCTGACCTCGGTGCAGGCGGTCACCGGCATCGTGGGGGCGCTGGTCTACGCGCCGCTGTCCCGACGCGTCCCGCTCAAGCGGCTGATCGTCGTCAGCATCGGCCTCGCCGTGGCGAGCACGCTCGCCTATCTCGCCTATGTCGGCCCGGTCTCGGCGGTGATCGTCGACGGCCTGTGGGGCGCCGCCAGCATGATCGTGCAGCTGTGCATCCTGGACCTGGCGGCCAAGGCGTGCCCCAGGCACGTCGAGGGAACGTTCTTCGCGCTGTTCGCCTCGATCTTCAACGGCAGCGTCCAGCTGTCGACGAACGTCGGCAGCCGTCTCTACGACACGCTCGGATTCACGCCGCTCGTGCTGATCTCGGCCGCACTGACGGCGCTCGCGTGGCTCGCCGTGCCGCTGGTCAAGATCGACCGCATCGAGGCCACGGCGCAGGCGCCGCCGTCGAGGCTACCGTGTGAGCCGCTGGCCGGCGCCAGGACCTCATGGGCGCTCGAAAACGCCGCGCGCGCGCCCGTGCTCCCGTACCAGCGCGCTCCTAGCAAGGGTTGGGCAAGCCGTTACTCATGGTGAGTTGATTTTTCCCCATCCATCCCGAGACCTTCGCGAAGCCGCGCCAGTAATTCATTGTTCGCAGGCCATTCGGCTCGAGGAGGCCTGGGCACGGGGCTTGCTCGTCCCCTCACACCGGACGGAGTCGACCGCTCAGCGCGAGGATAGGCGATGGACCAGATCAGCGACTTGCTGCGAGCCCAACTCAAGCACACCGTCGACCGTATTCGCCATTTGGGCGGTGGAGTCGTCTTCCACGAATTTCCAGACGAGGGTGGAGAGCGCGCGCGGCGCGGCGACGAGGGAGATCTGAGCTCCCAGCGTGAGGAGCGCGAGTGGAGCTTCGGCACCCGCCGCGCCCTCATCGAGAAGGCAAATCAGCTTGCCGAGGCGCTCGAGCGCCTTCACCGCGGCGAGTACGGCCTCTGTCAGGAATGTGGAGATCCGATTGCTCCGGCACGGCTGCGAGCAGTCCCCGAAGCTACCGCCTGTGTCCTCTGTCAAGACCGTCAGGAGCGGGGGATCTCCTAGGGCCGGCCCTTCCCAGTCCAGCCGCCGCGGGTCTCGCCCTCCGTGCTACTGGCAGAGCTCCAGCGGCCGGCCAACCTCAGCCGCCCGGAACTTGTCGAGGGAGACGCGGTACCAGGTCCCGTCCCCGGCCCGCACCCAGTAGTCGCGAACGATTTCCGGAGCACGCAGAACCTCGAGGCGTCCGGTCGCGGTAGTCTCCACGCCGCGGGGTACCATGTCCAGGCCCGCGCGCTCCTCCTTCTCCGCCACCGTGACGCTCAGCGGGCGACAGACGAAGGAGGCGCATGCCGCGGCGAGCAGGACCAGGCACACGCCAGCGACCGCAGGGCCAACGAGTCGCCCGACACCTTTCGGCGCCCGCTGTGTCAGTAATTGGACTTCCGACCCCTCGGACCGGCCTGCTATTTGACCACCCGTACGCGCGTTAACCCTCCGATTTAGCAGGCTCTTATCCTCTATGGGCTCCCCTGGTCTGCCCTGGCACAACTGTTGCCCCTCTCCTAGACAATAGCAGCGGAAGAGACCCCTTCCCGATAAGAGCAAACCCACCGCGAGGTGGGGACGCAAAGCCACGGGTCAGGTTGAAGTAGCCTGACGGCCGGGTTGTCGAAGGAAGGGTATCGTGAACTCTCGCAGTCGAGGGGGTCTCCCGCAACAGGAGACCCTTCATGACCAGCGCACCGAGTAGCCCGCCCCGAATCCTTTCGGTCCTTCTCCTCACCCTGCTGACGACGATCGCCGGATGCAGCTCGGCTGGCTTCTCCGGGCAATCGGCTGGCTTTTCGGGGCACGACGTCCAGCTCCGGACGAGCGGCGACACGTTGTATGTCCTCGCGCGGAGCCAGGGCGTGAGCCGGAACTTCTGCGCCTCGCTGGGTGGCGACGTGGCGCGCGCCGAGGCCCGCTGGGCGGCTACCGAGGGCCGCACGATGCAGCTGGGTCGGGTGGCCGGATGCCATACCGTGCGGCATATCATCGTGTGCTCGGACGAAGACGGGGCCTGCCTGGCCCACGAAGAGCGCCACAAGGTCGAGGGGGCCTTCCACCGCTAGCACGGGGCCCGCGGGGATCGCCCTTGACAAGGACGCTCCCCGCTTCTTACAGTTCCTCAAGCTTCCAACCTCCTTGTTTTTGTCCTGAACGACCTGGCTGCTTGGAGAACCGGCAGATGCCGCGTTATCTGTTCATCGTGACCCGAGGTCACCCCGACGTCTACGCGGATCTGCAGCGCCAGTTCCTGGGAAATCCTGAGGTCGAGGTGCTTGTCGATCGGCGAATGTCCGAGCGGCGTGAGCGGCAAGACTCTCACCAACCCGAGCGTCGGCGCAGCGAGCGGCGGGGTCATCGAGGCGAGAACAGCCACGTCCTCGGCATCGGAGGCGATCCAGGCCTGCCGGCACTGATCGTCGAGCTGGCGCCCGGCGCGCCGTCGGCCGCCGGCGCGAACTGACCCCACTCGCCGAGTCCAGCGCGCGCAGCTATGGAACGCCGCGCCCGCCGTGTATCATAAGGACGCGCGGAGAACGCGAATGCCCAACGTGAATAGCTCTTGCGGCCTGGTCGCGGCGCTGGGGTTGGGGATGGTCGTGCTGGCCGGATGCGCGACGACTGCCACCACCCAGTCCGACTGCTATCCCCACATCTTCCTCGACTCCCGCTACGCGATCCAGGGCACATCCCGCGAGTCGGCCGCCACCCTCAGGGACAGCGGCTGCTATCACTTCGTCTATCAGGGCGGTCGCATCGTGCGCGTGGACCACCGGCAGGGCGGCGCGCTGACCCC
>Ga0137375_10005020_pt1 | contig 15750 bp, 15 predicted proteins | sample SagtaG_24_FD_104936 | JGI IMG/M metagenome (GOLD analysis project Ga0137375, IMG submission 104936) | Vadose zone soil microbial communities from Sagehorn Ranch, Mendocino, California, USA - Sage1_R_113_16 metaG | ecosystem: Environmental > Terrestrial > Soil > Vadose zone | place: USA...
CCCGATCCCGGCCACCACGCCGCCGAACAGCCACCGGTTCCTCGCTTCGGTGAGCGGCCCGAAGCGGAGCGGGTCCATCACCGCGACCGGCCGCGCGCCCATCGCGAGGATGTCGCGGACGATGCCGCCCACGCCGGTGGCCGCGCCCTGGTACGGCTCGACGTACGACGGGTGGTTGTGCGACTCGACCTTGAACGTGACGGCGTACCCCTGGCCGATGTCGATCACGCCCGCGTTCTCGCCGATGCCGGCCAGCATCTTGCCGACCGGCGTCTCCTGCGGGATCTCCGAGAACTGCTTGAGGTGCACCTTCGAGCTCTTGTAGGAGCAGTGCTCGCTCCACATCACGGAGTACATCGCCAGCTCGCTGCTCGTCGGGCGGCGGCCGAGGATCTCGCGGATCTTGGCGTACTCGTCGGCCTTCAGGCCGAGCTCGGTCCAGGGCTGCTCGCGAGTGGGATCCTCGGCGGCGACGGCGACGGTGTCGAGCTGGGCGCGGGCCTCGGGCTGGGTCTCTGGCACGACCGCATTCTAGGTGCTGAGGGGCGTTGGGCCGTTATCGGCCCGACCGCGCCGCGCCCCGTGTAACGCGCTGTTATCCCGCCTACCGCACCGTTGCAGCGGGAGTTTAGACGCGATAACAGCGCGTTACCTGGGCCGCCGCCTACGACCCGTCGGTGGTGTCCCCCTCACCCGCGTTGAAGTCGACGAACGTGTCGATGCCGCTGCCGCCGCTGAAGCTGTCGGCACCGGTGCCGCCGGTGAGCAGGTCGGTGCCCGCCGCCCCGCGCAGAGTGTCGTCGCCGGCCTCGCCACGCAGGTCGTCGTCGCCGTTGCCGCCGTCGAGGGTGTCGGCGCCCTCGCCGCCGCGGATCACGCCACCGCCGTTGCCGCCGCAGACCACGTCGATCGCGCCCAGTGTGGAGATGCTGTCGTTGCCGTTGAGCCCGAACACGAGGTCGGTGCCGGCGGTGCCGGTGATCGAGTCACCCCTGTCGGTGCCCACGACCACGCGGATCGTCGTACTCGCGGACAGCGAGCCGTCGCTGGCGGTGATGGTGACCACCGCGACGCCGCCCTTCTTCACCAGCTTCGGGGTGATCGTGACGCTCTGCTGGTCGGGCGCCAGCACGATGCCGGACAGGGGTACGACGGCCGGGTTGCTGGTCGCCTTCGTGACCGTGAGCGGATCGCCGTCCGGATCGGTGATGACGAGGTTGACCCGGCCGGAGACCGGCGAGGCGATGCAGGTCCCAATGGGCGCGACGGCGACGGTCGGGCCGGCGTTCTCGACGAAGGTCACGGTGTTGTCCGTGCTCGTCGAGGCCGCGCTCGGGTTGCCCGCGCCGTCGACCGCGGCGCCCGCCCCGATGGAGGCGATCACGGTGCCGTTGGCCGTCATGCCGCTGACGCTGACCGTGTACGACGGTCCCGTGCCGCTCACCGTCGCGGTGGTGGCTCCGGCCGTGCCGGCGAGTCCGACGTCGGACCCGCTGAAGCCGGTTACCGGCTCGGAGAACACCACGTCGAAGACGATCGGCGACGCCCCGGTCGGGTCGGCCTGGCCGGCCGCCTGGTCGATCGTCACGGTGGGTGCGGTGGCGTCGTACTCGATGGAGAGGGTGTTGCTCTCCGGGCTGGTGTTGCCGGCCCCGTCGCTGACCGCCCCGGCAAGCACCTTGACCGTGACCGTGCCATCGCCAGACGGCGTGACGTCGAAGGTGTAGGTGTGCGCGTCGAGCGCGGCGAAGTTGCCGGCCGTGCCGCCGGTGACCGACACCTTCGACTCGTCGAAGCTCGCCACGTCCTCCGACACCGTCGCGGTCACCGGGATCGGCGCGAGGTTGGTCGGGCTGGTGCTGCCGGTGGACAGCTCGATCGTCGGCGCCACGGAGTCGTAGACCCGGCTGAACGGCGCCGCTGCCAGGCTGTCGTTGCCGGCCGCGTCGACCGCGGCACCCGCCGCGATGTCCGCGGTGACAGTGCCCTGTCCGGCCGGGGTCAGGTCGAACGTGTAGGTGTCACCGTCGACCGCCACGAAGTTGCCCAGCGTGGCGCCGCTGACACTCACGTCGCCCGCGGTGAAGCCGGTGACATTCTCGCTGAACTGCGCCGTTACCGAGATCGGCGAGGTCGAGGTCGGGTCACCGGTGCCGGACGTCATCACGACCGTGGGCGCCACGTTGTCGAAGTTCCGCGACGCGGTGTTGGACGCGTCGTTGCCGTTGCCGGCGAGATCGGTGACCAGGTCGGCCGGCAGCGCCAGCGTCACTGCGCCCGGACCGGCCGGCGTGACGTCGACCGTGTACGACGACCCGCTGCCGGCCAGGTTGGTGGCCGTGCCGTTGGTGACCGTCAGGTCGGCAAGCTCGAGCCCGGTGACGTCCTCGCTGAACGAGATGGTGCCGTTGAACGGCGACACCTTCGTCGGATCCGGCCCGGGCAGCGCGACGGTTGCCGTGGGCCGGGTCTTGTCGATCGTGAAGGTCTCGCCGGCGAAGGGCAGGTTGCCGGTCAGCAGGAGCTTGTCGCCGGCAATGCCGGTGTCGGTGATGCCGGTGCCGTTGACCATGTCGAGCCGAATCGTCCCGTCACCGGTGCCGGTGTCCGCGGTGACCGTGCGGGTGGCGCCGGACCCGGTGACGCCGGTGATGCTGGCCCCGGAGAGCCCGGTCGTTGACAGGGCGAAGTTCAACGCGGTCACGTCGTCCACGCTCTGGTCGAAGGTGACCGTCCACGAGACGCTGGCCGCGTTCGTCGGCGTACTCCCCGCACGGTTGACCGACAGCAGCGCCGGCGGGTTGTCGACGGTGACGTTCGAGGTCTGGCTGTTGTTGGCCGGAACGGGATCCTTCGCGATCGTCGTCGTACCGATCGTGCCGGTGTTGCCGATGACCGTGCCCTCGGGAAGCGTCGCCAGGGTGCCGGTGATGGTGATCGTGCCGCCTTGGCCTGGGGCCAGCTCGGCGATGTCCCAGATGTACGTCGTGCCCGCGCGCAGGCTCAGCGTCGCACCGGTCGAGACGTAGCTGACCCCGGTGAGCTGGGCCGGCACCAGATCGCTGAGCACGACGTCGTACGCCTTCTCCGGGCCGGCGTTGTTGTAGGTGAGCGTGTAGGTCACCGTGTCACCCGAGGCCGGGTACGGCGTGTTCACCGACTTGGTGAGCTGCAGGTCGGAGGCCGGCGCCACCAGCTGGCCCCAGACCTCGGACTCACCCGTCGGCAGGACGCCGTGGTTCTCACCGCTCCAGGTGACCAGGTAGCCCTCCACCGACCGTTCGCTGAACGCCGCCGCCGGGGCCAGCGGAGCGTTGGGCTCGCCGTCGGGGCCCATGTCGCTGACCCTGAAGGTGTTCTCGACGGTCCCGAGGCCGGCGCCGAGCCGCTTGCCGAAGATCTCCTGGTCGTCGCCGGAGAAGTCGCCGACCCAGCTCACGAGGTACTGGTTGTCGGAGACGTTGTAGGCGATCGAGGGGCTCTGCGCGTGCGAGCTGGCTCCGGGCGAACCGGTCTGCGAGAGCTGGACGACCCCGCCCGAGGCCGCGCCGGCGGAGGTCAGCAGCTGACCGAAGATCTCGAAGTCGTTGGCGGTACCGGCGGAGCCGTTGGCGCCGTCGTTCTCGTAGGTCACCAGGTAGTTGCCGGCCGTCGGGTTGTAGGCGACATCCGGCACGAAGGCCTCGATGGTGGTGTCGGAGGCGGAGCCGAGGCTGCTGATCTGGAAGTCGTTGGTCCCGGTCTCGGCGCCCGCGGCCGTCACCAGCTGGCCGTAGATCCGGAACGCGTTGTCGGTCCCGGTGTCGTCGGCCTGCCAGACCACGAGGTACTGGTCGTCCGCCGAGTTCCAGGTCACCGCCGGGTCGTTCGCATCGAAGGCGCCTGCGCCGTTGGGGCCGCCCACGTCGCTGAGCTGTACGTCGTTCGCACCGACCTCGACCAGGTTGCCGCCGCTGTAGGCAAGCCGTTGCCCGAAGACCTCGTTCTCGTTGTTGACCAGACCGAAGCTGTCGTCGTCCGCGCGCCAGACCACCAGGTACTGGTTGTCGGTCGCGTCCCAGGCCAGGTCGGGTGCCTGGAAGACGTCGAAGTTGGCGTTGGCGTCGTCGGCACCCATGTCGCTGACCCGCAGTCCGCCGCCGATCGCCGCGCCCGCCGAGCTCACCCGCTGGACGTAGACCTCGCTGAAGTCGGTGACCAGGTTGGCGTCCGGATCGGTGTCGGTGGCGCCGACGTACGCGACGGCGTACTCGTTGAGGGTGGCGTTGTAGGCGACCGCGGGCGTGCGCGCATCCGTCTGCACGTCGCCCACCGCGCCGAACCGCGCGACCACGAAGTCCGAGCCGATCTCGGCGCCGGTCCTCGCGTCGACGAGCTGTCCGTAGACCACCTGCTTGGCCTCGGGTGCGGCGTCGACCTCGACGCCGCCCCAGACCACCAGGTAGTTGTCGGCGGTCGGGTTGTAGGCCAACGAGCTGAAGGACACCCCACCGGGCACCGCCTGCTGGCTGATCCGGAAGTCGTTGGGCCCGACCTCACCGGCCGAGGCCGCGGCGCGAGAGCGGTCAGGACCGCGCCGAGCAGGCTGGCGGCCGCCACGGCGGCGAGAGTACGGCGCGGCGCGCTGGGCTGGTGCATGGGTTCCCTCGATTTCAGTTGCGCGAGGGGAAGATCCCCACAAGCGCGATGATGAAGTTGATGACCAGGTAGGGCTGGAGGTTCAGGTGCGGCTGGCTGCCGCCGACGGGGGTCACCGACGAGGGGTGCATGACCGCATTGGCACCGCCGGCGTACAGCGGGTTGGTCGCGGCCGCCCAGACCGCGCCGCTGGGGTCGTCGAGCGACGCGTGCTGGCCCGACGCGTGCACCCGGTGGGTGTGCTGCGGCATCTCGGCCGGGGTGAGGGTGTGCGACTCCGCGCCGGTTATGGTCCCGAGCGGGATCTCCGAGCCGGTGTGCACCGGGACCCGGCCGCGCAGGTCGGGGAGGGCGAACGTGGTCCGGCCGTCGCCGCCGTACGTCGTCCCGAGGATGGAGAAGAGGGCCTGGTTCTGGTTGATCGGCAGCAGCTGCCCGTTGCACAGGGCCCAGCCTCTGGGTGCGTAGTTGAAGCTGACGGCCTTGATCTCGGCGATGAACGGGTCGGACATGACGTGCTCCTGCCTCAGCCGCGCGGCGGGTAGATGCCCTGCAGGGCGATGATGAACGTCAGCCCGAGCAGAGGTTGCCTGTTGTTGTGCGGCACGCTGCTTCCCGTCAGGGCCAGCGCGACCGGGTTCATGAACGTGTCGACGTCGGTGCGGTAGAACTCGAACGGCGGCAGCCCTCCCGTGGCGCCGGCCGGGCTGAGGCTGTTGGCGTCGTCGCCTGAGGCCTGCAGCTGATGGGTGTGCACCGGAATCTCCGAGGCCAGCAGGGTGACCGTCGGCGTGCCCGTCTCCTCGCCCTGGGAGCGGTCGCTGAGACCGGGCCCCTGGCCCCAGTGCATCGGGGCCCGGTCGGTCAGGTCCGGGAGCGCGAAGGTCGTCTTGCCGTCGCCGCCGTACATCGTCCCGAGCAGCGAGAACAGCGCGGTGTTCTGCGAGATCGGCAGCAGCTGGCCGTTGCAGAGCGCCCAGCCGGTGGGGGCGAAGTTGCCGCCGAAGATCCGGATCTCGGCGACGTACTGATCGGTCATGGCCTGGTCCTCACGCTTCTCACGCCGGGCTCGGGTAGACGCCGTACAGCGCGATGATGAAGTTGAGCACCAGCGACGGCATCATGTTCTCGTGCGGCTGGGAGCCGCCGACGGAGTCGAGCAGGCCGGCCTGCATCGAAACGGACGCCGCACTTGTCGAGTACGCCGCCCCGGAGCCGCTGGCCGCCCACACACCTCCGGCGGGACTGGTCTGGTTGCCGAGCCCGGTGCTCGCCGCAGGCTGGTGCGTGTGCGCGGGAATCTGCTGGGTCGTTAGCGTGACCGACTCGACCCCGCCGGTCTCCCCGATGGTCTTGGTGGTCAGCCCGGGCCCGGTGCCCTGGTGGACCGGCAGTCGTCCGCGCAGGTCGGGCAGGTTGAAGGTAGTGATCCCGTCGCCGCCGTACGTGGTACCGATGATCGCGAAGAGGACGTCGTTCTCGGCGATCGACATCGTCTGGCCGTGACAGAACGCCCACCCCTGCGGCGCGAAGTTGCCGCCGAAGATCCGGATCTCACCGACGAACGGCTGCGACATCAGGCCACCTCCCGGTTGAAGAGCGCGTCGTACCGCCGACCCTCGGCGGGGGTCAGGAACACCGGGAAGGTGCCGATCCGCCGATGCCCCAGAGTCACGAAGTCCGCCGGTAGTGCCGGCCCGGACACCTGCTCGAAGGTGAGCACGAAGTTCGCGTCGCGCCAGGCGGCCAGGGCCGCTTGGCTCAGGCTGGCCGGCGTGTACGGCGGGTCCGCGACCGCCCGCAGGTCGAGCCTGGTGGAGCCGGTGGTGAACCCCTGACCGACGTACGGCGTGAACGTCGAGCGCATCAGCTGCCCGCTGGTCCGGGACGTGGCCGCCCCAGCGGGCGCGGCCAACCCACTCACCGCGCCCGCGACCGGGGCAGTCACTGCCAGCGCAGCGCCGGCCGCGACCACGCTGCGGCGTCGCAGCGGAAGGGAGGTCGGAGCCAGGCGCCGGCTCATCTTCAGGTAGATCGGATCCTCGTCCGTCACCTGGAAGCCGAGGCGCAGGTAGAGCTGGTAGGCCCGCGGGTTGTCCCGCGCGACCGTGAGATGCACCGGTAGGCAGGCCGCCTCCGACTCCTCCAGCACGATCGTGAGCAACGCGGTCCCGTAGCCCCGGCCGCGGGCCTCGGGCAGCAGGCTGATGTCGACGATCCGGACGTCGTCGTCGGTCTTGTCGAGGTAGAGCCGTCCGATCGGCTCGTCGTCCGCGAGTACGACGAGCCGCTGTGCCGCCAGCTGGCGGTCCTGGGCGTCGTACTGGAGCCGGAGGAAGGCGTCCTGTTGGGGCGCGGACCACCCGTACGCCGCCACCTGCTCGCGGCGGGTGCTGGCGTAGATCTCGTAGAGGAGCGCATGGTCGTCGGCAGTGGCCGGTCGGACGGTGAGCTCGGCGTGGTCTCGCACGTTCCCAGAGTTCATCGCCGTCAGGTCAACTGCCATGGTCAATGCGGGCGAAAAGCGACGTACGAGTGATCATCCCGACCCCAGGCGGACCCTGGTGGCTAGACCGGCTCGGCGAACCCTCGTGAACTACAGAGATGTAGTTCTGCCTGACCCCTGTTACTCATGTGACGGATGTGGTTATCGTGACCCGTTGTCCCCCTCCCTGGAGAGCGTTATGCACCGACTTCCCCGCCCGAAGCCCGCCCGCTCGACCGCCCACTCCGCCCAATCCGCCCATTCCGCCCACGACACCCGCTCGATGACCCGCACCGCCATGGCCTCGGTGGTCACCGGCCTGTTCACGAGCCTGGTCACGAGCCTGGCGCTCACCCCCGCGGCCCACGCCGGCAACCCGGCCACGCCGCGCAACTTCACCGGCTACGGCTTCGACCAGTGCGTGGCTCCGAGCCAGAAGGCGATGAACACCTGGCTGACCACGTCGCCGTTCTGGGGCGTCGGCATCTACATCTCCGGCGACTCGCGCGCCTGCCGCAGCCAGCCCAACCTCACGCCGCGGTGGGTCTCCACCCAGCTGCACAAGGGGTGGCGGCTGCTGCCGATCACGCTCGGCCCGCAGGCCGCCTGCAACCCGCGCTTCCCGCGGTACGGCGACGACGAGACCATCGACGACTACCCCGGCCGCTACGGCAACTACAGCCGCGCGAGCAAGCAGGGGTACGCCGAGGGCATCTCCACCGTCGACGACGCCAAGGCGCTCGGGATCAGGCCCGGAAGCACGCTCTGGTATGACATCGAGGCGTTCGACATCTCCGACACCACCTGTCGCGAGTCGGCGCTGCGGTTCCTCAGCGCGTGGACCCGCAAGGTGCACAAGCTCGGCTACGTCGCCGGCGTCTACTCGAGTGCCGGGTCCGGCATCAAGATGCTCGACGACGCCAAGGCCGGCGGCCGCGACTTCCACTACCCCGACTACATCTGGATCGCGCGCTGGGACGGCAAGGCCAACACGTCGACGACGTACATCCCGGACACGCGGTGGAACCCGCACCGCCGGGTCAAGCAGTACCAAGGCGGCCACAACGAGACCTGGGGCGGCGTCACCATCAACATCGACCGCGACTACCTCGACGTCGGCCGCGGCAGCGTCGCGCCGGCGGCGGTCCGGCACTGCGGCGGCGTCAACCTCAACTTCTGGGTCTATGGCACGCTCCGGCCCGGCGACGCCCCCGCCAGCCGGGTCAAGGCGCTGCAGTGCCTGCTGCGGGAGAAGGGGCTCTACTCCGGCGACATCACCGGCCGTTACAACACCCGTACCATTGACGCCGCCAAAGCCTGGCAGCGCAAGCTCGGCCTCGCGGTCACCTCGACCTGGCAGGTGCACCACTGGGTCACCCTGCTCTCCGCCGGCCACCGCCCGGTGGTGAAGATCGGCTCCGCCTCGGCCGCCGTACGACGTCTGCAGCGGGCGCTCAATGCCGCGCTGGACAGCCCCAACCTCACCGTCACCGGCGTCTTCGACTCCACCACCGGCGCCGCACTGCGCCACTGGCAGAAGCACGCCGGCCTCCACGTCACCGGTGTCGCGGCCTGGAACACCTGGCGCCAGCTGCAGTCCTAGCCTGTCGGGTTGTTCTCCACCTCGACGTACATGAGGACCTGCTGGGTAGCCCAGTCCGGGCGCTCGGCATCCGCCGGAGCGAGCAGGTACCGGATCCGGTCACCTTGTTTCAAGCTGACACCGGGCGCGCGGTAGCACTCGCTGTGGGAGCCATCCGGGTCGCCGATGCAGACCGTGCCACCGCTGGAGTCGATGATCGTGACGACTCCCGACCGCACCGGTGGGTCATCTGGCTCGCCGGGCCCTCCGATCCAGAACCCGACGAAGGCGGCCAGCGCCGCGACGACCACCCCCAGCCATACCGGGATCGGGGTTCGCATGATCGTGGCTCGCGTCATCAGGTTGGTGTCCATCTCACTCAGTGCAAGTCCCAGTTGATGATGCTGTAGTTGGTGGAATGGCCAGACCTGATCCGGTAGCCAGCCAGTGAGAGCGCCTCACGGTCGTCATTGGTCTCACCCTCCCACTGGGTCTTGTGATACACGGCGTGCCGGAGTTGTCGTCCACGTGATGTTCCAGCGGTCCGGGCACACGGTGCCGCCCTCGGAGACCCCCAAAACCGGCCGCGGAAAGGGAAATGCCCAAAACTCCAACTCTCGCAGTCTGGCACCGGCGTGGCCGCCTTGAGCACCTGGCGCCGGATGCAGAACTGACGGCGACCTCTTCGGGATCCTCGGCGACCCAGCCCAATGCGGCATTGGGTATCTGATCGGATACCATGTCATCATGACCGGTGAATGGCTTCTCGTGCGGGCCCGTGAGGCAGCGGGCCTCTCTCAGACTGCCCTCGCGCAGCGTGCGCGCACCTCTCGGCCGACCTTGTCCGCCTACGAGCACGGCCGGAAGTCGCCGTCGCTCGCGACTGCGGTCCGGATCGTCAGCCAGGCGGGGTTCGAACTCTCCTTGTCGCCGAGGATCGAGTTCGTCGAAGCCGCGGTCGATCGAGGGCGTCCGATTCTGGTGCCCACGGCGCTACCCCGCCTGAGCCTTGGCGATGCGTTCGTCACGGTGGAACTGCCGTTGCACCTGAACTGGTCGGACCTCGGCCGCCGCTACAACCTCGCCGACCGGCGTCAGCGAGCCCGGGTCTACGAGACCGTGTTGCGCGAAGGCGGACCGACCGACGTACTTCGCTACGTCGACGGCGCGCTGCTCGTCGACCTGTGGGACGAACTCGTCCTGCCGTCGGCTGTCCGTGCGGCGTGGAAGCCTGTGGTGACGAGTGAGGCGGAAAAGGAGGTGGCGTGAGTGAACAGCTCGATCCTTCCGACTTCCAGATCGCCGTTGCCCGAGCCTTCTTCCGACTCAAGGCCTCGGCGGCGTTCGTGGTGGCCGGTGGCGCCGGTCTGCTCGCGAGCAAACTGATCAGCCGGCCGACCGCAGACCTGGACCTTTTCACACACGCACCGGTCGAGTCGGTGACTAAGGCGCGGACAGCGTTCGTCACGGCGGTCAAGCGACACGGTTGGACCGTCACCTTCCTCGTGGACACCCCCACCTTCTGCCGCATGCACGTGGTCGGAGGAAGCGACGAGGTTCTCGTTGATCTCGCGCTCGACTCGCCGCCGAAGTCCCCGCCGATCATCACCGTGCTCGGCCCGACACTCGTGCCGTTGGAGTTGGCTGGGCGAAAGCTCCTCGCGCTGTTCGGTCGCGCAGAGGCCCGCGACTTCGCCGACGTATACGTGCTGGCCGAGCGATTCGGCACTGAGACCCTGACCACCGAGGCCGCAGCCGGCGACGCGGGATTCGACGTCCACGTACTGGCAGACATGATGGCCACACTCGACCGCTTCAGTGACGAGGAGATTCCGCTGCCGCCCGCGGCGGTGGCTGACGCTCGCTCGTTCTTCGCACGATGGACGAGCACGCTGCGGTCGGGCGGCGCGACGTCCTAGCGCGTGGGCGATCCGCTTGGCCGCGCAGTCGTCCGCATTCGTTCAGGCCGCATTCATAGCCAGACCGCCACGTTGCGGACAGGATGCCAAGCAGGTCACCAACTCGGGGTGACCCCGACGAACGGAGAACCCGTTGCGCATCTTCACCGTCCTCGCCGCGGCCGCCCTGGTTACCACCGGGCTGACCGCGACCCAGCCGGAGGCCCAGGCCGTCACCCAGATCAAGGTGCTCTTCGACAACGCCCACGCGGAAACCGCGGGCAACGCCGACTGGATCATCTCGACCTCCCAGCCCAACCCCTTCAACGAGGACTCCTCCCCGACCGTGGAGTCCGACTGGACCGGGGCGATCTCGGCCTGGGGCGTCAGCCTGGCGCAGTACCGCACGCAGTACTGGCTCGACACCAACCCGTCCGGCCGGGCGCTGACCTACGGCTCGAGCACCAACAGCCTCGACCTCTCCCACTACAAGGTCGTCGTCATCCCGGAGCCGAACACCGCGTTCACCAGCGCCGAGCGCACCGCCCTGGTCCGCTACGTCCAGAACGGCGGCGGCCTGTTCATCATCAGCGACCACGACCAGTCCGACCGCAACAACGACGGCGTGGACTCGGTCGACATCTGGAACCAGCTCTTTTCGAGCAACGGGATCGACAACACCAACCCGTTCGGCGTGACCGTGGACCACAAGAACATCAGCTCCGAGAACCCCGCCAACCTCGGCTCCGGCGCCTCCACCCACCCGGTCGTGGCCGGCCCGTGGGGTACGGCGAACAAGTCGATCATCCGCGGCGGTACGACGTTCACGCTCGACAAGACGGCCAACTCCAACGCGCGCTGCCTTCTCTACCGCAACGGCTTCTCCAACACGGGCACGACCGGCTGCTTCTTCGCGGTCTCGGCCTTCGGCAGCGGCCGGGTGGCCTTCTGGGGTGACTCGTCGCCGGTCGACGACGGCACCGGCCAATCCGGCAACAACCTCTTCAACGGCTGGGACGACACCGCCGGCACCAACGCCGAGTGGGCGCTCAACGGCACCGACTGGCTCGGCCACCTGACCTGACGTCTGCGTCTGCCAGGCCACCCCCGGGACGTCATCCGGACGGAGCCGTAGATGGCTCGGCCCGCATGACGTCCCGTGAGGGGCCGTTGGGTGGTGGCTGACGCCGGACTTGTGGCCAAGTCCGGCTCACGCGCTCAGGACAGCACCTTCTCGGCCAGACTGGTGAAGAAACCGAGGCCCTCGGTGCCGGGGCCGCACAGGTCCTCGACGGCGTGCTCGGGGTGCGGCATCAGGCCGACGACGTTGCCGCGCTCGTTGGTGATGCCGGCGATGTCGCGCAGCGAGCCGTTGGGGTTGTCGTCGAGGTAGCGCGCCACGACCAGGCCCTCACCCTCGAGCCGGTCGAGGGTCGCCTCGTCGGCGACGAAGCCGCCCTCGCCGTTCTTGAGCGGGACGGTGATCTCGGCGCCCTCGTCGTACGCCGAAGTCCACGCCGTGGCGGCGTTCTCGATGCGCAGCCGCTGGTCCCTGCAGACGAACTTGCGGTGGTCGTTGCGGATCAGTGCACCCGGCAGCAGGTGGGACTCGCACAGGATCTGGAAGCCGTTGCAGATGCCGAGCACCGGCATCCCCTTGCCGGCTGCGTCGACGACCTCGGTCATCACCGGCGCGAAGCGCGAGATCGCGCCGCAGCGCAGGTAGTCGCCGTACGAGAAGCCGCCCGGCAGGATCACCGCGTCGACACCGCGCAGGTCGTGGTCGCCGTGCCACAGGGCCACGGCCTCGTGGCCCCCGATGCGTACGGCGCGCTGGGCGTCGACGTCGTCGAGCGAGCCCGGTAAGGTGACGACCCCGACCTTCATCGGGCCAGGTGCCTTCCGGCCTGCGCGCCGTCACCCTCGACGTGGATGACGTAGTCCTCGATCACCGGGTTGGAGAGCAGCATCTCGGCCATCTTGTGCACCTCGGTGAGCTGCTCCTCGCCGACCTCGCCCTCTAGCAGGAGCTCGAACCGCTTGCCCTGACGGACCTCGACCACGCCGGAGAAGCCGAGGCGCGGTAGCGCACCGAGGACGGCCTTCCCCTGGGGATCGAGGATCTCCGGCTTCGGCATGACGTCCACAACGACACGGGCCACTTGTACTCCTGAGGGGGCGGCGACTTCCGCGGCGATTCTAATGTCGACACGCCCGGTCGGGTGCATCGGCGTCGGTCCAGGTGCCTAGGCCAGGGTGACCGGGTCGGAGCAGAAGAGGTACTGCGCCTCGTTGGAGGCGTCGCCGTGCGCGATCGTGGGTACGCCGTCGTCCTCGGTCATGCCGATCGCCAGCGGGTACGGCGACGGGATCACCCCGAGGCAGAAGACGACGTCGCGGACCGGGTCGGGCAGCGCGATCTTCCCGTAGCCGAGGTCGTCGCCGAACGGCTGCGACCGCGTGAAGGGCCGGGTCACGCTCAGGGTCGCCTCGGTGGACTGGCCGGGAGCGAGCCGGGTGACACCGATCCGGGGCGCCTGCGCCCAGTCCATCCGGTCGGTGTCCGGCCACGCGAAGACCCGCTGGGAGACCAGCACCCGGTCGTCGTCCTGGCCGGTGACGTAGGCCCCGTCGGTGGGATAGCTCAGCCCGGCGCCCGCGGCGACCGGCAGCCGGTTGACGACCAGCAGTGGCTGGCTGGAGTCGTTGGTGAGCGAGTAGTGGACCCGCACGGCCGCCGCGTGCACGGTCACGCTGACGTCGTACGACGCGTCCGGGCGGTCCACGTCACCGCCCGGGTCGGCGGGCTCGCCGCCGTCCTCGATGCCGGGCGCGCCGCCTCCCAGGCCGACCGGTCCCGCGGCGTCGCACCCGGCGACCGCCACGACGACGCTCACGGCGAGCGCGGCAAGCCCCACGAGCACGGCCCTGCGCTTAGTGGTGGTCACGGTTGGGCGCTCCCATCTCGTGTCGCAGGCCGTTCTCGGTGAAGACGTAGGGGTGGTCGGGGTCGAGCTGCTCGGGCGTGTTCGGGTCGTTGTCGTGGTCGATCGGCAGGCCGACGGCCTCCCGCTCCCGGTTGTGTACGCCGTCGTTCTGGGTGTCGGTTCCGTGGTAGTCGTCGTCGGCGAGCGAGCCGTTCATGTAGTCATAGACGTGCGCCATCTCGTGGTAGAGCACCGCCACCGGCGGCGCGCCGGCGATGGTGTCGAGCTGCGGGTTGTACTCGATCACATTGCCACCCATAGCACCATCGTGCGCCTTGCTGTTGTTGGCGTCGGTGTCGCTGTGGTACTCGCGGATCGTCAGCTCCTCCTGGCCGATGCCCAGGAAGCCCGAGTGGTCATGGTTGTACTGCAGGTTGGCCAGCATCTGCTGCCCGGACGGGCTCGATCACAGCAGGTCGAGGTCGGCGGCGGGGCTGTCGGCAGCGGCGGACCGGGCTGGCCGGTGACGGGCAGGGGCTGCGCTCCGGGGTCGTAAGTGCTCTTCAGGCCCTCGGCCGCCTTCTCGTTGGTGGTGTCGAAGGAGAACGCGCACAGGTAGACGTTGTCGACGTCCTGCTCGAGTACGGCGACCAGCCGGCCGAGCGCGATGTCGCGGCCTCGGCCACGTTGCCGTGGGCCTCGATGACTCTGATGCCGCCGGCGCTGTTGCCGGCGTCGCGCCCCCGGGATGAACACCTTCGGTTCGACAAGCCGCTCGCCCGCACCCGCGCGTCGAGCACGAGCGACTGCTGGCGGTCGTTCCAGCCGTCGGTGACGTGCTACGACGAGGTCAGGAACTCGTTGGCCAGGCTGCTGAGTGTCTCCGGAATCCGCATGTCGTCCTCCCCCGAGGTGTTCGCGTATGCCGGATGGGGTGCCCGCCACATCGGGGCGACAAACCTCGGCGGCGCACGGGCCGGCCCCCGCCGTACGTCGAGGACCTGCGTACGCACGAGATCGACGCCAACCACTGGATCGTCGTGAACGACCCCGCGCCGGTCGCCGGCTACGTCGTGGAGTTGGTCAGCTCAGCTCGCGTTTGAGGATCTTGCCGGTGGCCGTCATCGGCAGCGCGTCGACGAACTCGATGATCCGCGGGTACTTGTAGGCGGCCATCTGCTCCTTGCCCCATGCGATCAGCTCGTCCTCGGTGACCTTGGCGCCCTCGTTGCGGATGACGACCGCCTTGATCTCCTCGCCGTGCGAGTCGTGGGGTACGCCGATCACGGCGGCCAGCGAGACGTCGGGGTGCGTCATCAGCACCTCCTCGATCTCCCGCGGGTACACGTTGAAGCCACCGCGGATGATCATGTCCTTGGACCGGTCGACGATGTAGTAGAAGCCGTCCTCGTCCTTGCGGGCCAGGTCGCCCGAGCGGAACCAGCCGTTCTTGATGACCTCCGCGGTCGCCTCGGGCCGGTTGTAGTAGCCCTTCATGATGTTGTGGCCCTTGATCGCGATCTCGCCGACCTCGCCGACCTCGGTGACCTCGGTCCAGTCGTCGTTGATCAGCTTCAGCTCGATGCCCCAGATGGGTATGCCGATCGAGCCCGCTCGCGGCTCCAGGTCCGGGTCGCTGAAGGTCGCCACCGGCGAGGTCTCGGAGAGGCCGTAGCCCTCGAGGACCGTGACGTGCAGCCGCTCCTTGACCTGGTTGATGATCTCGACCGGAAGCGCGGCACCGCCGGAGACGCCGATGCGGAGGTTCTTCGCGATCCGGTCCACGTCCACGTCGTCGGTCAGCGCCTGCAGCAGCCCCCACCACATGGTCGGGACCCCGGCGAAGAAGGTGATCTCCTCGCTCTGCATGAGGCCGACCACCTGGGTGGCGTCGTACCTCGGGATCAGGTAGAGGGTCGCGGCCATCGAGAAGCCGGCGTGCATCTGCACCGTGGCGCCGAAAGTGTGGAAGAGCGGCAGGCAGAGCAGGTGGCTGTCGCTCGCCGGCCGGCTCTGGAACAGCCGGTTGGAGGTGACGACGTTCATCATCGTGTTGGCGTGCGAGAGCTCCGCACCCTTGGCCTGGCCGGTGGTGCCGGAGGTGTAGAGGATGATCGCGGTGTCGGTCGCCTCGGTGACCACCGAGTCGAAGGTCGGCGCCTTGCCGGCGAGCGCCTGGCCGAGCGTCTCGGTTCCTTCGATGGGGCTCGGCGCGGTCGG
>Ga0137375_10005028_pt1 | contig 15735 bp, 11 predicted proteins | sample SagtaG_24_FD_104936 | JGI IMG/M metagenome (GOLD analysis project Ga0137375, IMG submission 104936) | Vadose zone soil microbial communities from Sagehorn Ranch, Mendocino, California, USA - Sage1_R_113_16 metaG | ecosystem: Environmental > Terrestrial > Soil > Vadose zone | place: USA...
CGGAAGGTCTCGACTCTTGCCGTAGACCTCGCTCGTCGAGGCGACGAACACCGGCTTTTTCTTCTTGCTCGCCTGAGCGAGGACGATCTCCGTGCAGTGCACGTTCGTCTCGATCGTGCGCACCGGACTCTCGACGATCAGCTGAACCCCAACTGCCGCGGCCAGGTGGTAGACGACATCCGCATCGTCGACAAGCTCGGCGACGACCGCTGTGTTGTTCAAAGACTCGATCGTGTACTCGAACCCCGGCCGGCCCTTGAGATGCCGAATGTTCTCGATCGAACCGGTCGACAGGTCGTCCAGGACATGCACCTCGTCTCCTCGTCCCAGGAGCTCGTCGGAAAGATGAGAGCCGATAAAGCCGGCCCCGCCGGTGATCAAGTGACGCATCTAGCTAGACCGGGACCCGGGGCTCGGAGGAGGCGGGAGCCGGCGTCGCTGTCGGAGCTTTCTCGCCGGCCAGCAGACGACGCCACACCAGGATCGCGAACGCCGCGAAGCCAAACGCGAGGCAGAGCTCTGCCCACTCGCCCGCCCTCGTAACGGTGAAGCCCGACTCCCGGAAGAACACCAAGCGGAGAGACTTGTAGCCGAACATGACGAAAAATGCTCCGGTGAGAAAGAGCGGAGGCACCAGCATGTCGACCAACTCGGTCGGGCGCTTCCGCCACCGGACGATCCAGGCGCCGATCGACCCGTAGAGGCCGGCGAGGAGATAGACGCCGTTTGTGAACTGCTGCACGACGTCGATGTTGTGGACCGTCACCTCTTTCTGCTCGTTGATCTCCTCGAGCCGCTCCGGCGTTCCGTAGCCGAAGATGCGCTGGCCCCACGCGATCTCCTCCCCCGCGATGAAGAAGCAGCCCAGGCCAAAGGCGAGGTAGACGAGCGCGAGGAGAGGCCGCCCCGTCTTCCGTAGCCACCAGGCGCAAAGAAGCGCGAAGATCGCGGCGGCGGCAAACCCGACGAACTGTGTCCATTCGAGCAAGGAGTCCTCGTCTGTGAGGAAGCGAAAAAGCGGCTTGTGGGCCCTCGCGAGAACGATGGCGACGACTCCCACGAACGGAGCCACGAAAAGAACCTCCGCGAGCCCGGCTCGCACGAACCACCGTTCGGAAGCCTCCTGCCTCAGGCTTCTTCTAAAAGAGTCCAGCGTCTTCAGAATGGCCCCCTACCGCCCCGTGGTTCCGTTCTGCGCGAAGCAACCGCCGTGAGCCACAGCTTCTCGTACGGAGATGCTCGCGGCAAGACCCGACTATAATCGGCGCGACCGTGGGAGGGAGGGGCGATGCGACGCTGAGGGAGCGGCGTGGTCTGGCGCGTGCGCCGACGCGTCAGGCGTCGACGCGACCTCTGGAAGGCGAACCTCTTCCGAGCGGCCTCAAGATCGGCTATGTGACGTCGCGCTTCCCGAAGCTGACCGAGACGTTCGTCCTCTACGAGATTCTCGGCCTCGAGCGATACGGAGTCGCGGTCGAGTTCTATCCGCTACTGCGAGAGCGAGCCGCCGTCGTGCACCCCGAGGCCGTCCCGGTCGTCAACCGCGCGCACTTTCTTCCGTTCCTGTCTTGGCCGATTCTCGTCAGCCAGCTGCATTTCCTCCGCCGCCGGCCGCGGGCGTATCTCGGCGCGCTCCGGGCCCTCCTGCAAGGCACCTGGGGAAGCATGAACTTCTTGATCGGCGGCATCGGGATCTTCCCCAAGGTTGCTCACGCCGCGCGCGTGCTCGAGGAGAAGGGCGTGGAGCACGTCCACTGCCACTTCTCCAGCCACCCCGCCGTCGCGGGCTTCCTCATCCACCGTCTCACGGGCATCCCATATAGCTTCACGGCGCAGGGATCGGACCTTCACGTCGACCGTCACATGCTTTCCGAGAAGGTCGCCGAGGCGGCCTTCGTCGTCGCGGTCTCTGCTTACAACCGGGATCTGATCCTGCGTGAGTGTGGCGATCGCTGGCGCGACAAGATCGTTGTGATCCACTCGGGCATCGAGACGGATTTCTTCAAGGCCCGCGCCAACCGTCGCCCCGAGGGGCCGTTCAGGATCCTCTGTATTGGAACCCTTCACGAGGTCAAGGGCCAGACATACCTCATCGATGCATGCAGACTGCTCAGTGAGGCCGGAGTCGACTTGAGCTGTCAGCTCGTCGGGGACGGCAAGGACCGGGCCGCCCTCGAGCGTCAGATTGCCGACGCGGGGCTGGAGGGGCGTGTTCGTCTGGAAGGCCAACTGACGCGCGGCGAAGTGGCGGAGCTCCTGCGCACGGCCGACGTGCTCGTGGCGCCGAGCGTGCCGACCAAAGAGGGGAAGCGAGAGGGAATCCCGATCGTGCTGATGGAGGCGCTCGCAACCGGGGTCCCGGTTCTTGCGAGCGACATCTCAGGGATCCCTGAGCTTGTCGAGGACGGCCGCACGGGCCTACTGGCGCCGGCACGCGACACCGCGGCCATTGCACGGGCGCTGCGGCGGTTGCACGACGAACCGAAACTGCGGAGGCAACTTGGGCGTGCAGGACGTGAGAAGGTCGTGCGCGAGTTCGACGCGCACGCGAACGCCGGTCGACTCGCCTCCCAGATCGCGATAAGGAGTCCTCGACGAGACTGATCCTGTTTTGGGCCGCCGGCGCCGTAATCGGCTACACGTACCTCCTCTTCCCGGTGGTCGTGCTCGTGCGCGGTCTCATCAGGCCCCGTGCGTACAAAGCGGCAGACATCACCCCATCCGTGACGATGGTTCTCGCGGCTCACAACGAGGCCCCGAGCATTGGCCCAAAGTTGGAGAACGTCCTCTCGCTTGACTATCCGAGCGAACGCATGAACGTCGTTGTCGCATCAGACGGCTCGAACGACGGGACCGACGAGATCGTTCGGCGGTACGAGGGCCCGCGCGTGCAACTTCTCTCGCTCAAGCGCTGCGGGAAGGCCCCCGCGCTCAACGCCGCCGCGGCCGCTGCGGAAGGGGAGATACTCGTCTTCTCAGATGCGAACTCGATGTACGCCCCGGACGCCCTGCGCGCGCTCGTGCGCCCGTTCGCCGATCCTCTCGTCGGGGGCGTGGCCGGTGACCAGCGCTACCTGGAGGATGGAGGTACGGACGCGATTGCCGCTGGGGAGCAGAAGTACTGGGACCTCGATCGCATGTTGAAGGCGGCCGAGAGCCGGGCCGGCAACGTCATCTCGGCAACCGGCGCGATCTACGCCGTGCGGGGCTCGCTCTTCAGATCGCTGCCCGACGGCGTTACGGACGACTTCTTCACCTCGACGGGAGTGGTTGCACAGGGGTACCGGTTGGTCTTCGCCCCCGACGCCATAGCGTTCGAGCCGGTTGCAAGCACGGGCGAGATCGAGTTCGGCCGCAAGGTGCGCGTGATGACTCGCGGGCTCCGCGGCGTTCTCCTGCGGAGAGCGCTTCTCGACCCACGTCGCCACGGGTTCTATGCCGTGCAGCTCCTAACCCACAAACTGCTGCGGCGGACGATGGTCGTCCCTTTGGCTGTCGCCGCAATCACAAGCCCGCTCCTCTGGCGTCGACGGCGGTTCTATAGGGTGGCGACCGTTGCCCAGGCCTCCCTTTATGGCCTCGGCGGCGTGGGCATCGCGTTCTCGCGCCGACCGCTCGGGCGCCGCAAGGCCTTCATGCTCCCGGCTTTCTTCTGCTTCGTCAACGCCGCCGCAACGCGCGCAATCTGGAACATCGTCGTAGGACGCCGGATCGACCGCTGGGAGCCGCGGCGGCAAGCCGCCGGGCGTACCGAACGAGAAGGGGGCCGCGCCGAGGCTGCCGCGCCCCGGAGCAGTGTCGGCTGATGCCGGCGAGCGAGAAGGTAAGCCTCGATCGGCTCGGAGTGGAGCTCAGGCGCTTGCGTGGCGATCCGGCCGCGCTCCCCGACGCCAGCGTCGTCATCCCGGTAAATGCCCAGGAAGACCTCGAAAACGTCCTCGGGGTCCTCGGCGACGTAGCCCGCTACGAGGGCACGGCGACGCTCGAGGTCATCCTCGTGATCAACAACTATGCCGAGGAGCACCCGCCGCCCGAGATCGCAGCCTACGAGCGGACAGGGGTGCGCGTCGTGGCTGTCCCGAGCGTATGGCGTCCCGGCGAGGCAGTTTGCTTGAGCGCTCGCATCCCGGGAATCCGCGTCGCCTCCTCGCAGCGGATCATGCTTTTCGACGCTGATTGCCGAATCTCGAACCCTTCACTCCTGTTCGACTGGTATGCCGAGCAATTCGACCGAGGAGCCCAGGTCGCTTACACCGCAGTCGGTTACTACGATCTGCGCCCGCTCTGGTCCGTGCGGGCACGCATGCTTGCCCATCACCTGGCGCGGTGGATAAAGAGGGTCATTCTCCGCATCCCTACCACTCGCGGGAGCAACTACGCCACCGACCAGGCTCTTTTTCTACGCCTCTACGGAGATGGTTTCCTGGCCGACGATCTCAACGTGGGGCCGGCGACCAAGGCGGCTGGAGGGCGCGTCGTCTACTCACGGGCGAAGGGCCTCAGGGTCCTAACCTCCGGTCGGAGGTTCAAAGGTGGCTGGTGGAAGCTCGCGCGCTACTTGTACTACCGGCTGGGGTACAACCTGCGGATGATCGGCACTTCCAAGGGGGGCGCGAAAAAGCCGGGCGCCTCGTACCATCGGACCCCCTTGCGATGACGAGCGTGTCAGTCTCCACACCGGCTCTCGGCCGGGCCGTGACCTCACTCCGAACGCCCGGGCCGGCTGGGACCATCCCCGTTGTCGTCTTCTTCTTCGTCTTCTACACGAACCTCGCCGTCGTGCTGACGCGGTTCCACGGCGTTCCTCAAATCATCGCTTCCTCGATCGCCGTACTCCTCCTGATTCCGGTCACGCGGGCCCTCATCGTCGAGCGGCAGCCCCTTGTGGTCACACCCGTTCTTCCTCTTGTTCTGATCTTTCTGGGCACGCTCTTCCTCGCCGGAGTCCGTTCGCCCGAGCCGACGGTCGTCCAGAACACCCTCGGCCTCTATCTGACCGAAGGCCTCCTTCTCTACCTACTTGTCTCGAACGCCGTCAGAACGACCCCCATGCTCACCCGGGTCATCTGGACACTGATCCTGGCCGGGGCGCTCCTGGGCGGGCTGTCTATCTTCCAGGAGCTGACGCACAGCTACGCGAACGACTACGGAGGGTTCGCCCAGGTCGACCGGCTTGACAGCGGAGGCGGCTTCAACGTGGCATCGGAGAGCGCCGCAAAAGATCTGAGACCCAGGCTCGGCGGCCCCATCGGGAGCGAGAACCGCTACGCGCAGATTCTCGCGGTGGTCCTTCCACTCGCGCTCATCCGGGCGTTCCGAGACACGCGCCGCGTCCGCCGCCTCGCGGCTGGAACTGCCTCGGTCCTGATCGCGGGGGGAATCTTCCTCACGTTCTCGCGTGGCGCCGCCGTGGCGGTGGCGGTGACGCTCCTCATGACGCTGCTCTTGCGCGAACTCAAGCTCCGGAATGTCTTACCCGCTCTCGCCGTGCTGACCGCGATCGTCTTCTTCGTCGTCCCCGACTACGTCATCCGACTCAGCTCGCTCGAGGGCGTGACGGCGCTCTCGTCGACCTCGACGGATTCCACCAACCGCCCCGATTCCGCCCTCGTGGGCCGCGAGACCGAGAACCTCGCCGCCCTGCACACCTTCATGGATCATCCCGTGACCGGAGTGGGGCCGGGGGTGTACTTCGCCGAGTATTCCCGCGACTACGCGAACCGCCTCGGCCTCCGGTATCTGGGTAGTGAGCGACGCGGACACAGCCTCTATTTGGAGCTGACGGCGGACACAGGCATCATCGGGCTCACAGCCTTCATGGCGATGGTCGGTGTTCCGCTCGTGCTCCTTTTCCGAAGTGCACGTTACTGGCGGGACCGGGATCCCGAGCGGGCGATCATCGCGAGCTCCTTCTTGTTTGCGCTCATCGCCTACCTCGCTAGCGCGATGTTCCTGCACCTCTCCTACCAGCGCTATTTCTGGGCAGTTCTCGCGCTCGCGAGTGCAGCTCTATGGGTGCTTCGCCGAGACCAAGCAGACGGGTCCTCGCAACGCGAGGCGGCGGCCGCCGCCGGAAGCGAGACGGCCTCGTTCGCACCCTCTTAGGGCTCGCCTTAGCTTTGCCTGCGCTCGGGGCGTCGGAGCGCGGCACCCCCTGGCGCATGAGTCCAGTCGGAGAAGCCGAACGTCCTGCCGCCGGAGACTGGCAATGAGCAAGGAAACTTCGTCCCGTAGGCGCGGTTGACCAGGTACACACACTCATTCGACCGCAGCCCGTCGAACCAGTCCGGGTTTCCCGTCGTCTGTCGGAGAAACCAGAGGTAGTCGTGGGCCCTGCGGATTGCCTCCTCCGCAACGTCCCAGGCCGGATAACCGGCGCGGGCGAAGACGAGCGCGGCCGGGACCGCGCCCTCGAGGCCGATCCAGGGGTACTTCGTCCAGGCGGGAGAGCAGACGTCGTCGCCGCCTCGGGACATGTCGTTGCCAATCGCTCCGTCGAGGCGACAGCCCTGCTTCACCGCTCCTTCGTCCTGGATGCCAACAGGGTCAGAAGGGATGAACTGCCAGGCATCGGAGTTCGATGTCTCCTTGACCGGGCTCATGCGGTCGCCGCAGTAGCGGCGGTAACCGTCCCAGAAGGTGGCAAGGCGGGCGAAGTCCCTCGTGTAGACGGAAAGCACGGCCGTGACGAACCCCACCTGAGCCGAGGCATTCGATCCGGACGACCAGTTGCCTACGGGGACCTGCTCGTCGGTCTTGTTGTCCCTCAGCGTTTTTGTCAGGAAGCCGGCCAACCACTCGTAGATCGGACCGGAGTGGATCCCGAGGACCTCGGCGGCGATCACGTAGGCCCCGAGATTGCGACCGATGGCCAGCCAGCGGGCGTCGGCGTCGCTACCGATGGCCGAGGAGAGCGCGCTCGTGGCCTTCGTTCTGAGATCGCCTCTTCCCGTCCGGGCCGCCGCGAGCGCGCAGGCGAGTGTCTTGCCGTCGTGCGTGGAGTCCTGATCGGCCACGTCGGCCGTCCCGAGATCACCTTCGGCTGCGGCGAGCACCGCGTTCCACGCCGAGCCGTTCGTGGGTAGCGCAGCGAGCTCGGCCGGCGAGATCCAGAGGGCCGGACCACGATGAGGAGCCGGAACCGGCGGAGGAGGAAGCTGGCTGACCTCGACGGGCGCGGCCTCGCGTGCGAGCCGGTCCGGCCGAAGCAGGTATGCCCCAGCTGCAACCACAGCGGCGACTAGAGCTTGCTTGCGTGTCATCACGGAGCAGCGACGAAGGGTTACCGGCGCGGGCTGGCTCGCACCTCGGCCCGCTGCGGCTCCCACATGTCGTCGCGAGGCCGCCTCCCCGTAAGTTGCTGAGCGAGCGCGACAGCGGTGGCGACGTTGTTGCGGTCGAACGTGAGTGCCGCTTTCAGGAGACGGAGCCGACCGAGCCTCGTCCCGCGCAAGAGAAGACCGGTGAGCGCAGCCCCGTGGAGAAGTCCCTGGGCGAGGAAGACCCCACGGTAGATCTTGCCCCTTGAGCGCAGGCCCGGCGTCGTAACGGCTAGCCCGATAAGCGGGACGAAAACGAGCCGACGCAGCAGCTTGTGGGAGACGAGCTGGAGCGAGTAGAACCCATACTCGGCAGGGTTGAGGAGGTCGCGCCCGAGCCAGAAGGAGCGGAGGAGCGGTCCTATGATCCGGACCTTCCGCTCGAACGGGTCGCGAACGACCGTCACGCCTGGAAACGGATAGGAGGCGGCCCGCGGCTCGTAGACGAGACGCCGATGCGCTGCGACCACGCGGGTCGAAACCCAAAAGTCGTCCGGCACATTCTCGGGTACCGGCTGGAAGAGGTCTCGCCGCACTGCGTAAATCTGGCCCTCAGCCGACGTGACGCTCCCGGCCCGGCTCAGAAGGCTGCGCAGCATGCGCTTTCCGTGCGCCGCTCCGCGGCGATTGGGCTTGGATTCGTCCCCGTGGCGCCGTTCCCCTGCGACGCCGCCCACAGCTGGGTCGGCGAACGGCGCCGTGACTCGTAGTAGCGTCTCTCGGGTCAGCTTCGTGTCGGCGTCCGTGAAGACGAGAACGTCCCCCGTGGCCACGGCCGCCGCCTCGCTCAGGGCCCGGTTCTTCCCGATCCTCGGGAGGGCCAGTAGTCGAACGCCGCGCCCAAACCGCTCCACAAGGTCGTTCGTGGCGTCGGCTGACCCGTCCGACGCGACCACGACCTCGACTCGGTCGGGCGGGTAGTCGAGCGAGAGCGTGTTCTCGAGCTTCTCGAGAATGATGCCCGCTTCGTTGAAGGCAGGTATGACCACGGTGACGGGGGGCGGCTCGCCGCCGCTTTCGACGTGCCGCTGCCGCAGGAGCCCGCGTACCGCCACGACGAGCGGGAAACCGACGTACATATAGGCAAGGACGCCCGTCGAGCCCCAGAAGACCGCGTGCCTTTCGCCAAAGGCCCTCATAAAAGCCGGCTAGGCGGCGGCCGGCTCTCGGGCTCGCTCATCGGCGACCGAGCCACGTTCGCTAGCTGGAACCGGAACAGGCAAGTCGCGCCAACGATAGCCCGACCGCCGGCATGGCGGCATTTTGGCTTGCCGCTCACCGCCCAAGAACAAACCGGCGAATCAGCGGGATACGAGCAAGCTCCGGGAACGTCTCGCCTGCGCGGAGAGTGTTCCGACTGGCGAGGAGGACAACAAATGACGCGGCGCCCGCCAATAGCAGCCCTACCCAAAGTGACAGCCCTACGAACGAGTGGAGGGCGAGGAGGGCTCCTGCCGCGAACGCGATCGACGTGTAGACGATCGCCGTTCGGCGCTCGAAAAGACTGATGCCGGTTCCGCGCCGTAATCCCCACTGCTTGAGAAGGTTGTGAACGATCAGCGTCGAGCTCGTCGCGATCGCTGCGCCGAGCGGACCGTATATGGGGACGAGAAGGAAGTTCAGGGCAAGGTTCGTGGCAGCGGCCACGATGCTGATCCAGAGCACAAACCCCACCTTTCCGAAGACCTTGAGGGTCAGTCCGTTGAAGCCGAGTGCGGCGTTGAAGTAGTACGCCAGCGCGAGGAGGGTCAGGTAGGTGGCCGAGCTCTCGTAGCGAGCGCCGTAGATGGCAACGGTAAGCGGGTTCGAGAGTGAGAACGTCAGCGCGAAGATCGGGAAGGAGAGGACCGCGATCCAGGCCGCCGTCTGCCAGTACAGATTGGAGATGCCCTCCGTGTCGCCTCGGGCGAAGAGCCGCGCCGCGGCGGGTGTGAAGAGAAGCGTGAAGCTGGTGAAAACGATCTGGTTCAGGTGAGCCGCCGGAAGAATGACCCGTAGCGCGCCGACACCCTCCGCGCCGTTGTAGTGGCCCACCAGGAGCGCGTCGGTCGTGTTCATAACCATGTAAAGGAGATCCGACGCGAGTAAGGGCACGGTGAATCCGAAGACCTCGCGCCACGGCATGTCAAGCCTCGCCCAGCTGAGATGCTCGAGCAGGCCTTCGCTACGAACCGTCCGGTAGAGGAAGAAACCGTACAACCCGACGGTGAAGGCTCCGCTGGCGACGAAGCCGGCGGCGAGGAACGTCACTCCGGCTCCCGAGAGCACGAGGAGGAGCACGACGGTGAGGCGAAGTAGGGGGCCTAGGACGTATTTCCGGAAGAAGATCGCCCGCGGCTTGGCCATCACCGCGAAGAGGCCCATCGTGAGCCCGTCCATCGCCTGGATCGGGACCGAGATCACCAGGATCAGTAGGAGGGAGATCGCCTGCTCGTTCGAGATCAGCGTGCCGGTGAGCAGGTTGTGCAGGCCGTACACGAGCAGGATGAGCCCCAGGCTGATCGAGAGGATCGTGCCCACGACCATCGCGATCGTGCCCCAGAGCTTGTCGTACTCCTTCTCCTCGTCGTAGATCGGGATGAACCGCGTGATCGAGCGGTCGAGCCCGAATGTCGCCACGCCAACGGCGAGACTTACAAGGGAGAGGGCATAGGCCCATGCGCCGTAGTCCGCCTTGGACAGGTAGCGGACGATGAGGATTTGGATCGCGAAATTGATTCCGAGCGAGAGAAAGCGGCCGCCGAGAAGGAGGCTCGAGCCGCGAATGTGCTTCTGCGTCGCCTCGTTCGCGGCCGACTCAGGGCCGCCCGCGGCTGAGGCTCTGGAAGTCCGGGTAGCCATGTCTTATGCGCCAGGCGGGAGGCGGACTGTCGCCGGATCACCCGACGGAAGTCGGTCTTCCGGCCGTGGTTCGGCCACGAGCGTGCAACGACCTGCTCGGCCGTCGGTCGAGTAAAACCCCACCGTGCTGACTTTAGCTTTGGGTGAGGATCAGTTGCGGGCTGTTCGCGCCTTCCTTGCTCGAGAACCAGGCGGCATCGGGATAAGTGCCGACGAGCGCAAGGCTGTACGTTCCGTCGCCGGTAATTATCGAGCCGAGATCGATCTCGACCCAGTTCCCGAGCTTCGCTGGCCCTGCCGGTCCGATCGGCGTTGTCGAAGCCGGCGGCTTATTCGTCCATGTGAGCGTGCTTTCGCTCCAAGTCGTATCGGCGACCAGATAGAGGGTGCCGGCATTTGGGCTCGCGTCGATGACGTAGAGCCGGAGCCTCGCCGACACCACCGAGCCGGTCAGACCGGTAACAGTGAACTTGAGGTAGGAGTCGGTCTCGGCCAGATACTTGAACGAACGCAGGTTGTTGAGGCTCCCGTTTAGCTCGTTCGGGAGGTTCGAGCGGACGAACGAGTCATCGGTCGGCGTGAAAGTAAGCGTCTGGCCGACGGGAGTCACGCTGATGTAACCCGCCTTCGTCAGGCTGCCCGAGCCGGATGTATTCGAGACCGTTAGCTTCACGGAGTACGTGCCGGCGCTCGCGTAGATGAAGGTCGGGCTCTGCTGCGTCGAGTCGATGCTGCCGTCGTTCTGGAAGTCCCACTCCCACGACGTCGGGCCGCCGGTCGACGCGTCCGTGAACTGGACCGTGAGCGGAGCAGTGCCGCTCGTGGGCGAAGCGGAGAACGATGCCGTCGGCGCGGTTCCGCCGCCTCCACCTCCCAGCGGGAAGTACTGGTGGAAATACACCTTCGACCCGGACGCGAGCACGACGAGGCCCGTTGCGGGGCTGACGTTCTGCTTCGTCGAGGTGGCGTTGTTCAGCTCGCCGTCCGCGTTCTTCATGACCGGTGTCCCCTTGCCAGCGGGGAAGGCTATGGAGCCCATCGGGGACGTCTTCTCATAGATGATGCCCCCGGACTCGGGTGAGGTTGCGAAGACATGGATGGTCTGGCCCACCTCGTCTAGCTCGACGATTGCCCGCGTATGATGGTCACTCTTCCGGCCGACGGTCGTGCTCGTCCAGGTGCCGGACGGGCTGCGGACGAGCAGAAGGACGAGCGGGTCCGTGGAAACCTCGCGAGAGGTCTTCACGACGGCGTAGACGCTGCCGCTCGAGTCGGCCTTCAGGTTCATGTGGTCGTCGGCCAAGCCCGGGCCGGAGAGCGCTGTCTCGCCGCTCCAGGCCGTGTCGGCGCTCGAGTCCGCATGGACGGCAAAGTAGTCCGTGCCGTTGGTCTGGTTAGTCCAGAAGACGCCGACCTGGCCGGCGAAGGCGATCACGGCGGCGTTGTCGTCGCTGTTGAACGTCGTCTTCGTTCCCGGCACACTGGGGGTGAACGGGGCGCCCCAGACGGCATCGTTGCACCCCGGGTCGCAGACGCTTGCGTTCACCACGAACGTCGTTCCCTGTTTCCAGGTCGCCCAGAGCTGTCCCGTAGAGTCCTTGGTGATTGTGAGGGCCTCGGTCTTGTAGTTGCCGATCTGTACCGGGAAGCCGCTGTCGAGCGAGTAGCTGTCTGTTTCCGCGTCGTAGCCGTAGCGGTAAAGCCGGGCGGGTGAGCCGGACGACGATCCGGTCGAGAAGATGTGCGAGGCGACGTACAGCTTGCTCGTGCTCGCGTCCCAGAGCGTGTCGGCCCGGGAGCCGCCGCGGTTGTCAAGTACCGTCCCGGTGTCGACCCAAGACTGGTTGGCCGTGTTCAGGCGAAAGATGTGGTACGCGGCTGCGCTTTGCGACCACATGCTTGCCCACCAGAAGTCGTCGTTCCACCAGAGCTTGCTCTCCGGCTTCTCACCCGTCGGGCTATTCTGGGCGCCGACGGTCGACGGGCCCTCGAACCCGATATCGCCGCTTGCCGCCTGAGCAGCCGTCGCGTTCGACGACCAGAGCACGACGGCCCCGACAGCCGCCAGGCAGCCCAAGAGAATACGTCGATCCGCGAACCCTACGATGGCGCCCGATACCCTCGCCAACACTCGATCTCCTCTCGCCGCAGAGCATCCCGGACCGGATGACGCCCCGCGGTCCCGGGGCCTCAGGTTAACACGGCGCCGTTGTCGCGACTAGCGCTCGCATATACCATCGGCGGCCAGGGAACCGGGGCATGCTTCCGAACGTCGTCATTGCAGGGGCGCCGAAGTGCGGTACGACCTCGCTCTTCGCCTGGCTGGTGGACCATCCCGACGTGTGCGGCTCGACCGTCAAAGAAGCCCGCTATTTCCTCGATCCCGACGATCCGCTCTTCAAGAAGTCGTCGAATTACGGGGACCACGGCCTCGCGGGTTACGAGACGTACTTCACGCACTGCGAGGCGGCAGAGCCGACTCTCGTCGTCGAGGCCACGCCCGTCTATCTCTACCAGCGAAGCGCGCCGGCGGCGCTCGCGCAGATCGAGCCGCTACCGCACGTCGTCCTCGTGTTCCGAAAACCCTCCGAGCGGGTCTACTCTCATTTCCACTTCCTGCGCGACAGCCACGCCCGTATCGACAGCCGTTTGCCGTTTGAGGAGTTCGTGCGACTGGTCCGGGCAGGCGATCCGGGTATCCCACACTACGGCCACGCGAAGAGCGTCATCGCCCATAGCGAATACGTTGAGTATCTCCCGGCCTGGTTCGAACGGTTCCCGCGGGCGCATATCCACCTGTTCCTCTTCGAGGATCTCCGCCGGGACCCCGCAGCCTTCATGAAGGCGGTGGCGCGCCAATTCGACATCGATCCGTCGTTTTACGACTCCTACTCCTTCTCGCGCAAGAACACGACGTTTCGGATTCGGCGCCCGTGGCTTCACCGCATCCGCAGGGAGGTCGGGCGGCAGCTTCCGGCGAACACGCGAAAGCGCATCAAGGCGTCTACAGCGTCTGCCTATGCGCGGATCAACATCGAAGGCGCTCGGGGATCCCGCTCGGCCCGTGATGCCGAAGTCCTCGATGCGCTCGAGCGGGACTTCGGTCCTTTCAACGAAAGGCTCACTGAGCTAACCGGCCTCGACCTGACGGTCTGGCGCTGAGAGAGATCCGGTCGATGGGCGCGACCGTGGCGCCGTCGTATGCTCATGAGTGAGCGCGTATTTGACGCGCGGGGAGCCGGCCGAAACGGTCCTGTCAACCTCGCCCGCTGTGCAGCACCGCGCCGATGAGCTTCGCGCCGACGGGTTCGAGGCCCTCGCGCGCTTTCTCCACTTCTGCCCGCCTCGTGTGTTCTGCCCGGACGACGAGGACAGCCGCTTGCGCCGCTCGGGCCCAGGTGAGCGTGCTGCGAGAGTGGCTCGGAGGAGGCGCGTGGATGATCAACAGGTCCGCGTCGGTGGAAAGAAGCGTCACGAGCTCTTCCGCCTCCTCCTGAGTGAAGCCGCGCGGCGCGTGACGAGGCAAGATGAGAACCAGCGGCGCTCCTGAGCGCATTGTGAACCGGTCGAGGGTCGTGCTTCTGAATTTGAGAGCCTCGGCTCGGCTGACGGCCTGCTGTCCGGCGCCACGCTCGTCGATGCGGAAGAACTGCCCGATGCTGTCTCCTTCGAAGTCGGCGAGCACCACGCGCTGTCCGTCCTGGGCGAGGACGAGGGCGAGCTTCACCCCCACGGTCCAGCTGCCCTCCGAACGCTCGGCACCCACTACGACGAGGCTGCGGGGGACTTCCTCACGGTTTGCGACTGAGATTCTCGTGGCCAGTCGCCGGTACGACGCGGCCTCCTCGAGGGAGCTTCGGGTCGGATCGAAGAACGACGGTCCCGCTCTCGGCCAGGCTCCGTTCACCGAGCCGAGCACGGGCAATCCGCCGATCTCCATGAGGTCATCCTCGTCCGTCACTTTCGCGCCCCGAGCTTCGGCGACCAGGGCGAACGCAAGTGCGCCGAACAGGCCGGCGAAGGCACCGAACTCGAGAAGCAACCGAGAGAGAGGTCGGATGCGCACTGCTGAGGTTGCCCGATCGACCACCCGCACTTGCGGCTGCGCCGTAACGTCGGCACCAGGGGTTGGAGCAGCCCGCGTAACGGAGACGTACCACCTGAGACCTGCGGCCAGCGCGTTTGCCAGCGCGATGGCTCGAGTCCGGTCGGTGTCATCGGCGCGAATCTTGATGATGCGCGTGTTCTGATCGGATTCGCCGCGGACATTCTCACGCAGCTCGTCGACGGTGCCCGCTGATTGAGTCGCCCGAAGCGCGAAGGCGAGAACAGGCGTGCTCCTGACTATCTCCGCATACGTGGGAAGAAGCTGGGTGACCGGCGGCGCGCCTTCTGATGCGGGGCTGGCCTCGACGAGGACCTGGGCGTTCGCTTCGTAGGTCGGCGTGGTGCGAGACCCGTACACATACGCGGCAAAGGCGCCCCCGACGACGGCGAGGGCGATGAGCGACCACCATCTCCGCAGGAACGAGGCCAAGCGGATGCGTGGATTCCCCATGGCCTTTCCAGAGTAGTCCGCGCTGAGCTGCGGAGGGCTGGCCAAGCCGCCCTCCGCAGCTTCGTTCGGTTCCGTCTAGAAGATCACCGCGATCGAGCGCCGGACGTCTTTCGCGTCGACCCGGGCCCGGTCAAAGCCGGTCCCGCCGAGCAGGACGTCGCGGAATCCGTCACGGGCGTAGAACGTGTCGTTCCCCCCGCCTCCGACGAGCCTGTCGTTGCCGGCGAGCCCCTTCAAGGTGTCGTTTCCCCCGAGCCCGCAAAGCGCGTCGTTCCCCCTCGTGCCGACGAGAACGTTAGGCCCGGATGTGCCTCTGATGCACGGAATGATCTGCAGGTAGGCGTGCCAGTAGCGCTTCGTGCTGGGATTCGTTGCCAGCACGATCAGACGTGTCGAGTTGCTGATCGTCTGCTTGGTCGAGGTCGGGTTCGCCATCTGGCTCCCGCTGTCCTGGATCACGCGCGTGCCCGCAGAAAGCTCCGGAAACCCGATGGTGCTGAGGCGGGATTGCTTCATATAGACGGCCGTGTTGTGCGTCGACCCCTCGAATACGCGGATCCTGTTGTGCTGCTCGTCGAGGAGGACGATGGGACGGGTGCGGTCGAGCGAGGCTCGCGAGACCGTATTACTGCTCCACGTTCCGGCGGCGTCACGGCGACTGAGCACGGTGCCTGGCCTCGTCTGCCCGATGTACTTCGTCTTCGTGACCGCGTAGACGCGGCCGGAGGAGTCCGTCTTCAGGTTGATGTGGTCGTCGGCCAGTTTCGGTGCGGTCGGACCGCCGAGGATGGGTTCCTCCGCAATCCACGTGCCGAGCGGCAGTCCGTCGGCGTGGGAGTTGAACCTCATCTGCCCGACTCCCGCGCTCGTGTTGCTCCACACCACGCCCACCTTGTTGCTGCCGTCGTTGAACTGGACCACGGATGAGATGTCGTCCGCGCCGACGTCGTCGAGGGAGTGAGGAAGCGAGGAGAAGCTGCAGTTCGACGCGGCACCGCCGACGCAGTCGCCGTCCGA
>Ga0137375_10005031_pt1 | contig 15728 bp, 18 predicted proteins | sample SagtaG_24_FD_104936 | JGI IMG/M metagenome (GOLD analysis project Ga0137375, IMG submission 104936) | Vadose zone soil microbial communities from Sagehorn Ranch, Mendocino, California, USA - Sage1_R_113_16 metaG | ecosystem: Environmental > Terrestrial > Soil > Vadose zone | place: USA...
GACCTCAACTTCGGCGACTGCCTGACCTACGCCGTGACTCGATTGGCCAGCCAGCGCCTGCTCTTCGTGGGGACGGACTTCTCCAAGACTGACCTACCGCCCGCCTGACCGGGACGGTGGTGATGGGCGAGGGTCTCAGCGCTTGGTCGGCGGCTCCACGATGACCGCGCGAAAGGGCGTGCGGTGGCGCTGCGCGAGGCGCTGGACGTCGGCGGCGGTGACCTGGCGGACCCGGGCCACGGAGCGGTCGAGGAACTCGTAGCCCACCCCCGCGACCTCGTCGGAAACCGGCTCTCGCTGGATGCGCTCGAGCTGTTCCCTCAGGGCGGCCTCGGCTCTGGCCGCTGGCGGGGTCGAGGGGCGCTCGGGTTCGTCCCTCATCCCTTGAGGCGCCCCGGTCCCGGTCGGCGATCAGATAGCACTGGACGTGCAATGATCGGCCAGGAGAGGCTTCGGCGGAGCCCGGGAGCGCGGCAACCGTCGGCGGTCGAGGAGGCGGGTTCGTCGGGCAGCGCGCTCACGGCGCCATTTCATTGCTCCCTTCACACGAGTGTTCACCGCGGATGCGAGCGCCCCTGCCGTGCCTCCGCTGTCTCACGCGGGTGCCGGACCCCGCGAGCGCACGATCTCCGCGCGGTGGAGACGCCGCCGAAGACGCCGGACCGTCAGCGCGACCCTCCCGCATAGAGGACAGCAACGCGCATTGCCTGGCTCAGCAGCCACAGCCAACCCTGTCGCCGCCGCCGCCGAGAATATCACCACCAGAACCAGGCCGACGCGCCCGCCCAGTATGTCACGGAGAGAATCCTGGCCGGTGAGCCGATGCCATGCCCACGACGCCGCGTGCAGACCGTGGACGCTGCTTCTGAAGACCCCGCTGATCGCCCCGCACATCGTGAGGACGGCGACTCCAAATATCCGAGGCCGATCAGGCCCCACAGCGTGTCAAGTGGGCCATCATTAACAGGGAGCGCGTGGTGCCTCTGGACACGCTGGCCGAGACCGTGGAGGCCGAGGTGGGCCGCTACACGGCCCAGAGCGCGCTCGTGCTCCGGCTCGCCAGGCGCGCGGTGAAGGCGACCGTGGGCGGGAGCTTCGACGAGGGCCTGGGCGTGCTCGAAGAGATGTACCACCACGAGCTCATGACGACCGAGGACGCCGAGGAAGGCCTCCGCGCCTTCGTCGAGAAGCGCAAACCCGTGTGGAAGGACAGGTGAGAGGAGAAGTCTCATGACACTCATGATGGCCGGGCTGATCCTGACCCTCATCGGCATCGGCATCGTGCTGGTCCGGGAGTTCCAGGTGCCCGGGCACCGGATTCCGCTCGCAATCGGCGTGGCGCTGCTCGTGGTGGGCGCCGTCCGCCGGGGTCACGCGGGCGGCTCCTGAGGGCTGACACCACCCGAGCGCGGTCAGCGCTCCTGATGGAATGACACGGAACCGAACAAAGGAGGCTTCTAATGAGTGAGCGGCCGAAGGCCATCGACATCATGTACTACGTGGCGACACCCGAGTTCATCGCCAAGTGGACCGACGCGAAGAAGGGCGAGTTGATCTGCCGCATGGAGCGCTCCAAGGCGCTGGGGGGAGCATGAGGACCCGGGCGGCTCTACTCGGTACGGCGGTTGCCCTGCTCGCAGCCCTGCCGGCGGCGCCGGCGCGGGCCCAGGAGGCGGTCACCCTCTTCGTCACCTCGGAGAAGACCGACACGGTCGGCGTCTACCGCGGGACCGTGCCGACCCTGAACCTGGTCCGCGAGATCAAGGTCGGGCGCGAGCCGCACAACCTCGGCATCTCACCGGATGGGCGCTGGGTCGCGACCGGCGACCGCCGCTCGGGCGAGGTTTCCGTGATCGACACGCAGTCGCTCACCGAGGTGGCACGGATCAAGCTCGGTCGCCAGACCCACGACGTCGCCTTCAGCCCCGACAGCCACACCCTCTACGTCGGTCACGAGACCGAGAATTTCGTGAGCGTGGTCGAGGTCGGCACCTGGAAGGTCGGCGCTCCGATCAAGGTCGGGCGCGCCCAGCACGACCTCTCGATCAGCCCCGACGGCCGCCGCCTGTGGTTCACGGTGACCAACCGTCCGTACAAGGCCGGGGACCCGCGCCTGGGCATCGTGGAGCCGGAGACCGGCAAGGTGAGGCTCATCGACACCGGCGCCAACGCCCACGACGTGACGCTCTCACCCGACGGCCGAGTGGCGTGGGTGACCAACTCGGGTTTCACCCACATCCCCGACCCGCGGCTGGACTACGTCGACGCGACCACCGGCGAGCCGCTGGGCCATATCACCGTCGGCAAGTACCCGTTCCACTCCCCCAAGCGGGGGCGCGACGGCAACGCGGTGCGTCCCGGCGCGGCCGAGATGTGGTTCAGTGATCACGGCCTGCGGAGCGTGGTCGCCGTGTCCCTGACCGATCGCAAGGTCGTGGCGACGGTTCCCGTGGGCGTGGAGCCGTACCACGTCGCGGCGACCGCCGCCGGCATTCTCTTCGTCGCCAACCACACCTCCAACACCGTCACGATCGTGGACGGGCCGCGGCGCGCGGTGCTGGGCACGCTCAAGGTCGCGTCGCGCCCGCACGGCCTCGCGGTCCTCGCGGGACCGTGAGGTGGACCGTGCCGAGGAGGGACCAGTCATGGGGAAGCCCAATGATGTCGAGGCGCAAGACTGTCCCTTCCTGACGCCCGAGGTCCGTGGTCGGCGCGGGGTATTCCCGTTCCCCGTCTACTGCCGGCTCCCGAGCGGGCGGGTCCGCGTTCCGACCCGCGACGAGTTGGCCACGCTCTGCCTGGCCGGGCAGAATTGCCCGGCCCACCGGCGGGGATGTGGGGCGGCCGCCGGGGAGCCGGCCGAGGCTAACCCGACAGCGAGAGGCCCAGCAGCACGATCGCGAGGCACCAGGACGTTGAGCCGGGCCACCCAGGAGGCGCGTACGCGCGCTGAGGGGTCCGCCCCCGGCGCCCCCGCGCGCGGCCCGAGGACGAAGTCGTGGAAGGCGCTGAGGATCAAGGTGAGCACGATCAGGCCGGCCTTCCAGTGGAAGCGCGGGGAGGCCCAGCAGAAACGGGTGCAGCCAGAGGTTGACCAGGCCGGTGAGGACGAGCACGCCAAGCGCGATCCAACCCACGGTGCGGAAGCGCCGCCCGGTCTGCTGCACGAGCCGTGCCCGCAGAGCCGGGTCGTCCAGGCGGCGGGTCACCGGCACCAGCACCAGAACGATGAAGAGCATCCCGCCGATCCAGACCATGGCGGCCACGACATGAAGCCAGCGGCTCAGAAGGGACACGGGTCAGAGCTCCACGCGAGCGGGGCGCATCGGCCCGAGGGTAGCACAGCCGAGCCGCGGGCCCAGCCGCGAGCCCAGCCGAGAGAAGCGTCGCCCGGCCTGCCGCGCTCGGAGTTTCGGACGGACCGCACCGTCGCCTGGTATGCGCGCGCCGTCGAGCGGGGCGATTATGCGGCGCGGGTCCTCGAGGTCTTGGAGCCGGCGCTGGCCGATCGCAAGGACGCCCTCGACGTGGGCGCCGGCTGCGGGGCGCTTTCCCTGCCGCTGGCCCGGCGCCTGGAGACGGTGACGGCGCTCGAGCCGAGCCCGGCGATGGCGCGGGCGCCGCGTGCGGCGGCCGCCGGCGCCGGGCTAGTCAATGTGACGGTCGTCGAGGCCGCCTGGGGTGAGACGTCCGTGCGCCCCCACGACCTCGTGCTCTGCGCCCACGTGGGTGGGCTTCTGAAGGCCGGATCTCCGTTCCTTCGGGACGCCGGCACAGCGGCCCGCCGCTGGGTCGCCCTGGTCCGCGACGTTCCTGGCGCCCAGCGCGAGGACAAGTTCTTCTTCTCCGAGCTCTACCCCGCGCTGCTCGGCCGCCCCTACGAGCACCGCTGCGACGCCGAGGAGACGCTTGACGCCCTGCGGCAGCTCGGCATCCGGCCGTCGGTCACCGATCGAGTACGCGTCGGACCAGCCTTTTGGGGACCTCGAGGAAGCCTGCGACTTCTGGATGACCTATCTCGGGCTCGAGGGCGACGGCCCGCGCGCCTATCTGCGGGCATTTCTAAAGGACCGCCTGGTGCGCCGGGACGGGGAGTGGATCGCGCCGTTCAGGAAGACCGCCGCCGTGATTACCTGGCAGCCGACTGGCCAGCCGACGCGGCCCGCCTGACGAACTCCTCGGCCCAGCCCAGCCCCTCGCGCCCATGCCCCTCCTCGGCAGCCACCCGAGCGAACTCGAAGATCACCGCGCTCTCCGGGCGCGCGGTGAGGACGGGAGCCACCGCAAGCCCGGTGCTGCCTTCCAAGCTCGGGATGATAAGATATGGCGCGGGTGTCGGGGGTTCGCGGTCTGAGGAGGACGTTGAGGCGGACGAGATCCTAGATTAGAGGGTTATCGTGTCTGACATCCTCTGGCTAAGGAGGGGGTATGAGAGGAGCGACAACGAAATACATGGCGATCCTGGTTGCGGTGGTGCTTCTTCCCACTTTCGTTCTGGCACAGGGGAGCCCAGAGAGAGGCAAGGACCTCTACGCCAAGCAGTGCGCCGGCTGCCACGGGCCGGCCGGCAAAGGGGACGGCCCAGCAGCCGCCGCGATCAACCCGAAGCCCACGGACTTCACGAATAAGGCCCTCATGACGGCGCTCAAGGACCAGTATCTCTTCGACCTCATCCAGAAAGGCGGGGCCGCCGTCGGGAAATCCCCGCTCATGAGCCCCTTCGGCTCGAGGCTCAAGGATGGAGAGATCCGGGATGTGATCGCGTACGTTAGGAGCTTAACCAAGTAGGGAGCGCGGGTATTTCTCTTGGCATCGGTTGGAACCATCCTGACGGTGACCATGCCTGATTCCCCGATCTGACCTGCCCCCCGCCGGCCCTTCACCGAGCCCGGCCGAGCATTTGGAGGAAGGCGACGAGGTGGGCCATCTCTTCAGGGCGGAACCGGGGCCAGGCCACCTGCCGGCGCTCGGCACGCTCCGCCATGATGAAGCCGTGGTTCCACAGCGCCGCGATGACGGCAGCGGCCGAGTCGAGACCCTTCACCTTTGCGAGGTCCGGGCCGATCTTGCCGCCCGTGGTATCGAGCGAGTGGCAGCCCAGGCACCCTTTGGCCGTCGCCAGTTCCCGCCCCTTCGCGGGGTCGCCCAGCTCGGCGAGATAGCGGACGGAGTAGAGATAAGCGACGAGGTCGGCCATTTCGCGCGCTTGAAGGCGAGGGACTGAGATGGATCGCGCCTTCATCTCCTTCATCATCGCGGGGGCCTTATTCCACATGGCCGCCGCGAACTGGGTGAGGCTCCAGTGCAGCCCGCGCTCAGCCAGGTTAGGTCCCACTCGGCCGCCCTCGCCCCCGATGCTGTGGCAAAGGATGCAGCCCTTATCCATGAACAGCCGGTGGCCTTCGTCGGCGCGGCCGGGCAGGACGTAGAGCGGCTCTTCGGGGTGGGCCTGGGAGGTGGCTTTGAGGTAGGAGATCAGGTCGCGAAGCTCCGCGTCTTTGAATGTGGGGCGCGCGATCCCCTTATCGCGCATGGCCTCGGCCATGGCCGGGCCGTGGTTCCACAGCTCGGCCGCGATCAGGATGGGGGAGCCGAACTGCTTGAGGAAGTCCAGGTTCGGGCCGGCCACCCCGCCGGTCCCCCCCGCCTGGTGGCAGACGACGCACTTTTTCTCCGTGAAAAGCCGCCGGCCGGCCTCGACATTCCCTGGGGGATCAAAGTAGTCGAGCGTGTAGAGAAACCCGATGAGGTCGCCGGTCTCCCGCGGGTCCAGCTGAGGGCGAGCGATTCCGAGATCTCGCATGCGCTCGCGCATCTTCGGCAAGTGGTTCCACATCCCGGCGGCGAGCTCGTAGAACGATCGGGGACGCTGGACTCGGCCGAGATCAGGCCCGACCTTGCCGCCCAAGCCGTTGACCGCGTGACACTTGACACAGCCCTTGGTCCCGAAGATCCGCGAGCCTGCCAGCGGGTCTTGCGTGGGGCTAAAGAGGGATTGGGCGAAGGCCGCCTGAGAACCCCAGGAAAGCAGGAAGGACACCGCGAGAACCATCCACTTCATGGCCCTAGCCTCCCGCTCCGCGACAGGAGCAACGTACATCGCACAATCTGTCGTAGGCCGACTTGCCGAGGGGGGCGTCTGCTCCGACGGGTTTCAGGGCTTCCGTTCGGCTCGTTCGTCCCGGCGACGACCGTCCACCACGTGTCATAGAGCAGTCCCCCCGCGCGACGCTGGCCAAGTCAACTTCGGTGGAGGCTGCGGGAGCGGCAGTATCGGGATCGGCAGCGAGCATGCCGCTCCCGCAGCGATCTGCGCGAAGACTTGGGGCATACACGGGCTCCCGTTGACCGTTTCATCGCCCACCTCCTTCGGGCTCACTCCTCATCGGCGGTTGCCTTTGGGCTCAGGACCCTTGGCCGCCGCCGGCCGTGGGGCTCCTCCGCGGGCCTGGAGCAGATAGGCGATCAGGTCGGCCATTTCCCCGCCCTGAAGAACCGGCCACGCGACGTTCGCCCCAACCATCACCTCCTCCATCGTGGCTGCGTGATTCCACATGCCGGTGATGACCTCCAGGGACGTGTCGAGCTTTTCCACGGTCGCGAGATCAGGCCCCACCTTTTCGCCGACCCCCCGGAGGGCGTGGCAGGTGCCACAGCGTTTTTCCTTGTAAACCACCAGCCCTCTTCTGGCATCGCCGGGCGGGTCGATGAACTGGAGGAAATAAAGATAACTGATGAGATCCGACATCTCCTGGGTGCTGAGGACCGGAACCTCAATCCCGCGCTCGGCCATCTTCGCCCACATCTGGGGGCCGTGGTTCCACATGGACCCGGCGATCCGCATGAGGCTCCCCTTGAGGGTGAGCCCGAGGTCGGGTCCCACGCTGCCGCCATGGCCCCTGACCGAGTGGCATTCGACGCAGCGCTTTTTCGTGAAGAGCGCCTCCCCGTCCTTTGGCTTCCCCGGCGCGACGTACACGCGCTCCATCCCTCCGCCAGCACTCCGGATATAGGCCAGGAGGTCGGCAATATCGGTTCCTTGGAAGGTCGGGCGGGGAACCTTCAGCCGCTCCATTGTCTCGGCCATTGGCTTTCCATGGTCCCAGAGGGCCGCGGTCAGGAACAGCGGGGACGTGTACCGGCTGTATTTGTCGAGCCGGGGGCCCGCGCTCCCGCCTTTGCCTCCGAGCGAGTGGCAGATCTCGCATCCTTTCTGGCTGAAGAGGCGGGCCCCGGTCGCCGCATCGCCGGGAGGATCCAGAGAGCCGAGGTAGTAGAGAAAGGAGAGCAGGCTTGCCATTTCCCCCGGCTTGAATCTGGGCCGGGGAACCCGTTTTTCCTGGAAGACCTGCTCCATCGCGGGCGAGTGATTCCACATGACCCCGGCGATCTCGAGGAGCGGGCGGTTCAGGATCCTTCGGCCCAGATCGGGTCCTCTGGTTCCTCCCGCTCCATGCACGGCGTGGCAGCGGATGCACCCCTTACCGGTAAAGAGTCGGCTCCCCTCCAGGGGATCGGCGGGGAGCAGGACGGAGAGGCTCTCGTGGCTGGCGAAGGCGGGACTGACTGCGAGCCCCACCCCTGAAAGCAGAATCAGCCCGACAACCAGACGTCGTCCGTTCATCGCTCGCCTCGATCTCCGCGGAGCCCCACGAAGACGTAGAGGATCACGCCCAGCATAGTCAGGAAGATGGGGATCGATACGAGCGAGATCCCGATGGACGCAGAGGGGGTATCGCCGAGGCGCCAGGCGGTGCGGATCAGGTGAGTGATCCAGGTGATGATCCCCCCGATCAAGCCAAAAGCCACAGCAATCCACAACCATTGCAGCTTCCTCACCGTTCTCTCCGACACCGAGCGCTCACCTCTCATTTCACAGCCTCGGTCCGCGTTCCGACCACGCCCGGCTCCGCCGCGTCCGGCAGATAGGTCAGGAGCCGCTCCTCGACCTCCTTGAGCCCCACCTCGCGTCCCTCCCGGATCTCCCAGATGGAGATGACGGGGAAGACTTTTGTGAAGAGAACGTAGAAGAGTGCGAACAGGGCGAAGCTCCCCGCCATTTCCCCCCATTCCACCCAGGTCGGCAAGTAGAGTCCCTCCCCGAACGGCAGCCGTGGATTGGACAATGTCGGAACGACGATGATGAAGCGCTCGAGCCACATCCCCACGATCACCGAGAGGGACGCGATGAGGACCTTCCCGATGGTGCGGCGGCCGAGCCTCATGAGACAGAGGATCGGGATGACGAAGTTGGTGAGAGCCATCCCCCAGAAGAACGGCCAGAAGGGGCCGGTGAACTTTGACCAGAAAACCTTCATCTCCTCCGGATCGCTCCCGTAGTATCCCGTCAGGTACTCGGCGAAGGTGAAATAGAACCAGAGGAGGGACATGACCAGGAGCAGCTGTCCCAGATAACGGAAGTGGATCGGCTTGAGGTAGCTCTCGAGCCCGTAGGCCTTCCGGAACGCGATCATCGCCACGATGAGGGCCGCGATCCCCGAGAAGATCGCGCCAACCACGAAGTAGGGGCCGAAGATCGTCGAGTGCCACATGGGCTGGAGCGTCATGGAGAAGACGAAGGAGACCACCGAGTGGACCGAGACGGCGATAGGGATGACCAGGACGGCCAAGATCGCGATGGCCCGGTTAAGCACGCGCTGCTGACGCTCGGTACCGGTCCAGCCCAGGGCCAGGACAGAGTAGAAAAGCTTCCACTTGCCCACACGGTCCCTCAGGATCGCGATGTCGGGAATCATCGGGATGTACAAGTACGTGAGGCTCGCCGTCATGTAGGCGCTGATGCTGGTGGCGTCCCAAAGCAGGGGGGACTGGTAGCGGCCGTGGCGGATGATGTTCAGCATCCGGTCGGGACGACCCAGGTCCACCAGGATCTGACCGGCGCCGATAAAGAGGACCATCACCGTGATCACTTCGGCCATCCGGGTCACCGGCCGTCGCCACTCGGCTTTTGAGAGCCGGAGGATGGCCGAGATCAGAGTGCCCGCGTGGCTGATCCCGATGAAGAAGACGAAGTTGGTGATGTAGAACCCCCAGGAGACCGGCTGGTGGAGACCGGTGACCCCCAGCCCCTCGCCGAACTGAGTCCAGTAGGCGATGGCCCCCCAGAGGATGACGGCAGCGAGAATGCCCACCGTCACATAGAACCCCCGCCCCGTCCGCTCGATAGGGGCGAGGAGCGCGGCATCACGGCTATCGGCGGGATCAGCCACGGCCTTCTCCTTCGGAGAGATAGATCACCTTCGGCTTGGTCCCCAACGCCTCCAGGAGCCTGAAGGCCCGGGGGCTTCGGGCCAGCCGAAAGACTTCGCTGCCGGGGTCGGAGAGATCTCCGAAGACGATGGCGCCCGCCGGGCAGACCTCGGCGCAGGCCGTGACATACTCCCCCGGGGCCAGCTCTCGCCGCTCAGCCAAGGCCCGCTCCCGCGCTTTCTGAAGGCGATGGTGGCAGAAGGTACACTTCTCCACGACGCCCTTGGGGCGCAGCGAAACGTCAGGATTCTGACCGGGAGCTTCCTTCTGGTAGCGGTACCAGTTGAAGTATTTCGCGTTGTAGGGGCAGGCCGCCATGCAGAACCGGCAGCCGATGCAGCGGGCGTAGATCTGCGCCACGATCCCCTCTGGGTTCCGGTACGTGGCATAGACGGGACAGACCTTGATGCAGGGGGGGTCATCGCACTGAAGACACGGTCGCGGGACGAACCGCTTCACCTCCCCGCCGTGGTCCTCCTCTTCCTCGGTGAGGACCTGCATCCAGCTGATGATCCGCCCCCGGACCGCCTCCTTTGCCCCGACGGAAGGCACGTTATTCTCCGCCTTGCAGGCCATGACGCAGGCCTGGCAGCCCGTGCAGCGGTCGAGGTCAATCACCATGCCCCAGAGCGCCATGGCGTCAGGCCTTGAGGAGTCGGACGCGGGTGGTGTTGAGGAGACCGAAGCCCCTGAAGGGATCGGTTTCGTTGGCGATGAGGTCGTTGGGTTTGGCCCCTTCCCCGCCGAAGAGGGGGATGTGAACCATCTCGGGGAGGGTGCCGGTATAGAGCTTGGCCTTGAGCCTGACTCTCCCCTTGGCCGACTCGACCCAGACCCAGTCCCCGCCCTTCACTCCCACCCCCGCCGCAGTCTTGGGATGGATCTCGACCCACGCTTCCCAGGTGGCTCGGACGTGAACCGCCGGCTGCTCCAGGAGCCAAGACTGGTTCCCCCCACCCCCCAAGGGCCGGCTCATCAGGCGATAGGTGTTGAGGCGGAGCGGGAACGCCTCGGGCTTCCGCACGGCAGGGATCGCCACGGCGGGAAGATAGAGGAGATCACCCCGGTCCCGTCCCCCCAGCGCCTTGACCAAGGCCTCGCCCGTTCCATCCCGTTTCACGGCCTCGTCCACCAACCGCTTGAGACCGCTGGCATAGAATTCGAACTTCCGAGACGGTGTTGCCAGAAGCGCCTCTACGCTAACGGGCAGTCCCGTCGGATCCCACCAGGCGCCACGCTTGCCGAGCGCGGCCCAGAACTCGTCATAGGACTTGAACTCTGGAGTCCAGTACCCCTGGCGCTCCAGGATCTTCCTGAGCGACTCCTCAGCCGGAGCAGAGACCACATACCCACGCCCGGCCCCGTAGAGCCCCCGCACCCTCTCGAAGAGAAAATCTTCGAACTTCCGCCATGGCAGATTCTTCGCGACACTCCCGCCCGTCGCGTTGGCGATCTGAAGCACCACGTCCGCGGTGTTGCGCGTCTGCTGAAGAGGTGCCGTGGCCGGCCGGGCAAGACTGAAACAGGTAAAGCCAGCGAGGTGCGTCACCTGATCGTCCTGCCACCGCTCGAGATAGGTGTGGTCGGGAAGGATCAGGTCGGCTCTGGAGGAGCTCTCATCGAGAAAGGGCGAAAAGCTCACGATGAAGGGGATCCGGTCGAAGGCCTTGGCGAACGCTTCCTTCGCCGGATGATTGGCCAGCGGGTTGGTGGCAAAAAGGAGGAGCGCGTTAATCGGATACGGCGTCGCGCTCAGGATCCGCTCTGGAAGGGCCTGCGGAGCATCGGAGGCCAGGAGGTATTCGCCCCGTCCCGCCCCGTCAATCCTGGGATGCTCCAGCCCACGCGCTGCCGCCTCATCTTTCTGAACCGGTCGAAGCGGGCTCAATGGCAATTCGCCCTGGACGAGGAGCCCACCCCGGACGCCGATGCTGCCGATGAGGGCGTTGAGGCTGTGGATGGCCATCCGGGTGTGGAGATCGTCGGGACCGTACGCGGGGCCCCGCTCACCAACCACCACGGCGGGCTTGGTCGCCCCCAAGTCCCTGGCAATCTCGAGGATGGTCCTGACGGGGACTCCGGTGGCGGTTGAGACGGTGATGAGCCCATATTCCCTGAGAACGAAGTTCTTGAATCCCTCATGCGCTGCCCCGCGCTGGTCCACCCAGTCGTCGAAGCCGAAGGTATGCCGTTCAATGAACTCTTTGTTGTAGAGCTCCTCCCGGATAAGGACGTTGGCGAGCCCCAGCGCGAGGATCCCGTCGGTTCCGGGCACGATGGGGACCCACCGGTCCGCCTTGACCGCGGTCGGCGAACGTCGTGGATCCACCTGGATGAACCTGCCGCGGGGACGTTCGCCACTTCGCCGCAAACGCGCAAAGGCCTGCGAGACATGGACTGGGCCGAGCCAGGCCTCCAAGAGTCCGGCCCCGAAGGACAGGATGAACTGGGCTTCCCCGAGGTCGTAGCTCAGAGGGGTCGTCACTCCCTGCATGAGCTGATGAGCGAGGGCGGGTTTCTCCGGCGGGAGGCAGCGGACCCGGATATAGTTCGGAGTGCCGTACGCCTCGGCAAATCGCTTCCAGAGCGTGTCCCGAGAGCCGCGATACTGCCCGCCCAGGATGGCTACTGTGTGAGAGAGACCCTTGGCTCTCAGTTCGGACAACCGGGCGCTCAACGCCGAGAGGGCTTCATCCCATCCGATGAAGCGGAAGCGCCCGCGCTCACCCGCGCGCGCCATCGGCCCCTTCAGGCGGTTCGGATCGTAGAGGAGCTGGAGCCCCCCAAATGCCTTGGGGCACAGCGCTCCCCGGTTGATGGGATGGAGGGGATTCCCCGAGAGCCCTGCCACCTCGCCATCGAGTGTCCGGACCATGAGCCCACATCCCCCCGGACACTGCTGGCAGACGGACGGGACCATGACCTCTTCGGGAGTGGCCCACCGCCTAAGCTCCTCGCCCGCCTGCTCGGCCTTGGCCAGTTTGCCCTTGATCAGGGCCGCGGTCCCGGCCGCTGCTCCGACCGTTTGAAAAAAGCCCCGTCGCGTGACTCGCATGGTCTCCCTCAGCGATGGCAGGTGTTGCAGTCCGTGGAGACGTGCCTCGCCCCGGTCTTCACCACTCCGGCTCCCTTTTCGTTGGGGCGCTCCCATTGCTCGTGACATCCAATGCAGTTGTCCATCGCGAGCGTCTTGAGAGGGCGCGCCGGCGGGCGGACGAGGCTCTCCATCGGCCCATGGCACGTCTGGCACTTCACCTTCGCCACCGCGACGTGGGTCCGATGGGAGAAAAAGACGTGGGGGGGGAGCCGCCAGACGCGCTTCCACGGGATCTCTTGGCCCTTCTCACCGAAGCCTCGGATCTTCTTCACTTCTTCGCTCTTGGTCTCTCCTCCCGCGTGGCAGGCAAGGCAGAGCGCTGTGGGCGGGCGGCCTGCGACGTTACCCTTCTCCGCACGCTGATGGCAGCCCGTACACGGGAGTTTCAGCTGTTCCACGTGCGTCTTGTGCGGATATTCGATCGGCTGCCTGACGGCGGGTTCGACCCACCAGAAGCCCCACGTCAAGAGGGCCACGGCAACCACCCCGATGACTCCGACCCACTTCATCTCGGGCACGCCAATACTCTCGAGACCGTCAGCGGGTTGAAGCGCCGCAGCGCTTGCCCGAGTTCCGGGGGCACCTTGATCCGGCGGATCGCTGGCTGGCGGCGCCTGGAGGCGAGGCACTTGTCCGGGACGTGGTTTGGCGAATAGCTCGCCTCAGCAATCGGCACCTGAATTGGCCCCTGCCTTTCTCTCGTCACCGTCTCCGCCGCACTTTCCCGCGTCGCCTCTCTCATCGAGGCGGCTATCGGGTCGTGCCTGGGGTGAATGGGCCAGTTGCCTCGAACCGACGAAGGGCAAGCCCTGTGCCAAGCCAAATGCCCAAAGCCATTCCGTTGGGAAATCAGCCACTTGAAAATGGCCATGATGGGAGGCCATCCCCTTCGGAGGGTTCCCGGCTGAGGCGAGTCCGCCTCACCTGTGGGGATTTTCCCCACCGTCCACTTGGGGCGAATCTGACATGATGTCGTGCTCACCTGCGCTGCTCCACCTCGGGAGTCATCAGGGCTCTGGCGACGAGGAAAAACCGGCTGAGCGCTGAAATCCCGCGCGCTTCCCATCAACGCACCCCAGCCCGGGACCACGAGAAACGCGATGCCGGCGAACAGCGTGCGCTTCATGGTGACCTCCGTGTCTTTCGATGCTTCACAGTCCCTCCCGCGCTAGCGGATCCGGAGCCCGCTCTCCTCGGAGAACTCGACCAGCAGGGCCTGGCCTCGCGCGATCTCAACCTGCTGGGCGACCTCCCAGCGCCCCGCCGCCCCTGGCTCTCGGCGCGGTCCGCCTGCGCGTCGGACAACACGGCCTCGAGCCGACGAGCGCCCGGCGCGACCGGGATCTCCTCGTAGCCGAACGTGGGCCCGTCGTGCCGGAACCCGCCCGGGGAGTAGTGCCTCTCGAGCACGCGCCGCCCGTCCAGCTCCACGCGGAGCACGGTGTCCACGCGGCGGCCGGTCCGGGAGCGCTCCGGGCTCTGCGGGCGCATGTGGCGCGGCAGCTTCTCGAGCTCCTCCTTCGAGAGCGCGGCCGCCTCGTGCTCGAAGGCCGCCACGTGCTTGAACGCGACGCGGATCACCGCCGCGCCGGGGTCGGTGCCCGCCCACGGCCACGCCGCGAAGGCCCCAGCCCCCATGACACCGCGCGGTGAGCAGCAGGGCGAAGCCGATCAGGCGTCCGGCCGAGGGGAGCGTAGCCATCATTAACAGGGTCCCCCGGGGCCCGGTCGCGAGGCCGGTGACATAACGCCCGTACTCGGGACGGTCGGACGTGGGGCCCGCCGGGAACCACGCCCCCCTTCGATCGCCCGACGCCCCAGGGATAGCCGATAGCACAGCGATACGGCGATCTCACCGTGAGTGCGTCTCGCCCGGGCAGCTCATCGGCGAGGTGATCCGTCCGTACCGGAAGCCCTGATGACACGGTTCACTCTTGCGGGCGTGCAATCTGGGACATCGGAACCGGCATCTCCGCACGGTCGGAGGCGGCGGGAAAGTTGACCATCTCAGGCGAAACTGGCTTAGTGTGGGGTCAATGGAGCCCGATAATCTGAGGGATGACCCGGTGCTCGGGGAGATTGTCCGCCGTCTCGTGCAGGCGTATGAGCCCGAGCGCATCTACCTCTTCGGCTCGAAAGCGCGCGGCGATGCTGGGCCCGATAGTGACTACGACCTAATGCTGATCGTTCCTGACAACGCCCCGCCCGAACGCCGGCGGAGTCGCATGGCCTACGAGGTGCTGCGGGGCACGGGGCACGCGGCGGACGTATTGGTGTGGACCCGGACGAGCTTTGACAGCCGACTGCGCGTGCGCACCTCGCTCCCGGCCATCGTCGCCTCGGAGGGTCGGCTCCTCCATGCCGCATGACCCGGCCCGCGTGGCCGAGGCCCGGGGGTGGCTGGCGAGAGCCACGAGCAACCTTCGGGCTGCCGAGCACGAGTTCCTCGCCACGCCACCGCTGCTGGACGACATCGTCTTCCATTGCCAGCAGATCGCCGAGAAGGCGCTGAAGGGCCTTCTGAGCTGGCATGATCGGCCGTTTCGGAAGACGCACAGCCTCGAGGAGCTCGGCGAGCAGTGCCTGGAGGTGGACTCGACGCTGCGGTCGCTGATCGACCGGACGGTGCCACTCACCGAATACGCGTGGAAGTTCCGATACCCGGGTGAGCCCGAGGAACCGTCAATAAAGAACGAGACAGCGGGCTCTAGAGATTAATGTAGGGGTAAGGTGACCCTGGCCTGCCCCATGTTCGGCCCTTTTGTTTGAGAGTCCGGCGGGCTCGACCCGGTTCAGGGTGAGTGCCTATGGGGAGGCCCCAGTTCCCCCTCCGCCTTCTCCAGCCAAGAGTTCATCTCCATCTCACCGTACATGGTGGCGGCGGTGGTCAGGGGCTCCTGCGCCCTTATTCCGTCGCCGATGCGGCGGTAGAGCTTGCCGAGGCCGAGGTGGCAGTGCGCGACGAGGGGGCGCAGGCCGAGTTCGTCGGCCAAGGCCATAGCCTGGCGGTAGCGTTCTGCCGTCTCAATGTCGGGCGGCTCCTGACGTGCAGAGACTTCTGCGAGGGTCCGGAGTGCCCAGGCCTGGTGGCCACGCTCGTTGTGCTCTCGGGAGAGATCGAGAGCATGCCTCGCGAGGTCGGCTGCGTCAGTCATCCGACCTGCTAGGAGACATGCCTCGCTGAGCCAGGCGACCCAGAGCGAATAATCGACCGTTCGTCTGACGGCGCGGTCTTGCTCCACGACCTGCTGCAAAAGATCCAGGCTGTCGGCGATACGCCCGGACTGGGCATATGCGTAACCGAGGTGCGAGGCCGCGTAGGAGAACCACACCGGGACGTTCCAGTCGCGACAGAGCCCGA
>Ga0137375_10005040_pt1 | contig 15715 bp, 11 predicted proteins | sample SagtaG_24_FD_104936 | JGI IMG/M metagenome (GOLD analysis project Ga0137375, IMG submission 104936) | Vadose zone soil microbial communities from Sagehorn Ranch, Mendocino, California, USA - Sage1_R_113_16 metaG | ecosystem: Environmental > Terrestrial > Soil > Vadose zone | place: USA...
CTCCGACTGATTGTTGAGGAAGGCGTAGAGCTGATAATACTCCTTTTGGGAGATCGGATCGTACTTATGGTCGTGACAGCGAGCGCAGCCGAGCGTCAGGCCGAGGAACACCGTGCCGGTCGTGTTGACGCGGTCGGAGACGGCCTCGACGCGGAACTGCTCGACGTCGATGCCGCCCTCCTGGTTGATCAGCGTGTTGCGGTGAAAGCCCGTCGCGATCTTCTGCTCCAACGTCGCCTTCGGCAGCATATCGCCGGCAGTCTGCTCGATGACGAACTGATCGAACGGCATGTCGCGATTCAGCGCGTCGATGACCCAGTCGCGATACTTCCAGATCTCCCGCGGGGCATCGATGGTGAAGCCGTGGGTGTCGGCGTAGCGAGCGAGGTCGAGCCAGTGACGGCCCCAGCGCTCGCCGTAGTGCGGCGACGACAGCAAGCGATCGACCACCTTCTCGTAAGCATCGGGCGAGGTGTCCTTCAAAAACGCATCGACTTCCTCGACGCTTGGGGGCAGGCCGATCAGGTCCAGCGAAACGCGGCGGATCAACGTCGCGCGGGTCGTTTCGGGCGATGGCTGAATTCCCTCCTTTTCCAATCGTGCAAGGACGAAATAGTCGATGGGATTGCGCGGCCATTTGGCATCGCTGACGCGCGGCAGGGACGGGTGAATCGGTGCCTGAAATGCCCAGTGGTCGGCGCCATTCGCCTTCTCGCCGGCGGGGGCCTTGGCGCCCTGATCGACCCAGGCGGTGAGGACGCGAATCTCGGCGGGGCTCAGCGCCGGCTTCTTGTACGGCATCTGCGTCACGTCGCGTTCGCCCTTGACCGACTTGATCAGCAGGCTGGCGGCGGCTTTGCCGGGGACGATCGCGGTTCCGCTGTCGCCACCTGTGAGGAGAAACGCCGCCGTCTCGGTGCGCAGGCCGCCGCGATGGACCTTGGCGCTGTGGCAGGACGCACAATGGCGGGCGAGGATCGGTTTGACGTCGCGGACGTAATTAACCGGCGCGTCGGCCGGAGACGGCGTGGCGAGGCAGAGCAGAGCCAGGAGTGAGAGCACACGTCGCACGGCAGGCATTCGCGGAGTCCTTCAGTGCCGGCGGAGGCAGGACGAGCGACGGGGGCGGCCGGCAAACGCTTCCCGGTGGTGGTAGAGTTTATGATACTCCGGCGCTGCAACGCTCGGCAATCAATTTCCGGCCTGCTTTTCGCCGGTACTTCGTACTCGGTACTCGGTACTCGGTACTCTCTTCCCCTCTCCCCACGGCGCGAGCGGAAAAAGACGCGCTCGGCGCCCTTCGCTATAACAACGCCGGACCACTCCGTGACAGGGTTCTTTTCCACGTTGACGAATCAGGGGAGGAAACCGATGCGCAAAACCTGGTGTGCATTGTGCGTGGCGGGCCTGCTGTGCTGTAGCGCCGGGCGGCTCTGGTCGGGTGAGGGGGACGCCGCGCTGCGCAAACTCATCGCCCGGGCTATCGAGGCGCAGGGCGGTGAGGCCAAGTTGGCCAAGTTCAACGCCAGCTACCGCAAGGGCAGCGGCAAGTTCTACGGCCTGGGTGAAGGCGCCGACATCACCCTTGAACTAACTCTCCAGGGCGCCCACCAGCAGCGCTTCGCGTTCGAGGTCATGAAAATCAAGGTGGTCAAGGTCGTCAATGGCGACAAGGGCTGGATCAAACTGGGCGACCAGAAGGCCGCGGCGATGAGCAAGGAAGAACTAGCCCAGGAAAAGGCGGAAATGTTCGGGGTGTGGGTGACGACACTGGTGCCGCTCAAGGACAAGGCGTTCAAGTTCGCGCCGCTGGGCGAGGTGAAGGTGGGCGACCGCGCCGCCGTCGGCGTCCGCGTCAGCCACGCCGGCCACCGCGACGTCAGCCTGTTTTTCGACAAGCAAAACCACCTCCTGCTCAAGAGCGAGATGATGGTGAAGAACTTCAACGACGACAAGGAAGTGATCGAGGAGCGGTTTTATAGCGATTACAAGGACGTCGAGGGGACCAAGCAGGCGATGAAGATGTCGGCGAAGCGCGACGGCAAGCGCTTTGTCGAGGGCGAAATCAGCGAGATCCAGCTCAAGGAGAAAGTTGACGACAGCACCTTTGCGGCGCCTTGACGACTCAACTGGCGAGCGGCGCGGCGTGAGCCCGCCGGTGAGAGCGTTCCACCGGCGGGCTCACGCCGCGCCGCTCGCCGGGCTTGAAATCACTTCTCCACTCACTGCTTGGCGGTGATTTGCGGCAGCGCCTTCATCACCTCCGCCATGCGGGCATCGTTCAGTTCGCCGGCCCGGAAGGCGAAATTGGCGACGACCTTCTGCTTGACCGACAGCAGCACCGTCACATCTGCGTCGCGCGCCAGGCGGTAGCTTGGCGGCCCGACGACGTCCTCGAAGACCGCCAACGGCAGGACGCTGACCGCGTGCTGCTGCGCCCACGCCACTACCTTCTTGTCGAGCGAAGTGTGATCCTCGGCCAGGAAGGTGATCCAGCCGCGCAGTTCGGCCGGCTTGTGCTCGGCGAGGGCCTTGTCGAGCTGATGGGCGAGCTTGCCCAGCGGGTCGCTCAGGTTGCGCGCAAAGACAATGACCGCCGGTCGGTCTTCCGTTTCGCAAATGAAACAATGCGCCTGGCCACGCTGCGGCCCCGTCGAGACCAGCGCCGAATAGGGGCCAGGTCGCTGGCCCGGCGGCAGCCCGGAGCGCAGCGATGGCTGAGCCATCGCCGACGCCAGCAGCAGCATGCCCAGGAATGGGACCAGCAGCAATTGCCTGATCGACATGGCGTGCCTTTCCTCACTCCGATCTTGTTCGTAGTCCCGCCTTTAGGCGGAATGACGTCCAGCCGCCTAAAGGCGGGACTACGAACAAATCCTCTCTTGGTTATGCGCTCACGGCAAGCGGCTCACTGGTTCTCCGTGCTCTGGACCTTGCCGGGATCGCCCGGGCCGCGCAGCGCCGTCAGCTCGGCCTGCAACGCGCTCGGCAGAGCACGCGGCCAGCAGCGCTGCGCCAGGTCGGCATACTGCGTCGCCTCGTCCGTACGGCCCAGACGCTCGCACACCACCTGCAGCCCCAGGGCCGCACGGGCACAGCCGGCGTCGTGAGCCAGCGCTTCCAGAAAAGCCTCTTCGGCCACGTCCAGCCGGTTCGCCGCCAGCGCCGCCACCCCCCACGCCTCCATGTAATAGGCTCCATTGCCCCAGGCATGATGGCGATAATCGCTCTTGGTCTTATCCACCGCCTTCTGCAGCAGTTTCAGCCCGCCCTCGGCCGCCCCCTGACGGCACATCAGCGCCCCCTGAGCCTCCCACAGACGCATCTCTAACGTCCGGTCGCGTCGTTTCTCGTACGCCTGCCGCAGCACCGCGACCTCCGGCTCGGCCTTGGACGGCTCACCCTGACGCAGATAAACCAGAGCGGTTAAATAGCTTGCGGTGACCTTGTCGTTGCGGCGATAGGAGTTGGCCAACTTCAGCGCTTCGGCCCAGTCGCGCTCCAACAGATGCAGCTGAAACCAGAGGAGCTTGTGCTGGATCTTGTAGCCCTCGCACTCCTTTTTGAGGAGACGGGCTTCCTCGAAGCGGCCATCGTGGATCAGCGAGCGCATCAGGGTTTCGAGGTGGTGCGCGAACTGATGATCCTGCGACGGCTTGACGTCCATCACGCGGTGATACTCTTTTTCCAGTTCGACGGCTCGCGCAGACCAGTCCGTCGTCTTGGTGCGGCGACCGATCCGCAGCGCCAGGTGGGCCTGCATGTGGAAGGCGTGCGGCAGGCCCGGCGACGACTCGATGTACTTCTCGGCGTAGGCCCAGCCCAGCGCGGGCCGCTGGAAATTCTCGTAGAAGTGGACGAGTTCGTGATTGGCGCCGGGGTGCAGCGGATTGATCCGCAGCAGCGCCCGATAGAACGGCACCGCCGAAACCTGTCCGCCAAACAGCCCCGAACCGCCGGCGAGCTGGGCACGGTAGTACCAGCCTTCCTCGTCGTCCTCGTACAGCGCCAGGAGCGTGTCGATGCTCTTGATCGCCGCCTTTTGACGCTTCTCGGCGGTGTCGAGCCCCGGCAGCATGCCCTTCTCTTCAAGCCGCGCAGTGATCAGCAGGCTCTCGCGATGACTGGCACGGGGCAAGAGCGCCTGCGCCTTTTTCAGCGCCTCGGTCACCGGACCGTTGCCCTTGCCGTAGCGCTCAAGGGCGCGACTGAGCGCCCACCACGCCATGGCGCAGTTAGGGTCGTGGCGTGCGGCCGTCTCAAAGGAGCGGGCGGCCTCCATCCAGACGTAGGAGTAGAAGTAACCGAGGCCCTGATCGAAGAAGGCCTGGCACTCCGGCGACGCGGTACTGACCCGATATTTCAGGACGCAGAGGTTCGGGATCAATTTTGACGGCGGCAGCCCACACAGGGGCAACTTGCCGCCGACAGGCGCCGGGGCGGCCGGCTGCAGCCAGCGGAAGGATGACCGTGCAGGCCCAGCCTTGGCCGGTGGGGTGCCAGTCTGAGCCCAGGCCGACGAAACGGCGACCAGGCTGAGGGTGGAGAGGAAAAGGCGGGATAATCTCATTGTGCGCAATCCTTCGTGCGGGGCGGGTCGAACGAGGGCATCCTCTTCATTGTGGGAGGGCGAAGGCACGTCCGCCAGCGAAAAAGACCAAGAGTAACGACTTTTTCGCTCGTGGGTGGTGAGTGGTGAGTGGTTCGGGTTGGTGAGTGGTGAGGGGTGAGTGGTGAGGGGTGAGGGGTGAGGGGTGGTTTGCAGGGGGGGTGTGTGCGTGCAATGCAATGCAATCCAACCTCATCCGCTGTTGTGGCACGGTCTCCTGACCGTGCCACGGCCCCGCTGTTGTGGCACGGTCTCCTGACCGTGCCACGGCCCCTGACCGCAGGTCTCCCTGAATCCTGTGAACCCAGAGGAGACCTGCGGTCAGGCCCCGTGGCACGGTCAGGAGACCGTGCCACAACAGCGTGGTGGTTTGCAGAGGGTGGGTGTGCGTGCAATGCAATGCAATCCAACCACACCCTTCCTCCACCACTCACCACTCACCACTCACCACTCACCAACCCGAACCCCTCACCACTCACGAGCGAAGAATGGCTTGTATTCGGACTGCGCCCCGGCTAGATTTCCTTGAGCGGAACATTTTCGCTAGACTCTGCATCCTCCGGGTGACGTGATGGAACCGATTACCTTCCGCTGCACCGCCTGCAATCAGGTGTTGAAGGTGAGCGCGGAAAAGGCGGGCCGAAAGGTCAAGTGCAACAAGTGCAGCGCAGCGGTCACAGTCCCCGCGCCGGAAGTCGCTGCGCCCAAGCCCGCCCCTACCCCTGCCAAGGCGCAGGCGGACGACGAGGAGGAAGGCGGCACCTACGCCATCAAGGATGTCATTGTCAAGCCCCCTCCGGAGGAGACCAAGAAACGCAGCAAGGACGAAGACGAAGAGGAGGACGAGGACGAGTACGACGAGGACGACGAGGATGCACGGCAAAAGTTGCAGTTGATGCCGAAGATCGAAGGCCCCGGCCGCCAGGCAGCGGCGAGACGGCGCAGCCTGCTCGAACCCGAGAAATGGCTCAAGGTACGCCGCGGGATCTTCCTCGTTTCCTGCGGCATCTGGACCCTGCTGGGCGCCTTGGTGTTGCGGCAGGTGCCGCTCATCATTGGCTTGTTTCAAGCGCCGGAATACGCCGCGCTGGCGATGCGTTACCAGGATCCGAGTTTCGCAGCCAGCGTGCTCGGCGGCCGCGCCGCCGAAGACGTGGCGCTGAGCCGGGCGGAGTTCCTGATCGCGCTGACCACCGGCAGTGATAGCGTGCAGGCAGGGCTCTGGCTGGCACGCGCTGCCCAGTTTTTCGTGCTGGTCGGCGGGGTGGTGCTGCTCATCGGCTACTTCATCTGTCTGCCGGTGCCGCAGCGCTTCGGCACACGCGGCCTGGTACACTCCCTGATCGTTCTTGGCAGCGTCAACTTGATTTTTGGCATCGTCTTTAAACTGCTGCCCTATTTCGGGGTCATGGACTACGTTATCATTCCTGTGGCTGTGCCGGAAGTGGGGCTGGTCAATGCAAACCTGGGGCGGATGACACCGCTCAACCTCTTCCACTCGCCGCTCCCCTTCCTCGACTTCGCCCTGGCGCCCTTTATCCTGGGAGCGTATTATGCCGAGCCGATTTTGTTCTGCCTTTTCCTGCGGGCCGTGGCCCTGTCGATGAAGGACGAGGTCTTCGAGGAGCAAACGAAATCGCTGGTACGCCTGGGACTGGGGACGGTGTTCATCCACCTGTCCTACCTCATGTGTAGCATGGCGGGCACCTCGGACGTTCTGGTGTGGCTGTTGCGCGTGCTGTATGTTCTTGGGGCGAGTTTCTTCATCGGGCAGCTGATCTGGTTCGCGAGGGTGTTCGCGCAGGTGCCGGCCCTGATCGACAAGGAAATCGACCTGTCGGAGATCGGCAAGAACAAGCCGGCCGAGGAGGAAGAAGAGGACGAGGACGAAGAAGAGGAAGAACGTCCTAAAAAGAAACAACCGCTTCGTGACGAGGACGAGGACGAGGAAGATTGAGCGGCGAAGTGAAAACCCCTCCCCCCACCCCCTCCCCTACAAGGAGAGGGGGAGCAAGCCAGACATCTTTTCTTCTCCCCCTCTCCTTGTAGGGGAGGGGGTGGGGGAGGGGTTCTCGACCGCTTCTGACCGGCGTGGATCGCAGCCGTCAGGCCGTGCGCATCGGGGATGCAGTCATCACAACCGCGATGGGTTTGGAGTTATGGCAACCATCAATTTTCAGTGTTATTCGTGCAATCAGATTTTGCGGGTCGCTGCCGACAAGGCGGGCAAGCGCGGCAAGTGTCCCAAGTGCGGCACGGCGCTGACCATCCCGTTCGAGTCGTCGATCCCCGACGAGGTGCCGCCGCCTCAGAAGGTAACGACGCGGCCGCCGCCGCGAGCAGCAGGGCCGATGCGCGCGGAGGCGGTGGACGACGAGCCGGAGTACGCACCGCCGCCGCGGCGTGGCGGCCGGGACGACGATTACGACGACGGAGGGGACGAGCCGTACGTCAGGAAGCCGAAATCCGCCTGGGGCATGGTGAGTATCGGGCTGCTGATCGTGTTCATTGCCTTCTGTGTCGTGGCGGGGGCCCACGCCGTGACGATCCTTGGCGACCTTCTCGGAACGATTGGGCTGGCAGCCCGGAGCAATCTCTTCATGACCGGCGGTAACATCCACCGAATTGGAGAGTTGATCTTTGCGCTCGTGGTGCTTGGCACAATCCCTGGCTACATCATGTGCATCCTGGGCCCGAACAAAGGGGGGACGATGCCACTGGCGATCACGACGGCCTCTGTTACAGGTGTCTACGTGATCATGTGGCTCATTGCCCGGTTCGCGATGGCACCGAACCCGTTTGATGGCGGGAGCATGACGGGCCAGTGGATCATGATGCTGCTGTCGCAACTCCTTTTCTGCGCGAGCATTATTCTGTTCCCGCTTTACTTGCAGGCCGTGCTCCAGGCGAGGAAAAGATCCCGCTACGCCAATCCGATGGGGGCAATGACGCTGGCGATCGTCTACGCTGGGGTCTTCCTGGTCGGGAACATCCTCGTGTACGTCTTGGCGAGTTCTGCGGGCCTTTCCATGGGCATCCTGTGGGCTTCGACGCTCGTCCAGGTGGCCATCGACGGCGTCATGGTGGCCTTCCTGATCAATTACATCCTGCTGTTGTGGAACGTGCGCGCGCTGATCTCATAGCCACAACCTGACCTTTGCTGCCAGACCGCTCAAGCGTGGGGCCTTGACGATGATCAGTCCGGAATTGCTCGAGATCCTTCGCTGCCCGATGAACCCGAGCCGCACCCGTCTGCGGCTCGAAGAGGATCATCTGGTTTGCGAACGCTGCGCCCTGAAGTTCAAGATCAAGGACGGCTTTCCGGTGCTGGTCGTCGAGGAGGCCGAGCTGCCGCCGCGCTGCGAGAGCCTGAGCGACCTGCCCTGCCAGCGCGAAGGCAAACCGTAACGGCGAGCGGCGCGGCGTCAGCCCGCCGGTGGGGAACGGGTTCGCTACCGGCGGGCTTACGCCGCGCCGCTCGCCACAGCGAGGTTGCGACAATGCTCTCCCACCGCGTCTATGTCGGCACGATCGGCGAGGGCCTGTGGCGCAGCACCGACAACGGCGCCAGCTTCACCCGCGCCAGCGACGGCATGTTTGTCGAGTGCCACGTCCGCGCCCTGGTCGTGCATCCTCACCACCCACGCATCCTGTATCTCGGCAGCGAACAGGGCCTCTTCCGGAGTGAAGACGGGGCCAGCAATTGGTCGCGTGTCGAATCACCGCTCGACGGCCTGCAAATCTGGTCGCTCCTGCTGCTACCAAGCAATCCCGACGTGATTCTCGCGGGCACCTGTCCGGCGCGGCTGTTCCGCTCGGAGGACGCCGGCCGCACCTGGACCGAGGCAACCGCAACGATGGTCCAGCACTGTCCGCGGATCATGAACACGCGCGTCACTACCCTGGTCGCCGATCCCGAAAACCCCGCCGGGGTGTGGGCCGGCGTGGAGATCGACGGCATCCGGCGCAGCCGCGACGGCGGCCGCACCTGGCAGGCGCTCGGACAGGGCCTCAGTTCGCTCGACATCCATGCGCTCGCCATCGTTCTGAACAGGTGCCGGCCGAAGCGTCTGCTCGCCGCGACGAACAACGACATGAACCTGAGCACCGACGACGGCGCGACCTGGAAGCCGCTGCAGGTGGGCCGCTCGCTGCCGTGGTCGTACTGTCGCGCCCTGGCACAACCGATCGGCCGGCAGGACGTGATCCTGCTGGGCAACGGCAGCGGACCGCCGGGCGACGCCGGGAGCGTGGTGCGCTCGACCGACGCCGGCGATACGTGGGAGGCGGCCCGCATGCCGGGGCGAGCGAACAGCACCCTCTGGAACTTCGCGGTCCACGAGGCGGATCCCGACCTGATCTATGCCAGCAGCGTCAGCGGCGAGCTGTACCGCTCGACGGACAGCGGGGCGTCGTGGGAGAAGCTGGCGCGCGAGTTCGGCGAGATTCGGGCGCTGGCGTGGACACCTTGAGACGGTTACAATTCGCGTTGGAGTTTCCGCCGGCGTGGAGGTAGCGGTTGCTGCGGCGTTACGCCGCGGATGGCTTGCGTTGCCCGCCCGATGAAGAGCGCGTACACCGAGGTAGCCCCGGTGAACGCTACTCTGGAGGTAAGTAGCTCGGCCGGCGGAAACTCCAACTTGGTTCGCTGTCGTGGGGCGACGAGCGGCGGGGTTTATCCCCGCCGTCTGGACGGCGGGGATAAACCCCGCCGCTCGTTACACCCGCACCCAAAGCGCTCTAAACAGTCCCTTCACCTGCCGGGATGGTAGGCGTTCTGGTAGCGATTGAGAAAGCCCTTCAACTCCTCGGGATTGACCGGCTTCACGAGATGAAGGTCAATGCCGACCTCATAAGAGCGCAATCGCTGCGTGTATTCCCCAAGGCCGGTGACGGCAATGATCAGCGGCCGGGCCGCGCCGGTCTGTTGTTGTCGCAACTGTTGCGCCACCTCGTAGCCGCTCAGGCCGGGGAGGCCGAGGTCCAGGAGCACCGCATCGGGGCGGTTGGCCTCCGCCGCCTGCAGGGCTGCCGGCCCATCGCGCGCCACTTCGACCTGATGGCCCATCGCCTCCAGCAGCCACACCCAGGTCCGAGCCGTGTCAGCGTCATCCTCCACCACCAACACGCGCAGTGCCGCAGCCGGTTGCCTCTCGGAATTTGCCACCACAAGCGACCCCTCTGCGTCCGGAGAACAGGACGGAACAAGGCCGTCCAGAGTCGGGGGAGCGTGAGCGAGGATATCGTTAGGCTAGAGGATGCGTCACGGTCACGCAAGTGCGCCTCTGGACACCCCACGGCGGGGAGCGATCGGGAGGGAGGAGGAATGCGAATGGCCCGCCTGCCCCCAGGTGAGGCAGGCGGGCGACAGAACTCGCAACGGAGAGCAAACCGTGGTTACTTCCGGGCGCGGGCGGCACGACGGCGGCGCAACCAACGGGCACCCAGCAGCGACAGCCCCAGGCCGGACAGAGCCAGGGTCGAAGGCTCCGGGGCCTCCTGGACGGTCACGGTGGCCAGGGCGCTGATGCTGCCGTTGCCGACGCCAGGCAGGCCGGGCGGCGCGAACGGGCCAATGGTCACCGAGTACTGGTGACCGCCGATCGTCTGCGACTGGGTGGTGGACCCAGTGAAGTTATTGAGGATCAGCGCATTGCCGCTGGACAGCACACCGTTGATCTGGCCGGTGAAGAACACCGTGCCGGGGGTGTTGGTCTTGCCGTCGACGATGGTCACGGCCAACTGGTAGCCCGCGTTGGTGAACGTCGCGGGATTGGACGGGTCGGCGTTACTGGCCGTCTGCAGGTTGGCGAGGACGATGGACGACGAACCCGTGACCTGGCCGGAGTTAACGCCGGTCAGATTGATCTGGCCCATGCCCGGAATGTCGGACTTAATGACGCTCGGGATGGGCATCGAACTGTAGTACCACGGGACGGCATCTGCCCGGGCCTGGCCGCCAGCCAGCAGACAGAGACCAAGGGCGAGGGCGCACTTACGGGCGCTGAGATGGCGCATGGGACGGAGTCCTTTCTGCCCCAACTGGGTCGTAGGGGGCGGTCGAGGGGAACAGGCTCCAGCTACGTCACCTGTGACGTGGCCGGATGGGGAGGCATCTCCAGGTGTCCCTGCCGAGCGGCGTGTTCCAGACCACGCGCTCTGTTGAGACGGGCGGCATGCTAGTGAAATTGTCGGCGCATGTCAACCAGGATCGCCACCCCGGAGTGCGGCCCCCGCTTTTGGCGAGCGGGGGGCGTAAGCCGGCTGGTACTGGTAGGGCCAGCACCAGCCGGCTTACGCCGGCCGTTCGCCTGGAGTTGCCAAAATCGCGAGGGGCACCCGCCACCCCATGCCGGGTCAGCAGATGCACCGAGTGTGGAGCGCGGGCGTCCCGCCCGCATCGCGTTCCTCTCCACTGCGGGCGGGACGCCCGCGCTCCAGATATCCAGTCGCGGGAAAATGCGCTCGCCGACCGGCATTGCATCGGCGCCGCTGTCCGGTCTATACTTACTTGCCACTCCGAATCGCCGCCTGCCCGGGAAGGAGCCCGCATGGCTGTATCTGCTCTCCTTGATCGCGCGATCTCTCCCCCACGGTCCCGGCCACCGCGACCCGCACCCAGCACTGTCCCGCGTCTGTCGGTGGTGATCGTCAACTATCGCCAGTGGGAGAACACAGCACGGCTCGTCGGGCAACTGCTCGCGACGGCGCCGGCCCGGCGCGGCGCGACGGAGGTGGTCGTCGTTGACAATCATTCGCCGCCCCATCGGGTGCTGAGCCAGCTGCGGCGACGGTCGGGGGTATCGCTGCGCCGCTGGGGCCGCAACCGTGGCTTCGCTCGCGCCGTCAACGAGGGGTGCCGTCTCAGTCGCGGCGACTGGTTCCTGTTGCTCAATCCGGACGTGACTGTCCCCGAGGGCTTCCTCGAAGGCGCTCTGGCCGTCGCGGACGAGTTGACCGCCGGCGAGCCGCGGGCGGGCATCGTCGGGTTTCAACTGCGCAACTTCGATGGTAGCCGGCAACTCTCTTCGGGGCCGTTCCCGACGCTCGCGGGGACGCTGGCGGGGCTGGCGCTGCCGCGCTCTCGGCGCAAATATCAAATCGTGCGCGGGCGGCAGCGCTGTCAGGTGCCGTGGGTGACCGGCTGCTGTCTGCTGATCCGGCGTGAGTGCCTGCGCGACCTGGGCGGGCTCGACCGGAGTTTTTTCCTCTACTACGAGGACGTTGATCTGTGTCGCCGCGCTCGCGACCGCGGCTGGTCGGTCTGGTACGAACCGCGCTTGCGTGTGGTCCACAGCGACCCACTGCACGGGCGCAGCGTCACCCCCTTGCTGCGGCTGATCACACGGCATTCGCTGCTGACCTACGCCGCGCGCTACTGGCCCGCCTGGCAACTACGGATGCTGGCGGGCGTGGTTCGCCTGGAGGCGTGGGGGCGCCGGTTGTGGGCGTGGTGCCGCGGGCAGCGGCGAGAGGCGGAGATGTTTCGCGAACTCGGGAGCCTGGCGGTCGAGATTGCGAACGGACAACAACGGCAGGCACAGCAGCGTCTGGCCTGTATCCTGCGCGCCGAGGAGAGCCAGCCGTGACCGCGCTGTCGATCGTGATCCCCAGCCATGACCGCATGGACCTGTTGCGGCTGTGCCTGGCGAGCGTCACGCGCTACGCGCCGGCGGGAGCTGAGGTGCTGGTCGTCGATGATGCCTCACCCGCAGAGGCGGTCAGCGCCGTTGCGGCCGAGTTCGGCGTGCGGAGCCTGCGTCAGCTGCGGCGGGGCGGGTTTTGCGCCGCTGTCAACGCTGGCCTCCGCGCCGCCGCGGGGGCCGTCGTCGAGCTGCTGAACGACGACACCGAGGTGACCGCAGGCTGGGCGGAGGCGGCGCTGGCGCATTTCGCGGATGAGTCGGTTGCGGCCGTTGCTCCGCTGGTGCTGTACTGGCCCGACGGGGAGCGCGTGGACAGCGCCGGCGACCGCTATTACCTGGGCGGCGTCGCCACCAAACGCGGGCACGGCGAGCGGCTCAGCGACGAGTATTTGCAGCCGCGCGCGGTGTTCGGGGCGAGCGGTTCCAGCGCGTTTTATCGACGAAAGGCGCTCCTGCAAGTCGGCGACTTTCCGGAGACCTTCGGGGCGTATTTCGAGGACGTGGACGTTGCGTTTCGGCTGCAGCGAGCGGGGTATCGGGCGGTGTACGAACCGGCGGCGCGCGTGCTGCATCGTGTTTCCGCCTCATACGGCAGTCGGCCGCGGCGGCGCCTGGTCGAACAGCAGTCGTGCAATGAAGAGCGCGTGTTCTGGCGTAACATTCCGGGCCGGGCGCTGGCGCGGGCTCTGCCGCGTCACCTGGCGGTTCTGGCGGCGAAAGCCTGGCGCCGCTGGCGCGAGGGGACGTTAGCGCCGTTCCTGTGCGGCCGCTTGCGATTGCTCGCCGAGGTGCCGGCCTTGCTGCGGCATCGGCGACAACTGCGAGCGCTGGGCACGGCGGACGATGTCGCGGACTGGCAGGTCGAGGAACGCTACTGGGGGCCGCCACGAATCACTTCAATGGCACCGAGCCGTCGAGGTAGCGCCAGTTCTTGAGGAAATGCAGCAAATCGGCCATTTCCTGGATCGTAATAGTCTTTTCCAGTCCTTCCGGCATCAGCGACACGCCGGTTGACTGGATCGACTCGATGTCCTGTCGCAGCACGGTCTCGGTCTGGTTCTCGGCACGGCGCAACGTGACGCTGCCGGCCGTCTCCGTTGCAATCAGGCCGGTGAGCGTCTTGCCGTTCTTTGTGACGATCAGATAGTTGACGTAATTGCTGTCGATGGCCTGGTTGGGGTTGAGGATGTCCACGAGCAGGGCGTCGAGTGTCTTGGTGCGCGTGTCGGCGATGTCGGGGCCGACGTCCACGCCGATGTCGGCGACCTTGTGACAGGTGGCGCAGTTCTTGCGAAACACTTCGCGGCCGCGCTGTGGATCGCCCTTGAGCGTCAGCGCGGGCCTGTAGTCCGCGAGCACCTTCTTGCGGTCGGCGGGCAGGTTGTCGCGCAACAATGTCCGTGAGCGCTCGCGAATCTCCGTATTGCTGTGATTGACGAGCTGCCGCGTGCGCAGCGCGTCGATGTCGCCCGGCCTGACGCGGCCGGCCTCGACCTCCTTGAGCAGCGTGCGGATGCGGTCGGGCTGGCGCAGCAGTGCCTCAGTGACCTCGCGGCGCAGAGCCGGGGTGTAGGCACGCCACGATTTGAGGAGTTCGCCCGCCACTTCCGGGCGCGGCTGGGCGGCCAAAGCACGCACCGCCGCGAGGCGGATTTCCTGGGCATGGTCGGGCGCGAGCAGTTCCTTCAGCGCCGGGCCGGCGATTTCCCAGGGCGTGTGTGCCAGCAGGCGCACGGCGGCGAGGCGATCCTCCAGCGGCAAGGCGGCATCCCTGGTCAACTTGGCGGCGCGGGCGAGCAGCGCCTCCGTCTGTTCAGCGATCGGCCGGCGGTCCGCGGGCAGGGCCTTGAGGAACGCCGCGAGCTGCGTGCCGCGCCGGCCCATACCTTCTGCCAGACCATTCAGTCCCGCCAGTTGCCAGCGTGCCTGATCCTGGAGCCGGAGTCGCTGCAACACCTGCAACACACCGACCACTTCGTTCTGATCACGACGCGCTCCGACGAGAGCGGCCAACTCCTGCAGCAGCAGGAATCGGCCGGGGGTAATCTCCGGCCGCGGACCGCCGACGGGCGGGAGCGTCGCGCGAAGCAGGTCGCCGGCGCGGTTCGGGACGGCGGAGGCGACCGCGAGCCGTGTCCAGCGATCCTCAGCACCAAGCAGGGCGACCGCCGCGAGGCCCGGCACGATCTGGTCGTTGTCCCACTCCCCGAGGCTCAGCCCGACCTGGAAACGAACCTGGGGATCGGCGTCGCGAGCCAGCCGAAAGACGCCTTTGCGGAGGGCCACGTCCTTGCCGATCCAGGGTTCGGCCAGCCGGACGCCATGCTCGCGCTGGCGTGGATGCGGATCCTGCAGGAGAGCGAGGAGCAGCGTTTCATCCAGACCACCCAGCCTTTCCAGCAGCCAGGCCGCATGCAGGCGCGCGAGCGGTTGCGCCGAAGACAGCGTCAGTTTCCGCAGCGGCTCGACGGCAGCGCGATCCTGCCGCTGCAGCAGCAGACGCTGGGCAGTCGTGCGCCACCATCCCTCCGGATGCTCCAACAAGCCGACGAGTTCCGCGGTCGTGGCCTTGCTGAGCGACGGGCGGATTGGCTTCGTCTGATGCTTCTCAGGCACGATGCGCCAGATGCGGCCGCGATCCTTGCCGAGCGTCAGGTCCGGCCGATTCTTCAACTCCGGCGGCATGAATTCGGGATGCTCGATCACTGCGCGGTACATATCGACGACGTACAGGGCACCGTCGGGGCCGTGTGTCAGGAACACGGGCCGGAACCAGTCGTCCGGACTGGCCAGGAACTCGACGCCTTTCCGCGGCGGCTCCGAGCGAAAGGTGGCGCCGTGCTGCCTCAGCACCTCCTGATGGACGAGATTGCCGGTCGGCTCGCAGGTGAACGCGGAGCCGTGAAATGCCTTCGGCAGTAGGTCGCCGCGGTAGATCAGCACCCCGCAGGCCGCGGTGAAACGGCCGACGTGTAGCGACGAAGTCGTCCAGTTCTTGCTGATCGGATAGACCTTGCCGCCCGAGCTGAGCGGCCCGTCCTCCAGCACCGAAATATCCTCGACGACGGCCGGCGCCGCGAGGTAAGGGTTACGCTTGAGATAGCGATTGTCGATGACGATGTGACGTAGATGGTGGCGGTTATCGCAGACGAAGCGCCGGCCCCAGTCGTCGAAGGTGTTGCCGAACTGCCCCAGGCCGGAGATCGCCTCGGCGCGGTCGCGGATCAGGTCGAAGCGAAAATCCATGCCGCTGAGGTTGATCGGCTTGGCGTCCGCCTGGCCGGCACGCTTCGCCTGCCCGCCGCGCAGCCCGTTGGCGACGTAGACCCAGTTATCGACGCCGAGGATCGGATGGCTGACGCGCAGCTGCGGGTTCTGGGCGGCGAATCCCTCATAAAGTACCTCGCGTTTGTCCGCCTTGCCGCTGCCCTTGGTATCCTTCAGGTAGACGATGTGCGGC
>Ga0137375_10005041_pt1 | contig 15711 bp, 18 predicted proteins | sample SagtaG_24_FD_104936 | JGI IMG/M metagenome (GOLD analysis project Ga0137375, IMG submission 104936) | Vadose zone soil microbial communities from Sagehorn Ranch, Mendocino, California, USA - Sage1_R_113_16 metaG | ecosystem: Environmental > Terrestrial > Soil > Vadose zone | place: USA...
CGCGGCGGTTGTGGTGAAAGCCGGATTCTTACGCAGCGTCCTGACCGCGTAGCGCACGTCCTGCCACAACGCGTCCAGAAGCGGGAAACCCTGTCGATCGCGATACGCCTCGGCGGTCTGAAGGGTGCCTCCGAACCTGAGCGCCGCCGCCCGGCGGGCGTCCTCGAGCGACAGCCCGCGGGCGACATGATCCGCGGTGGACAGCTCGAGATGGGCCGACATTTCGTCAGACAACTCGTCGTCGAGTTGTCGGCGATGAAACAACGCGAGCAGCCGAGCGAGGAGGGGCCTCATTTCAGTTCCTTCGAGAGTTCAAAGAACTTCGTCACGATGCCCGCGGCACGCTGCCAGTCAGCTGCTTCGGCGGTAAGTTGGCGTTCACCGCGGCGCGTGATCGAGTAGACCTTCACGCGGCGCCCGGTGCTCGATGCTCCCCACTTGGTCGAAATCCACCCATGCTGCTGAAGCTTCAAGAGCGCAGGGTAGAGCGTCCCCTGGTTGATGGCGAGCTGGTCGGCGCTGACTTGCTCGATCCGTCGGGCGATCGCGTATCCGTGCAGTGGCCCCATCGTGTGGAGCGTCTTCAACACGATGAAATCAAGCGTGCCGTGAAGGATGTCAGACTTGTCGGCTGGCATGTGTTGGAAGTCTACAGCTATGATGTGTTGAGCGTCAACAGGTTCAGGCCCATCCTCTTGACGACGGCGGTCGCCAAACGTTCTCGTGCGCCGACATATGATCGACGCAACGGCGATAATAGGGCGTCGATGGCACTCGGCATCAAGCTGCTCGGCCGTCTTGAGGTCATTCGCAACGGCACGCCCGTGCCGCTACCGCCGTCGAAAAGGACCCGCGCCTTACTCGCGTACCTCGTCGCGACCCACCAGAGGCATTCCCGCGCGCACCTCTGCGAGCTGCTGTGGGAGGGACCGGACGATCCGCGTGCCGCCCTTCGCTGGAGTCTGACGAAGATCCGTGCGCTCCTCGACGAAGATGGCGTCACGCGACTGGTGACGGACCGCGAAGGCGCGTCGTTCGATTCGTCGGACGCACAGGTGGATCTGATCGCGCTTCGCACAGATGTATGTTCGGGTCTCGCGAGCGCCCCAACCGACGTGCTCCGGCGGAGTGCTGATCGGTTCCGCGGCGAGTTTCTCGACGGTCTGGACCTCCCAGATTGCTATCGCTATCACGAATGGTGGACCGCCGAGCGCGAATCGATCCGCGCCGTACGCGTCGCCATCCTGTCGGCGCTGGCTGATCGTTTGGGACACCAACCCGATGCCGCGCTGACGTATGCGCGCGCTCGGCTGGTGGTCGATCCATTCGCCGAAGCGGCGCACATCGCCGTCATCCAACTCCTCGGCGCGGCCGGCCGGACGCGGGAGGCGCTCCAGCAGTACGAAAGCTGTCGGCGGATGCTCGAAGGCCAGCTCGGAGCGAAGCCATCATCGGCTCTCGAGCGCACACGCGGACAGGTTGCATCCTCTCGCCCGACCGACACCGACGCGCCCTCTTACGTCGTCGTGCCCCGACCTGTCGCCTCAGTAGCACCTCTTGTCGGACGCTCCGCCGAACGCGATCAGATTGCGGCGGCTGTCGCCGCAGCGGTAGCGGGTCAGAGCCGCGACGTCCTGTGGATCACCGGCGAGCCGGGCATCGGAAAGACTCGGCTCCTCGAAGAAGTGGCGTACCAGGTGCATGCCGCCAACGGCACCGTGCTCGCGGGCCGCGCCTACGAAGCCGAAATGGTCCGCCCGTTTGGACCATGGATCGACGCGCTGCGCTCGGTTGCCCTCACGTTGACGGACGAATCCCCTCGAGCTGATCTCGCGCCGCTCCTGCCAGAGCTCGGCGCGAATGTGTCTGGCAGCGATCGTCATCGACTCTTTGAGGCCGTCGTGCACGTACTCGAGCGGCTGACGAGCCTCGGCCGGCCGGTCGGATTGATTCTCGATGATGTGCAGTGGTTCGACGAGGCGTCGGTGGGTCTCCTGCACTTCGTCGCCCGAGCGCTGGCCGGGTCTCGGGTGCTGGTGGCGTGTGGGGCCCGCTCGACTGAAGCGAACGACAACCGAGCAGTCGGGGGACTCACGCGCGGGCTGCGTGGCGACGGACGCCTGCACCACCTGCCGCTCGAACCGCTCGATGCCGCCGCCATCGCCGAGCTGGTGAAAGGCATCGCCGGAGACCTCGACGTCAAGCGGGTCGTCGCCGAAAGCGAGGGCAACGCGCTGTTCGCGATCGAGATCGCCCGCGCGCTGGCCCGCGGCGGCACGGCGTTCACCGAGACGGTGGAAGGGCTGATCATCGATCGCTTGACACAACTCAGCGAGCGAGCGCGGGATCTCGTACCGTGGGCGGCGGCGCTTGGCCGGAGTTTCAGCCCGGAGATCCTGCGCGTGGTATCCGGGCTGGCGCCGGCGGAACTGGTCGCGGCGATGGAGGATCTCGAGCGTCGCGGCATCATCCGGGCTTCCGCGTCGTCGACTGCCGCCTACGACTTCACTCACGATCTGATCCGCCAAGCGGGGTACCGGCAGCTTTCCGATCCGCGTCGGCGCGTCGTCCACTTGCAGCTCGCGCGGGTGCTCTCCGCGCTGCCCGATTCCGAAGCCGCGCTGGCTGGAGACGTGGCGCATCACGCCGCGCTCGGCGGCGACGACGAACAGGCGGCGCGGGCGTCTGTATTGGCCGGGGAGCGGTCGTTGCGCATGTTCGCGTATGTCGAGGCGTATGCACTCGCCGAGCACGGCATACGGCGCCTCAGCAATCTGTCGAAAGCCACACGACTTCGCTTGCACATGGCGCTGTTGAAGATCGCCGTGCACGCCAGCGTGGCCGTGCCTGACGCGCGCATTGTCGACGACGAAATCTCCCGGGTCACGCTCGAAGCGCAAGAAGCCGGGCTGGCGGCGGAAGTCGCGACCGGATTTTACCTGCTCTCGTTTCGTCATCATCAGGACGGCAATTACGCCGCCGCACATGACGATACGTTGCGTGCGGCTGAAGCCGGTCGCACCGACGATCCGGCCACGGCCGCGAGGGCGCTCGGGAACACCGGTAGATGTCTCGCACTGATCGAGCGCGACATTCCGCGGGCAGAGTCGATGCTGATCGAAGCGCAAGCGCTCGCGGTAAAGGCCGGCGTCGAACTGACCGACATTCCGTGGGGCCTCGGACTCGTCCGCGCATTCGCCGGCGACTACGATGAGGCGGTCCCTTTGCTGGAAACTGCTGTGACGCGCGCGCGCCGCGAGCAGGATCACTGGGCGGAATGCGAAGGTCTGCAGCGACTCGCCTTGATCGAGCTGGAGCGTGGAAACGCACACGCCGCTCGTGAGCGCGCCCACAGGATCGCGGCTGTCGCCGCCAAAATGGGTGAAGGAAGCGAAGGGCCGTTTGCGGCCATGCTGGACGCATTGGTGGCGACGGAGTTGGGCGAACCGAGCGCCGAGGGCCGGGTTGCCCAAGCGCTTGACGCCCTCCGCGCCCTTGACGCCAAGGCGCTGCTGTCGCGCGCGCTCACCCTGGCAGCCGCGACCGATCTCGGGTACGGTCACCTGCAGCAAGCCGCCATTCGTGCCGAGGAGGCGCTGCGCGCCGCCGAAAGTGTCGGCCGCCGAAGCGAGATTGTGATGGCGCTCGTCATCCTGGCGCGTGTCGCCCTCCGTCGGGGCGATCCGGCCGCAGCCGAGCGTTACGCACAGGCCGCGGTGGCCGACTTGCGCGAACCCCACGCCGTAGCGGCGCATGCCCGGCGGGCGGCAGCGGTCCTTACCGATCCCGGCGCGGCATAGGGCGGCTCCTCCGGCCTGGCGCGAGCCGTCACCGACGAATTCCAACGCTCGCTCAAACGCCCCCGCCCACGATCCCTTCGTACATTGACCACCAGGAGGTGCGAGATGTCATATCAATTGGAAGGGCGGTTGTTGGAAGTCTGCACGTGCAACACCTTGTGTCCGTGCTGGGTCGGGGAAGACCCAGACGGAGGAACGTGCACCGGCGTGCTAGGCTGGCACGTCGACAAAGGGAGCGTCAACGGCCTGGATGTGTCTGGTCGCTCGCTGGTCATCCTGACCTACATCCCCGGCAACATCCTGAAGGGCAACTGGCGAGTGCGCGTCTACGTCGATGACGGCGCCACGCGCGAGCAGAAGGAGGCACTGCTCAACGTGTGGACCGGAAAGCTCGGTGGGCCGGTGGCCGATCTGGCGAAACTGGTCGGCCAAATCGACGCCGTCGAGCAAGTGCCCATCACGTTCGAGGTGCAAGGCGTGAACGGAAGCCTGAGGGTCGGCAACGCGATCACGGCGGACCTGACGCCGTTTCAAGGCGCGACCGGCAAGCCAACTGCGCTGCTCGACACCGTCTTCACGACGATTCCGGGATCCCCAGCCTACGTCGGGAAGGCGTCGAAGTACACCGCCAAGGCGCCGGGGTTCGACGTCGATCTTCGCGATCACAACGCGGTCTCGGGTTCGTTCCGCTTCCAGGCGTGAACCACACGGTCCTGCGCCGCTTCCGGTGCGGACGGGCACGGGGGCGGCCACGACCGGAGGAGTCGAGCATGTTGACGACAACGGATAGAGACACGGTGACCCGGCAGAGAATGCTGCTCTCGGCATCGATTATCACGCTGGCCGCGGCCGCTTGGTTGGCCCTCTGGATGATCGGAGCGTCCGCGCACGCCTCGATGCATCATCACCATCACGGGACGAGCATCGACGTGACGCCGATGTTCTCAATGCTCTTCTTCGTCGGGAGCTGGACCGTCATGACCATCGCGATGATGCTCCCGACGAGCCTTCCGATTCTGACCACGTTCCAGGCAATCGCGGGTTCTCGCGACGATCGCACGCTGCTGCTCACACTCGTCGTCGCTGGCTATCTCGTCACGTGGGGACTGTTCGGCGCGGTCGTTCACGCAGGGCAGGTCGGCATTCAGCAGCTCGTTATCACCAGCGCCTGGGCCCAGCAACAGGCGTGGGCAGGCGGCGGTGTGGTGCTGCTGCTTGCTGGCGCGTACCAGTTCACTCCGCTCAAGTACCGATGCCTGGAGAAGTGCCGTTCGCCTCTCAGTTTCGTGATCGAGCACTGGCAAGGCCGCAACCACCGGCAGCAGGCGTTCCGGCTCGGTTTCGATCACGGTCTGTTCTGTGTCGGCTGCTGCTGGGCGCTGATGCTCCTGATGTTCGTGGTTGGCATGACGAACCTCGGGTGGATGCTCATCCTCGCCGTGGTCATGGCGGTCGAGAAAAACACGCGATGGGGTCGCGTGCTTAGTGCCCCGTTGGGCATGGCGCTACTCACCTGGGGCGGGGCCACGTTGGTGTGGCATTGACGCCGTAGGCTTCGTGCACGGAGGAGAGAATGGTGCATCTCATTGTTGAACAAACCTTCGAGACGCCACTGACCGACGAGGAACATGGTCGTCTCGGACGAACGCTCGATAAGTGTCTCGAGGTGCACGGCGCTCGCTGGATGCGGAGCTACCTCTCGACGGATCGGCGCCGCCTCGTCTGCGAGTTCGAGGCCGCGGATGCCGAAGCCGTCCGCACATCGTACCGATCGGCCGGCATCAACTTCGACCGCGTGTGGACAGCAGAGCTGTACGCCAGGGAAGCAACGGCCAACCAGGGGAACGCGTCGGCATGAGCGACTGGCTTCGTCTGGCGACCCCCAAAAAGTTCGAGGATTTGAGCGAGGCGCGCACGTTGATGCTCACTTCGACGTGCGCATCTCGTCTTGAATATATGTCGCCTTATGACGGCCACCGCCGACACCGGGCAGCTACGCGACGGGAGTGATGCTAAAGTTGGCGAAGTCTCCGCCGGAGTTGTTCCCGACCCAGAGGCCGACGCGCCCCTTCTTGCGGTCGTTCAGCAGGTTCACCACCAGGCACGGGTCCTTCGCGTCGTTGACGAAGACGCTCACCTTCGGGTTCGCGATGACGACGCGCGCGCGGAACCAGGCGTTCGGATCCGGCACCGGATTCACGGCCTGCTCGTATTTCCCCGGCTGGTCGGTGCGCAGCTTCTGCCATGTGAAGTCAGGAAGCGAGTGGTATTGGACCGCGTGATTGCGGCTCACCGGGTCGGTGGCTCTGAAGTTGAACGGGCGGAAGTAGATTGCGTCGTAGGACGCGGCATCGACGCCGTGAAACGCGACGCCGACGAAACTCCGCTGCGCGAGGTCCTTGCCACGGAGGTCGAGCTCGATCGTCCCGGTCGCGAACTCGATCCCCGGCAGGAATGCAACCGCTTCACCGGGCGCTTCGCTCAGCCGAACGCCCTTTCTGGCGCCGTCCACGAGACGCGTGACGTCGCGGTTGAAGAGCTTCGGGCTCTTCTCATCGACGAGGGCGCCGAGATTGGGCGCGATTGTCTTCGTCTGGCCGGCGACGGGAGAGACGTGCGAGAGTCCCGCCACGCCCACGCACGTCGAGATCAAGAATTCACGTCGATTCATCGCCCGCTCCAATCACTTTGAATCCTGACTAGCCTGCATAGGCTCGAAACAAGTACGACAGCGACGAGTCGAAGAGCCACACCGCTCCAATCAGGCTCGCCGCGATCTCTATCGGCCGCATCACGGTGATCGGAAGCCGCGCACGCCGCTCTGCGCTCCAGCGCTCGAGAAGGTGCGCCCTGCACCAGACCTGCATAGGGTCCGGCAACGTCGATGTCACGGGCAACGCTGACACACCTGCCATGAACGCCGCGATCGCCTGCTCATCCGCTTCGTCACCTTGGGTTCCGTTTGTCATCGTGCCCTCGTTATCCTTTCCGCTTCCAGCAGATCACGCAGGCGCTTGCGTGCGCGAAACAACAGGACCTTCACACTATCGCGCGCGAGGCCCAGTGCCTCGGCGATCTCGTTGTGACTCTGGCCCTCGACATAGGCGAGCCACAGGAGCGCGCGCTCGCGCGGGACCAAACGGGCGAATGTGCGCGCGACGTCCTCATGGCCAGGCGCATCGCAGGCGAGGGGCGGGGGCACATGATGGCGCGCCGCATCAGCGGCTCGCTCTTGGCGACGCCACCGGTCGACGACGAGATTACTCGCGATCCGAAACAAGTAGCGCCGCCGTTGTTCCTCGTCTGCATCAGGTCGTCCACGCAACAATCGGCAAAAGGCGTCCTGGACGATGTCATCCGCATCAGCCGCATTGCCCGTCACACGGTAGACATACGACCACAGCGACCGTGAGGTCCGTCTGTAAAAGTCGCCGAACGCTGTCTGGTCCATCGGCCCTCAGGAGAGGTCCGGCTTCTATGACACGTGGGTGGTTCGATCGAGCAAACCCATGCGCTTCGACAACAGATACGAAAGGGTCGAGGCGAGCAGTAGGCCGATTCCAAGCGCGGCGCAGATCGTCGCGACAATCCAGAGGCCCTCTTGGTACAACTTGCCGCGTGCGAGAACGAAGAGGGCGACGCCGAGGAGCAGCGAGACGGTCCCGGATTGCAAGGCGCGAAGGATGCCCGTCTGCGCCGCGTTGCGGTCGACAGCAATCGCGTCGAGAAAGCGTGCACCGCTCTCGGTCGCGAGGAATTCACCGAATTCCCGCGCCGAACCGATCCGGTCCAGCAAACGTGTGTGGAGCTCCGCGGAGAGTCGCACCTGCTGACGGCGTCGAAACCCGTCGACGATGACGAAGATGGCCCAGCAGGTCGCGATGATCGAGCCCAAGCCACCCACCACCCCGAGCATCCACGACAGCGCCATCGCGTTTTCGGAATCCATCAGTGTCCTCCTCCACGTCACGTCATCGGACGCTGACGATACAACGGTGCGCGGGTCTGTCGGTTAACTCCGTTCAGGGTAGGTCGTACTGATCATGCCAATGGCAGAGTCGTGCGTCGCGGGCCCAGTGGTGGGCGCACTTGGTGGGCGCAGTTCGAGTTCGCCCGCATAAACATTCCGCCCACTATCCTCCGCAAAAAGTTCGAGGAGCTGCGTATTTTGGGCGCGTTTTTCGTCGCCGTGCCGCGACTTAGTCTCAGGGAGTCGCTCGAAGTGTCAGGACGTCAATGAGGTGCATCCGCACCTCTCTAGAGAGGCCCCGAACGTCGTCAGGCGTTAACTCATCGCGATCGTCACGAGCACTCCCGTCCCGCGATCCAAGGTGACTTCGGCGAACTGGCCGAGGCCGCCATGGCTGCCGTCCGCCCGTCGGAACGTGACAACCCAGACTGGCCGACCCTGGCGGGAATCCGTGTTCGCAGCGACGCTCGTTGGCTCGAATGAGACGTGCTGTCGAGCCAGTTCGATCGCCCGCTCGCGTGTGATTTCTGATGAGGGTGAGGTTGGAGAGCATGCCGAAAGGGCGAACAGCGGCAGCAATGAGAACAGAACAATCCGGATGGGATACGGAACGAGCCTGCGCATGGGCGAGCACCTCGTCTCTTCCATCGTAACGCGGCAGATCGGACAAATCGTGAGAAAATGTCATCCGGTACCGTCGCAGCCGCTCGCCGTGCGGATTCGATATACTGGGGGCTTGGATGGCTCAACGCCTTGTGGCGTTCGCGCTTGCACTCGCAGTATTTAATGCGCCCGTTGCGGGCGAGATCTGTCAAGCGATCTGCGCGCAAGACGCAAGCAGTCAGTTGCCCTGATGCCCGTGGTCGGCGTGCCGGTGATCCTGCGATCTACACCCTCGACCTTCGTCGACAGTCGACACGGTCCTCCTGGCCCAATCCGAACAAACTCGCCGCTTCGAATCTAGATCGCCTCTCCCTGAGACGTTCGTTCTCATTTTGTCGCGAGAGGTCCAGGTACACGCGTACCGCTCTTTTGCGCCTCGTTGGCATTGGCGTACTCGCATTTGTTGTTGGAATCATGGCGCCTCCTGCCTGGGCGCAGGCGCCAGCTGCTTCGGCACCAGCCCAACATCAGCATCCCGCCACGGCCGAGCAGGAGCCGACCCAGCAGGAGATGCAACATGGCACTAATGATGACACCCGCTCTCCGCAAGTTCGCGCTGACCACGCACGTCACTTCATCGGTCGGCTGGCTTGGCGCGGTCGCTGGCTTTCTGGCGCTCGCGGTCGCCGGTGTGACCATCCAGGATCCGCAGACGGTGCGCGCCGCCTACCTGTCGATGCATTTGATTACATGGTTCGTCATCGTGCCGTTCAGTCTCGCCGGCTTTCTGACTGGCCTTGTGCAGTCGCTTGGCACACCGTGGGGCCTGTTCCGACACTACTGGGTCGTGACAAAACTGCTACTCACCACACTTGCCACGATCATTCTGCTGGTCCACACGCAGCCAATAGACCGGGTCGCCGCGGTAGCGGCGGTGACGACGTTGTCGACCAGTGATCTCTGGCAGGTACGGCTTCAACTCGTCGGTGATGCCAGTGCAGCCCTGTTCGTATTGTTCGTAACGACGACGTTGTCGGTCTACAAGCCGTGGGGCATGACAGCGTACGGGCTGCGTAAACAAGAGGAGACGATGTCGGCCTGGCGGCCGGCCACGAGTCGACGCGCCGCACCGGCGGGCCGGTACGTACTGTTCGGAATCATCGGCTTCGTCCTGCTCCTTATTCTCATACACCTTGCCGGAGGTGGACTCCATGGCCACTGAGCATCGGCAGCACTCTATGAATGAGAATCACTACCGTCATTTGCTCATCATGGGCGTGCTCTCGTTCGCGTCGATGTATGTGTTGATGTACGCGATGGTCGATGCATTCGAGAACGTCTTGTCGAACGTGAATCAGCTGTACATGGCGGGATTGATGACGGCGCCCATGATAGTGATTGAGCTCTTCGTGATGGGCTCGATGTACCACAACAAGCGCCGCAATGCCCTCATCATCGCCGGTGCGGTTGTGGTCGGGACCGCTTCTTTTGCGTTCATCAGGCAGCAGACCGGAGTATCCGACCGACAGTTCCTGCGATCGATGATTCCGCATCACGCTGGCGCCATCCTCATGTGCGAACAAGCGCCGATACAGGACCCAGAGATCAAAAGGCTGTGCGGCACGATCATTTCTGGTCAGCGGGCGGAGATCGATCAGATGAAGGCAAAACTCCGCCAGTTGGAGGATTGATCCAGTCGTGAATGTCTCAAAAGCGCACGGCGTTTAAGCTCACGTCTCAGTCGAGGCTTGGTCTCATGAACAGACGAAGGTCGCTGCGTGCGGATGTCGTACCCCACGTCGTGGCGACCTGGCGCCGTCGCTGCTGTATCGGCTTCGCGCTCTGAAACGACTACAAAAATGCGCGAAGATTCCGGGGGCTCCTGTAAACGGACGCGCAGGTCGCGGGAATCTATGTATGTAATTGCGACCTCGAGGGCACTCGCAGGCCGCATCCGACAAACCGGTTCGACAGGAGGTTCCAGATGATTCGCAGCCTTGGTCTGACTGTTTGCGTCCTTCTGGCCGGCGCCATACTGGCGCTGTCGCAGACGCATCCGCCAGAACACGCGCAGAGTCGCACGCACGATCACTCAGGTCACATTGCGCTCGATCCGGCTCAGCATGCGGCGATACACGCGCGGCTGCTCGGGAATTGGACCGGGACCTCGAGCTTTCCTGGGGCTGTTTCACGAAAACTTGATCTGGCGGTCGGCCACGACAAGTTGGGGAACGTGACGCTCGAGATGACCGCCGAGCCGACGGTCCGAGTGGGCGCAGCCAGCAAGGTCGCCATCGACGGCGGCACCCTGCACTGGACGCAGGCCGTAGCGGGCTCAGAATGTCAGGCGACCGCGGTCGTCAAAGCCCCGACCGCTCTGCGGCCCGAGACGCTCAAAGGCACGATGGCGTGTGAACAAGGTGAGGTCACATTCGCGCTGCGGAAGACGAAGGGGTAGCGGTGCGACAGGCCCAACTGAATGTTGGGGTGCGAGACGCAAGTCGAGCGCCTCGCGCGGCGGTTACGCGTGAACGATGATGTACGGACGGATGCAGCATTGCTCGCGGCCACAGCGCGCGGCGACGATACCGCATTCGGGTTTCTCGTGCGGCGCTACATCCGTGCGGCAACCTTGCTGGGAGTTCAATTCCTCGGAGATCGAGCTGAGGCCGAGGACATCGCTCAGGAAGCCTTCATCATCGTCCACAAGAAGGCAAGCACCTTTGATGCAGATCGTCCGTTTGCCCCATGGTTGTTTGCGATCGTCCGGCGACTGGCGGCGAACAAACGGTCGCGAGATCTACGGCGAGTGCGCCTATTGCGCTTGTGGGGATGGGCCAGTCGGACTGAACCGGCGGCGACGAGAGCCGAGGTGGCGCTCATCGCCGGCCTCGACGGCGAGTCCGCGATACGTGCCATGAGGACGCTTTCGGCCATGCAGCGGGCATGTTTGGAGCTCGTCGTCGTACGCGGTCTGTCGATCGAGGAAGTTGCTGCGATGCACGGCATCAGCGAGTCGACCGTCCGACAACATCTGTTCCGCGCGCGGGTGGCCCTTCGCCGAATTCTGGAGCCACAAAACGAAGGAGAATCATAGTCTGTCATGGCCGATCTGTTTGGTACGACGCAGGTGTACGACGATCCCGAGCACTGGAACGCGCTGGCGGCACGTGTGGTGGCCGCAGCCATAAGCCAGTCCAATCGCAGCGGCTTCGACTGGCTGGTACAGTCGCGCGCCGGCTGGGTTGCGGCATCTTGGGCGCTCATCGTGATACTCGCATCGGCGATTCTCACGTTTCGGCAACCATCTGCGTCGAGCGGCGCCGTGGACTTGGTCCAGGCGCTGGCGCCGTCCGACGGGGTGGGGAGAGCGATCACGCTGCCAGATCGCGCACCCGCAATTGGCAGGCTGCTGCTCGGCCCAGTCAGGAGCCCGAGATGAGGCTACCAGCGTGGACACGAGGAACGTTGTTGCTGGCGATCATGTTCGCCGCGGGTGTCATGGCGGGTGTCGCCTATGAGCGCCGTCAAACGTCAAGACACGAATCGGTCGCGGCGGAAACTCACGACGTGATACACCATCTGGCCCGGCAGCTCGACCTCGACGCGGCCCAGCAGCGGGCGATCGCTGAGATTCTCGCGCGACGTCAGAAGGAAGTCGATTCGACGTGGCACGCGGTTGAACCGCACGTTCGCGCAACACTGGATTCAACGCATCAGGAAATCGCCCGTGTGCTCAGGGCCAATCAGTTGGCAAAGTACCAGAGAATGACGGCGGCCGCACATTCGGGGAGCCACCGCTAGACCAGGTCGGCAGGGCTGAGCAGAGCCGACCTGCTGAATGAATGCACAAGACATGCACCATTCAAGGTCTTGACTTGCGCGGCCGGCGCGCGTGGCGGACTGCTTTGAAAGTTCGCTCCTGATAAGTCGCTAGCGCCGTCTTGTCGGCGCACGGTCACTTGCGGCGAGGCAAACTGTCGCCTGCTAACTGTTTTGCTGGCATGTGCTTGAGAATCTCCCGACCTCACAGCTCTTCCGTTGAGGCCCGTAGATCAGCTTGCAGGAAACTGTTAGCCTGCTTACACTTTTCTAGACAAGCCTTCCGGGACGCTCGAATCGGGTCGTCCGCCACCGGTCCGCATGCCACTCCTGACCGGAGGCTCAGATGCGGTTGCGAATCCTCACACGCGCCCACAGACAGCGTTGACGGTGTCCTCCTCGATCACTTGCGCGTTGGTGAGGTGTACGAACTGGGGACCCAAGTCGCCTGTGTCTTCTTGGCGGAACAATGGGCTGAACTCGTGATGGAGGACGAGGCCGTCGTCGTCCCATCGCCGTCAGCGGCGGTCTCGAACATCAAGCCCTTCGTGCTGGTCGTCGACGACGACCCTGACATCCGGCGGCTCACGGAAATCTTACTCACCGAACATGGGTATCACGTGATTCTGGCCGCACATGGCAAGGACGCGATTCAACGCCTGCGTCACCGATGCCCCGACCTGATTGTGCTCGATCTGGATATGCCCGTCATGGATGGGTGGACATTTCGCACCGAGCAACGCGACCTCGCAGACCAGAAGCGGGCAGCGGTTCCTGTGCTGTTGATGACGGGCGAAGATAACGCAGCTGCTTTCGCCGACACGCTGCAGGCGGTCGGCGTCATCAAGAAACCGTTCGATCCCGCGGGGCTCCTCAATGCGATCTCCGCTGCGATACACTCGCCAGGAAGCGCGCCGGACGGAGGCACGCCCTCTTAGGCTTAGGCCAGAGAGGATGGTTCGCGGAGGAACGACGGACCTATGACGCGAGCCCGCGTGCCAGACAATTACCTATTGGAGCTGTTGAGCGCTGACGTCCGCGCCAGTCTGGGACCGGTGCCGGTGCAGCTGCATGCACGACAGGTGCTCCACGAGCCAGGCATGCCCGTGCTGTATGCCTACTTCCCGGTCTCCGCCGTGATTTCTCTCATCTCCACGATGACTAGCGGCTCGTCGGCGGAAGTCGCGCTGATCGGACGTGAAGGCATGGCGGGATTGGCCGGCGTATTCGGCACTTTGGAAAGTCCGACGACCGCGGTCGTGCAAATCCCGGGCATGGCTCTCAAGGTGACGATCGTCGAGTTACGGAACGCCCGTCTTCGGATCCCGTCGGTCCGGACGATGTTGGATCGATACACGGAGGCCCAGCTCATTCAAACGGCTCAAACGGCGGCCTGCAACGGGTTGCACAGCGTCGAAGCCCGCTTGGCGCGCTGGCTCTTGGCGATTGACGACCGCATCGATGGCGATCAATTCAGGTTGCCGCAAGAACTCATGGCGCAGATGCTCGGAATCCAGCGGCCCACCGTGTCCGTGACGATGCAGCGATTTCAGCACGCGAAGGCCATCGCGTACGAGGGGCAGTCGATTGTGGTGGCCGACCGGTCGGCATTGGAGCGCATGGCGTGCGAATGCTACACCGTGTTGCGCCGGGAATTTGAGCGGCTGCGCCGATCGGCTGTTGATGACGTGGACGAGCAGCCGAATGCGACTCCGGAGCAGCCAGGGCCGGCGGTGCGCGAATCAGCCGCAGCGGTCGAGACGCTGCGGCGAATCGCGGGCCGGTTGCTGATCGCGAACATTCAGGAGCAAGAGGCGCGCGAGGGCGCGGAGGCCGCCAATCGCGCGAAAGATCAGTTTCTCGCAATGGTGTCTCATGAACTCCGCGCCCCACTCAACGTCATCCTCGGGTGGTGCGCAATCTTGAAGCGACCAGATCCCGGATCCATGGACCGTGGACTGGAGGTCATTCAACACAACGCCACGGCCCAGCTCAAACTGGTCGAGGATTTGCTGGATGCGGTACGCCTCTCGTCGTCCACGCTCGCAATCCAGCCAGGCCCCACGAATCTGGGCGACGTGATTCGACATGCCGTGGACGCGGTCAAGCCAATCGCGGCAGAAAAACAGCTGGTGCTGCGCCTGGCGATCGTCGATGACCTCGCGCCGCTAGTGGCCGATGCCGATCGGCTGCGACAAGTCTTTCTGAACGTCCTGGTCAATGCGGTGAAATTCACGGACGTCGGTGGGTCAGTCGATGTCTCCTTGACGGCCACCGATGCCGCAGCACACGTGACGATTCGAGACACCGGCCGTGGCATCGCCTCGGAGGAGTTAGCGCATGTTTTTGAACGATTTCGACAAGGCTCGCGACACGGGGGGCCGACCAACTCGCAGGGACTGGGCTTGGGGCTGACGATCACCCGCGCGCTCGTTGAATTGCATGGCGGACGGATTCAACTGGCGAGCCCTGGGGAAGGACTCGGCACGACCTGCACGATCGACTTGCCGATGCGGACTGATTCGGTCTCGTCGGTCCGGCCGTTGGCGCCCCGACGCAGTCGACGGTCGAATTTCCAGTAGGTTGAAACCTAACGCGTTGACTTCGTTCGCTTCTTGCGAGGGCCGTGGACGCGGGGCACCGCCGTGATGATGCCGGTGAACTCGCTCAGGCGCTTGCCCACGACGACGCCGTTCGAGGTCACGTCATACGCGCGCAAGTCGCGGCTATGGGCCCGCGCACGCGTCTTGACGACCGTGACGAAGGTGCGCAGTTCGCCGTCGATTTCGAAGTAGCGCTGCAGGATGATGTCGTGCGTGAGGAACGAGATCGGATGCGGCGTAAACCGCATCTCGTTGTAGGCTTCGGTGGCTTCGACGGTGAGCAGGATCGTCACACCGACGCCGGTGAGCGCGCCCAGCAAGCGATACAGCGATTCGAGGAAATCCTCTTTGAAGGCCGGTGCGAGCGCCGCCTCGAGTCCGGAAATCGAGTCGAGCACGACGCGTTTCGCGCGAACCTTGTCCACCGCCGACTGAATCGCATAGAGAGTCTCGTCCATCGAGAGATCCAACGGACGCACATACACGACCTCCACCAGTCCCTGCCGCGACATCTCTTCCAGATCGACACCGAGCGCCTTCGCCTGGTCCAGATACTTGGGTGCGGTTTCCTCGAAGATCACCACCACGCCGGGTTCCTGATGTTTCACGCCTTCCGCGATGAACTGCACGGCCGTCGTCGTTTTGCCGGAGCCGACCGGCCCTGCGACCAGCACCGCATTCCCGCGCAACGTGCCGCCGCCGAGCATTTCGTCAAGGCCAGGAATACCCGTCGAGATTAGCTCACGCGTGATCGTGGTCTGCGCTTCTTCGACCGGCTTGAGCATGCGAGGAAACGCCGACACGCCGTCATTGGAAATCCGAACCGTGTGCAGGCCAGGTTGCGGCGCATTGCCGCGCATCTTGAGCACCTGCACCTGACGCACCATGGAATTCCGATCGACGCGCTGCGTCA
>Ga0137375_10005054_pt1 | contig 15702 bp, 20 predicted proteins | sample SagtaG_24_FD_104936 | JGI IMG/M metagenome (GOLD analysis project Ga0137375, IMG submission 104936) | Vadose zone soil microbial communities from Sagehorn Ranch, Mendocino, California, USA - Sage1_R_113_16 metaG | ecosystem: Environmental > Terrestrial > Soil > Vadose zone | place: USA...
CGCCGCGACAACCAGACGCTGTTCTACGGCCTCTCCGACAAGCCAGAGGTAAGAGTTCTTCGCAAGGTGGGGCTAGGGGGAATCGAATCGACGTAGTCGGACGGCTGGTATGAATCGCGCGAGGAAGCGATTGGGTCATCATGAGACCAACGGTTTTCGCGCCGTCAAGATCTCGCTCGGGATGCCGAGCTGTTTGACCAACTCGCGCTGGACGTTCTCGAATCCTGTCGCCCGCACCAACGGCTCGAGTTGCACGTCGCACCAACCCCCCAACCGCCTCGCTCCCAACTGGTATATCCAACTGGAGATTCGCTGATCCGGACAGGCCATGGTGACGAGCACGAGTCGTCCGCCCGGGCGCAGCACGCGCAGCATCTGCCCGAGAACTGGTCCGACGTCCTTTCTTGGCAGCAGACCGAACATGTTGTTGCTCAACACGAGGTCGAAGGTGCCGTTGTCAAAAGTCAGCGTTCGAGCATCTCCAATCTCGAGCGCGAACGGCACCCCAGTACGTTCGGCTTTGCGCCGGGTCCGACGAAGCATGGCCTCGGTGAGGTCGATACCGACGTTTCTCCCGGAGCGATTCCGGAGCAGCACTTCACGGAACACCAGCCCGGTCCCCACCGCTACTTCGAGAACGGCTTCGCCATCATGAATCGCGGCGTGCGACAAGGCGACACGAAGCGATTTGCTCTCCGTCATCCACGTCCATGCATCGTAGATGAACGCCAACGTCGAATATATCGCGACGACGTCGCGACCGTCTGCCGTCGTGCTCATGTTTCTGCCTCATCGTGTACGCGCCGCGAGCGGAATCCAGGCAACCGCGGAGGACATGACCAGCGTCGCGAGAGTGGCCAGCATGGCTGAGACGCCAAGGCCGAGGCATCCGAGCATTGCCGTCAGCGATGCAACCAACAGGGCCGGAGGCCATCGTCGAAGGCGATCGATCGGCCCCCGAGCTGCCCACACCGTGACGCTGGCTCCAGCGATCGCCCCAGCGAGTACGCAGAGCAGCTCCGGTTGGGAAAACTCTCCGAGCGAGCCGCACTTCACACCCATTCGTTGCAGGACAATCCCAGCCGCGAGTGGGATGGCGCCCAGCGGAAGACCGATGCGCACGGCTTCGACGCCGCTCTGATGCCAAAAGCGCAATGCGACGGTTGCGGCGAACAGGGCCAAACCTCCACTCGCGCATGCGCCCGGCGCGGTCCCACTCGCAAGCGACACGAGCGTGAGAGCGGCGACGACGGCGCTGACACGCAGCGCCATCCGAGCTCGTCCCCACTCGGACGCCCGCCGCGCCTGGACTGCGAGCCTATCGAGGTCAACCATTGGACTTCCCCCAGAGTGCGCGAAATCGTTGTAACGCTCGGTACCGCCGCTTGCGTGTGGTTTCGCTGCCCGCGACGGGACGATCATCCAGCATCACGGCAAGCGCCTCCTGATCGCGCTCTGGCAGCTCGCCAATCGTCGCCCATACCGCAGCTCGCATTTCGTCCCGCGCCATTTGCTCATCCGCTAGTAACCGTTCGTCGGCCATGCTTGCCAGCCCATCGGTTCCCTGCTCTCGCCTTCGCATGGACATTCGACGAGTCGTCATGACCTCGTACGCCGCGATCGTCACCGCCCAGGCAACGCCGTCGCGGGTCCGGTCCATATCCGCAATCCGCGAAAACACCTTGAGGAGAGCGCGTTGGGCGGCGTCCTCCGCGTCCGCGCGAGTCGAGAGCATGCGAGCGGAGAACGCTAGAAGCACCGGCCAGAGGGCCTCGAAGATCTCGCGGAAGGCAGCACGGTCGCCGTCCGCGAAGCGGACCATCGCGACGTGGATGGTACGACGGAGGGCAGGCGTCATGTTCGCGGATGTGATGCCATTGCCTCCTTCGCCAGGTCGTCCAATAGCACGAGCGCCGTACGCGCCTGTGGCGGGGCTGTCAGTTCCCAGCGCAACTCATCGGCAGTCCGGCGAATCTCGGTCGTGGTGAATGAGCAGCACGCCGACTCCGCAGCGGCCAGCGCACGAACTTTGCTCTCGGTCGTGACCGACCAGATGAACGTCCAGACGGCGTGGTTGCCGGAAGCGTCGCGATGCTTGAGGGCCTCGCCAAACAGGGAGCGAAAGGCTTCGGCGCGCGCGATGAGCGCGTTATCGTCGAGCGTGCAACCAACGTTCGCTTCGGATCGGTTCATGGTTCGGTACCACCAGCGCGCGACCGTCGCGCAAAATCCCGTCGCGCTGCAGCTCGCCCCGCTTTGTCGCCGACGGCGGAAGCCAATAGTGACGGCGAGGACAGCACCGCTCGCAATCAGCACGCCGGCGACCGGCTCGAGTACGATCGCTGCGGTACCTGCCACGGCCGCGCCAATTGCGATCGCGATCACGTCCACGGCGAGACAAGCCGTAAGTGCGGCCGCGCCGGGCAGCAGCGGTGTGCGTGGGCGCATCCAGGTCGCAAGCATTTTCGTCATCATCAACGGTCTCCGTCTCCCTCCATAGGCGCGAGTTGCCTTCAAGGGGACACGGGGCGGGACCAAAAATACACAACCGCTTGATATGATTGCGCGAATCTTCTCACCTGACAGCTTCGATGAGATGGAACACTCCGAAGAAGTATCGTTCGGCGTGAACGATTCGGAGGCCACTCTGCTCGACCAATTTGAGCGGTTCTCGATTCCATTGGCAGCCTAGGGGTTCGGCGTGCTTGCGGGCGCGTCGGTCTTGAAAGCCGCCGAGCCATGCGCGATCGCTGCGCCCGTGCTCGAGCAGAAGAACACGGCCGGACTCCCTGCACACGCGTGCGAGCTCTTTCAGCGTAGCGACCGGGTTGGGGAACGTGCAGAGGCTCATCGTGTCGACACTCGTATCGAAGCTTTCGTCCGCGAGCGGCAAATGCTCAGCGTCCATGACTTCGAACCTGGCAACGAGGCCGAGCCGATCGGCGCGCCTTTTGGCGTTTGATAGCATCCCTTGACTGAGATCGACTCCCGTCAGCCGAATCTCCTTGGGATAGTAGGCGAGGTTTTTGCCCGTCCCGATCGCGACCTCCAAGACATCTCCCTTGGCGCTCTCGACGAGCCTGCGTCGCAGCCTCCGCAGCCCGAGGAGCTCGGGGGCCAGTTCGGCCCAGTCGTAGAACCGCGCGAATGCGTCGTACTTGCTTGCGATCTCTATGGCTTCCACGGGTCCTCGCTTTCGTTCACGATTCCTTGGGTTTTTCACCTGAGCTCGTGCGCCTTCGGCTCATGGTCCTTGAGGGCCGAACGGACGCCGGCCCAATAGGTGACGCACGCGCCGACCACGGACGAGAGGAAACCGAGCGTCAACTCGTTGATTCCCGCGATGCAGCTCTTCGGAATCACGTACCCGAACCCGATGACGAGTGTGGGCACGACGAAGCCAAAAAGCGGCCAAAAATGGCGAAGCCGCATCGGAAGATGGTCCCGTGGAGCTGTTCGAACTGGGCACGATTGTCGATGAAAAATCGATCCTAGGTTCATGGTCGTCTTCCTTTCACGAGAGCTGAAACGATGAAGTGGATCACGGTGTCCTTGGCGACGGCGTCAGTGACCGGTTCGCCATGCGGGTCCCAGTGGCGATGGACCGCCCAGAACACGATCGTTTCGATGACAAGGCGCGCGGCCGCAGTCAGATCGGGGACGGACCGAAGTAAGCCGGCCCGAGTGCGCCGCTCCAGGTACTGCGCCATCAGACCAAAAAGCCCACTTCGTGCACCCTCGAACCAGAGGGCACCAAGCTCAGGCAGATCGGGCGCGGAGCGGTCGAGCAGTTTGAGACCGCGACGGTTCCGCGACAAGACGTCGTAGAGCTCGCGAAGGATGGACTCGAGCTCGACATGTGGGTCGCTCTCTCTACGTCGCTCGAGGGCAGCAGCGAGGGTCGGTGGCACGCCGTTCTCTGCCAGACGCGACGCGATGTACTCGAGCGTCGCCTTTTGGCTCGGCGTTGGGAGCGGAAGTTTGGCCGGCGGAGCTCGAGGCGCGGGTACGTCGGCCTGGCGGCACACCAGATCGAACAGCGCTTCCTTGCTTTCGACGTAGAGGTAGAGGGTTCCCTTCGCAACCCCCATCGCCTCCGCAACGTCAGCCATCTGCGTGCGCCGATACCCCTGCTCGACGAAAACTTTGGTCGCGCAGTCGACCAACTGGTCGAATCTGTCCTCCGGAATCTGGCGGGGCATCGAATGTTACTCGGCGCGGCCTTCGGCCCGCCTGCGTTGGCCAACATTACATGACTGACCCAGTCAGTCAATAACGCGCGCCCGGGCCGCTGGTCCTATTTGCCTCGAGTCGAACCCACGCTCGTCTTTTCGGGCGGTTCTGCGCCCTCCTGTTCGATAGGAAGCCCGGCGGCACGCCACTCGGCGACTCCATCTTCGAACCTCGTCGCCCGGTAACCCTTTCGCCGCAGCAGCGAGACGGCCTCATAGGCCCACACGCAGTAAGGGCCGCGACAGTAGGCTACGATATCGCGGCTCTTGGGCAAGGTGAAGAGCTTGCGCTCGAGCTCGGCGGCGGGCACCGAGCGGGCGAATGGCAGGTGACCGGCGCGATACTCGTCCTCGGGGCGCACGTCGACCAGGATGACATCGCCCTTGCGGGCGCGGGCGAGCAGTTGACGCTTGTCGAGGGGGCTCAGTTGGTCGCGATCGGTGAAATATTCGCGTGCGACGTCGCGCACCTCGGCCAAGCGCTTCTCGCCGAGCGCCCGGAGCGCAAGCCAGAACTCGCACACCGCAGGATCGGCGACTCGGTAAAAGATGAACTGACCCTCCCGCCTCGTCTCGACCAACCTGGCCGTCTTCAGGGCCTTCAGATGCGCGCTCGCGTTGCCGATGGTGAGGGCCGCTTGTTCGGCGAGTGCCTCTACGGATTTTTCTCCCTGGCAAAGGAGGTCGAGAATCTCGAGACGCTTGGGGCTCGAGACGGCTCCGCCGATCCGGGCGAACTGCTCGTAGAGGGCGTCTTTGAAAGTGCGTTTGTCCATCGTTCTATCGAACACTAGAATATACGGCTGTGCGGCCGGCCACAAGTCGCCAGGTCGGTTCGATCTCCTCGGTTCTTCGTTTCGTGCATGCGAAAGGCAACGATCAGACCCGAGCCGAAGGTGAGCCCCGCAACCATCCACATCGCGGCCGGCAAACCGAGCGCATCCGCGACGATGCCCGCGAGCAGCGCGCCAATCGCGTACCCCAGATCGCGCCACAGCCTGTAGACGCCTACCGCCGACGCTCTCCACGAAGGGTGCGCAACATCGCCGATGGCGGCGAGGAGCGTCGGGTAGACCATCGCTGTTCCGACGCCGAGTAGTACGGCACCCATCGCGAACGCGACAAAGCTCTGCGCGAGGACGACGACTGCGATACCGAAGGCCTGCACCCACATACCTGCGGCGATGAGCCACTTGCGTCCCACCCGATCCGACCAGGCCCCGGTGAAGAGCTGCGCGACGCCCCATACCGCGGGATACACGGCGGCGAGGGTCCCGATCTGCCGGAAATTCATGCCCGCCGCACTGAAGAACAGCGGAAAGAGTCCCCACGCCATCCCGTCGTTCAGGTTATTGACGAGACCGGCTTGGCTGACGCTCGAAAGGTTTTCGTCGAGCAGGGTTGTCCTCCAGAAGACTTCGCGCTGTGTCGGTGTTCCCTTCCCCGCCGAAGCTCCTTGTAGCTTCGATTCGGCGGTCGCGTGTTGCCGTGTCTCGCGGACGACGAACGCCGAGAGCAGAAGCCCGACGACGACGAAGCCGACTCCCAGGTAGAACGGCTCTGGCCGAAGACCGTAGCGTGCGGCCACGAGTCCGGTGGCGAACGCGCTGCCGGCCACGGCGACGTACCCGGCGAACTCGTTCAGACCCATCGCGAGACCACGCCTCGCCGGTCCCGCCAGGTCGATCTTCATGATGACCGTCGTCGACCACGTGAGCCCCTGGCTAACACCGAGCAAGGCGTTCGCTGCCAGCACCCATCCCCAGCTCGGCGCCCACATGAGTAAGAACGGAACCGGTGCGGCGACCAGCCAACCCCCGACCAAGACGATCTTGCGCCCGTAGCGATCCGAAAAACGTCCAGCCACGTAATTCGTGAGAGCCTTGCTCACGCCGAAAACGATGATGAACGAGAGCACCGCCGTCTTCGTGGCGAGGTGAAAGTCCTGCTCCGCGATCGGCGCCAGGATCGTCCGTTCGAGGCCGACCATCGCGCCCACGAACGCGTTGACGACGACGAGGAGCGAGAACTGCGCCAGATTTCGGCGCAGACCTAGCTGCACGTCTTGCGTCACCTGACGCCTGCCTTCCCTTGGTTGACGCGCAGGATCTCTTCCATCCCCACAGGCTTCGGCGGCACGTCGGAGAGCGCGCTCACGAACTCCTGGCGCGTTTTTCCAAGCATGGGATTCCACCGTTTCTCGAAGGCGATCGTGCTCGAGGGCTTGCCGCTCATCCCGGCGCCGCACATCGAGCCTGAAAAGTGCCCTGGATAGATTTCTACGTCGCCCGGCAGGGTGAGCAGCTTCGCGTGGATGCTGTCGTACAGATCCCCCGCGTTCTCACGAGCGTGACCAGGAAGATCGGGACGCCCTACTGCACCCACGAACAGCGTGTCACCGGTGAGAACGAACCAAGGATCGAAGCCGCGCCGAAGATCGGTGACGACGAGGCAGACGCTCTCCGGCGAGTGACCCGGTGTATGCAGAACTCTGACCCGCGTGTTGCCGAGCTCGATCTCCTGGTTGTCGCGCAGTGGATCGAACGGCAGTGCAACATCTGCCGCCGCATGCAGGCAGTATGTCGCTCCGGTCTTCTTGGCCAAAGCCGGTCCGCCCGAACGATGATCCGCGTGCACGTGTGTGTCGATGACGTGCGTGATGCGCATGCCCTTCGATTCGGCGAATGCAGCGTAGTTCTGGTTCTCGGTTTCCTTCGGGTCGACGACGGCGCATTTGCCCAGGGCTCCGCACCCGAACACGTAGGCGGCGCAGCCGGTGCCGAAGTCATAGAAGGGTCGAAAGATCATGAGGTTCTCCTGCCGCCTCTCTATCTACCGTGGCGAGCGCGTAAAATCATCTTGTATTCTATCGATAACTAGAATATTAGATTATTTGGGGGTCGGATGCAACCGGACCGTTCCAGAACGAAACCGGCAAAGGAGGAGGACGTCATGGCAGTTCCCGTGAACACCCAAGAGCTCGAAGCGAAGGTCAAGGACATGTACCGGCAGGTGGCCGAGAACCCGCACGGCGAGTTCCATTTCGAGATGGGTCGGGTCATGGCCGAGCGTCTCGGCTACTCGCCGGCGGACCTCGACAAGATTCCGAGCCAAGCGATCGAATCGTTCGCCGGCGTCGGCTATTTCTTCCACCTGGCCGAGCTCAAGCCGGGTGAAGCGGTGGTCGATCTGGGCAGCGGATCGGGCATGGACTCGTTCGTGGCCGCTCTCAAGGTCGGAGCCACGGGCCGCGTCGTCGGCGTCGACATGACCGACGAGCAGCTCGCCAAAGCGGAACGACTGCGGAAGACGGCCGGGTTCACGAACATCACCTACAAGAAGGGCTACATCGAAGAGACGGGGTGCGAGGCGAGTAGCTTCGACTGTGTCATCTCGAACGGCGTCATCAACCTGGCCTCGGACAAGAGCAAGGTGTTTCGCGAAGCCGCTCGTCTTCTCAAGCGAGGCGGTCGCCTGGCGATCTCGGACATCGTCACCGAGAAACAACTTTCAGAAAGCATCGTGTGCAACGCGACCTTGTGGGCAGCGTGCATCGGTGGCGCGCACCAACAGGACGCGTACCGAGCCGAAATCGAAGCCGCGGGGCTTCGCCTTGCGAAGTTCCAGGAGAACCCGGGGTACCAATTCATCTCGGACAACGCCAAGGGCGCCGCTCGCAAATTCGGCGTGAAAAGCGCGTCGATTCTGGCGCTGAAGGAGTGAGACTCGAGAACGTTCGTTGATGATGACCATTCGAACCGAAAGGGAAGGTGTGAACGTGAGCCAATACGTGATGATCCAATCCAAGAGCCCCTGGGAATCAGGGGACGTCGGTCACTTCTACGCGCTCGCGCGCGAGCTTCGCCAACTGGGCGCCGAGGTGACGTTTTTCCTCGTGCAGAACGGCGTCATGGCGGCGCGGAGCAGCGCCAAGGATCCGGCGCTCGAACAGCTGCTCGGAGCGAACGTGCGGGTACTCGCCGATGACTTTTCGCTCCGCGAGCGAGCCATCGACGCGAAAGTACTCAAGACCGGGGTGAACCCAAGCTCGATTGACGTCGTCGTCGATCTTCTAGCCAGCGGCGCGAAAGCGCTGTGGCACTGATCGGAGGAACTTCCATGGCAACCATCACCATCGGCATTCTGGATCCGCCGTACGAGTCGGCCAACACGCCGACCGCGTTCAGGCTCGTCGAAGCGGCGATCCGCATGGGCCATAACGTCAATGTCTTCTGCTACGAGGGCGCCACTGCGCTCGGATACGCGGGCCAGAAGCAGCATCCGAACGCCGTGCACGGCGCGTCGCTCGAGGAGGAAGACCATCCCAACCCGAAGGATTGGGTCAAGGCGCTTCTCGCGTTCGCCGCCGAGAAGAACGTGAAGCTCGTCTGGTGCAATTGCGGCCTCTGCGTGGACGAACGCGGTGTCGAGAGCCAGGTCGAGGGCGTCTGCCGGGGATCGCCTGGCGACGCATGGAAGTACAGCGAGGGCTCCGACGGCGTCCTCTTGATCGGAACGGAATGAGGTGACCCATGGCACGATATCTGAGCATCGTCGACAGCGCCTACCGAGCCACCATCGAAGAACAGGACGACACCGCCGTCTGGTTCACTCACGCGATGAAAAACGCCGGAGCGGACGTTTCAATCCTGCTCCGCGGCGACGCGGTCAACTACGCGGTTTCGAATCAGGACGCGAAGGGACTCCGCTTCGGCAATCGCGCCGTCAAAGGTCCGGACATGGTCCGCGACATCAACGCGGTCATCGCGAAGAAGATTCCTCTCTTCGTGGTGTCCGATGACGTTGCAGAACGCGGGATACCTGCTTCTCTGCTGCTCCCCGGCATCGAACAGATCCCGCGCAGCGCGATCGCGAAGCTCATCGACAATCACGACACCATCTTGACTTGGTGAAGCTGATAGGTCCGGGTGCGTCGGTCGCGCGACGCACCCGGGAACCGATACCGAACTAGGGAACCTGCTCATATTTCTGAGGTAAGTATGCTTACCTCGGCGGTAGTTCGAAAAAGAGAATGACCATGCCTGCTCCGTGCCTCCCGCGTTCATGCTCATCTGCCTGAGCCAACTCTCCGTGGTTGACCGGGGTGTCCGAGCCTACGTCGAGGACTGGGCTCAACAAGCCGTGCGCGACGCGGCGCTTTGGGCGCAGAGTTGCTGGCCTCTGCTGCCCTTGCCACCAGCCATTCCTCCTTTGCAGCCCAACACTGCGAGAGCCACGAGTTCGGATGTCCGGAGGGAACCACGGGAGAGGTCTGCAACCGTCGTCGCGACTGCGTCAACGGTGAGGACGAGTATTTCTGTGGCCCCTCGGGGAGACATTCGTTTGCCATCGTGGCGAGAAGGTGCCCTGGTGGCGTGTCTGCGATGGCATAGGCGACTGCCCGTTCGCGGAGGACGAGCGAACCTGCTACGCCGGGCTCACCTCTTTGTGAAGTGACACCCAACTGCTCTCGCCGGCCGACGTGAAGAAGCCTAATCACGCCTCACGCGCTATCATCCATGCATGTCCAACGGTCCATCCGTCCCGGCGATCGCACCGTGGAGGATTGGGTGGCGCGCGGCAACCATCGTGATCTCTGCCATCACACTCGTTGGCGCGTCCGGTTGCCAGATCGTCGGAGGGATTCGAGAGCGGGATCTCGATCCCGGCGGCGTCGCTGCGGCCGATGGCGGGAAGCTCGAGGATGGAAGCTCGAACGTCGATGCCCCGAGCGGCAGCGACGGAAACGCGCCCGAGGACGGCGAGGTTCCAGCAGATGCCGGAGCGGGAGGCGACGCTCGGATCGGTGATGCCCCGGATGGCGGCGGACCGCGCGTGAGCACCGGCACTTTCGTGGACTTGAGCGCGATGGGCAATCGCACGTGCGGCGTCCGAATCGACGCCGAAATCGAATGTTGGGGGGAACCGCTCATCGCCGCGCCCCCTCGCGGCCCGTTTTCGAAGGTCGCCGTGGGCGGGTCTCACGCTTGCGGCATCGTCTCGAACGGTGGCGCCATCGTTTGCTGGGGCAGCAACCAGCATGGCGAAACGAACGCGCCGAGCGATGCGTTCGGCGCCGTCACGCTCGGCGACGCGCATTCTTGTGGGCACCACACCGACCAATCCATCGTCTGTTGGGGCGACAACCAATACGGTCAGGCGAGCCCGGTCCCGAGCTCTTACGCTCAGCTGACCGCCGGCGGGAACCGGACCTGCGCGCTCGGCTTCGACAACGTCGCGAGCTGCTGGGGCTTCGGGGCGGCAGGTCAGGTGCGACCGGCCACGCACTTCGGCAACATCGCCACTGGACCGTCCGAGAGTTGCGGCACGCGAAAGGATCGGATGGCGATCTCCTGCTGGAACCCGGCCGGTTCGGACCTGCCTTTCGAGCGCGCGGGGAATTTCATTCAGCTCAGCGTCGGACCGTCGCAAGTGTGCGCGGTGGACATCAACTCCGGGCTCTCCTGCTGGAACGGCGATGACGCTGGTCAACTCGAGGTGCCCACCGCAAAGTTCACGAAGGTCGCCGTCGGTTACCGACACGTTTGCGCGCTGCGCGACGATCGCAAGATCGTTTGCTGGGGCAACGACGATGTGGGGCAAGCGACTCCGCCGTGAATCCCGTCGAGGCGCGCATTCGCGCGCTTCAGTGCGTGTCCTTCACCTCGTCGTTGTCCCCGCGGTGTCGTTGTCCCATCCACGGCTTGTCCATGCTCATCGCCAGCTTTTCGCGCTGATCGCCCTTCAAGATCGGCAAGAGTTGTGAAACGAACGTCACCTGTTGGTGGACGAAGTCGTGTGGAGTCTTGCCTTGCATCGGCTTAGCAAGCGTTTTCGCGTCGAATGAGTCTTCTTGAAACGCAGTGAGCAGTGCGTCCATCCGATTCTGGCGCGAGAGCTCGGCCCATGATTGTCGTGACCTCCCGGGTTCACCCATGCTGCCGCCAGGCGTTAGGGTCAAGAACGGACGTCGGGTCGGAAGGCGGACTTTGTGCTCACGAGTCGCCTCCTCCAGCATCCCCCTTCAGATCCGCCAATTGCAGGTCTCGCCGCGTGTGCGGCAGCGACAGCGAGAGTAGCCCCGCCGCTGCGGCGAATGCTGCGGACGCCCAGAGGCATCCAGCAACGCCGGCAAGCTGGTAGGCGACGCCGGAGATCAGCGTTCCCAGCAGACGTCCCCCTGCGTTCGCCATGTAGTAGAAGCCAACGTTCATCGCGACTTGGTCGCCGTCCGAGTACGCCAGGATCAGATAGGAATGCACCGACGAGTTGATCGCGAAGACGACTCCGAAGACGACGAGCCCTCCCAGCATGACGACGGCCGGAGAACGGCCGACCGTCGTGCCCACCGCGATCAGCGCTGCCGCACCGGCGAGCAAGAACGCCAGCGCCTGAGCGGCGCCAGCGTCCGGCGCGCGACCGTGCGTCCAACGCGCGATAATGGCAGGCGCAACGGACTGCACGACTCCATAACCGATGACCCACGCCGCGAGAAAACCGCCGACCTGGGTGAAGCTCCATCCCAGATGGGCCGCCAGGAACACCGGAACGCCCACGACGAACCAGATGTCGCGCGAGCCGAACAGAAAGAAGCGAGCTGCGGAGAGCACGTTGATCTCGCGACTCTTCGAAAGTATGCCGCTGAACTTGCTCTTTTTCTTTGCCTTGCCCATCGTCGGAGGAAGCGAGAACACCGTGGCGAGAAGGACGAGCAGGAGCGCGGCGGCCATTGCCCAAAGCGATTGCTTGAATCCCATCGACGTCAACAGAAGGCCGCCGAGGAAAAAGCCAACGCCCTTCAGTGCGTTCTTCGACCCGGTTAGCACCGCCACCCACTTGAAGAGGAGCGAGTCGCGCCCCTCGGGCACGAGCACTTTGATCGAGCTCTTGGCGCTCATCTTCGTGAGATCCTTGGCGATGCCCGACAGCGACTGGGCTGCCATGACGTAGACGACGGATGCGACTCGCGACCACGCAGGATCGACGGCCGACAACATGCCGAGCGCGGCGATCTGGAGGGCGAGCCCGCTGAACAACGTCACCTTGAGGCCCATCCGGCCGGCGATCCAGCCGCCCACCAGGTTGGTCACGACACCGAAGAACTCGTAGAAAAGGAAGAGGAAGGCGAGCTCGACGGGACTGTATCCGAGCTCGTGAAAGTGCAGCAGCACGAGCATGCGAAGTGCGCCGTCGGTCAGGGTGAAGGCCCAGTAGGCGGCGGTCACCAGGACGTAGTTGCGAACCGCGTTCATCGGCGCTCAGCGAAGGCTTCGGCCCACCTTGCGAGCGAGCTCCATCATCCGGTTCACGTATCCGATCTCGTTATCGTACCAGGCGAGCACTCGGGTCAACCCCAACTCGCTCGAAGCGCAAGTCTGCCCATGCGCCCGAATCCGTTGATGCCGATGCGCGTGCTCATCTTCGTCCTCCAGTCCCTTCTGTCGTCACTCCAAGGCCGCAGGGATGTCGGGCGCGCGTTTTTTTCGGAACAGGAGGGTCGCGAGCCGATTCTTCGTGCGATCCGCGACGACGTAGAACGCGGGCACGACGACCAGGCTGAGGATCGTCGAGACCGTTAGGCCGCCGAGAACGGCCGCGGCCATCGGGCTACGTGTCTCGGTGCCGGGTCCGAGGCCCAGGATCGGCGGCACTGCCGACATCATCGTCGCGACCGTCGTCATCAGAATGGGCCGGAGGCGCAACGGGCCAGCCTTCTTCATGGCCTCGCGGGCGTCGAGCGAGGGTTCGTGCTCGCCGACCTGATTCGCATACTCTACCAGTAGGATCGAGTTCTTCTTCACGATTCCCATCAGGAGCAGAACCCCGATCATGCTGAAGAGGTTGAGCGACTTTCCGGAGACGACGAGGCCGACCACCGCCCCGGCGACGGCGAGCGGAAGGATCGTGAGCACCGTGATGGGATGAAGGAACGAATTGAACTGGCTCGCGAGCACCATGTACGCGACGAGGATGCCGATGCCGAGCGCAAACCAGAGGCCGCTCGTCGTTTCATCGAGTTGCGAGGCCTGGCCGGTCGCAACGACATGAAGGCCGAGGGGCAACCCCTTTCCGAGGTCCATGACTTTCGCCATCGCCTCGGCCTGCGAGTGTCCGGGGCCGACGTTGCCGCTGATGCTGATCGCACGCTCGCGGTCGAGATGGCTGATCGTTTGAAGGACGGGCTGTTCGCGCTGCGACACGACGAGCGACATGGGGACGAGGTCACCTGACTGGGTACGCACTTGAATGCGCGACAGATCCTCCGGACGCGTGCGCTGGGCGGCGAGCAATCGCATGCGAACGTCGATGCGGCGCCCGCCGGTCGTGAACTTGCCGACCGTGTTGCCGCCAATGAGCGCGCTCACCTGGGCGATGCGCTGCCTTCGATCGGCGTAGCGGAATCCTGCGTCGAAGATAGGCCAGGTGAGGTTCACGCTGACCTGCTCGTCGATCGTCTTCTCCGACGGAAGCGGATCGGGCACGAAGCGAATCTGTCCTGCCGCGCTGATCGAGGGAATGAGCCGGTAGAGCGGCTCCTTGGCGGAGTAGCGCAACGCCTCCGTCTTCTCGTGGAGCGATCGGAGGTCGGGTCTTCGATTCTGCGCGGCTTTGAGTGCCTCTGCCCGGCGATCGAGCGCGCTCTTCACCTGGTTTCGCTGCGACTCTTCGTACCGCTGCGCTGCCCTGGTCGTGTTGTCGGGCGCAACGAGTGGTCCTGCCACTTTCTGCCCGACCAAGAACGAAAGCGAGATGTAGGTCTTCTCGACGTTGCCTTGAGCGGTGGCTACCTGGCCGAGCGAGGTTGCGAGCTGGAGCTCGGTCTTCGTGACGTCGTTCGTGCTCGCCAGTCCAGCGTCCGCCCGCGCGCGGGCGGCGTCGAGATTGAGCTTCGCCGTATCCGCCTTCCGCTTCGCCGAGTTCAGCACGCCCTCGAGGGCGAGCGTCTGGGTGAAAGCCTTGGCCGTGTCGAACGCGAGCTGTCGCTTGTCTTGGAGGCTTCCCCACTTCTCCGCCTCGACGTTATGTCTCTGTTGGGAATATTGCGGGAACGCGCTCGGGTTCAGCAAGGGCTGCGTGAGGGTGACCGACCCGCTGGTCGTCAGGTTGGGGCTCCTGGCAGGAGGATCCGGCTTGTAGATGCTCACACCCGACCCGACGAGTGTGGGAAAGAACGCGTCGCGCGCACGATCCAGCTGCCCCTCGGCGATCTCCACGCGGAGCGGCGCTTTCCGAGCGCGCTCGTTGTTCTGAAGCGCGAGGCGCACGGCATCCTCGATCCTGAATCGCTTGGAGGTCGACGCTCACTCGGTGGCTAGCAACCCCGTTTAACAGACTGACCCGCGCCGCGTAGAGGTACCACCGTTTGTCGCCCTCGGGTAGCCGAGGAGCACGCATGGCAGTGTCTTGAGGGACCTGCGGCGCAGCGATCGCCTCTCCGCGATGGAGGGCACATGGAAGCGATTATCGAGCGGTGCCGTGGATTGGATGTACATCAGGCGACGGTGGTGGCGTGCTTACGGGTCGGACGAGCAGGCCCGAAGCCCCGCAAGGAGGTCAGGACATTCGGGACGACGACACGTGAACTTCTCGAGCTGCGCGATTGGCTGGCGACCGAAGACTGCACCCACGTGGGCATGGAGAGTACTGGGATCTACGGGATGCCGGTCTACGCCGTACTCGAAGACCCGCCGGCCCCCGTAACGCCTTGCCCTACACTTCGCTCGCTGCATCGTCACTCCGCTTCGGACCTCCCCTTTTCTACCTCCACCTCCCTGCACGCTTCCTCGCCCCTTCCTTCCCGCTTCTCCTTTGCGCTTCCCTGAGCCCCTAAGCGCTTGTTAATATGTAGACAATTTTCATGCGATCTACGGTCACCTGATGGCCTCCAGTTTGGTCATCATTGCGGGCTCGCTGTCCGACGAGGCCGCCGAGAGCGTGTTCCCCGAGGGCTGGAAGGCGCCGAAACCCTACCTCCGGATCGTGCCACAGCCGCGCTGACGCAAAAAAATTGGCCACCGACCCGGGTCGGGATCGATGTCGTCGTGAGGTCCCTGAGCCGGAAAGCGGTGCGCAATGGGCGCATCGCTTGCGCGCGAAGAAAAGGTTGTCATCTCAAGGCCCGCGACGTCGGCGACGTCCCCTATCGCGTCGTTCGTCATCCAAGTTATCTCGGTGCCCTTCTGGCCATCGTCGGAATAGCCGTGATGTTCGGATCGTGGATCACCATGATCGCGGGCGCCGCGGCCATGGTTGCCGTGTACCGCCGACGGATTCTCCTCGAGGAGGTCGCGCTCGAGACGGTCCATGGAGCGGCGTACTCTGCCCACCGAGCGCGCACGTGGTGCCTCTTGCCCGGCTTCTGGTAACGGGGCGAGGAGATCCAACTGGGCGGCAGGTTCGCAAGTCGAGTCGGGCGAGCATCATCCGGCCGATCGTTATGGCGATGGCGAGGGCGCGGCGTCATTGCTCC
>Ga0137375_10005060_pt1 | contig 15691 bp, 11 predicted proteins | sample SagtaG_24_FD_104936 | JGI IMG/M metagenome (GOLD analysis project Ga0137375, IMG submission 104936) | Vadose zone soil microbial communities from Sagehorn Ranch, Mendocino, California, USA - Sage1_R_113_16 metaG | ecosystem: Environmental > Terrestrial > Soil > Vadose zone | place: USA...
CAAGCAGCGAGGAGCGGATTCACTCCGCGACGAGCGGGTGGGGGGTAGCCCGAAGGGCGTAGGGGGGAGCATCCATCAAGCGTGGCGCTCCCCCCTGAACTTGATGATTAAACCCGCGCCTTGTCCGACGTGAAGTAGGCGATCACGCGATCCAGGATCTCGTCCAGGTGCACCTTGGGCTCGTAGCCGACCAGGGCGCGGATCTTGCCCAGGTCGGGGACGCGCCGCGGCATGTCCTCGAACCCGGACTCGTAGGCCTTGTCGTAGGGAATGGTCACCACTTCGCTGGCGGACTTCGTGCGCTCCTTGACGCGCTGGGCGAGGGCACGGATGGTGACCTCTTCACGGTCGTTCCCGATGTTGAACACCTGGCCGACGGCGCCCTCGTGGTCGGCCAGCTTCATGAGCGCGCCCACCACGTCGGTCACGTAGGTGAAGCAGCGGCTCTGCTCGCCGTCCCCGTAGACGGTGATGGGATGGCCGAGCAGGGCCTGCTTCACGAAGTTCGGGACGACCATGCCGTAACGGCCGGTCTGGCGCGGTCCCACCGTGTTGAACAGGCGCGCGATCACGACGGGGAGATGCTTCTCCTTGTGGTAGGCCAGGGCCAGGAACTCGTCGATGGCCTTGCTGCAGGCGTAGCTCCAGCGCCCCTTGCTGGTGGGCCCCATGACGAGGTCGGCCTCCTCGTGGAAGGGCACGTCCTCGCTCTTGCCGTAGACCTCGGAAGTGGAGGCCACCAGCACCTTCTTCTTCTTCTTGTTGGCGAGCTTGAGCACCATCTCCGTACCGTGCACGTTGGTCTCGATGGTGTTGACCGGGCTCTCCACGATCAGCCGCACCCCGACCGCGGCCGCGAGGTGGAAGACGACGTCCACGCGGTCGATCAGCTCCGCCGCCACCGGCTCGTTGGTCACGCTGTCGATCGCGTAGTGGAAGCGGCGGTCGCTCTTGAGGTGCTCGATGTTCTCGATGGCGCCGGTGGAGAGGTTGTCGAGGACGTAGACGGTGTCGCCGCGCGCGATGAGCGCTTCGGCCAGGTGGCTCCCCAGGAAGCCGGCGCCCCCGGTGATGAGGGCCTTCACCGGCGCGCCTCCTGTCCCTCGGGCGTGCGCGGGCGGCCGCGGCGCTCCAGCACGACCTCCGCCGCCCGCATGGCCCCGAAGCCGTCCACGAGCGCTCGTCCCCGTGCGCTCATGGCCCGCCGCCGCTCGGGATCGGCGAGCAGCGCGCGCACCGCGGAGGCGAGGACGGTCTCGTCCACCTCCGTGCCGAGGCCCAGGTACTCGACGGTTCCGTGGCCGGCGAAATCGCGCATGCGTCCATCCTCGCGGGCGTTCTGGCCGAGGATGATACCCGGCGTGCCCAGGGCGGCGATCTCGTATACGGACATTCCCCCCGACCCCACCATCACGTCCGCTTCCAGCATCAGCGCCGCGATGTGCCCGCCCGCCTCGTTGATGAGGGGGACGCGACGGGGCAGGGCGGCGGAGAGGGCTTCGAACTCGCGCCGGAAGGAGAAAGCGGGGCCGGCCACCGCCACCACCTCCACCGCGGGGTCGAGGTCCTGCAGCGCGCGCGCCGCCTTGAGGGTCAGCCCCTGCGGATCGCTGCCCCCGAAGCTGAGGAGCACGAGCTTGGGCTGGTCCCGCACTTCCTTGGCCGGCTGCCCACGGAAGTGCTCGCGCAGGATGGCGTAGCGCGGCCCCACGTAGAACCCCTCCGGCGTCTCGCGATCGGCGTTCATGACCGAGACGATCACCTGCGCGTAGTGCTCGGTCGTCTCCAGATCGTCGATGGTGTCCACCAGGTTCACGGTGGTGGCGCCGAGGTGGCTGAGAGCCGTGAGGTACGACCGGTCCACCACGGGGAGGTCGTTGATGAGGATGGCGGGAGCGAAGTCGCGGATGTGGTCGAGGTACGTCTCCTCCTTGCGGTCGCCCACCACCCGTACCGCGTAGCCGGCACGGGAGACGGTGACCAGGCCTTCGGTGTGGTCCGCGCTCATCAGGAAGGCGATGTCCGCGCGGCTGAGGCCGCGCAGCGCCTCCGCGATGGCCAGGGAGCGGAACACGTGGCCCATGCCCACCGAGGAGCTGCCGTCCACGCGGAAGAGGACGCGCGGCTGGCGGAGGAGCCGCTCCGCCATCCAGAAGTCCTCGAGGTCGTAGACGGTGAAGCCCGCCCGCTTGTCGAGGACGAGCCAGCCCACCCGTTCGCCGAACCGCGTGGCCCCGTCGACGACGGCACGCCGCATGACGACCACCGCCCCGTTCTCTTTGTAGACGGGGGCCTGCTCCTCGCGCCGCCCTTCCTTGTCGAAGAGGGGGACGAGCCGGCCGTCCTCCTCGCGCCAGTTGAGGGTGCGATCCTCCGTCACCGACACCACGGTGTCGAAGGCGCCTCCGGTCAGCCGATCGATGGCCTCGTCCACGGCGCTGCCTTCGCGGAAAGGGGTCGTGGCCTGCAGGACGACCACGAGATCGATGTGGTCACCCGCCGCTTCCAGCGCGTGCACGGCGTGAGCGACCACGGGCTTGAGCGAAGGCAGGTCGGCCGCCAGCTCCGGCGGGCGCAGGAACGGGACCTCCGCGCCGTGCGCGCGCGCCACCTCGGCCACGTGCGCGTCGTCCGTGCTGACGATGACGCGGTCGACGTACCGGCTGCCGCGGGCCGCGTCGAGCGTGTGGGCGAGGAGCGGGCCGTCTCCCAGTCGCTTGATGTTCAGGTAGGGCACCCGATCCGTCCCGCCGCGCGCGGGCACGATCGCCACCACCCGCAGCCCCTCCTTCAACGCGGTCTCGTCACCGGGGGCATATTCGGGCGAGCGTACCGGCCCGGCCACCCGGCCGTCAACCCGTGATCGCGGCGAGGTCGCTTGACCGCGGCGCCCGGGGTCGCTAGCGTAGCGCGTCGTCGGTCCCCGGGGCGCCTGGGTTCCCCTCTCGAAAGCGTCTCAATATGAACCTCGCCGACTGGCTACAGGGGGACCACGAGCCTTCCGAGAGGCTCAAGGCGGTGGAGACTCTCTGCCGCGCCGTCTCCGACTCGAGCAAGAACCTCGACCTCGATCCCGCGCACATCCAGATGAGCGGCAACGAATGCCGCCCATCGGAGGGCAAGGCGGTGCCCTCGGGCCGCTATCGCGCGCCGGAAATGGCGCAGGGCGGGCCCCCCGTGCCTCAGTCGCAGGTCTTCACCGTGGGCGTCCTCTGCTTCGAGATCCTGTCCGGACGGTCGTTCGAGGCCAGGGGCGGCCCGCTGCTGCGCGACCTGCGGCCCGACCTCCCGCGGGACCTCAGCGATGCCGTGCAGGCCTGTCTCGAGATGGATGCGGAGTGGCGTCCCAAGGACCTCTCCTATCTGCTCGGCCTCGTGGACGCCCTGGCCGCGAGCGGCTCGAGCGGCGCCAAGCCGTCCGCGCGCGGAGGACGTTCCACGCCCGCCTCTCCCACCCCGACCAACCGGGCGCGGCGCAGCGGCCCCGCCCCGCGCTCGGGGCCGCTGCTGGTCTTCGCGCTCGTCGCGCTGGCGGTCAGCGTCGCGACCGCGGTCGTGCGTCTGCGGCAACCCATCGAGGCGCCGCCCTCGCCACCCGCGGCCTCCTCCGCGCCCCTGCCGTCGCCGGCGGCGCGTGACGTCACCCCGCAACCAGCCGTCTCCCCATCGACGGTCGCTTCGCGTCCGTCCACCGCCGGGCCGCCCGTCGCGGCCGGCCCCGCGCGGGGGGCGAGCGTGCCCGCGCCGTCACCCCTCGCTTCGCCGACGGTCCGGCCCGCGGCGGCCGCGACTCCGTCCGTGCCCGCGGCCGTCCGCGTGCCCTCGCCTGCGGTCACGGCCGCGCCCTCCGTCGTGCCCACCGCGGCCGCGGCTACTCCGGGGCCGGCCGCATCGGCCCCCGCCGTCAGCGAGGCGGCCCGCCCGGTGGAACCCGCGGGCCCGGCGGCGGTGACCAACGTCTCGCCCCCCCTGCTCCGCCGCGGCGCGAACGTGCTCGTGGACATCCACGGCGTGGGCCTGCGCGGCGACCACCAGGTCCGTCTCACCCATGGCCGCGAGGCCGCCCGTGGCATCGAGGTGATGCGCCAGCGCTACGTGGGGCCCACGCTGCTGCAGGTCCTGCTGAAGGTCGATGCGGGAGCGCCCACCGGCGCCTACATGCTCTCCCTCGTCGACGGCGCGGGGAGCGCCACCAACCCGCGTCCGTTCGAGGTGGCGAAGTAGGCTCTAGACCATCTCCCAGGTGAGGGTTGTGTCCTCAGGTATATCAATGCGCGCAATCCGCCCCACCACGACCTCCATCAAGCGCGGGTCGATGCCGGTCCCCGGCCGCTTGTAGGTCAGCATCGCGCGCGTGATGGAGGTCCCGCGCGGGATCGCCACCTTCGACGTCACGCTGCGCCGCGCGAAGCGGTGGGCCTCCTCCTCGAGGGGCTCGACGCCCTTGACCGCCTTGCCCATCGCCTTCTCGACCGTGCGGATGCCGGCGACCATCGCCTTCATCTCCGGCGGGTCGACGGAGAGGTGATGGTCGGCGGAGCCGCCGAGGGTCTTGTCGATCGTGTAGTGCTTCTCGACGATGCAGGCCCCGAGGGCCACCGCGGCCTGGGGGACGCTGATCCCCAGCGAGTGATCGGAGAGCCCCACCGGCACCTCGGGGAACGCGCGCATGAGGTGCTCCATCATGCGCAGGTTGATGCCCTCCGGCGGGCACGGGTACTTGAGGGTGCAATGCAGGATGGCGACCTGCTCGTTGCCCGCCTTGCGGCAGACCTCGAGGGCCTGTTCCACGTCGCTCAAGGTGGCGGTGCCCGTGGAGAGGAGCATGGGCTTGCCCACGCGGGCGGCGCGGTCGATGAGGCCGTGGCAGGTGAGGTCGGCGGAGGCGATCTTGAAGGCGGGCACGTCGAGGGAAGCCAGCAGGTCCACCGCCTCGTCGTCGAACGGCGTGGAGAACGCGGTCAGCCCGACGTGCCTCGCGTGCCCGAGCAGCGACTTGAAATCGCGATCGGAGAGCTTGTCGAGCTTGTCGAACGAGTCCCACTGCGTCCCTTGGGGGTCGGCGGGCTCGAACCAGTAGCGGGGGGCCACGCGGGTGGCGATCTTGCCCGCGGTGTAGCTCTGGAACTTGATGGCGTCGGCCCCCGCCGCCCCCGCCGTCTCCACCAGCTTGTAGCCGAGCTGCACGTCGCAGTTGTGGTTGACCCCCGCCTCCGCGATCACGTAGCAGGGCGCGCGCTTGCCGACGGTACGGCCGTTGATCAGGAAACTGGACTTCATGGGCCTCGCGAAATACTTTAGGTCTAAACGATCTTGCCGATGCCCGCGTCCAGGTCGACCGAGCGCAGGTTGGCCGCCTTGTGGCGCAGGTGGGCGTTGAGGCGGGCCAGGGCGGGCTCGTGGTCGAGCAGGGCGATGGCCTCGCGCGTCGTCACCCGCCGGCCGGGTGCGGCCAGGCGGGCGAAGATCTCCTGCATCAGCCGCACGTCCTCCGGCTCGTCCACGGTGAGCCGGTACTCCGGCCGGTAGAGTCCCGGGGGCAGCTCCGCGGTGACGATGGCAAATTCCTGCGGATGCTCCTTGATGTAGAGCGTCATGAGCTCCGAGCGGTGGCGGGCGTCCCCGCGCTCCCAGCTTCGCTCGAGCGCGGAGCGGGAGACGACCTCGGCCAGGATGCCCATGAGCAGCGCGTCCCCCGGCACGTACGTGTAGTCCGCGCCCTCACGGCCATGCCGCGCGACCAGCGACTCGATCGTCTCCACGTCGGTGAGCGGGTTGTCGCCCGTCACGCGCACGATGTGCTCCGTGCCGCGGGCCCGCGCGCAGTCCACGTGCCGCCGCAGGACGTCGTCCTCGTCGCCGCGGAAGACTTCGAAGCCCCCGCGCCGGGCCACGTCGGCGAGGGGATCGTTCTCCGCCTTCACGGAGGTGGCCAGCACCACCCCGTCCACGCCGCGGACGGTGGCCATGCGGTCGAGCAGGACCTCGAGCAGGGGCCGGCCGGCCAGCGGGGCCAGGGCCTTGCCCGGACAGCGCGACGAGGCCATGCGCGCGGAGACGACGATCCATAGCGGCGCCGTCACTCGAGCATCTCCTCGAGGATGGTCTCGTCGGCCTGGATGGGACGCGTGGCCCGGCGTCCGATGACGCGGTGCGCCTCGCGCGGAGGATAGCCCGGCTCGAAGCGCACGTCCGTGCGCTTGAAGGCTAGCATCTCCGCGGTCAGCACCTCGCCACGCGGGATGAGCTGCCCGGCCACGATCGATCGCGCCATCAGCCGGTGGTAGCGCTTGGCGCCGTCGCTGGCCGCGGCCGGGCCGTCGCCCTGCGCGCGCTCGGCCTGGCGGAGCAGCTCGACCATCCGGTAGAAGTCTTCCGGGCTCAGGGAGGACTGGTAGTCGTAGCCCTTCTCGCTGCGGTCGAGCGTGAAGTGCTTCTCGACGAGGTCGGCGCCGTAGGACACGGCCAGGGCGGGCGCGAGCAGCGCGAAGGCGCTGCCGCCGTCCGTATGGTCGAGGAACCCGACGGGCACGCGATAGCGCTCCTTCCAGGCGGCCAGCTCGCGGAAGCGGATCTCCTCGATGGGGGTCGGGAAGGTCTGGAAGCCGTGCAGCAGCCCGACGGGCACCGCGCCCGCCAGCTCCAGCGCCTCGCGCACCGCGTCCTCGGGCACGCCGCCGGTGGCGAACAGCACGGGCCGCCCGGCGGCGCCGACCGCGCGGATGAACTCCGGGTTCTCCATGTCGGTGGAATGCACCTTGTAGGCGTCGGCGGATTCGTCCTGGGCCACGCGCAGCGACGGCAGGTCGAACGGCTCCACCAGCACCGTGAGCCCCGACGCCTTCGCCTCACGCAGGACCTTGCGCCACTCCTTCTCGCTCAGCTCGATCTGGTCGAAGTCCTTCCGCCCCGGGTGCCGGCGCACGACGAGGAGGTCGGAACGGAAGAGCTGGAACTTGATGCCGTCCGCGCCCATCTTGAAGGCGGACTCCAGCATCTTGAGCGCGCGGTCCGCTTCGCCGCCGTGGGCGGAGGCCACCTCGGCGAGGACGAAGCAGGGCTGGCCCTCCCCGATCGTGCGGCTGCCCAGCGCGAAAGTCGCGGGCCTCATGGCGTCCTCACCCTACCATGGCCCCCGGTTGCCGCCGCGCTCCGGACGAGCTCGAGGATGCGCGCGGTGGCCGCGCCGTCCGCCCCGAAGGCGATCTGCGGCCGGTACCGTGCGCGCGCCTCGCGCAGAGCTTCGCGCGTGCCCTCCTCGAACAGGGCCCGGCGCAGCGCGTCCGTGGGATCGGCGCCCACGGGGACGCAGAGGGCGACTCCCGCCTCCACCATCGCGCGCAGGTTGGTGGGCGCGTTGAGGACGATCACCGGGCGTTCGAGGACGAGCGCCTCCACCGCGGCCAGGGACTCGACGGTGACGAGCGCGTCGGCGGCGTGCAGGAGGCGCAGGAGGTCGGCGCTCGCCGGCAGCACCTGCGCGCGCGTCCCCTTCGTCTCCCGCAGCACGCGCGCGTAGTCCTCGCCCCCTTCCGCGGGATGCGGCTTGATGACGGCGCGGACGCCCAGCCCATCCAGTGCCCGCAACAGGGCGGGCAGGGCGCTTCCGATCGACTGATGGGTGCGCCGGATCCCGCGGAAGCGGCTGGCCACCACCACCAGCGGCTCGTCCGCGGCGACGCCCAGCTCCGCGCGCGTGGCCGCCGCATCCCACGTCCGCGCCGACTCCTGGAGCTGGTCGAGCCGCGGGCTGCCCGTCATCACCAGCTCCGCGGCCGGGTAATGTCCCATCTCGACCAGAAGCCGCCGGGCCTCCTCGCCGAATACGGCGGTGCGGTCGGGCCGCGGGCAGGCCGCCTCGTCGGCCTCGTGCGTGTAGGAGTAGTAGTTGCGATAGACGATCCCGTGCTGGACGGCGACGGTGGGCACGTGCGCGGCGCGGCTGGCGGCGAGGACGGCCCGGCCCCATCCGCTCGACTCCGCGTACAGGCAGACGACCGCGGGCCGCACGGCGTCGAGCACGGCCGACATCTCCTCGTACGCGCGGATGGCCCACGGCAGCTGCAGGAGCACCGTCGCGGCCAGGTCGGCCTCGCTCAGATCGGCGAAGCCGACACCCCGGTGCGAGAAGGCCTCGCGTACGGCGGGCCGGCCGGACAGCTCGGACCAGATCCGACGCGCCAGCGCCGCGCCCCGGCGCGCCTCGCGGGCGACCGGGCCGCGGAAATAGCGGTTCACGTGGACGTAGCCCTCGCCCTCCGCTCGGAGGCGGAGCCAGTCGGAAAGGCGATCGCCGAGGCCGCGCCGGCGGAACGCGGCGCGCGGTCCCACTGCCACGACGAACGGGCGGAGTCCGCCGTCTTCACCGAGGGCCGGGATCAGGCGATCGAAGTAATGCTCGTAGGCGCGCGGCGGCCCGCCCGCTTCGCCCGTGCGCTCCCGCCAGAAGGCGGCGTGCGACAGGAAAAGCGCGACCGCGGAGGAGGCGGGCGCGGGCGGCGCGCCGGAGAGCGCGGCCTTGGCGGCGGTGGCCCGGGCCTTGACCGCGTTCCAGCGCGCGCGCCGCCGCACGTCGGCCACGCCGCGATGCCGGGCGCGCCGCACCGCGCCGCGATGGAAGAGGACCCCGCGGGCCAGGCACGTCCGCGCGACGAGGAGGGCTTCGTCCTCGGGCAGGCCGTGCGCCTCGACCTCGTCCGGCGCCTCGACGTCGAGCAGCCGGTGGACGGTCTCGATCACGCGCACGAAACGCGTGGCCTCCGTCGAGTGATGGAGGAACAGCTCGGCGAACCACCAGAGGGACACGTCCTTCCACGAATACAGGTCGCGGAAGCTGCGTCCGTCCAGGAGGGGACGGCGGCCCCAGTCCTTGGTCCAGCGGACGGCGGCGGCGTCCACCTCGTCCGCCGCTTCCGGTCCGAGGACCTGGGACACCGTGCGCAGCGCGGAGTCCGGCCCGCGCCGCGCCCGCTCCGCCGACTCGTCCCAGGCGACGGCGACGAGGTCCGCCACGCGGGGCGGGGCCGCGTCTCCCGCGTAGAGGCCGAGGATCTTCACGCCGCGCCCGCCTCGCGGGGGGGGAAGCCTCCTGCTCGGAGCAGGGCCGCGGCCGCCGCGTGCACCTGGTCCGCCGTGACCAGGCGCAGGCACTCGGGGCCGTCCGGACCCAGGCACTCCTCCGGCGGGCGGCGGATGAGGTTGCAGGGCGCGCACCAGAGGTCTGCTTGCGCGACGACGTGGCGGGTGCCCGGCGCGCCCGTCCCGCCCGAGAAATAGCGGCGCGCATCCGAGGGACCGAACACGCTCACCGAGGGCGTACCCACCGCGGCCGCCATGTGCATGGGGCCGGTGTCCGCGGAGAGGAACAGGTCGAGCGCGCCGATGACGGCCAGCGCATCGATCAGGGGAAGCCGGCCGGTCAGGTCGCGGACGGCGCCGCCCAGCCCCTGCGCGACCTGCTCCGCCAGCGGGCGGTCGGCCGCGGTTCCCGTCAGCACGAACGCGGCCCCGAACTCCCGCTGCAGGCGGGCCGCCACTTCCCGCCAGCGCGCCGGCGCCCACTGCTTGACCGGGCGTCCCCCGCTGGCGTGCAGGCCGACGAGGGGGCGGAGCCCGTCGAGGCCCTGCGCGGCGAGGACTGCGCGCGCGCGTGCGCGATCGTCCGCGGTGAGCAGGTCCACGGGCGCGCCGGCGCCGATCGCCTCCGGTCCCGCCGTGGCCGCCACCGCGCGCCGGTTCTGATCGATCCAGGAAACGGTCTCGTCGAGGGGCACGACCCGCGTGAGGAGGCGCGCCCCGCCGGTGTTGGCGTAGCCGATGCGCTCGCGCGCGCCCGTCAGCGCCATCAGCCAGGCCGCCCGCACGTCTCCCTGCAGGTCCAGGGCAAGGTCGAGGCGATCGGCGCGCAGCTCCAGCGCGCGGCGCCACAGGGCGCGCCGCGTCTGTGCCCCCTCGCTCGGACGTCCGACCCAGGGCGCGCTCCACACGAGCACGTCGTCGACGGGCGCCCGCCGCGCGATCTCTTCGCTCCAGCGCCCGACGGCCAGCCGGATCCGCGCTTCGGGATAGGCGCGGCGCAGGTCGGACAGGGCAGGCAGGGACATCAGGAGGTCGCCGATGCGGTCGAGACGCAGGACGAGGACCTCGCGCACGCGGTCCCGGTCGAGCGGCGGCCCCGCGAGCACCGGGGCGCGGCCCAGGACCCGGAGCGGCAGGTCGGCGGCCGCGAGCAGGGCGCGCTCGGCCGGCGATGCGACGCGGGTTCCGGTGCCCTTAACGGGCGTCCAGCGCTGCCGCCTCGGCATAGCATTCCTCGAAACGCCGGGCCGTCCGGTCCCAGCCATGACGCTTCAGCGCGCCCTCCCGGGCGGCCGCGCCCAGGCGCGCGCGCAGCGCATCGTCCGCGGCCAACCGCGTGAGCGCCGCCCGCAGCGCGGCCACGTCTCCGGGCGGCACGAGCAGGCCGTTCTCGCCGTCGGCGATCACGTCCGGGATCCCCGCCACACGCGAGGCCACGATCGCGCGGCCCGCGGCCATCGCCTCCAGCAGCGTGTTGGGCAGGCCGTCCACGTTTCCGGCGCGATCGACGACGGACGGCACCACCACCACGTCGGCCGCGGCCAGCGCCCGCACGACCGCCGCGCGGTCGAGCGGTCCCACCAGCCGCACCGGCGCCCCCGTTTCCGCGATCCGGAGCGCGAGGCTCTCCTGCAGGTCGCCCGCGCCCGCGATCGCGACCTGCACCCCCGAGAGACCGGCCGCCGCTTCCACGAGGGGGCCGAAGCCCTTCTTCTCCACCAGGCGTCCGAGGGCGAGCACCAGCCGGGCGCCCGGCGGCGCGCCGAGCCGCTCGCGGAACTCCGCGTCCGCGGCGGACCTGAACGTCGCGCCGTCGACGCCGTACGGCACCGTGCTCGTCCGCGCCTCCGGCGCGCCCAGGGCGACCGCGCGCCGCCGCAGGTCGTCGCTGCAGGCGGTCACGCGCGCCGCCCGCTCCAGGGCGAAACGCGCGAAGGCGCGCACGGCCGCGGAGCGCTCGGCCAGGAAGATGTCGCTGCCGTGGGCGCTGACCACGAAGGGGACGCGATGGGCGGCGACGACGTCCGTGATCATCGCCGCGTTGGGTACGACCCAGTGGGCGTGCACGACGTCGTACCGGTGGCCACCGAGCAGCGACCCCAGGGCGCGCCGGAGGGCGAGCGCGACCAGCGGAGCCAGGAGGTACATGCCGCGGCGGACGCGCACGTCCGACTCCAGGCTCTGCGCGTAGCCCCAGAGGCTCCACTCCTCGCGTGGGGCGTAGCCGTACTGGAGCACGCGGACGGGCTCGCCGGTCGGCCGGTGGAGGTCGGGATGATGCGGCAGCAGGACGTCGACGGCGTGGCCCCGCGCCGCGACGGCGTGCGCGATCGACTCGATGAAGGGCGCGGTGACGTCCCCCGGGAACTTGGGGTAGGAGGACGCGACCATCAGCACGTTCATCCGGTCAGGAGGTCTCGGCCCGGGCGTCCTCCCGGCGCCGCGGTACCTTCCCGTAGCGGCGCCGCAGGAGGGCGAAGTTCACGAGGGCCAGGTAGATCTCCTCCGCGGTGAGCTTGGAGGCGTCGCGGCGCCGGTTGCGGAAGTGGATGGGCACCTCGCCCAGGCGGAACCCGTTGAGCCAGGCCTGATAGGCCATCTCGCCGTGGACCACGTAGCCCGTGATCTTGATCCGATCGAAGTCGGCCGCCTCCAGCACCTCGCGGCGATAGCCCCGATAGCCGCTGGTCGTGTCACGCACGGGGATGCCCGCCACCAGGCCGATGTATTTGTTGGCGAGCCAGGAGAGCAAGGGCCGCACGACCCCCCACTCCGAAGTCCCGCCCCCCTCCACGTAGCGCGAGCCGATGACCATGTCGCAGACCGCGAGCTTGTCGAGGAACTTGGGAAGGTCGCGCGGATGATGGGAGAAGTCGGCGTCCATCTCGAAGAGGTACCGGTAGTGCTTCGGATCGGCGAGGCCCTTCTTGAAGGCGGCGATGACGGCGGCTCCGCGTCCGCCCTTCTCGTGGCGCTCCAGGAGAAAGACGCGTCCGGGGTGCCGGGCCATGGCCTCCCGCACCGCCGCCGCCGTGCCGTCCGGGCTGCCGTCGTCGGCCACGCACACGTCGATCGTGTCGCCGTTGGCGAGGGGCTCGTCGATCAAGGGCCCGACGTTCTCGCGCTCGTTGTAGGTCGGCACGACGACGAGGGTGCGGCTGGCGCTCAGGGCGAACCTCCGGCGGCGCGGGAAACGGGAATTGTAAGCTGGATTCGATCGAGCATGACACCGAGGTCCCGGGTGTCGGGATCGTCCGGCCACACGTTGGCGGGCCGGAAGGTCGGGACGTCGAGCCGCAGCACGGGCGGTCCCGGAGGCAGCGGGTCGGGCAAGCGCAGCGTGTGCTCGCCCCATTCGCGGCCGGCCTCGAACCGGCCGACGGGGACTCCGCCGATGGAGACGGAGACGGGCACGGGCCCCGTGGCCGGCCGGCGTCCGGTGGACGCGATCACCGTGACCTCGTCGCCCGCGCGCGCTCCGGGCAGGTACAGGGACGCGCAGCGTCCCGTCCAGCGGTACGTGTGCGCTCCTCCGCCCTCCTTGTCGTAGAACCCCGAGACCTGGACGTCGTCGGACCCACCGATGTCGATCTCGCGCAGCGGCGGCACCTGGAGGTCCGAGGGCGGGACGACGCGCGAGATCTGGAAGTGGAGCTCGCGCGGTTCCGGTCCCTGCGGCTTCTTCCCATAGGTGCGCTCCCACTCGTGGGTGCCGAAGCTCATGTCTTCGACGTGCTGGAGGAACAGGCCGCAGACGTTCGTGCGGTAGGTGTGGACGAAGTAGATGTTGCGATATCGCCCGCGCCAGGCGTCGACCAGGTGCTGCAGGCGGACGGGATCGGGATCCCAGCGCGCCAGCTCGAGCGCGTTGACTCCGTACACGGCCCAGAGGGGCAGGGAGAGCAGGTGCACGCTGCCCTTCTGCTCGAAGATCACCACGTCCTGGGGGCCGAACCGCCGAGCCATGTCGTCGACGAAGCGCACCGAGTTGCGCCAGTCGCGATAGGTCGCGAGGGGCAGGGTGTCGCGCAGGAACAGAATGGCGATCACGGCGGCGAGGAGGCCGGAGAGGGCGCGTCCGGCGCGGCCGCGGGCCCCGAGGGCCACGAGCGCCACCGCGGCCAGGGCGAGCAGCGAGGGCACGATCACCGGCATGAAGCGCCGCATCGCGAAGTAATAGTCGTTGGTGATGCGGATCTTGTAGAGATAGAAGAGCGAGTAGGTTCCGGCCACGAGCATCGCGAACAGCCATCGTGATTCCCAGCGGCGGATGAGCCACACGCATCCGGCCACGGCGAGGACGAGCACCGGCCAGGTGACGAACCAGCCGAGGCGGACCAGCGACTGCGCGTCGTGCGCGGCCAGACGATCGAACCCGAGGGCGGTCAGCGCGCCTCGATGAGCCAGGGGCGGGCCGGTGTTGCCGTCGCCGCCGGCCCAGGCGGACAGATGCGGCCGCAGGAAATAGGCATATAGGGCCAGCAGCACGAGACCTGCGATCAGGCCCCGCCGCGCCAGCGCGCCGTGAGTTTCCATCCAACGGACCAGGCGAGGCTCGAAGCGATGCGCCACGAGCAGCACCGCCACCACCGCCGCGGTCAGCGCGAGCCAGACCCACCAGGGCTGCTGCCAGTACGGCCGGTTCACCACGCTCAGGACGTACTTGCGCGCGAACAGCGCCGCATGCACGAGCGCATGTCCGGCGAGCACCAGCACGGGTAGGACGATCGCGCGTGCGCGTGACCAGGGCAGCGCGCCTTGGGCGCGTCGCACGAGGAGGTAGAGGCCGAGCGGCACGAGAACGAGCACGTTGTCGATGCGAACGAGAAGCGTCAGCCCGAGCGCCGTTCCCGCGAGCAGGCCGAACATCGGGGCCCCGCGCTCCTCCCAGCGCGCAAACGCCCACAGGGCGAGGAACACGAGGAATTCGGCCATGGGCTCCGCGACCGGGTAGCGGCCGAACCATACCTGGATCACGTTGAGGGACAGGAGCACCGCCGCCAACCACCCCACCGCGGTGCCGAACACGCGGTGCCAGGCCAGCAGTACGGCCAGCGTGCCGAGCACGCCGAAGACGCAGGGAGCGGCCAGCGCCCCGCGGATGCCGAAGGCCGCGAAGAGATAGGCCCCGAAGGCGGGAAAGAGGTGGAAGAACTCGGGCACGACGCGCCCGCTCTCCGGACTCTCGAGGGGCACGCCCATGAAGCGCCCCCAGGGCCCGTCCGCGCGGTAGAAGACACCGACGTCCACGCGTGGAATCGAGAGGACGACGGGATCCACGTACGTAACCCCGCCCGTCCGGGCGATGAGCGCCATTCCCGCGACGTAGGTGCCGGGATCCCGTCCCCCCACCACATACTCGCTGGGCCGGGTCTGGAGGGCCAAGGCGAGGGCGAGGACGACGAGGGCGGGGGTGAGCGCGCGCAGCCCGCCCCAGCGCAAGCGGGGCGGAGTGAGCCTTCCGCGCGCGGCGGCGCCCAGCGCGGCCAGGGCCAAGAGCGTGCCCGTCACGAGCGCCGCCCGCGGCAGCGAGAAGACCCCGATCTCCGCGAGCACGAGCGCCACCCAGGACGAGAGCGCGACGCTCACCCCAGCGATCAGGAAGAGCGCTTCGTCGACGAGGAGGCTCTCGCGATCCTCAGGGCGGAGCCCGGCCAGGAAGACGAGGCCGGGAACGAGGAACAGCACGAGCCCGCACAGGAGCGCCGGGCCGGCGGTAACGAGCGGCGTCACGCGGAGTGCGCGCGAAGCGTCACGCGCTCAGCGCAGCCTCGGCGCGACCTCCCGGATCGCGCGGATCACCGCCTCCGCCTGCCCGTCCGTCATCTCGGGGAAGAGCGGGATGGAGAGGATCTCTGCCGCCGCGCGCTCCGCCACCGGGAAGTCTCCCTTCTTCCGGTCCAGCTCCGCGAAGGCGCGCTGCAGGTGCAGGGGGACGGGGTAGTGGACGAGCGTGCCGATCCCGCGTTCCCTGAGCGCGGCGGCCAGGGCGTCGCGCCGCGGGTGCCGGAGCACGTAGAGATGGTAGACCGCGCGCGCGTAGGGCTGCTCGACGGGGATCTCCACTCCGGCGTCGCGCAGGCCCTCCTCGTAGCGCGCGGCCAGGGCGCGCCGCCGGTCGGTCCAGGCCGCGAGGTGCCCGAGCTTCGCCCGCAGCAGCGCCGCCTGCATCTCGTCCAGCCGGCTGTTGATGCCGGCGACCTCGTGGTGATAGCGGTCGCTCTGGCCGCCGTTGCGGAGCCGCCGCAGGCGCGCCGCCACCTCGGGGTCGTTCACCACCACGGCTCCGCCATCGCCGAAGGCGCCCAGGTTCTTGGTGGGATAGAACGACAGCGCCCCGATCCCGCTGAGCGCGCCCACCGGCCGATCCTTGTAGCGGGCCCCGATGGCCTGACAGGCGTCCTCGACGAGCGGGATCCCGCGACGGCGGGCCAGCTCGAGCATGGGATCGAGGTCGACGGGATGGCCGTAGAGATGGACGGGCAGCAGCGCACGCGTGTGCGGCGTGATCGCGCGCTCCACGGTCTCCGGCGAGACGTTGAGGGTCACCGGATCCACGTCGGCGAAGACCGGCCGCGCCCCCGCGCGCACGATGGCGAGGGCGGTGAAGGCG
>Ga0137375_10005064_pt1 | contig 15680 bp, 13 predicted proteins | sample SagtaG_24_FD_104936 | JGI IMG/M metagenome (GOLD analysis project Ga0137375, IMG submission 104936) | Vadose zone soil microbial communities from Sagehorn Ranch, Mendocino, California, USA - Sage1_R_113_16 metaG | ecosystem: Environmental > Terrestrial > Soil > Vadose zone | place: USA...
CGACGTTCTGGACCCGACCAAGCGGCGGGCCCGGCGTGCCGTGGCCCGCGTACCTATCACCGGCCGGCGAGCATTGCCTCGGTGTCGGCCCTGGCCAACGCGTCGATCACGCCGTCGAGGTCCCCGTCGAGCACCTGGTCGAGGTTGTACGCGGTGTAGCCGACGCGGTGGTCGGAGATCCGGTTCTGCGGGTAGTTGTAGGTGCGTACCCGCTCGCTGCGGTCCACCGTCCGGACCTGGCTGCGCCGCGCGTCGGAGGCCTCCCGGTCGGCCGTCTCCTGCGCCGCGGTCAGCAGCCGGGAGCGCAGGATGCGCATCGCCTGCTCCTTGTTCTGCAACTGCGAGCGCTCGTTCTGGCAGGCCACCACGATGCCGGTCGGCAGGTGGGTGATGCGCACCGCCGAGTCGGTGGTGTTGACGCTCTGCCCGCCCGGCCCGGAGGACCGGAACACGTCGATGCGCAGGTCGTTCGGGTCGATCTCGACGTCGACGTCCGCCGCCTCCGGCATCACCAGCACGCCGGCCGCCGAGGTGTGGATCCGCCCCTGCGACTCGGTGGCCGGCACCCGCTGCACCCGGTGCACGCCGCCCTCGTACTTCAGCCGCCGCCACACCCCGCCGCCCTTGGCCTTCACCGCGACGGACACGTCCTTGTAGCCGCCGAGGTCGGACCCCACCGCCTCCAGCACCTCCGCCTTCCAGCCCTGCCGCTCGGCGTAGCGCAGGTACATCCGCAGCAGGTCGCCGGCGAACAGGGCCGACTCCTCGCCGCCCTCGCCGGCCTTCACCTCGACGATGACGTCCTTGGTGTCGTGCGGGTCCTTGGGCAGCAGCAGCTCGCGCAGCCGTTCCTCCAGCGCGCCGATCCGGATCTCCAGGGCGTGCGCCTCCGCGATGAACGAGGAGTCCTCCCGGGACAGCTCGCGGGCGGCCCCCAGGTCGGCGCGGGTGCCGTCCAGCTCGCGGGCCACGCCGACCACGCCGGTCAGCTCGGCGTACCGGCGGCCCACCTCACGGGCGGTCACCTGGTCGGCGTGCATCGCGGGGTCGGCCATCCGGCGCTCGAGCTCGGCGTACTCCGCCAGCAGCTCTGGCAGGCTCTCGGTGCTCATATCGCCTCCACGGCTGGTCCCTCCCGGGCCCGGCTCCCCGGGGTGATCGCTCGGGCTGGTCGCTCCCGGGGTGGTCGCTCCGGGCTGGTCGGGCGAACCGGTGGGTAGAGCGGCCGGTTCGTCCGCATCGATCGTCGTACGGCACGAAAAAGGCGGCGCCCGCCCCTGCAGAGCAGGGCAGGCGCCGCCGAGGTCGCTACTTGCCGGGCCGCGTCCGCTTGCCGAACCGGCGCTCGAACTTCTCCACCCGGCCACCGACGTCCATGATCTTCTGCTTGCCGGTGTAGAACGGGTGGCACGCCGAACACACCTCGACGTGGATGTTGCCACTCTTCGCGGTGCTACGGGTGACGAAGGTGTTCCCACAGGAGCAGGCCACGTTCGTGACGACGTAGTCCGGGTGGATGTCAGGCTTCACGTTGTTCCTTCCATGTGGCCGCCGGGTCGCCTGTGCCCGTGGGCACCCCAGGCGTGAACCGGAGCCGATGTCGCAGGACGGCACCAGTGTGCCAGCCGGGCGAACACCGCCCAAACCGCCGTTGTTCCCGGGCCGTCAGTCCGCGCTGACGGTGGTCTTCTGTACCTGCATCAGGAACTCGATGTTGGTGCGGGTCTCCTTCAGCTTGTCCAGCAGCAGGTCGATGCTCTGCTGGGCGTCCAGCGCGTGCAGCACCCGGCGGAGCTTGATCACGATGGCCAGCTCCTCCGGCGCCATCAGGATCTCCTCCTTGCGGGTACTGGACTGCGGGATGTCGATCGCGGGGAACACCCGCCGGTCGGCGATCTTGCGGTCCAGCTTGAGCTCGGCGTTGCCGGTGCCCTTGAACTCCTCGAAGATCACGGTGTCGCCGGTCGACCCGGTCTCCACCAGAGCGGTCGCCAGGATGGTCAGCGAGCCGCCGTTCTCGATGTTCCGGGCCGCGCCGAGGAAGCGCTTCGGCGGGTACAGCGCCGTCGAGTCGATACCGCCGGACAGGATCCGGCCGGACGCGGGCGAGGCGTTGTTGTACGCCCGGCCCAGGCGGGTGATCGAGTCGAGCAGCACCACCACGTCGTGGCCCAGCTCGACCAGCCGCTTTGCCCGCTCGATCGACAGCTCGGCGACCGTGGTGTGGTCCGACGGCGGCCGGTCGAACGTGGACGCGATGACCTCGCCCTTCACCGACCGCTGCATGTCGGTGACCTCCTCCGGCCGCTCGTCGATGAGCACGACCATGAGGTGGCATTCCGGGTTGTTGCGGGTGATCGCGTTGGCGATCGCCTGCAGCACCATCGTCTTGCCGGCCTTCGGCGGGGAGACGATCAGCGCCCGCTGGCCCTTGCCGAGCGGCATGACCAGGTCGATCACCCGGGTGGTCAAGATGTGCGGCTCGGTCTCCAGCCGCATCCGGTCCTGCGGGTACAGCGGGGTGAGCTTGAGGAAGTCCGGGCGGTTCCGGGCCTGCTCGGGGTCCGTCCCGTTCACGCTGTCCAGCCGGACCAGCGCGTTGAACTTGTCCCGCCGCTCCCCCTCGCGGGGCTGGCGGACCGCGCCGGTGATCGCGTCACCGCGGCGCAGGCCGTTCTTGCGGACCTGGGAGAGGGACACGTACACGTCGTTCTGGCCGGGTAGGTACCCCGACGTCCGGACGAACGCGTAGTTGTCCAGGATGTCCAGGATGCCGGCCACCGGCACCAGGACGTCGTCCTCGGCGATGACCGGCTCGGCCTCGCCGCCGAACCGCTCCCGGCCGCCACTGCTACCGCTGCCGCGGCCACGCCGGTCCCGGAAGCGCCGGCCACGCCTGCGGTTGCCGTCGCCGTCGTCGCCGTCGTCGTCCCGCGGGCCGCCGTCACGCTGCTGCTGGCCACGCTGGCCGCCGTCACGCTGCTGGTTGGCGTCGCGCTGGCCCCCGTCACGCTGGCCCCCGTCACGCTGCTGCTGGCCACGCTCGCGCTGCTGGTTGCCGTCGCGCTGGCTCACGTCGCGCTGCTGGCTCACGTCGCGCTGCTGGCCCTCGCCGCGGGGCTGGCCGCCGTCGCGCTGGCCGCCGTCGCGCTGGCCGCCCTCCCGCTGGCCGCCGTCCCGGCGCTGACCGTCGCGGCGGATGCCGGTGCGGATGCCGGCGTCGGTGGCCACCGCCTGCGGCCGGTCACCGGAGGGTGTGTCGGCCGCCGGCACAGGCTCGGCGGGCGGTCCGGCGGACGGGCTCTGCACCGGCACGGCATCGGCCGGCGGCGCCTGGGTGTCCGGCACCGGCTGCGCGGCCGGCGGCGCCTGCGTGTCAGGCGCCGTCTGCGCGGCCGGCGCCTCGACCGGGTGCTCGGGCTGCGGCGGCACCGGGTGCTCCGGTTGCGGCGCGACCGCGGCCGGCTGGTCCACGCTGACCGGTGCCGGCGCCGACACGACCACGTCCGGCAGCGCCGGCTGGTCGGCCAACGGAGGCCCGGCCGGCCGGCTCGCGGCCCGGCGGGTACGCGGCCCGGCGCTCGCCGGAGCACCGTTCGCGTCGGCCACGGCGGGCGACGCCGCGCCGAGGCTGGTCTGGCCACCGCCGGACTGCTGGTCCTTAATGGCGGCGATCAGGTCGTTCTTGCGCATCCGCGCCGTGCCGGCGATGCCCAGCCCGGCTGCGAGCTCCTGGAGCTCGGACAGCACCATGCCGGACAACCCGGCGGCGCGCCGACGCGTCCTGCCGGCCTCGGCGGCCGGCTGTTCCGTAGCCACGGGACCGGCCTCGGCCGGTGCCGTGGAGACCGCCTCACCGGGCGGCGCACCGACTGCTGCGGGCGCGGGCTCGGTGGCGGAGGGGTCGACATCTCGTCCGGGTGTCCCGGTCAAGGTGTCTGTCGTCTCGCTCAAGTGCGGGTTCCTTCCCTGCGAAGGCCGGCGCCAGGGTCGACGCCACGGCCCAGTGGAGCGCCGGCCACGAGGCCGGTTGGTGCTGCCAACCCGTCCGGCTGACGGGCGAGAACCAGATGTGCCGGAGGGGGCGCTCCTCACCCCGACCCGCGCCACGCCTGGCAACTGCCTAGCGCGGTACGTGGTCCGGAAGTCCCGGAGATGGGGTTTGGCGGATCCTGGAACGCCGGAGACCGGCGAAAACAGGATTTGGTCCGCGAAGAACGCGCCCGCGGGCGGCTTGCTACTCGAAAGCCTAAGGGCTCCACCGCTTACTGAGCAACAAGGGGGGTCCCCGGCGTGTTCCCGGTGCACGCGAAACAGTCGCCGACGGGGCGCCGACCCCGGGCGACCGGGGACCGACCTTGACCCGCCAGAGGGCCAATCGGCCGCCAATCGGGCGCCGATCAGCGGCCGATCAGCGGCCGATCAGCGGCCGAGCGGCAGCAGTTGGGCGCCCGAGACGTCCACCGGCGGCTCATGCGCCTCCCAGCCGCGCGGGGCGTGCGGGGTCAGGTCGACGCCGTCCGGGGCGAACGCCAGCACCGTCGGACCGGCCCCGGAGATCACCGCGGGCACCCCCGACTCGCGCAGCGTCCGGACCAGCGCGGCGCTCCTGGGCATTGCCGGCGCACGGTAGCCCTGGTGCAGCCAGTCCTCGGTGCCCGGGTACAGCAGGGCGGGCGCCCGGGTCAGAGCGTGCACCAGCAGTGCGGCCCGGCCGGCGTTGCGGGCCGCCTCGGGGTGCGGCACGGCCTCCGGCAGGAGCTTGCGGACCTTCGCGGTGGACGCCTTGGTGGGCGGCACGAACACCACCGGCCGCAGCCCGGCCGCCGGCTCAAGCCGGGCCGCCGCGGCTCCGTCGCCGTCCAGCCAGGCAACCGTCAGGCCGCCGTACAGGCAGGCCGCCACGTTGTCCGGGTGGCCCTCGAGGTCGGTGGCCAGCCGGAGCAGGCCCGGGTCGTCGAGCAGTTCGGCGGCGCCTGGTACCAGCGCGCGGGCGGCGACGAGTCCGGCCACGATCGCCGCCGCGGACGAGCCGAGCCCGCGGCCGTGCGGGATGCGGTTGGCGCAGACCACCTCCAGGCCGCGGGGCTGCCCGCCGAGCGCGGCGAACCCGGCGCGCAGCGCCCGTACGACAAGATGCCGCTCGGTCCGGGGCACGCCGTCGGCGCCCTCGCCGGCCACGTCGATGTGCAGCCCCTCGTCCGCGACCTTGACGACGACGTCGTCGTACCAGCCGAGGGCGAGGCCGAGGGCGTCGAATCCAGGACCGAGGTTCGCGCTGGTGGCCGGCACCCGGACGCGGACGGGGGCGGCACGGAACAGCGGGCGGGCCATGGCCGCCAAGCCTAGCCGGGTCGGCGTTGGACCCGGGCCGTCCGACAGCCCTGCCGTCCGACAGCCCTGCCGTCCGACAGCCCTGCCGTCCGAAACCCGGCCCTCCGACACCCCCGCCCTCCCTGGGGGGCGGCCCCAGAAGAGACGCTACCCGTTGCCGCGCGGTGTCAAGACCCCCGGATCGCCGCCTGTGGACAACCACCCGGCCTGTGGACGGCCGCTTGACAGCGCCCGTCCCGGGCCCCACCGTCGCCGCCACCCGCCTCAGTGCAGGTCGAGTGCCGCCGCGGCGGCCCGGGCGTCGATCGGCACCGTCACCGGGGCGGGCGCGCCGGCGATCGCCCAGTCGGGGTCCTTCAACCCGTTGCCGGTGACCGTGCAGACGACCAGCTCCCCGCGCTCCACACGCCCGTCGGCCGCGCACATGAGCAGCCCGGCCACGCTCGCCGCCGAGGCCGGCTCCACGAACACACCCTCGTGCCGGGACAGCAGCCGGTACGCCTCCAGGATCTGCTTGTCGGTGACCGCGGCGATCAGCCCGCCGGACTCGTCCCGCGCGGCCAGCGCCCCCTTCCAGGACGCCGGGTTGCCGATCCGGATCGCGGTGGCGATGGTCATCGGCGCGGCCACCGGCTGGCCGGTCACGATCGGCGCGGCTCCCGCGGCCTGGAAGCCGAGCATCCGCGGCGCCCGGGTGGTCACCGAGTCCATGGCGTACTCACGGTAACCCTTCCAGTACGCGGTGATGTTGCCCGCGTTGCCGACCGGCAGGCAGTGCACGTCCGGCGCGTCGCCGAGCGCGTCGGCCACCTCGAACGCGGCCGTCTTCTGGCCCTCGATCCGGTCCGGATTCACCGAGTTGACCAGCGTGACCGGGTACTTGTCGGACAGCTCCTGCGCCAGCACCAGGCAGTCGTCGAACGAGCCGTCCACCTGCAGCAGCCGCGCGCCGTGTACCAGCGCCTGGGCCAGCTTGCCGAGCGCGATCTTGCCCTGTGGCACCAGCACGGCGCAGACCAGCCCGGCCCGCACCGCGTACGCCGCCGCCGACGCGCTGGTGTTCCCGGTGCTGGCACAGATCACCGCCAGGCTGCCGGCGTCCGCCGCCTGCGTGATCGCCACCGTCATGCCGCGGTCCTTGAACGACCCGGTCGGGTTCAGCCCCTCGATCTTGAGGTACACCTCGCACCCGGTCCGCCGGGACAGGTCCGGGGCGAGCAGCAGCGGCGTCCCGCCCTCCCGCATCGTCACCACGTGGGCGTCCAACGCGACCGGCAGCCGCTCCCGGTACTCCTCGATGACCCCCCGCCAACCACGTGCGGTCATGCGCCCGCCATCCCCTCGACTCGCATCACGCTGGCCACGTCCCGCACGATGTCCAGCTTGCGCAGGTCCTCCACCGTCGCGGCCAGCGCCCGGTCCGGCGCGACGTGCGTGACGATCACCAGGCTGGCGTCCTCGACGCGACCCTCCTGGCGCACGGTCGAGATGCTCACCTCGTGGCTGGCGAACGCGGTGGCCACCGTGGCCAGCACGCCGGGCCGGTCGGCCACGTCAAGGCTGATGTGGTACCGGGTCAGCGTCTGCCCCATCGGCCGCACAGTCAGGTCCGCGTACGCCGACTCCCCCGGGCCACGGCCGCCGGTCACCCGGTTGCGGGCGATGGCCACCAGGTCGCCGAGCACCGCGCTCGCGGTGGGCGCCCCGCCGGCTCCCCGCCCGTAGAACATGAGCTGCCCGGCGGCGTCGCCCTCGACGAACACCGCGTTGAACGCGTCGCCAACACCTGCCAGCGGGTGCGACCGCGGGATCATCGCCGGGTGCACCCGCACCGCCACCGAGCCGCCGCGGTCCCCGCGGTCGCCGCCGTCCCCACGCTCGGCCGGCAGCCGCTCGCAGATCGCCAGCAGCTTCACGGTGCAGCCGATCGCCCGCGCGCTGGCCACGTCGGCGGCGGTGACCTCGCCGATGCCCTCCCGGTACACGTCGGATGCGGTCACCCGGGTATGGAACGCCAGCGCGCCGAGGATCGCCGCCTTCGCCGCCGCGTCGAAGCCGTCCACGTCGGACGTGGGGTCGGCCTCGGCGTAGCCCAGCGCGGTCGCCTCCTCCAGCGCCTCGCCGAACCCGGCGCCGGTCTCGTCCATCCGGGACAGGATGTAGTTCGTGGTGCCGTTGACGATGCCCATTACGCGGGTGATCCGGTCGCCGGCCAGCGACTCGCGCAGCGGCCGCAGCAACGGGATCGCGCCGGCCACCGCGGCCTCGTAGTACAGGTCCACGCCCGCCTGCCGGGCCGCCTCGTACATCGTCGCGCCGTCCTCGGCCAGCAGCGCCTTGTTCGCGGTGACCACCGACTTGCCGGACCGGATCGCCGCCAGCAGCAGCCCGCGGGCCGGCTCGATCCCGCCGATGACCTCCACCACGAGGTGCACGTCGTCGCTGGCCACCAGGCTGGCCGCGTCGGTGGTCAGCAGCCCGGCGGGCACCTCGGGGTGCCGGTTGGGCCGGCGTACCGCGATGCCGGCAAGCTCCAGCGGCGCACCGATCCGGGCGGCCAGGTCGTCGGCGTTCTCGGTGAGCAGCCGCACCACCTGGGTGCCCACCACGCCGCACCCCAGCAACGCCACCCGCAGCGGCTTCATCCGCCTCCTCCGCTCCGCCGTCCCCGAAGCGTGCCTACCAGCAGCAGCACCGCGGCCAGCACCAGCGCGCCGGCCACGAACCAGCGCAGCCAGACGGGTACGTCGAGCCGGTAGACGACCACCGCGAGCAACGCCAGGCCCAGCCCGCCGGACACGCCCAACGCCGGCCGGGCCACGGACTCCCCGCTCACGGGCACTCCTCGCTGCGCTCGTCGGCCGCGTTCGCGAACGCTGCTGTGCTTACTGGTTCGCTCGCAAGCTCGCTCACGGTACGTCCAGGGCGAGCAGGTCCTCGACGGTCTCCCGGCGCACCACGACCCGGGCGGTGCCATCACGCACCGCGATGACCGGTGGCCGCGGCACGTGGTTGTAGTTGCTCGCCATGCTGCGGCAGTACGCCCCGGTGGCGGCCACCGCAAGCAGGTCGCCGGGCACCACGTCGGCCGGCAGGAACGTGTCGCGCACCACGATGTCGCCGCTCTCGCAGTGCTTGCCGACCACCCGGGCCAGCACCGGCTCGGCCGCCGAGGTCCGGGACGCCAGCAGGCAGGTGTACTGCGCGTCGTACAGCGCGGTCCTGATGTTGTCGCTCATCCCGCCGTCCACGGAGACGTAGGTACGGATGCCGTCCACGTCCTTGACGGTCCCCACCTCGTACAGGGTGAACGTCGGCGGGCCGGCGATCGCGCGGCCCGGCTCGACGGCCAGCCGCGGCACCGGCAGCCCGACCTGCTCACACTCCCGGCGCACGATCTTCTCCAGCTCCGCCGCCAGCGTCGGCACGTCGATCGGGTCGTCGGCGGCGGTGTACGCGATCCCGTAGCCGCCGCCGAGGTCCAGCGTGCCGAGCTCGACGCCGTGTTCGTCGCGCACCGCGGCCAGCAGCCCCACCGCGCGGCGGGCTGAGACCTCGAAGCCGGAGGTGTCGAAGATCTGCGAGCCGATGTGGCTGTGCAGGCCGGCCAGCGTCAGCGACGGCAGCTCCAGCACCCTCCGCACCGCTTCGGCCGCGGCACCGGACGCCAGCGAGAAGCCGAACTTCTGGTCCTCGTGCGCGGTGGCGATGAACTCGTGGGTGTGCGCCTCCACCCCGACGGTGGTACGCACCAGCACCCGCTGCCGGACGCCGTGCCGGGCCGCGGCGTCGGCCAGCCGGGCGATCTCCACGAACGAGTCCAGCACCACGGTGCCCACCCCGGCGGCCACCGCACTGTCCAGTTCGGACGGTGCCTTGTTGTTGCCGTGCAGGGTGATCCGCTCCGGCGGGAACCCGGCGCGCAGCGCGACGGCCAGCTCGCCGCCGGTGCAGACGTCCAGCGCGAGGCCCTCCTCGGCGATCCACCGCACCACCTGCGTCGCGCAGAACGCCTTGGCCGCGTAGTGCACGTCGGCGCCCTGGAAGGCGGACACGAACGCGGCGCACCGGGCCCGGAAGTCCGCCTCGTCGGTGAGGTACGCCGGGGTGCCGTACCTCCCGGCCAGGTCCCGTACGTCCACTCCGGACAGTGCCAGCGCCCCGTCGGCGTTGCGGGCCAGGTCCCGTGGCCAGACGCGACCGTCCACAGTGGACAGATCTGCCGGCGGCCGGAGCAGCGCGCTGGCCGGCTCGGTGACGTCGGCGTGCAGCGCGCCGGCTTCATGGGTGCGCACGGGCGGTGCCTACATCCGCTCCGGCGCCGACACGCCGAGCAGCCCGAGGGCGTTGGCCAGCACCACCCGGGTGGCCGCGGACAGCCACAGCCTGGCCACGGTCAGCGGCGTGGCCGGCTCGTCGCCCAGCGGCAGCACCCGGCAGGCGTCGTAGAAGCGGTGGTACGTCCCGGCCAGCTCCTCCGCGTACCGCGCCACCCGGTGCGGCGCGCGCAGCTCCGCGGCGGCGGTCACCACCCGCGGGAACTCCGCCAGCGACCGGAGCAGGTCGCCCTCCCGCTCGTGCGCCAGCAGGGTGAAGTCCACTGTGGACGGATCGCCGAGCTCCACCCCGAGCTGCGCGGCGTTGCGCTGCAGCGAGGCCAGCCGGGCATGCGCGTACTGCACGTAGAACACCGGGTTGTCGGCGGACTGCCGGGTCCACAGCTCGATGTCCAGGTCGATCGTCGAGTCCACCGAGGTACGGGCCAGCGCGTACCTCCCGGCGTCCGCGCCAACCGCGTCAACCAGGTCCTCGAGGGTGACCACGGTGCCGGCCCGCTTGCTCATCCTGACCGGCTCGCCGCCGCGCACCAGGTTGACCATCTGCCCGATCAGCACCTCCAGGTGTTCGTCCGGGTCGTCCCCGGCGCAGGCCGCGATGGTCCGCAGCCGGCCGACGTACCCGTGGTGGTCAGCGCCGAGCATGTAGATGCACCGGTCGAAGCCGCGGCCGCGCTTGTCCAGGTAGTACGCCGCGTCCGCGCAGAAATACGTGGGCGCGCCGTCACTGCGGACCAGCACCCGGTCCTTGTCGTCGCCGAAGTCGGTGGTACGCAGCCAGACCGCACCCTCAGCGTCGTACACGTGCCCCTGCTCGCGCAGCCGCCGCACCGCCTGCTCCAGCTCGCCCCGGGCGTGCATGTCCCGCTCGTTGAAGTAGATCTCGAAGTGCACGCCGAAGTCGGCCAGCGACCGCCGGATCTCGACGAACATCAGCTCCACGCCGTCGCGGTGGAAGACCGCCAGCGCGGCGTCCGGCGGCAGGTCGAGCACCTCCGGCTCGGCCGCCACCACCTGCGCCGCGATCTCCTGGATGTACTGCCCCGCGTACCCGTCGGGGGGCGTCGGCTCGCCCTTCGCGGCCGCGTACAGCGAGGCGGCGAACCGGTCGATCTGTGCGCCGGTGTCGTTGAAGTAGTACTCACGGACCACCTCGGCGCCGGAGGCCTGCAGCAGCCGGGCCAGCGCATCGCCCACCGCGGCCCACCGGACCGCGCCGATGTGCAGCGGCCCGGTCGGGTTCGCCGAGACGAACTCGAGGTTGACCCGCTGCCCGGCCAGCGTGCCGGAGCGGCCGTACCCCTCCCCGGCAGTGACGATCGTGCGGGCCAGCTCACCCAGCGCGCCCTCGGCCAGCGTCAGGTTGAGGAACCCGGGGCCGGCCACCTCGACCTTGGCGATCCCGTCCGTCTCCCGCAGCCGGGCGGCGATCAGCTCGGCCACCTCCCGCGGCGGCTTCCCGGCGGCCTTGGCCAGCCGCAGCGCCACGTTGGTCGCGTAGTCGCCGTGCTCGCGGACCTTCGGACGCTCCACGTGGACCTCGGCCGGGACCGGGACGGTGAGGTCGCCGGCCTGGACGGCCAGGCCGATGGCGTCTGCGATGGCGGTGGATAGCTCGGCGGGTGTCACAACGTTGATGCTAGAGGGCGGCGGTGACGGATTTCCGGGGCGGCCCGGCGCTCTCAGCAACGACCCGTAGACTGCACCGGGTCCCCTCCTGGACCGACCCGCACAAAGAAGGCACACGCAGCATGGCAAAGGGCAAGAGCGCCCCGGCGAAAGGCAAGAGCGGCAGCAGCAGCACCAAGGGCCGTCGTAACGCACCTCCCATCGCCGCCCGCAAGGCGACGCCCTGGGGGCTCATCGCAGCCACCCTCGCGGTGGTCGTCTTCGCCGTCGCGGCCATCGGGTACGCCGTGCTGAAGGTCCGCGAGAACCAGCCGGTCGACCCGGCCAAGGGCCTGGCGGACGCGAAGAAGATCCCGGGCATCATCACCGAGACGATCAAGGGCGGGGAGCACACCACAGACCCGGTCGCCTACGACCACAGCCCGCCGATCGGCGGCAGGCACGACCCCACCTGGGCAGACTGCAGCGGCACCGTGTACACCGCGGCGATCCGCAACGAGAACGCCGTGCACACCCTGGAGCACGGCGCGGTCTGGATCACCTACCAGCCGGACCTGCCCGGCGGCGACGTGGACAAGCTGAAGGGCGTGGTGGACGGCAAGAACTACACGCTGCTGAGCCCGTACCCGGGGCTGAAGTCGAAGGTCTCGCTGCAGGCCTGGGGGTACCAGGTCTACCTGGACAAGGTCGACATGGGGCTGGTCAAGCGGTTCCTGCGCGACCTGCGGGACAACCCGCAGAACGCGCCGGAGCCGCACGGGCAGTGCTCCAACCCGGACTTCAAGGTGGCACCGTTGCCGCCCGGTCCGACGCCGACGGCCGCGCCGAGCGCCACGGCGACGCCCGGTGGTTCGGCGACCCCGAAGCCGACGGCCACCAAGCCCTGACCGCGTACCGTGGTGCCATGATCACCGCATCCGAGGACCTCGAGCACGGCACCCGGGTCGAGGTGGCCCGGCCCCGCTGGCTGCTCGTGCTGCTGGGCGCCGTGTGTTCGGTGGCGCTCTTCCTCGCCGGAGGCGCAGTGGCGGTCATCGCCGGGGCCGGCCGGGACGCCGCGCCCACCGACGGCTCGGTGGACGTCGGGTTCGCCCGGGACATGATGGTCCACCACCAGCAGGCCGTGCTGATGGCCGGCTGGGTCCGCGACCACGGCAGCGCCCCCGCGGTCCGGCTGATGGCGTACGACGTCGAGACCCAGCAGCTCACCGAGGCCGGGGTGTTCAAGGGCTGGCTGGACGGCTGGGGCCTGCAGGCCACCACCGACCGCGCCCCGATGAGCTGGATGGCGACCGACGGCCACGTACACCTCCAGAACGGCGGCCTGATGCCCGGCATGGCCACCACCGCGGAGCTGACGAAGCTGAAGAGCCTGTCCGGCCGGGCGCTGGACGTGTTCTTCCTGCAGCTCATGATCCGGCACCACCAGGGCGGCATCCCGATGGCCGAGTACGCCGCCGAGCACGCCGGGACGGACTACGTGCGCGTCGCGGCGAAGAAGATGGCCGACGCGCAGAGCCTCGACGTGGTCAACATGGAGAAGATGCTGCGCGACCTCGGCAGCAGCCCGCTGCCGCCCCCGTCCTGATCCTCACTCCGCAACCTGTTTCCCGCCCGCCGCCAGCCGCCGCACCGCCTCGACCACCTCGTCCGGATCGAAAGGCTTGGTCAGGTACGCCTCGCCGAGTTGCATCCCGCGGCTGACGTCCCCCGGCCGGCCGCGCGCGGAGATGAACACGATCCGGGCGTCCCGGGTCTGCGGGTCCGCCCGGAGCTGCTGCGCCGTCTGCCAGCCGTCCATGTTCGGCATCATCACATCGAGCGTGATCACCCGCGGGCGGATCTCCCGGGCCTTCGCCAGCGCCTCGATCCCGTCCGTCGCGGTGTGCACCTCGAACCCCTCCAGCTCGAGGTTGATCACGATGAGTTGCCGGATGATCGCTTCGTCATCGACCACCAGGACCCGGGGCAGGCTGGGCATGTCGGCACCGTAACCGGTCGACGCCGGACCCACGACCTTTCCTGCTAACCTGTCCGGGTCGCTGAGCCCCCGTAGCTCAGGGGATAGAGCACCGCCCTCCGGAGGCGGGTGCGCAGGTTCGAATCCTGCCGGGGGCACCAGACATCTCCTAATCAAACCTGCCTCGTCCTCGGTGATGATCCGGGCGAGGCGTTGACGGTGGATGCCGCCACCTGTCACGACTCTACGTTGTTGGTCGTCCTCCGGGCCGCCGTCCGCCGCCGCGCGCCGTCGGCCTCGCCGGGGCGTCGGTTCCTGGGCTGCCAGTTCGGCGAAGGGGCTGGCCAGCTCCGCGCCGGCTACGGTCGGCGAGTCAGTTCCCACCGCGTCGACGAACAGCTTGGTGAAGAAGACCTGGTTGAACAGCCGCCGGGTGGGCGGGTCGGCCAGGTGGTAGGCCCGCTGGCAGTCGGCGGCCAGATCAAGCGCCAGCTCGACGATGCGCTGGCCCTCGGCGTGCTCGCTCTGGACGGCCGCCAGCGTCCGGCGGGCGTCCCCCAGTTCGCCCGCGATGCGGGTCTGCTCCGCCTCGAACAGCTCGTCGGTGATCTTGTCGCGGTAGAACAGGTGCAGCAGCTTCTGCTCCTCGGCCTTGAGCCGGTCGACCCTGGCCTGCTGGCGGCGGACGGTGTCACGGCTTCGTCCTCGGATGGTGTCCAGGTCGTCGGTCAGGCGCTGCTTGAGTGTCGCTACGAGGTCCGTGCCGAGTTCGACGTACCGGTAGTAGTCGGCGACAGCCGCCTCGACCAGCGCGGGCTGCATGAACGGCTGCCGGCAGTCGGTGCGCTTGCTGTGCCGTCCCCGGCAGTAGAAGTAGCCGTACTCCCCGCCGTGGCCGTCCACCTGCATGTAGGAGACCCGGGCGCCGCAGCGGGCGCAGTACAGGTTGCCCTTGAGGTAGTGGTGGTGGGTGCGCTGCCGCTCGCCGTTGCCGTTGTGTAGGGCGAGCATCGCCTGGACGCGGTCGAACAGCTTCTCGCTGACCAACGGCTCGTGCCGGCCCGGGTACTCCGCGCCGCGGTAGTAGACGTAGCCGATGTAGTACCGCGAGCGCAGGATCGCGCCGAGCCGGGACAGCGACAACGGCTGTGGCCCGCGCCTGCGGGTGGCGCGGCTGCGCAGGCCCCGTGCGGTCAGGTGGTCCAGCAGGGTGCGCAGGGTCCACTCGCCGGTCGCGTACAGCTCGAACGCCTCCCGGATCAGCGGGCCGCGCTCCGGGTCGATGGCGACGGTGCGGACCTCCCGGCCCTCGACCATCTCCCGGACGTTGAGGTAGCCCAGCGGCGCCATCGCCGGGGTGCCGCCGGCCTTGGCCTTCTGCGTCATCCCTTTGATGACCTCGGTGCGGAGGTTGAGCGAGTAGACCTCGTTCATGGTCGAGATGACGCCGTCGAGCAGCACCCCGGTGACGGTGTCGTCGTCGATCTGCTCCGTCACCGACACCAGCGTCACGCCGGCCTCGCGCAGCGCCAGCTTGATCAGCAGGTGGTCCAGCCGGTTGCGGGCCATCCGGTCGAGCTTGTGCACGATGACGTAGTCGAGCCGGTGCGCCTTGACGTAGGCCAGCATCTCCTGGAGCTTCGGCCGGTCCTGGGTCTTGGCCGAGACCGCCTTCTCCACCCACTCGACCACCACCTCGGCGTCCAGCTCGGCGGCCTTGCGGGTGCCCAGCTCCCGCTGGGCCGGGATGGTGTAGCCCTCGGAGTCGTAGTCCTTGTCGATCTGCCCGGCGCTGGACGCCCGCAGATACAAGCCAGCGCGTTTCGTGCGCGTCATGAGCGAGCCCTTCTGCTCGTGATGGTCAACTCACGGGGAAGGGCGGCGTTGGGCCAGAGACCCCACGATGTCAAAAATGCCGTTGCTAGCGACGTGGTTACGGCGTTCGGTGGCGAGGGGCAGGGTCACGCCTCGCTCGATCACGCGCCGGGCAGCCTCGGCCGCTACCGGAGTGTCGCTGTGCCGGTCGATGCCCCGGCCAAGCCGGCTGAGGTCGGTGACCACGATGTAGTCCACGCTGGGCGTGACATCCAACCGCGCCAGGCAGGCGCCAAGGCCCGGCCGCTCGAGCGTCGTGCCGCGCACACCGTCATCCACGAACTCGGCCACGACCTCGGCGCCGAGCGCTGCTGCGGCCTGCTGGCAGATCCGCCGCTGGCGGCCGACGGACGGGCTCTCGCCGCCCACACCCAGCTCCGCCCGCGCTGTACGCAGGTAGAGGACCGCGCGTTCTGGCATGTCCCGCCACCTCCCGTCGAGTAGAAGCGGGCCGTCTAGCCGGGAAGGGGAGTGTGCGCGGCGGGACGGAAGCTCATTTTACCCGACGAGCGGCGGTGGAGCGTTGACCTCTCTCAGCTCGTCCG